>Ga0207691_10004541_pt1 | contig 13433 bp, 14 predicted proteins | sample KBSM13metaG_FD_184327 | JGI IMG/M metagenome (GOLD analysis project Ga0207691, IMG submission 184327) | Miscanthus rhizosphere microbial communities from Kellogg Biological Station, Michigan, USA - KBS M1-3 metaG (SPAdes) (version 2) | ecosystem: Host-associated > Plants > Roots > Rhizosphere >... | reverse complement strand
CCGCAAAAGTTTTATCCCCTTCATTTTCTAAAAATGATCAGTTTAATAATTCGCTTTAGATGATATAAGATTGACTGATCCCTTTGCTGGTGCTCAATCAGGCTATTTTCGAAATATGCCATTCCCCTTTTATAATTTTCAGTAGTATCTGTCATTTCTATGAAATGTTCCGGATGAACGATGTGCTTAATTTTTTCAGTGACTTTTTCATCCACAAAACCGGATCGTTTTGCAATAAAAATATTCTGCCTGTACCACCAGAATATTTTTTGATTCTCCCATATTATCGGTCTGATGTTATCGTAGGTATTAAAACCATGTTGATTGAATAATTGCTGCCAGTATGAGGGCTCGCGGTTATTTATATGCCTGTCTCCCTCCTGTCCCGGAATAGCAGCAGAAAAAACAATGAGGTCACTATGTTTTACCAGGTTGGAAATTAAGGTTGAGGCTGATTCAACAGGCAAATGTTCGGCCACTTCAAGGCAAAGAACCATATCAAATTTTCGCTGCAGGTTAAATGGGCGATCTAGTTCGATCAAATTAAACTGCTCTTTGGCTAATGGCCATTTGTCATGTTCAAGACCCTGTGAATCAATTCCCATTAAATCGGTAATACCGAGTTTTTGGGCCGTAACCATCCATGAGCCATTGCCACACCCTACATCCAGCAGGGATTTTGGTTCATATAGTGCAAAGAGAATCGGCAGTACTTGTTCTGCCGACTGAGTATTGTAATACTGTTCCGGATAATGAAATTGCTGATCAGGCATATGTTTTGCCAAATTATTTTTTATGAGCTAAGAGCGCGCTTTTATTCTGAATACAACACCCATTATTTACAAATTTCCCAGCGACATGGCATGTCCACTGATCCGATAAGCAAAGGATCAGGCGTATCTGTATAACTAACCGGATTTTGATATTCAAAAATTAATGCTTCCGGTTTATGGTCAAAATCCTCCACCCGGCTGCCCAGCCAGACATCTACCTTATAGAGACCGGAATGTAGGTTCAGGTTCGGCAGGATAACTTTTATTTTCCCGTCTTTCATAGAAAGCATCGGGTATCCGTTATTGTGATATCTTGGATTGGACCCAAGCACCGGTACGTGTAATGCATTATGTATAACAAATCCCGGCATGGGGGGCGATAAAGGGTAAGGAGAACAGAACTCAATTGTCATTTCAAATACCCCTTGCTCAATTTGCTCACGGTCTAGTATAACCGAAACAATGGAGGGTTTGCCCTGTGTTGCGGGGAAATTTGCAGACAATCGACGCACTGATGTGTCGAGGTAACGGGAAACGATTTGTTGAACCGGTCCGTCCTGAACTAGTCGGCCTGATTCCAGTAAAAGACAACGCGTGCATAAAGCCCTTACAGCATCCAGGTTATGGCTCACAAAAAGGATCGTCCTTCCCTGTCCCTGACTAACTTCCTCCATTTTACCAAGGCATTTGGCCTGAAACTCAGTGTCTCCTACCGCCAATACCTCATCCACTAAAAGTATTTCCGGTTCCAGATGTGCAGCAACGGAAAAGGCCAGCCGGACATACATACCGGACGAATAACGCTTAACAGGTGTATCCAGAAACTGCTCAATTTCCGAAAATGAAACAATTTCATCAAACTTACGGCGGATCTCAGCCCGGCTCATTCCCAGAATAGCACCATTTAGAAAAATATTCTCGCGACCACTCAGTTCGGCGTGAAAGCCGGTACCTACTTCCAACAGGCTGGCTACACGGCCTTCCAATGTCAGTTTTCCTGAACTGGGTGGGGTTATCCTGCTTAAGATCTTGAGCAATGTACTCTTCCCTGCACCATTGCGGCCAATGATGCCAATCCGCTCTCCTTTTTGAATAGAAAAATTTACGTCAGTTAATGCCCAAAATGTTTGGGATGGGGTCTTTTTTTGCTTTCCGGTTATTGATTTGCCATATCCGGAAAGGGATTCTTTTATCGTTCTGTAACGGGCATCCGCTTCATGATAGATCGTGAATTTTTTGGAAACCTGTTCTGCAATAATGATCGGATCTGGCATTAGAAAGCAAATTAGTGCATTTTGCGACTAAGAAATCAAATTAAAAGGGCTGGCAATTACTGCAAAAACAGCCGTAGTTTTATCCATATATTCCCGTTTCAAATGCCTGGATATTATGTGGGACTGGCTTATAAAAACACGTCGCAAAACTACTAATAATGCCTTGATCCTTATGTACCATCGGGTGGCCGAACTCCGCTATGACCCATGGAATTTGGCGGTTACCCCGGCATGTTTTAGAGATCAAATCAAAAATTTAAAAACAAATCATACTATTGTTTGCTTATCAGACCTGCAACAGGCCATGTCGGACGGTGTAAAAAATCCGATAGCCATTACATTCGATGATGGCTACGCCGACAATTACCAGGTAGCAGGACCCATTTTAACAGAAAATAGTGTGCCGGCGACCTTTTTCATTTGCACCGGTAACATTGAATCAGGTAAATTGTTTTGGTGGGACGCACTGCAGCAAATATTGCTTGAAGCTCCCGTGCTTCCTTCGGAATTGCAACTATGCATAGCAAATGAAACGGTAACAATTGACCTTACAGGAGAGGAAACGTTGAATATTGAACAGTCTGAAAATTATGCCCGCTGGAGATATCCGCAACAACCACCCGGGAAAAGAGGAATAGCTTATATGGAAATATGGAAAATGTTGAAAAAAAATAATCCTGATGAGCAGTTAGCAGTATTAGAGCGGCTAAAGGAATGGTCGGGGCAGCCTGGGGGGAATTTGGAAGAATATCGGGTATTGAGCAAAAAAGAACTTAAGGATTTATCTGTAAATCCACTTTTCCGAATCGGTGCACATACGGTAAACCACCCATCCCTGAGTCAGCATTCTGCTTCTTTACAAATAAACGAGATCAGGGACAGCAAAAAATACCTGGAAAACCTCATAAGTACAACAATCACTGATTTTGCTTTTCCATTTGGAGATTATAACAAACAAACAAGCAATATTCTGAGATCGGAAAATTTTACCACGGCTGTTACAACTGTTAATGGCCTTGTAAAAAAGGATACAGATCCTTTACAATTTGGACGATACCTTGTTAAGAATGTTTCGGGTAATCTGTTGATTCAGGAAATCAATAAACAATTGGCGGAAAATTAATTATCAGAAGGCCAAAAAATATGCTTGTAACTGTTATTACTTGTTTCTATAATGAGGAGGCTTTTCTTTCGGAGGCCGTTTTTAGCGTGCTTGAGCAGGAATATTCAGATTGGGAACTCATATTGGTCGATGACGGATCGGTAGATAAAAGTACCCACTTGGCTAAGGAGTTTGCAAAAAAACACCCGCAAAAAATATTCTATATTGATCATCCGGATCATCAGAATAAAGGGCTCAGTGCGAGTCGCAATCTGGGAATAAGCAGAGCAAGGGGAACTATGATCTGTTTTCTCGATGCGGATGATGTATACCTGCCGGGTAAAATTAGCAGGCAGATGGAAATTTTAAACCAAAACCCGGATGCCGATATGGTTTGCGAAGCAACAAGCTATTGGTATAGCTGGAAAGAGAAATCACTTGAAAATCCGCTGGTACCAATAGGTGCTGAGCCAAATCGATTATATGAACCCCCAGCCCTGATGCTTGCACTATATCCTTTAGGGGAAGGGCAAGCACCTTGTACGAGTAGTTTTATGGCCAGGAAAAAAATCGTTGCAATGGTTGGTGGATTTGAGGAATCATTTTCCGGCTCAAGGCAATTGTATGAGGATCAGGGATTTTTCAGTAAAATGTACCTGAGATCAAAAGTCTATATTTCATCGGAATGCCACAGCTTTTATCGTCAAAGACAGGAATCTCTGGTATATAGTATAAAGCGGGATGGGCATTATAACGAGGTGAGAAAATTTTATTTACTTTGGTTACAAAACTTTTTGAAAACAAATCAAATTGAGTTTCCAGAATTATCGCGCAAATTAATGGAGGTTATTAGCAGGGAAAATCACTCCCGGCAGCCACAAATTATCTTTCTGCTAAAAAATATAATCAGAAAAATATTTGCACTTAACAAATGAATACACCCCGATATAAAATAACAGATTTGGAAGACAAGCCTTTGGTTTCAGTTGTCATTCCATGTTATAACCAGGGGCGTTTTCTACCTGAAGCTATCCAAAGTGTTAAGGACCAGACTTACCCAAATATAGAGATCATCGTTGTGAATGACGGTTCAACAGATTGCACCGACGAATCAGCCAAATCGTTTACTGGTATCAAATATTTTGAACAGGGAAATTTGGGTTTGCCAAATGCAAGGAACAGAGGAATGAAAGAGAGCAAGGGAAAATATGTTACATTCCTGGATGCAGACGATTTATTATATCCGGATGCAGTGGAGAAAAATCTGCCCTACTTAATTCAAAACCCAGCATTGGCTTTTGTTTCTGGCAGGTTTCTCGGAATCAATGAAAAAGGCAAAACCTGGGTTCCCAAAACCCATCTGGTCGATAAGAACCATTATATAGCGATGTTACAAACTAACTATATTGGCAATCCTGCTGCAGTGCTTTACAGCAGGTGGATTCTGGATATTTGCCCTTTTGATACTTCGCCTAAGATCAAAGGTTGTGAGGATTACGACCATTACCTTAAAATAACACGCTCTTACCCGGTAAAACACCACCAGGAGAGCATTTGCATCTACAGAAAACATGGAGGCAACATGTCTGACGACTATCTCATGATGCTCGAAAGCGTTCTCCATGTCCTGAACAGGCAGCTTCAGGTGCTTCAAACTGAAGAAGAAATAAACGCCTTCCAAATTGGTATTGTTGAATGGAAAGGCATGTACCTAAACTGGATATTTGAATCACTACTGCACAAGGATATAGAAGTTATACCCAAATTCAGGAAAAAAATGTTCTGGAAATTCAGAAAGGATATACTGCAGATTTTTTGGATAAAATTTAAGATAAAAACTAAGTCACTACTTGTTAAACCAGATAAAGCATCCCATCATGATTTATTCCGATAAATCTGGTTTGGACATGCGACATTATAAAACAAGGGTGAAATCTTTTTTAAAATCTATTATTCCGGAATCGATTTTATCATACTTATTGAAAAACCGGCGTGCTCATAAAAATGCTCCATCCCCCGGCAATGTTAATCCCGGCGATTTTAAACGCCTGATTCCATTTGATAATGAATTTGGTTTTAACCGCGGCAGGCCGGTTGACCGGGTTTATATTGAACAATTTTTATCTACAGAATCAAAGCATATTAAAGGCAGGGTACTTGAAATAGGCGACAACAGTTATACCATTAGGTTTGGCGGAGGGAATGTGCAAAAAAGCGACATCCTCCATGTTGATCAGACAAATCCCCTCGCAACTTTTACCGGCGACCTGAGTGATGCACCACATTTACCCGGGGGTGCTTTCGATTGTGTCATTCTTACCCAGACACTCCACCTTATTTATGAATTTAAAGACGCCTTACGAACCTGCAAAAGGATATTGAAACCTGGCGGTGCTCTTCTGCTTACTGTGCCTGGCGTTACGCCTATTGATAAAGGAGAATGGAGAAATAACTGGTACTGGTCATTTACTGAACAATCTATTAAAAAACTTTCCAAGGAGATTTTTAATGCTGATCTGACTGAAATTCACGCCTATGGAAATGTATTTTCAGCGACGGCCTTTTTGTATGGCATGGCTGCTTCGGAGTTAACAAATGAAGAATTGTTTTTCATCGACTCTCAATTCCCGGTCATTGTAACTTTGAAAGTCCTGGTTAATGAATGACCTATTGAAAAATATACTGAGTTAGAATTAGTACGTTCATTCGACGCCACATCTTGTCTTCAATTTTTTCTTTCCGCTGTACTGATCTTGCTACATTTTTATATATTGTAGGATGACAACAGTTAAAACTCCCCGTTTCCTTGCCCTTGACGTCCTCAGAGGTATGACCGTTTGCTTTATGATCATAGTTAATACTCCAGGCTCAGGCGCAGAACCTTTTTCACCCTTACTTCATGCCAGTTGGCATGGGTTCACGCCAACCGACCTGGTGTTTCCAAGCTTTCTATTCGCCGTTGGCAATGCAATGGCTTTTGCAATGACCAAATATGAAAGTTTGCCGGCTTCCACTGTTGTTTTGAAAATCCTTAAGCGAACAGCCATCATTTTTTTACTGGGATTCCTCATGTATTGGTTCCCGTTTGTACAACAAACCCAAAACGGCTGGGAGCTTTCGCCTTTCAGCAATACCCGCGTGTTTGGTGTACTCCAGCGTATTGCGCTTTGTTACGGAATAGCTTCCTTAATGATTTATTTTTTATCCAGGCGCACTGTGTGGATCATAAGCATCGGTTTATTGTTAGGCTATTGGTTGTTGATGTATGTAGGTGGAGACTATACCATGCTCGGAAACCTGGGACAAAAAATAGATTTATGGCTGCTTCCTTCGAGCCATTTATATCATGGCGAAGGCGTGGCATTTGACCCTGAAGGTTTTTTCAGCACATTTCCGGCGATAGTGAATGTGGTGATCGGGTATTATGCCGGTGTATTTGTCAGAAATAAAGGCAACCAATTTGAAACGATTGCCAAATTGTTATTGGCAGGAGCAGCACTCATCTGTATAGCTTATTTCTGGGACCTGTTATTTCCCATAAACAAAAAATTATGGACCAGCCCTTTTGTTTTACATACTTGTGGGATCGATCTTCTGATTTTAGGATCCCTGATCTATGTAATTGACATCCTCGGTAGAAAAAAATGGACCTATTTCTTTGAAGTATTCGGTAAGAACCCGCTATTTATCTACCTGCTTTCAGAAATACTGGCCATATTACTCTATACAATTTCCATTGGTGATTCATCAGTATACCGTTATATCAATGCTAAGGTTTATCAGAAAATAATACCTGGACCTTTCGGGTCTTTATTATTTGCTTTAACCGTTATGATGACTTGTTGGATTGTTGGTTACTGGATGGATAAGAATAAGAAATATGTTCGTGTATAAACGCAGCAGATAGTTTATTCTTTTGCTCGGCATCAGTCAGCACTAACGTTGACCTGTATGGTCACTTCGAAGATTATTTCTTCGCCAGGTTGAAGCACAGTCAGCCCGATTCCATTATTAAATGAATCGGGAGCACTGCTTAGATTTTCTATGGCGATTGACTCACGGTGATCAGGAATATATAGTTGCAGAAAGGGATAGTTTGTTTCAGCAATAAATTCAATTGAAATTTTATTACTGTCATTTTTTAATACACAGTAATGCGAAACATTTCCATTCAGCTTGAAGCCATTATCCAGTTTTAATGATCCGATTTTTTTTCCCTCGAGAAAATCTTTGTTTTGTACATAATTACCAGTGGGAATTAGCGAAGAGTCATATTCCAACATTTGATCAGAAGCCAGTTTCAGCCACCAGTCATCCGCTTTTCCACCAAGTTTAAAATAGGGATGCCATCCATCTGACAGGGGCATGGCAACATCTGCCCGGCTTTTTACCTGGGTTGAAATATGAAGCTGATTTTCTGCCCTGAGTGTATATCTTATGATGGAATTATAAGGGAATGGGAAGCCGTTAAAATCACCCGGATAATCATACTGCATTTCAACAAAACACTGGTCCTCATTAGCCCCGGATGATGTTACACTAAATGGAGCATCATAAATGATCCCATGTAAACCATCTCCATTCAGCATAAATTTCTGAATATTAAACTCTTGTCCATCCCATATAAACCGGCCATTTTTCAGCCGGCAAACAAAAGGCGAAAGCTTAGCGCTTTTGAATCCATTTTGGACATTTTCCAGGAAATCTTCCTTGCCAGAATATCCGTCAATTATGTCCATCCTTTTACCCATATTTATGACCTCCCATCCATTAAGGATAGCACCAGCTATAGGTATTATTTCCACCCTTGTTCCCAACCTATCATCCTCCAATTCAACCAGTTCCCAACCTTTTTGTAACCTGCGAACTATATTAAACGCCATATCATAATATAAAAATTTAAGTTATAACAATCCTTTAATAAACCCCGGGTATACATTTAGTGTCTATAAGACAGTATACCGTACTATTTAAACGATTCTATATGCTAACCTTATTGGTTATTTTAAGTGTTGTACTGATTTTTGATGCCATCCGACAAGAAAAGAAAATAGATAGCATCAAAAAGTCAAACGACCTTTCTTCAGTTAAGAATCACGTTAACTGAAATACATAGTCTGAATTCAGGATGATACCTATCAATGTGGTTCATCCTGATCAACATATCATTTCACACGGATGGTTTTAAATTGAGGTCTGCCCACGGCAGGCCTCATTTGTTTTAAAACACCATTCCTTCAACCTGCACCTGTGCAATCATCCATATATCAAGTTCACTCCAATACCTGAATCTGACTGACCATAAACCCGTTTTAAGCCAATGCTCCTGAAAAGTGGTCAGGCAAACTTCGAAATTCCCCATAACCAGGCAGGATTCAGCCGACATAATGCAGTCCAGCACTTCAGTATTTATTGGTTCGATATGTTCATAGCGCTTTTTAAATGCATTGATCTTGCGTCTGAATGACTCAATGGTTAGACCCATATGTTCATTGAGCTGAATTGACTGTTCATATTGGAAAGTCCATTGCAAATCGTTGTCAGAAAAAATTTCCCTTATGCACTCATTTACGGCTGTCCGCGAATTTTCATACGGATGGTCGGGATGAAATTCATCATAAATAAAACAGGTAGCCATTCCCGGGATATCCATATGAAGCATACGGTGGATGAAAAGTTCTTCTGTTATGAAGCGGTAAATTTCTATTGGTGGAACATTTGGGCTAAATACCGTTAGTTCAATACCGCGCTCTTTCATATAAAGGAGAAGTTCCAGCAGCAGTTCCTTGACCTTTTCTTCATCAATGCCTTCCACATCTGGAAACTGCTGCGGACTCCCCAGGACTTCGAACACCGACCTCTCACTTGCCCTTGCTTCCTGTTGTTCAAAGTCCATGATATAATTTAAAAACTCATGCTCGGTCTCCGGCGATACTTCCCCCGAACCTTCACTGTATTGAAAATCCGCACCGTGTTCAAGCATCAGTTTCATTTTAATGAATTCATTCTCTGCCCGAAGGGCTTCGTGTTGGCTGAGGTTATCAAATTCTTCTGGCATATCGTAAAGTTTTTACGAAAATGCTATAAGGGGAAGTTGTTCCAATCAGCCTTTCCACCTTACTAAGGATAGAAAAAAACATGCAGTTTTTTGGAAAACATCATTCTTCGGAGGATCTCTGATCCCGCCTTCTTAACACTGGAAGTTGTGATTCTTCATTTGATCTCGTACAATTCTTCCCAACGGGTAGTGTATTTGCCACTTCTCAGATCCTGCCTCATTTTCCAGTTTCGTTTTAATCCGCTCGATACATATTTCACCACATCACCCCGCATGGAGAAATTGATATTATCTACTGCCTCCATTAATGAACGCTGTTGCACATGGGGAGGTTTTCCAAAAATGTCAGCCTGCACGGCGTTATCCGGAACAAGGTTTCCCATGATCACTCCTGCCTTCAGGTATTTCTCGCCCGGCCTGAATAATTGGTCTACCAGGGGAAGCGCGTGTTCCATCAATTCAGTGGTATAACTGGTGGCCTTGGGAAGCATTACAAACCGATGGTCTGTTTTTGGATTATAAGTATATCGTGCTCCATCCTTTCCGTTGGTGACGGCAAACACATCGATCACGCCGGCAGAAAATCCCTGTCGCCGCAGTTTTTCCCCGGCCCTCGCGATATAGGAGGAAACAGATTCACGGAGTTCTTCAACGGTATAGACCGGCCTGCCGAACATCCGTGTGCAGGAAATCATTTTTTTCTTTTCCAGGGGGTCTTTCATGGGAATGCAGGGTATGCCATTGAGTTCCCTGATCATCCTTACACCAACTACACCGCCAAGGTTTTTCCTGGCCCATGCTTCCGGCAATTTCTGAAGCTGGAACGCAGTGAGGATGCCATACTCCTGTTTTAATTTAGAAGCATAACGGCTACCAATACCCCAAAGTTCTGATACGTCAAATTGTTCGAGCGCGGAAGCAATGGCGGATTCAGAATCCAACACCATTACGCACTGGGTTTCTTCTTTATTTTTTTTAGCGAGCTTGTTGGCCACTTTCGACAATACCTTGCTTGGTGCAACGCCAATGGATACCCGAATTCCGGTCCATGTCTCCACATTTTGTTTCAGGTTAACAGCAAATTCATGGTAACGGGAAGGATCAATATGACGAAGATCAAGAAATGCCTCATCAACAGAATATACTTCCACAGCGCCTTTCGGAAGAAATGAGCGGAGTGTATCCATCACCCGCAGACTCAGGTCACCATATAGATTATAGTTGGAAGAAAAAACGGCCACGCCGTGTTTACTGATCAGGTCGCGGTACATATAATAAGGCTCTGTTTTTCCCAATCCGATTGCCCTCGCTTCATCACTTCTGGCAATGATGCATCCATCATTATTGCTCAGCACCACAACCGGTTTTGTAACAAGATCCGGGCGGAACAAACGTTCACATGAACAGTAGAAATTATTGCAATCAATAACTGCGACCATGGCAGACAAAAATTTATGTTGATGATCCCATTACCTTTAATTCGAAACCCGCTATCCAAAATTTTACAGTGCATGTATAACATAGGTAACCACGCCCCAGACAGAAAATTCTGCATATGGGTCTATATCAATAGTGGCCAGTTTTGTTGTCTCCGGAATGAGGCGGATCTTATTAAAGGTCTTTTCAAATCTCCTGATCAGCATTTCGCCATTTAAAGAAGCGATGATCACCTTTCCTGTATTTGGTTTTAAACTTCGGTCAACAATAACCACATCACCGTCATGGATACCTGCACCGATCATTGCTTCACCGCGCACCCGCATAAAAAAAGTTGCCGGCTTGTTTCGGATCAGGTGCTCGTTCAGGTCGATGCCCTTTTCGGCATAATCATCGGCGGCGGCACCGAAACCAGTGGCATTTGCCGTCCTTACCTCCTGTTGTGTGAACTGCTTACTACCCTTGTATGCGGTTCCAAAAATTACATCCCCATCCATAAAAAAAGATTTTGAAATACTAAATTATTTAGTAAATTTATGCTAAAGAAATAATCAGGGAAAATTATTTTAGATGGATCAAGGGTTAGTAAGCAGGAGCATTTCTGCCGGTGTGCTGAGGGAGGAATGGCCGGAGTATCGTCTGGTCATTCCTGCCGATGAACCGGTGAGCCGCCAGGTTAAGCAACTAAGGATGCAATGGGAAAAACTATATGGGGAGGCCTCGGTATCGGATAAACCACCTTCTATTACGGTGGCCAGTTTTGCTGCGAGTGAGCAGACCGAAGACATGATCATGAGATGGATCAGTCGCATATGTGGTATACTTCCCTCCTTTATGGTAACCCTTAATAATTTCAGCGCCCTGCCACCGCAGACCATCTATATACGCGTTCAGGATGCGAAACCATTTCAACAACTGGCCAAGTATCTACATCAACTCGATGAGTTTTCCAAAGCAGTGGATCGCCCGCGATGGAGGATTTTCGACAAACCTTTTATCAAGCTTGGCTCCCTGCCTGAGAATGCTGAACAACAACAATGGTTTACCTATACCCACCAGATATTCCATGCTGCATTTATGGCCAGGAAAATGATACTGATGAGAAAAGAAGGAAGGTTATGGAAAACAATAAGTGTTTTCCCTTTTGGAAAAGAAGAATGATAACGATTAAAACCAGGTTATGCTAAAGACAACTCCAGGGTATCGGCTAAATGAATACAAACTGGTAATCCCTTTGCCGGATGCTCTTCAACAAAAAGTCATTGCAATAAGAACCGAATTCGGGGAAAAATATTCATACAAGCCTGATACAGGAAGGGCACATGTCATACTGGTAATGTTCAGCCAGTTGGAAATGATGGAAGATAAAATCAGGCAGAAACTTAGAACAATTACGATGGGTGAAGCACCATTTAAGATCGAATTGAAAGATTTTGGAACTTATCCTTCCCACTCCATTTTTGTTAACATAGCTACCAGGGAACCGGTAAAAAAATTAATCCGTTCCGTTCGTGATATCCAGAGTATTCTGCGTACTGATAAAGAACATAAAGCGCATTTCCTCCAGGAGCCGATGATTGTAGTTGGCAGGAAATTAAAACCCTGGCAATATGAAAAAGCATGGCTTGAATATTCCCAGCGGCAGTTTACCGGGCGATTCATTGCCGATGCTGTGTTGCTCCTTAAACGTGCGGAAAACACAATTCCCTGGCAGATTGTAGAAAGAATGGAATTGCAAAACCTTCCTGTAGTGACCAGGCAGGGAGGATTATTTTGAATTGGATGTCGTATTAACAGATATGACGTATCAAATAATTTATCATGTCAAATCCGATAGAACCTAATGACTATATACGGGGTCGTGGTGCCCAGATAAATACAAGGAATAAGTTTCATAAAGATGAAATAGTAAAAGAACATATTGAGTGCATTGATGACTGGACAGTAACCAACGAGGCCACACAATACATTGAACAGGAAGCCAAATCCATTGTAAATAAAGTAGATAGTCCGGATGTGGGCATGTTCTATAGTATGAATCCTTATGCAGGTTGTGAACATGGTTGTATTTATTGTTATGCACGCAATTCACACGAATATCTTGGATTCAGCGCGGGCCTTGATTTTGAAAGAAAAATAATTGTCAAAAAAAATGCTCCGCAGTTGCTTCGCAAATTCCTGATGAAACCGGGATGGGAAGTAAAGCCAATCGGACTTAGTGGCAATACAGATTGTTACCAGCCTGCTGAAAAAAAATTCCGCTTAACCAGGCAATTGCTGGAAGTCTGCCTGGAATTCAATCAGCCCGTTGGCCTGATCACCAAGAATGCAGGTATGCTTCGTGATAAAGATATTCTCACCAAACTGGCAGAAAAAAAACTGGTTTCCGTTTTGGTTAGTATAACATCGATGGACGAAGAACTCCGCCAGGTGATGGAACCAAGGACAACAACTACAGCGCAACGTTTTAAGTTAATACACGACCTGACTGAGGCTGGAGTAAGAATGGGTGTGATGTTGGGACCAATGATACCAGGGTTGAATGATCACGATATGCAAAAGATCATGAAAACGGCAAGTGATAATGGCGCTGTATTTTCTGCGTATACATTTATCAGACTGAATGGTGTTGTCAAAATTTTATTCCACGATTGGCTTTACAAGAATTTTCCGGATCGGGCAGATAAAGTCTGGCATCATATTGAAGACAGCCATGATGGTAAAGTAAACGATAGCAGGTATGGAGTGAGGATGAGAGGAGAAGGAAAATTTGCCGAAATTATAAATCA
>Ga0207691_10004539_pt1 | contig 13434 bp, 6 predicted proteins | sample KBSM13metaG_FD_184327 | JGI IMG/M metagenome (GOLD analysis project Ga0207691, IMG submission 184327) | Miscanthus rhizosphere microbial communities from Kellogg Biological Station, Michigan, USA - KBS M1-3 metaG (SPAdes) (version 2) | ecosystem: Host-associated > Plants > Roots > Rhizosphere >... | reverse complement strand
TTATAGTCTTATCCAAATTGATATCAATGGCAAAATCCCGCACCGGCTCAAGGCTTGCTGTGATACTATATCGCTGATCATATGTTTGCCGGAACAGATTATTCAGGAAAGGATCGGTAGTGATAATGCCTTTATTCGCTTTATCGACAAGCCAGTTGAGACCCGGCTGGTAACCAAAAATGAAATTATATCCCGGTTCATTGCTCTTGACATTTTGTCCCAGGAATTTTGTAGAATCCATATATCCCGGAATAAATGTACTTGCGCCTTCACTGTAGGTTGCCCCAATTCTTTTGATCATCGTCAGCAACTGCGCTACTGTTCTTGGAAAACCATGAAGTGTAGGGTTTGATTTTCGTTTAGCCTTACCCGTAGAGTCCTTCGGGTTCCTGACTGTATCGGGTGCTGCTTCCGGAGGAGGCTGATCTGAAGGCATATTCAGGCTCCGCAATAATTTTGATTTATTATACAGCGTAAGCATATTAAACTCAAATGTTGCGCCTTTCTGGTTGCTGTTCTGAATGGAATTACCCAGGCTAACAGCTACTCTTGAAGCACCAATCCAACTATAGGTTGTACGATAAGTAAGACTGCCGGTTATCCAATCAAGCACAGGGAATAAACCCAGTGGTAAATTGTAGGTAAGGTCAAGACCCTGATTATACAGTACATTCCGGCCACCATGGAAAAAGTTTGTCCAAACAGAATCTTTTTTGGCCTTGGAATTTAAAGCTCCGGCTGGCTCATCCACCCTTGAATTATTTAATGCCTTGAAATCAATATTAAATGATTTGGTCAGGTCCCAGCGAACATTATATACCCTGTCGATCACAAAATATTTATCGTAAGTCTCTGGAATTTTATATGGACCACCCCCTACATTCCTTGGCCTGATAGCACCAAACTGCCTTCTGGCATCATACCTGATACCTATCAGATTTGGCTTATAGTTGATGTTGAAACTGCGCAGGAAATCCAGGGATTTTGAATTGGATTTGAATTTATTTTTTAAAGGTTCCCAATATTTCGGCTGGCTGGAATAAGTATAACCAATACCTCCCAGGAATCTTTTTACTTCATTAGATTCAATCAACGGATTATGCTGATAGGTTTTTGTATAAGAGAAACTCAGATCAAAATTTGAAATGCTCCACAACCTTATTTTAGCACCGGGAAGTTTACGGACATTGGTAAAATTGATGGTACTGATCCGCGTATAGTCTATAGCATCATTTCTTATACTATCTGCCTGACGCCTGAAAACAGCAAGTTTATCTTTTAGCGGTATGTCTTTATCGTAAGGATCATACTGTGGTGTACTGATCATGCGTGAATAACTGGCAAAGAATGGAATCTCAATGCCCCATCTTTTGGGAAGCAGTTTTCCAAGTTGAAGATTGGTTGCAAAATCAAGCTGCTGGAAATCATCCCTGAATCTTTCATTGATTCGCTGTTCAAGTCCGCCGAATCCCTGGGTATGCATGCTTGCAGCAACTGATATTGTTCCCAGGTCAGCCAGTTGCATATTAACCTGCCCTACTGCAGCCCATGCATTATTTTCATCCATTCCTGAGAGCCGGAGTTCATTGATCCAGACTTCGGTACATACAGGCGCCCCTGTACCGTTAATATCCGGAGCATTCTGTATACCCACCAATATACCTTTGATCTCTCCGAGGTTGGGATCACCCATTAACGCGTATTCCTTACCGTTAACAATTTTCCGGTAAAATGCATTTGGGTTACCATTCAAAAGATTACGCTCAGCCTTCATTTTTACCAGAACCTCCATATCGAAATCCAGGTTATTACTATCGGGCCATATCACATTGTCCACCGTGCTACCAAAAGGAGTAATATCAAGCGGATACGTGATCTCATAAAAATTATTAACGAAATCGTTTCCAATTCTCACCACCGCGTTCAGGTCCCCGTTTTGTAATGGAGCCTGTCCTTCAACACTTTCAGCATGTACAAACATGGAAAGTTTTTTATACTGACGCAGATCAAGGGTCAGGTTTTTGAATACACCACGCGTGTCATTATCCTCCAGGTTACATATCACCATACTAAGCGACTGTTCATTCTGGAGAATGTTGATTCCGCCATTACTAAGGGCCTGCACACGTTCAATCCCCGGAGGTATTACATAAGGAATAGGAACACGTTTATCATTTTCTTCAATGTTCACTGCAGATACATTGAATGCTGTGGAACCCGTAACATCTATGGGTTCATAGACTCCTATGGTATCAAACGCATAAGCAAATTGCCTCCAGTTATTTCTTACCAGGTCAAGCTTGGCGAAACGAAGCACAGTAGAATCTTCAAAATCCGTCATGAACATTCTCATAAAACGGATCGATTTGAAATCAGGGATCTCTCCTACTTTGGCATTGTACTGAGAAATAGGTATTCTAAACTGATACCAAAGCTGGTTTTCATTTGATCCATCAGCCAATGGTACATTTACCACTTTACGATCGGTAATATAATTTTGCCCGATCTGCATCACCGGATCTGTCTGAGGTTTTATATCGATCCTGTACTGGAAATATTCTTCGTTTTCATTCAGCGTATTGTCGCGGTTCAGGTCCTCGCCATCAGGATAGAGAGTGAAGGCACTGGCATACTGGCTATTATTTTCTGCAATAGGTGAGTTGCCCTGTGGATTATTGAAATCTTTATAACGACCAAGTATACCTGTATTTTCCTGGTCGTAGATTGGATCCCGGTAATACTTGAAATTGTCGTAAGAAGGATCATTTAAAGCAGTCTGATAAATGGGTGAACCATTGCCAAATTTTGCCTGCATAGCATTTAAGAAACCTGCCCTTACACGCTGTTCTGTGGTATCCTGCATTCCATCGAATCCTACGTCCTGGTAGGGCCTGTCATTAGGATCATTGCTGAATGCATTGGTGATCTGAATTGGATTAAGCGGTTGTATTCCCCAGGTTGACGTTTGTGTTGAAGCCGGAATGGTTGGCGTATTCAATCCGTTTTCATAAAAACGGCGCGAATCTTTTAACACGTCCTCAGAAATATTACCCAGGTTAAAATACAAAGAACCACCAGCAGGATTGGTTGCCTTAATGAAAGGATCAAGCATCCATATTTCGATGAACTGAATATTGGCAGTTTCAAAATCAGTCTGGTCAATACCTCTCATGATACCACCCCAGCGTTTTCTTGCAGCAGTTAATTTACCCTCCGGATCCAGTCCGGCAACTTCATAGTTATAAGGACCTTTATTTTTCGGATAAAAAGCCATATCAAAAGTCACGAGCTGGTTTTGTCCGAAATCCGGAGTTTTCTGTGGGAAGATCTCGTCCTGCGCAACTGCTCTTACACGTGGATCAGATAATTCAGTAAGATTATTCTGTAGTGGATTATTATTATTTCTTTTCTCCTGCAGAACAGGTTCGATATTATACCACGCAAGCTTGGCCCTGTTAGCACCATAAATTAAACTATCAGAAGCAGATGCTTCCGGAAATAATATAATTCCATTTTTATCTGTGGCATTTACCGGAGTAGTTGCCAATGTCCAGCTCACTAATGGAAAACGCAGATCAATGCTGGCTTTTGTTCCTTCGAAATCATCTATATAAATTAATCCGTTAGCGCCTTTTCCAATTTGTGGTGAATGGCCTGGTCTCAACTGTGCCCATTCAGCAAATGCAGTAATTGTGGATGTACCATTCGGTGTATAGTTGGGAAGTTTACCCAGCCATTTATTCATGCGGGGCATTTCACTCTGATAATTGAAATCAAATCCAAGCATGGCGTTTTTGATCGGATCTGTACCGTACTCCATTTTTGTGAAGAAAGGTCTCTCGCTCAACCTGACCATCGTACCACCTACAGATAGTTTTTTACTGATCAGGTAATCCCATCTCAACCCCATATAAGTTCGTTGTTGCATACCGAATGTGCCATTATTCTCAAAGTCAACGCTGATGGGAACACCGGAGAGTTTTATGGCTTCATTGATAATACGTATGCTACCGGAAACATAATCGATAGTATAGTCAACATTTTCAATAAGGGTTTGTCCGCCTGCAGTAACTGTTACCGAACCCTGAGGAATATTAAATGCATTCAACGGAATATCACCACCACTACCTGTAGTTTTTGCCGATCCCTTGAATACATAACGGTTAAGGTTAGTGTAGGTTTGGGCAATTGCTTTTATGGTATCATAAAGGGGATAGTAAAGATATTTTTGCCGCAACGATGGATCGGTGACAAAAGCATAATTAAGATCAGATCCAAAAGGTTCAAGCACCGGGAATACGATCCTGCTCTGATTCGAAACGACCGTGGATCCCTCTACATAATCGAACACACCATCAGGCTGCGGATCATTCTGGTTATTCAGTTTGTCAAGACTCAACAGGGTAATCAATGGAACACCAGCCTGATCGCCTTCGGGCAGATATCTTTTTTCACCGGCACCAGGTTGTTCATATAATATATTAAACGTGAAATCCGCACGGTCAAGCACACCGTAACCGATACTGTAAATATTTTTCATCATCAGATCCCATATCGGCAACTTGGTTCTTGGTGATGTTGCCTTTAGCATTTTGAGGAATAAAATCTTTTGAATGCCTGAGCTGGAGTCTACAGGAACGTCCTGCGAAAATTCACCAACCTGGAATACTTTACCATTCAACGTATATTGAAATGCAACACCTAATACTTCGTCTGGCTGAAGGGTTACATTCAACGATACAAAACCCAGCTGGCGGTTAAATTCATACTGGGTTGAATCCAGTTTTCTTGCATAGGTTTTTTCAAAATCCTGAACGGGAGTAAGACCCAGTGAAAGTAATTTGTTAACTACCAGTGCCGGATTCCGGCTATTGGGATCACTTACGATATTGTAATACTCGTTATTGGTTCCATTGTCGGGAAACAGTTGCCCTGAAGGGATGATCGTTGGTGGTTTAAGATAGGGATTAGCTTCACCAAGGTCCATCAATGCAACTACATCCCGGGTGTCCTGTGTTGCACCTGTGCGATTTGTAACCCACACTTCCATCCTCAGGATCTGAACCTGTGAATTTATGACAGGGAGGTTCGACATCCCTCGATTATAACCATTCCGGTAATACTGACTTAAGAGGAAGTGCCTGTTTTCTTCATATGCATCTGCCTTTATTGAAAATTGCTGTGCGCTGGTTCCTCCGCGCAGTGCAACGGATTGGCGTTGCGAGCGCTGTGATGCAAATATGGTAGAGACCCAGAGTTTGCCAAACTGCATTTGTGTTTTGACACCAAACAATTGTTGCGCACCGGGGATCAATGTTCCTTTGGTTGCAAAAGAGGTATTACCTATTTCAATTTTTTTGAAAATTTCATCACTGGTTCCGGTATACTCGAGCTTGACCTGGTTTTCAAAATCAAATGTCGAAAGTGTATTATAACTGATGGGCATTTTCAGTTTATCACCAATATTACCCATTACGTTCAGGTTGGCATTCATGTCGAAATCAAAGCCACCATTCTTTCTTGCTCTTTCTGGTAATGTGGGGTTCTTAATGGTTTGTCCCTGGTAACCAGCAAACACATTGACCTCTCCCTGTGGCCTGATATCTATTTTTCCATTGCCGAACAGCCTGTTGAAAAGTCCATTGTGAACTTTTAGTGCTGGCTTTTCAAGTCGTCTGTTTAGCAGGTCGATGGTATTAGCCCGGGAATGGAAATAGTCTTTTTCCATTTTTGACGTCTGCAATTGAAGATATTCTTCGAAACTGAGGGTCGATGGTTTACGATAGAAATGGTTCCCTATTTTTTCGATGATATAATAAGATCTCGATACAGGATCATAGAGAATTGAATCCCTGATATTGGGAGGATCTTTCAGGTCAAAACTATTTACATCGGGATATGTTAGTTTATCGCCCCTTCTGTCATAAATGGGAAAGCGCAAAGAATCATTACCCGTTACCGTTGTGTCGGCGGGAGATATCCTGTTACTGTCCACCGGCCTTGGCCGTATTGTATCAACGGGTTTGGGCTTAGCGGTGTCAAGCCGCTTAGGGTTCTGCGCAAAAGCATCTCCCCAACACAGCATCAGAAACCATGTGGTCAATATTATAATGACAGACCGCGTCGTCAATTTTCCGTCTTGTTGTTGGGTAGATTTAGCTCAAATAGATTGCAGTGCTTTTTTAATCAGTTGTTCGAGGTTCTGGTTTTCTGCTGTTCCGGCAATTTTTTTAATCGCATTTTCAGCTTGTGCCCGGCCTATGCCAAGTGCCAGCAAGGCATTTAACGCATCCTGCTCTAAAGTATTGTATATGAGGGAGGAATTGAGATTTGTTGCATCATTTTTATTCAACTTATCCTTTAGTTCAAGTACTATCCTTTCTGCTGTCTTTTTCCCTATCCCTTTAATCCCTTCCAGCATCCTGGTATTATTCTGTAAAATCGCCCTGGTGACATCATCAGGTTTAAGGGAAGACAACATGATCCGGGCCGTTGCTGCCCCCACTCCATTTATCCCGATTAGCCGCACAAACATAGCCTTTTCTGCCATATTACTGAAGCCATATAATGTATGACCATCTTCTTTCACCTGGAGATAGGTATAAAGGGTACCTTTTTCCATATGCTGAATTTCTGTATATGTATTGAGGGTAATATTGACTTCATAGCCAATTCCACTCACATCTACATAAACAACAGCAGGTGACTTGTAAGTAAATTGTCCGGTCAGGTACGCAATCATTGTTCCAAATTTGTTTGTCCCTATCGAAAGCCGCAAATTTAATCCTTAGTTTTGCCTCCACAAATTAAATCCATTCATCGCATGCGTACTAAAATCTCTGCTGCCATAACAGCCATCGGTGCTTATTTACCTGAAGACATCCTCACTAACGTTGAACTTGAGAAAATGGTGGATACCAATGATGAATGGATCAGGAGCAGAACAGGTATCGAAGAGCGTAGAATACTGAGAGGTGAAGGCAAGGCAACATCAGATATGATCGTTCCTGCAGTAAAACAGCTTTGTGAAAAAAGGGGTATCTCTCCGTCAGAGATAGATTGTATGATCGTGGCAACCGTTACTCCCGACATGGTGTTTCCTGCAACAGCGAATATCGCCTGCGAAAAACTGGGGATTAAAAATGCCTGGGGATTTGATCTTTCTGCAGCCTGTTCCGGCTTTCTGTATGCTCTTACCACTGGTGCTGCCCTGATTGAAAGTGGCCGCTATCGCAGGGTTGTTGTAGTTGGGGCAGATAAAATGAGTTCAATCATCGACTATACCGATCGTACCACCTGCATACTATTTGGTGATGGCGCCGGTGCGGTATTGCTCGAACCAAATATTGAAGGATATGGAGTACTTGACAGCATATTGAAAAGTGATGGAAGTGGTGCAAAATTCCTCCATATGAAAGCCGGAGGATCATTAAGACCTGCAACTCTGGAAACAGTGCAGAATCGGGAACATTTTGCTTTTCAGGAAGGGCAGTCGGTCTTCAAATTCGCCGTTGTAGGTATGGCGGATGTCTCCTATGAACTTATGGACCGAAACAATATCGGTGCTGATGATATTGCATGGCTGGTTCCTCACCAGGCCAATAAAAGGATCATTGATGCCACTGCAAGAAGAATGGGACTCGATGACAGTAAAGTGATGATGAATATCCAGAAATATGGTAACACTACTGCTGCCACTATTCCACTTTGTTTATGGGATTATCGCAAGAGAATTAATAAGGGTGATAATATTGTCCTGGCTGCATTTGGTGGTGGTTTTACATGGGGCGCGACATTAGTTAAATGGGCCTATTGAGCCCGAAAATCCGGGCTCAATAGGCCCATTTAACTAATGTGATTAATTTGATTAATGCGATAGTGTGGAAGTAAAATCATTAATTGGATAATTTCTAATTCATATTTCCAACACATTTTCGCATATTCAAATTTTCCTCAGTTTCCTTCTTCATGATAAATTCTTGCAACCTGCAACCCGATATTCTTATCGGGTGGAACATAATCCGTAAACAATGTAAATGCTTTTGCATTCGGCTTGAACTCCTTACTCAAAAGATCCCAAAGTTCAGTCCACACAATATCTTTCTGATGTAAAAAATAATTGTTGATCATTTTGATCATAGGTTCATTTACCAATTTACTTCCCACCTGTTTGGTTGAAATCACCTGGGCATCATTGCTCCGGCGCTGGACTTCAAAAATTTCATTGTATCCACCACAGGATCCCAAAATGGCCAGCAATACAGTAGAATCTACATACTGCACACTATTGAGTAAATGATAACTATGGCCTCTGTGTATTAATACATGAGGTTTGATTCCATTCGCTTCCAGGTATTTCGTAAGCGTGTCCTGTGCTTTCTTATCCAGATCTTCGTCTTCACTTAGCGGAAGATTTGCATAGATAAATATCGGGTTCAATTTTTTTGATGAAATGGTATACCAGTATTCGTTTTTTTCGATATTCCATTGTGCTTTGTCGGTAAAAGAGGTCATGAAACTGGTGAATGAACTCATTCCATCTTCATCACCATAAAACAATACCAATTCATTAATCCTTCCCGATGGATCCGTTAATTCCTTAAACGGCAGACGGAGGTATTCGGATAATCTCCCCGCAACTACTTTCCCTTCAGCCGTTGCCTTCACTGTTTCCAGCATTTCGTCCAATATGCGATAGAGTTTCATCCCATAAAAATTCGGCAAATTCTCGCAGCGCTTATAATTCCTGGATATCTCTGATTCTGTCAACGCCAACAGCATACTGTCCTTGACCATAGATGAAAAAGATTCAGCAACATTCATCACTTCTTCAATACCATTGTCTGATTTTACTTCAAGATTTGAAATGAAATATTTCATCAACTTAACCAGTGTGTCCCTCGGCATCAGGTCAAGAAAAGATCCCAGCGTATTATATCTTCCTGCCAATCGCACAAATTGTCTCGCCTGGCTATAATGCATAAACCTCAACAGGGAATCTGACCCAAGCTTTTTGTATGAGACCATCAGCTTATCATAAGTATACAGATAACTGCTGGTATACATCAGGTCATCTCCCAATACCAAAATATAATAAAGATCCTGTGGACGTAAATTTTCCAATCCTGAAAACCTGACATTGTTAGCAGTTTCATGATAACTGTTCATCTGGTTAACATAGAACTGAATGGCATATTGCTTCATGAAATTCCTGGTCGGAATACGATATAATGGTGTTTGTCCGGCCGCAATCTGGTCCAGGCTTTTCATTTCATAATCCACGATAAGTTTATAATACTCCGAAGGTGTTTGCCTTGCTTTATCTATATCGGCAATGGTCATTTCATTATTCATCAACTGCACCACAAAAGGCAGATAGTTTTTTACATTTCGTTCCGGTGCAATTTTAACCAGTGTCTGTACTAACGGTGATGGGTGAGCGACTATTTTGGCTTTTACACTTTCATCCTTACCACGATGCAGGTAGTCGACTAATACTGTTGGCCTCCGGTTAGCACATATAAAGATGAGTGAATCCGAAAAATGGAAATCCGGATTGGAAGATAGCCAACCCAGTGTTCTTTCCGGTGAGGCTAATGCAACATTTATTATTGCAAGGTCCCTGATCCTGCCGCCTTGTGGATAATCTTTGAAGGAAAGGGCCAGTATCTTGCTTCTTACAGGGCCAAGGTTTTTCATGATATGGTCGTATGGCTTTTCGTTTCTCACACAATCCCACATCTCAAGATATTTTAGCCTTAAGTCGCGGATATGATATTCTTCAAGATCACCACTCACCACTGAGACCTGGAAAGCTTTCAGGAAATAAGCATGGCTGTTTAATGCCAGTAATTTTCTGTCGTCAGGTATATCTTTATCGTTGTTTATCAGTGTCTGCAGGCTGTCAGTGCCAATGGTAAGGAAACGGTTCAGGTAATCCTTTATGCCCTTGTCCCAATTTTTTTGCCTTACTGCAGCAAGAAAATTTTTCTGTAACTTGTCAATATCAATATTGGCCTGTTTCAGGTAAATATTATCCTGGGCCGGGGCATTATCCTGTGCAATTGCCATGAAAAACTGGCAACTTAAAATGATGCAAATCAATAGCGGCTTTAGCATTTGTTTCGGTGTTATGGTCTCTCCTAAAGATACCGAATCTAAGCCTCAGAAGGGTTGCAACAATGTATCAGTTTCTACTTCGCTTTGCTTAGATGAATAAAATCAGTTACCGGTATTTTTTTCTCTCCCAATTGCCGCATCATGGTTACCAGCTGGCCACGATGATAGGTGGAGTGGTTGAATACATGATGGACAACTCTATACAGTGGTTGCTTCACCGTTTCTTTATGACTTGTCTTATATTCAAAAACATGTCTCAGTTTGAGTTCAGTGATCCCATCGATTAGTTCTTTCCATTGTGTAGACTGCTGAATCAATCCATTCACTGTCTCTTTCATATCAGGATTAAATGCAACACTGGGCTTCACGGTGTGTTCCTGCAATTTAACCCTTTGAAACCATATGCTTTCAGCATCCCACATATGCAAAATGGTTGCATGTAAACTGGGAAAACTACTGACTACATTTTGTTGATATAAAGTTTCCTCCATGCCGAGGATCGTTTGTGTGATTTTTTGGTTCGCTAAAAGATTATATGTTGCGTATTCCTGCAGGAGATCCTTCATGATTTATAACTACTTTTAATCTCCTAAAATAAACAGGATCATCATATATGGCAGATAAAAGTTTCCCGATCACCGGATTTTCTTCACTGGCAATACACGGCGGACATGATCAAGACCCAAATTATTCACACCTGACCCCGATTTACGCAGCGTCAACTTATGTTTTTGATGATGCCGAGCAGGGAATGAGACGGTTTAGCGGACAGGAAAAAGGATTTATTTATGCCCGGTGGGGAAATCCAACTTCTGCTGAAGCGGAACAAAAAATAGCGGCCCTGGAATCTTTTGGTGTAACTGATTCTTCAGGAAAACCAATTGAATTAAAAGCGATTCTCCATGCATCTGGTATGGCGGCTATTTCCACTATGTTGCTGTCAAACCTTAAACAGGGCGATACCATACTCACCCATTTTTCATTATATGGAGGAACGGAAGAAATTGTGCAGCGACTTCTTCCTTCATTGGGCATCGGTGTAGTGATCGAAGATCTGCGCGATCCTGAAAAAGCTGAAGATGCTTTGAAGAACAATCCTTCCATCAAAATGATTTACCTGGAAACACCTGCCAATCCAACAATTCAGTGTGTTGACCTGGATATATTAAGCAACCTTGGAAAAAAATATGGTAAGATCGTTGCCTGTGACAATACTTTCGCAACCCCGTATTTACAACAGCCTTTTCGTTATCCCGTCGATTTTGTAGTGCACTCCACTACAAAATTCCTGAACGGTCATGGTACTGCAATCGGCGGTGTGCTTATTGGACGAGATCTCGAATTCATGAACACACATGCTACAAAAATTCATCGTCTGCTTGGTGGTAATGCAAATCCTTTCGATGCATTCCTATTGGTCAATGGAATGAAAACGCTTGAACTGCGAATGGACCGGCATTGTCAGAATGCCATCGAAATAGCGGACTTCCTGCAAACACATGAAGCTGTGGCAAGAGTGAATTTTAATGGACTTCCTTCGCATCCGGATTATAACACAGCCATGAAACAGATGAGAAAGCCTGGCGCAATGCTGAGTTTTGAACATAAGGATGGGTTGGATGGCGGTGTAAAGTTTATGAATAAACTCAGGTTCTGCACACGAACTGTATCCCTCGGTACCTGCGACACATTATTATGTCATCCGGCTTCCATGACCCACTATGGAGTTGCACGGGAAGACAGGTTGAAATATGGAATTTCAGACGGCCTGATCAGAATGAGTGTTGGCATGGAAAATAGCAATGATATTCTGAAAGATCTCAGCGAAGCGCTGGGATGATTTCAGCGAGGCGCTGAAATCATAATTTGATCATTTGCTAATGTGGGCAATGTGGAAGTAAAGTTAGGAAATGAGAAATGACATTTCGATCATGTAATTATGACTAAGACCATTCTCAATTTATTTTTTCTTGGTGTATTCGGGATGATCGCATATACTTTGTTTTTCCTGGTGAAAAGCATGGTGCGTCGCAAACATTTGATCCCTGTCGATCGTAAAGAATGGGGATCTCTTACTAGTGATCTGGTAACCATTGGCGCATGCATTTTTCTACTTTTCATCCTGAACAAGAATTACCAGGAACCTATGGAAGCGGTAATGCAGTTCAGGAATAAACCATTACCTGCGTTTACATTTTACAATACAAAAACGGGCAAAGAAGAAACACTTGACAATTACAAAAACAAAACGGTAATTCTAAATATCTGGGCTACCTGGTGTCCCCCTTGTCGGCGTGAGATGCCCGATCTTGATAAACTCCAATTATCTGCTCAAAAACAAGGCGTAGAAATAATTGCTATCTCGGACGAAGAACCAACTGTGATCAAAGATTTTCTTGTCAAAAATCCCTACTCTTTTAATACTTCGTGGTTTACTTCATCCAATGAACTCATCAACAGTATTCAAACGCGACCTGTCTCAATTCTGATCAAAAATGGCGAAGTGAATGATATTGTGATTGGCAGTCGCGGCTATGGCTTTTTCAAAAACTGGGTAGAGAAATAATTCGTTATTAGCAAGTTCAATCATGGTTTTTTCAAAAACCGGGTAGAGGAATAGCAAGTGCGGTTTTGAATTCATTCTTCCTTACATTTAAGCACCAAACTTGCAATATGCGAAAATCTATACTTGCACTCGTTCTTTCATTTTCCCTGCTCAATGCATTCTCACAGGATAAACGAATTGAAGGATTAGACAGTTTCATAAATCGTTTATTAAAAGACTATAAAGCCGCCGGACTGGCTATAGCAATAGTTGAAAAAAATAAAATAGTCCTGCTTAAGGGCTATGGTTATCGTGACCTGGAGAAAAAAATTCCGGTCAATGATGAAACTCTGTTTGCCATCGGTTCCTGTACCAAAGCGTTTACTTCTTCATTGTTAGGAATCTTATCACAGGAAAATAAACTGGACATTGATAAACCCGTTTTCAATTATTTACCAGAACTGAGGTTTTATAACGAGGGCCTTAGTGAACAAGTCACTACAAGGGATATGATGAGCCATAGGACGGGCCTTCCGCGACATGACTATTCCTGGTATGGATCTTCGGTTGGGCGTGACAGCCTGCTGCGTCGAATTCGTTATTTTGAACCTTCAGCTCCTCTCCGTGAAAAATGGCAGTATAATAATTTTATGTTCCTTGCCCAGGGAATCCTTTCTGAAAAAATTTCCGGAAAAAAATGGGAGACATTACTGAGTGAAAAAATATTTACGCCACTGGGAATGACCAATAGCTCAACTTCCATTAGTGCA
>Ga0207691_10004538_pt1 | contig 13435 bp, 12 predicted proteins | sample KBSM13metaG_FD_184327 | JGI IMG/M metagenome (GOLD analysis project Ga0207691, IMG submission 184327) | Miscanthus rhizosphere microbial communities from Kellogg Biological Station, Michigan, USA - KBS M1-3 metaG (SPAdes) (version 2) | ecosystem: Host-associated > Plants > Roots > Rhizosphere >... | reverse complement strand
CTCGAAGCGATCCACCCAGGCTACTTCAATACGTTCGGAGTTGCGCTCGTGCGAGGTCGGCCGTTCAGCGATCGCGATCGCGACGATGCCCCGGCTGTTGCGATCGTTAGCGCGGACGTCGCCGCACGCTTGTGGCCCGGACAGGATCCGCTGGGGAAGCGACTGAAGATGGGGGACCTGAACTCGGAGGACACGTGGCGCACGGTGGTCGGCGTCGCGTCGCGGACGCGTTATCGAGATCTGCGGGCGCCGCAGGCGACGCTCTACGTTCCCGCCGCGCAACTCATCGTGACCGCACAATCGCTGGTCGTGCGATCGACGGCACCACTGTCGCGCGTTGCCGAGGTGATTCGCGAAGAAGTGCGGGCAACTGATCCAGCGGTGCGTGTGCCGCGCATCGCTCTCTTCGACGAGTTGCTACGCGAGCCACTCGCACGACCTCGTTTTTATAGTGTCCTGCTCAGCGTGTTCGGTGTGTCGGCCCTGTTACTCTCCGCGGTCGGGTTGTACGCTGTGATTGCCGCCTCGGTGCGGCAACGCTATGCCGAGATTGGCGTCCGATTGGCGCTCGGTGCCACGCCCGCGGACGTCAGTCGGATGATCGTGCGCGAAGGGATGCGACTGGCGGGACTGGGAGCCGCCGCCGGCCTGGCGTTGGCCGTCGTGGTCACGCCGCTCTTGCAAGGACTCCTTTACGAGGTGCATCCCCTCGATCCTGCCGCGCTGGTGACTGCAACCCTTCTCCTGTTCGGTGCAGCGGTCGTGGCGTCCTACCTGCCCGCGCGCACAGCGGGACGCATGAGTCCGCTGACCGCGCTGCGAGATTCGTAACTCGGTCACGCTGTTTCCGGTAGGGACGGGCTCACAAGCTTCGGAGGATGTACACTCGTGTGATGACTGCTCGGACGATTGGACGACCGGGGCGCAACGAGCCCTGCCCATGCGGTTCGGGCCGCAAATACAAACAGTGCTGTCTCGAGAAAGACGACGCCCTGGCCAGCACGGCCCGCGCCGCAGCGGCGGTGGAAGAGACTGCGCCGTCGGCGGTGGTGGCGGCGGTTCCCACCCGAGCCCCGAAGCACCACACTGAACAGCCTTGGAAGAAGGCCACGTCGCGTGGCTTCCTCGGGCGCTCGCGCACGCCACGTAAGGTCGGCGGCGGCTGACGAGGCCGTCCTCTCGATTCGATTCGTTCATCGAGGGCTTCTCTCCCCATAGCGACCAGATGGTGGTCTTGGAGCGTATTCGCCTGATCGGTTCGCCTGCGCTGAAGGGTTGACTCGCGAAAAGTAGAAAACGCGAGACGGCACATAATGCGACCCGCTCTTCGTTAGCGGTCCGAGTGTCTCTCTCAGACGATGAGGACGCTGCTCGGGGATGGGACGCCACTGGCTCGGCGCGACCAGCTACGGCCGGTGTCGACCGAGACGTAGAGGTTGCCCCTCCGATCGGCGAGCGCGACCGCCGAGCCGCCCGTGGCGATGCAACCGGTGTCGACGATGCCGTCGGTCCATGCGGGCAAGCCCTCGCCGACGGCGACCAGCGAAACCTGTTCATCCACTCGTCGCCGGTAGACTGCGCCCTGCGCGGCGAAATGGTCTACCGAAGCGGACACAAGGACATCGTCGCCAGAAAACGCGACCGCGGAGCAATACGAGGCATGCAGGCCCTCGTGTTGGACGTCCCATGTCACCCCACCGTCGCGGCTGGCGCCGAGCCCGATCGCGGCGGCGGCCATCACGATGGCCGGACGGGTCGGGTGCGCGCGAACCTCGTGGACGTCGCTATCGACGTCGATGGTGGGCTGCCACGTTACGCCGCCGTCGGTCGACCGAGGGACACCGCCGACGTGGACGTTGGCGAGGATGACAGCGCCGTCCGAGGTTGCGGTGATCGAGCGGATCCCGAGCGGCGGTCCCACGCGCTGCCCGTTGATGATTGCCGAGCCCGCGTACCACGTCTCACGACCCGCGACGGCGTCGAAGCCGCGGAGTTGCTCGAGTTCTCCGTCCGCGTCGATACGCAGAACGCGGGCATCGTCGGTCCCGACGTAGATCACGTTGCCGACCGCCACGCAACAAGCGAGATCCATCTCCGTCGTCGCCAATGTGCTCCAGACACCGTCGGGCGAACGACGGCGAAGTGAGCGGTCGACAATCGCGAGAGCGCCGCCACGCCCGTCGGGTGCGAGGGCTCTGACCGACTGAGTGCCGAGCTCTTGGTTGAGGATCTCGCCGGCGAGGACGAACAGGCCATCGCGCCAGGTGGCTAAAAGCACTATAGGAGTGGTCACGACGGCATCCTCTCAGCGACCAATTTCGACGACAGTAGCAAATTGCTCCTCACAAATCGCCAAGAGTATTTACATCGGCTCGGCCGCCGAGAAGAGGGCCATATCGCCTCGCCGTGCGCCATTGATCCAATACACAAGATCGTGCGATCCTTACACAACACGATATGCGTACGAACATCGACATCGATGACCAGTTGATGCGGCAGGCGATGCGGAGCAGCGGCGCAAAGACGAAGCGCGCTGTGGTTGAGGAGGGGCTGCGGTTGCTGATTCAGACCCGCGGCCAGGCCAGCCTTCGTCGTTTGAGAGGGAAAGTGGCCTGGCAAGGCGACCTCCATTCGTCACGGCTCGAACGCCTCCCGAAGTAACCTGCCCGTGGTGATCATCGACAGCACCGTGTGGGTCGACTACTTCAATGGCCTGCACAATCCCGAGACGGACTGGCTCGACGTACAACTCGACGTGCAGCGTCTTGGGCTGACGACGATCATCATGTGCGAGGTGTTGCAGGGTGTTCGCGACGAGCGACAAGCCGCGGCGGTGGAGACGGACTTGTCAAAGCTCGAGGTCTTCGAGATTCACAGCGTGGCATTGGCCGTCCAGGCGGCCAAGAACTATCGCATATTGCGCGGGCGCGGGCGCACCGTGCGAAAGACGATTGACGTCCTGATTGCCACATTCTGTATCGAGCAGCAGCACTCGCTTCTGCATCGCGACCGTGACTTCGATCCCTTCGAGGAGCTCTTGGGCTTATCCGTCGTTCACCCCTAAGTGGTGCGCGATGGCGCTCCTGGTCGTCTGCGCCTTGTTCAGGATGCGGTCCTGAAAGAGTCCGAGCCAGAAAAATCATCGCTATCGCGTGGCGAATGCAGTACAGTCATGTCACAGAACTTTCCTGAACCCTGCTGTCTGATTCTCGCCTGCGCCAGACCATCACACATCAGCCTTCATCAAAGATCCGGCAGGGCGCCGTTCCTCGCCGCTCGCGAGTTGTACGCAGCACGACGCGTCGAGTAACGGTGCCACGGCGTCTCACAGTCATTCCGTGGGGGTGGGCCGTCGCCTCGGCGGGAGCCACTCGGCACATTGACGGCCTAACTATCGGCTATTCGACTCAAAGGAACTACACATGCCATCACCTACCAGCGGCACGATCAAACGCATCACGGACCGCGGCTTCGGCTTCATCGCCGCGCCCGACGGCGTCGAGTATTTCTTCCATCAGTCCGCGTGCACGAAGACGCCATTCGACTCTCTTCGCGAAGGCGAGGCGGTGACGTTTACGCTCGGCCAGGGTCCTAAGGGTCCTCGCGCGGAGAACGTGACACCCGCCTGATCTGCTCGATGCACCCGTCCCGGTGATTGCAAGGTCATCGGGTTTCGCTGAGCCTAGAAGGCACAACCTGCGATCACCCGACGTCTGGAGGCAGCATGTTCGACTATCGCGCCGTGTCGCCGCTTATCTACCGCGAGCCGTTCGAGTACTCGATGGCTCCACGAACAGTCCCCGTGTTGGTGGGCCGGTTCACCAACCCGCTACCGTCTGCCGTGGAAGGGACAACGCCAGATGAGGAGGAATCCTGGCCGTATCCGAGCCGCCTCCAGACACGATCAGCCTGATCGGCTCCCGCCAGCCTTCTTCGACCACGCGCAGCAACGGTAACGAGAAAACAACATTTCTTCACTACGCGCCGGCGCGAGACGATCTTCGCGCCGGGAAGCATGTCATCGTCGATAAGCACTGCCAATGAGCGTGCGAGCCAGCTCGCCACGTCCCAATAGTCGGCGAGCTCGGCTTGAACGGGGGCGTCGTTTCGGCGCCCCGCTCACCACAGCACTCCCGGACTGAAGTCGGCGCTTGTCCTGGTCGTTGGTCCTGCCTACTACCAAGAAATGGGCAGGGCCACGCAGCACTGCAGGCCTGTAGAATCACGCCGAACTTTACGTCGGCAATCCTCCCCGTTGCGTACCTCGGAGCCGGCCGCCATGACCGTTGGCGCACGTCTCCTTCTGATCCCACCAGGAAATCGTCAGGAACGAGCCGTTCGAAGGAGCGTTTATGAGTCTTCCGTCGGTTACGGTACGTCGTCTCCGATCGACCGCGATCGTCGTCGTGTTCTTCACCCTGGCGTTGGCCAACACGGCCATCGCTCAGGAACTGTCGGCAATCATTGGTCAGGTCCGAGACGAAAGCGGCGCGATCCTGCCAGGTGTGACGGTGTCGGTCACGAGCCAGGTTCTCCAGGTCAAGCAGGTGACCGACGTGACCAATGTCCAGGGCGAGTACCGCATCACGCCGCTGCCGATTGGCACGTACACCGTGTCGTACCAGCTTGACGGCTTCTCGAGCATGCGTCAGGAAGGCGTCCGGCTCGACCTCGGCGCGACGGTGCGGCTGGATATCACGCTGAAGCTCGGCACGCTCAACGAAACGGTGACGGTCTCAGGTGCAGCGCCGGTGGTGGATGTGACGGCGACCTCCGCGAGTACGCAGTTCACGCGTGAGACCCTCGAACTGACACCAACGAGTCGCAATGGCGCGATCAGCTTGATGGTGCAGGCACCGGGCGTCCGCGCTCCTGGACGGCTGGATGTCGGCGGCGGCACTGTTGGTGACACTCCTGAATTCAGTTCCTTCGGACAGCCGATCGAGTCGTTCATGGTGATGGAGGGGCTGGTGACGAGCGACTCGCGTATCCAGACCCAGGGTGGGAACTACTTCGACTACAACGCGATGGAAGAAGCAAAGGTCCAGACCATCAGCAATGGTCCTGATGTTCCGTCGCGAGGGCCGGCCCTTTCGATGTTGCTCAAGTCGGGCGGCAACGAATTCCATGGAGGCGCCAGCTACGCATATTCGAGCCAGCACACCGAGGGCGACAACGTTGACGATGAACTACGTGCGCAGGGCATCACAGAGGGAAATCCTTTACTGAGTCGCACGGACCAGGGAGGAGATCTCGGCGGTCGCATCATCCGCGACAAGTTGTGGTTCTACGGCAGCGCACGGTATCGGCCGCAGGACGTCATTCAGCTCGGTGTGTTCCAGCCAGACGGGACGCCGGGAAACGGCTACAAGGCAGAGATCATCACCAACCAGAAGATCTCGTACCAGTTGCGGCAGGCGAGCAAACTGGTGTTCTGGAACACGTGGGTGCAGAAGTATCACTACGCCGACACGCAGACGAGATTCCAGGCGTGGGAATCCCGCCTCGATCGGATCCCGCCGATTCGGGCATCGACGTGGAAAGCGGAGTGGCAGGAAGTACGGGGCAACTCTCTGGTGATGTCATTCCTCGTCGGACGCTGGACCTGGACGGGGGGCCAGAACGCGAATTTCGTGGGAACGACGGATGCGGCCACGGAAGCAGGCGTCCCGCAGGGGCTCGAGATCCGAATGGGGAACGATGAGAGCCACGGCGGTGGCAGACCCTCACGGTTCGATCTGACGTCGCAATGGCAGGATGGCCAGAGCCCCAACGGTGGCAGTTGGAACGACATCTGGAGATACACCTCGAAGGCCACGGCCACTTACTTCAAGCCAGATCTGTTCAAGGGAAACCATGAGTTCAAAGCGGGTTTCGAGTACATGCCCAACAGGTTCATCCAGGGGAACGGCGACCGCGGAGCCGCCGGCCAGTACCGCCTGATCTTCACCGGTGGCGCAACAGGACAAGTCGGAACTCCGACGCAGATCGAGCTCTATAACTATCCAGCCATTCCGCAGAACAACGTGGGGTTCACGACCGCGTATGGCGGCGACACGTGGACGATCGCACGGCGACTGACGCTGGAACTCGGTGGACGCTTCGAGCACGACACGGCGAACGTTCCGAAGCAGTGCCGGCAGGCTGGCCCGTGGTCGTTCACACAGGCTGCGTGCACCGAAAAGATTCCCTTCCAGACGCTCACATCGTTTGCACCCCGCCTGTATTTCTCGTACGACATCACGGGCAACGGGACCACCGTGCTCAAAGGTGGTTGGGGCCGGTTCTACAAACAGCGGTTCATGGAAGAGAACCAGATGACCAACCCGTTTGCCTCGGTGACGTCCACCTACCGGTGGCGCGACCTCAATGGCAACCGCCTGTACGACGCCGGTGAAGTGAATGACGATCCGAACGGGCCGGACTTCATCAGCAGCACGCCCGCTCCGGGCATCAGCAATCCGGACGAGAAGCCGATGGGCACCGATCAGTTCGCACTGACTCTGGAGCGACAGGTGGGGCGCAACTTTGCGGTACGCGTCTCCGGCGTGCATATCCGCACATTCAATGAACAACGGCTCTTGAACATCCTGAGGCCGTACGAGGCCTACAACATCCCGATCAGCAGCCCCGATCCTGGCAACGACGGCGTGGTGGGGAATGCGGACGATCCCGGCAGACTGCTGACGTACTGGGACTATCCAGCGGCGCTCAGAGGTCGGAACTTCGAGAAGTTCATGATCATCAACGACCCGAAATCGTCGGAGAGGCACACCGCAATCGACCTGCAGGTCCAGAAGCGGATCTCTGACAACTGGCAGTTCCTCGCGTCCTATACAGTGACGATGAACGATGCGGTGGTTGGGCATCCTTTGAACCGTGCGGCGGAATACAACCCGAACGCCGAGATCAACACCGGCGATCAATCGACTCAGAGAACGTTCCGTGTCTCGGGGTTCTATCGCCTGCCGTATGGCATCGCCGCATCGGCCAACTTCAACAGTGAGAGCGGAGCGCCGCAGTCACGGCAGGTTCTTCTGCGCGGCGGCGCGCAGATTCCAACCTTCGTCATCAACACGGATCCACTGGGAACGTTGAAACTGCCGACGACGAGCTACGTCGATCTGCGTCTCGACAAGTCATTCGAGGTGCTGGAGAGGCAGCGCCTGACGCTGCGCGTGAACTTCTTCAACCTGCTCAACGCAAATACCACTCAAACCTGGAACCAGCGAGCAGGCCCGACGTACCTCTACCCGACGTTGATCCTGCGGCCCAGACTGATGGAGTTCGGCGTTCAGTACGCGTTCTGACCGATGGGTTCGATATGAGACGGAGACACGTGTGCGCGATGTCGCACGGCGCGCACAATACTGAACGCACATCGTGGCGAGGAAGCGCTCATCGCCGGGCAGAGCGAAGAAGGTGCCGAAAGAGCATCATTCCGTCTACGTCGTCTATCTGCGAAACCCGAATGGCGACGGGAAGGCCGGGTATTACGTCGGCATGACCGGGCTCACGCCCGAGGAGCGGTTCGAGAACCACAAGAACGGCGTCAAATGCGCCCGCGTCGTGCGCGACCATGGCGAGCGGCTCGTGCCACGCCTCTACGCGCACCTGAACCCCATGACCTTCGAGAGGGCCGTACAAATGGAAGCGATGCTCGCCGACGGCCTTCGCAAGCGCGGCTTCGTCGTCTTTGGAGGGCATTGAAAGAGCCGTCGATGATGACCGATGTTCTTGTCGTTGGAGCCGGCCCGACGGGCCTGATGCTGGCCAACCAGCTTGGCCGGCGCGGCGTTCGCGTCACTATCATCGACCGGCACAGCGGGCCTGCCCGCGAGTCGAGAGCGATGGCGGTGCACGCTCGCACGCTCGAGATCTATTCCAAGCTCGGGCTCGTGGAGCGCGCCCTCGAACTGGGCACGCCTGGCTACGGCGCAAACATGTGGGCCGGGGGCCGGTTGAAAGCGCGCATCCCGCTCAAGGACATGGGAAAGGACATGAGCCCCTTCCCGTACGTTCTGATGCTCGGCCAGGACGACAACGAACGCATCATGGGTGAGCACCTGCACCGCTGGGGTCTCTCCGTGCAGTGGAACACGGAGCTCGTCGCGCTCGACCAGCACGCGGACCACGTGACGGCCACAGTCAAGGATCTCGACGGCCGCACTCGGACGATCACCGCCGCGTATGTCGCCGGCTGCGATGGCTCGCGCAGCACCGTTCGCACGCTCTGCGGCATCGAGTTCCCGGGGGCCCCCTACGAGCATGCGTTCTTCGTGGCGGACACAGAGGCAACGGGCCCGATGGTCGCAAACGAACTGAACGTGTTCTTGTGGCGCAGCGGGTTCCACCTCTACTTCCCCATGAAAGGGGCCAATCGCTGGCGTGTGATCGGCATCCTGCCGAACGAGCTGGCGGGCACGGACGGCGTGACCTTCGAGGATCTCCTTCCGGCGCTTCTCCAGGTCGGCGGGACTGGTCTTTCGTTCACGGCCTGTCATTGGTTCTCGACTTACCGCATCCACCATCGCTGCACCGAACGCTTTCGCGACCGCCGCTGCTTCCTGCTCGGCGACGCCGCGCACATCCATAGTCCGATGGGCGGGCAGGGCATGAACACCGGGCTTCAGGACGCGTACAACCTGGCGTGGAAGCTGGCTCTCGTCATCACGAATCGCGCCAGCGAGGGGCTGCTCGACACCTACGAGGCCGAGCGTCGTCCGTTCGCGCAGCGACTGCTCGCGACCACCGACCGCGCATTCAGGCTCGTCGTGTCCGAGGGCTGGCTCGCCGGTATGCTTCGCACCCACGTCGTCCCGCGCGTAGCGGCCATCGCGATGAGCCGCAAATGGGTACAAAGGGCGGCGTTCCAGACGCTCTCCCAGATTGGGATTCGTTACCGCGAGAGCGCCCTCTCGCAGGACCTTGGGAAGCCGGCCGGGAACGCGCCGCATGCCGGCGATCGCTTCCCCTGGCTTCGTCTGAGGTTCAAGCCGCAGGGGCCACGCGAAGATCTGTTCCAGAGGCTCGATGACACCCGGTTCAACCTCCTCGTGATCGGTCAGCCAGCGCCATCGCTCGAAGGCCTCGGTCTCGGCGACATGCTGCAGGTGCACGCGGTTGCCTCGGATCCGGAGAACGATGCCGCATTGGCCAGCGCGTCGATCGCGGGTCCCTCGTACTACGTCTTGCGCCCCGACGGCCACATCGGTCTCACCGGCAGGGTCTTCCAGGAGGGCGACCTGAAGCGGTGGCTCGCGCAGCCGCACCTGCAGCTCGCGAGCAGCCCGGCGCCGCGCGCGGCGATAGTGAGCCAAACGGTCGCCTGACGGGTCGTTAGAAGGGTGCGCCTCGACAAGCCATTCGAGGTGCTGGAGAGACAGAGACGCTACACCGCCTGCACGAGCGGCATTTCGACGACGTGTTCGGCAACGAACCAGACCTGCAGCTCGTTGCTGCGGATTACGCCGCTGACGATCAGATCATTCGTGCCATCGTCGCCGCCTTCAGCCGCGCGACGTGCCATCGCGCGTGCTTCCTGCAACACGATCTCATGCGCGTGCAGCAGCCGAGAAATCTGAACCGGTACTTCTTCGCGCCCCTTCGGCGCTCGTGGAATCATCGTCATCTCGGCCACGTCGTGGGCCATGGCGATGCTGACGCCGCCGAGGAGCTGGATTCGCTCTGCGATGGTATCGACCAGCTCGTTCTGCTCGTCATGATGTTTGTCGAACAGCAGGTGCAGTTGATAGAACGTCGGCCCCGCCACTTGCCAGTGGTGTTTCTTGTACAGGTCGCGCAGCGTCATGGTGTCCGCAAGGAGCTGGTTGAGATTTTCGACGCTCTCTTTGCAGACGCTCTCGGCCAGGGCGTGTTGCCTCCGCCGCGTCGCGCTCGGTAGCCAGGGGAGGGCCGTCGATCGCACAGTAGTGGCGTCGATCGAGTCTGGCCGCCGGGCATGAATCCGCGCGGCCGGAGACCTGGTTGCGGATCAGCAGCCACGCGAGCAATCCACCCGCCGCGGCCAGAGCGGCACTGATGTGCATCGCCGCGCGAAAACCACTCGCGAAGACAGCCGGGTCGTGATACGCATCGCCGGTTAGACCGGTGAGCCCTGGAATCACCGCAACGGCGAGGAGACCTGCACCCCGGGAGATCGCGGTGTTGACGCCGGACGCAATGCCCGCATGCCTTGTAGCCGTTGCTGCGAGCACTGTGGCGGTCAGCGGCGCAACCGTCAGAGACAGTCCGAGACCGAACACCAGCAATCCCGGCAGTACGGTGCCGACGTAGGTTGCTTCCGCCTGCACACGGCTCAGCAGCGCGAGCCCAGCGGCGATACCCAGTGGGCCGATGGTCATTGGCAGGCGCGGTCCAATGCGATCAGCAAGCTGGCCGGCCCGCGCGGACAGTGTCAGCATCAGGCCCGTGACCGGCAGCGTCGCGGCGCCCGCCTGCAGCGGCGAGTAGCCCAGTACCTGCTGGAGATGGACCACGAGCAGGAAGAACATGATGGAGAGACTGGCGTAGACGATGAGCGTGACGAGGTTGGCGGCCGTGAACTGCCGCGATCGGAAGATCTCGAGCGGCAACATCGGATGCCGGACACTTCGCTCCGCGACAACGAAGCCGACGAGCGAAGCCAGGCCGATAGCCCCTGCCAACAGCACGCCCGCCGTCGCGCCGCGCTCGCCGGCCGAGATGAGCGCCCAGGTCAATCCGGCCAACCCGACGACAGTCAGCACCGCGCCGGCGACGTCGATGCCGCGCACGGCTGCGGGATCTCGCGTCTCAGGAACGTGGCGGAGCGCCACGGCAACCACCACAGCAGCCAGCGGCACGTTGATCAGGAAGATCAGACGCCACGAACCCACGCCAATGAGCCACCCCCCGACAAACGGCGCGATCGCTGCGGCGACTCCTGACAGACCCGACCACGCGCCGACCGCCCGTCCGCGATCACTCGTTGCGAACGAGGCCTGAAGGATCGCGAGGCTGCCAGGCGTGAGCAACGCGCCTCCGATGCCTTGGAGCGCGCGGGCCGCCACGAGTGCCTCGGACCTGGGCGCGACGCCGCAGAGCAGCGACGCGCCAGCGAACCACACAATTCCGAGCAGGAAAACTCTGCGTCGCCCGAATCGGTCACCCAACGAACCGCCAATGAGGATCAGAGACGCGAGCGTGAGCGTGTAGCCATTGATAACCCATTGCAGGTTGGCGACGCTCGCGTCGAGCTCGGTGCCGATCGTCGGCAGTGCCACGTTGACAACCGTGGCGTCCAGAAATGTCATGCCCGATCCCAGCACGGTGGCCAGTAGAACCCAGCGCGCCTCCGGTGTACCCCAGCTGACGGACTCGTCTACGGGCATGGTGCGGCCATGATCTCACCGAACGTTCGCCCTCGCTGAAGGAACGTATTCGAAGGTCGGACCTGCGGTCGTGATCCCATCCTCTGTCGGCATCTCCATTAGCGCCTGGGCCTGGACCTTCAAGCGGTACATCGAGCTGATCTTCAGAAAGACGTCCAGTGCCTCAGGACTAAAGCGGAGCAATGGAACCTCGAATGAGCAATCGCCGGCAGGCTCTCGAGTGTGGTGATTCGACCGTCACGTGCCCATGGCACGGCTCGCGATTCGATCTGTGCACGGGAGCCGTGCTGCAGGGCCCGGCAAAGGATCCGCTCAAGACCTACCGCGTGACCGTCGACGGTGACGTCGGGCGTGTCGAGGTTCCGCTGGCACAGGCTGTCCAGGGCGCGTGACGTAGAATCAGCCGAATCTCTTCGAGATTCTGCCGATCTCCAAGCGTTACAAGTACCTGGGAAAACACATTTCTGGCACCGTCGTACTCGGCTACACTGTGTCCGACTTTGTCCTTCGGAGACTGCCAGCCTGGACGGGCTGGACCTCAGATTGTGGCTTGCTGAAGCAGCCGCGTAACGAGGACTCATGCCTGGGATGGGACACATGGCGCCCAAGGCTTTTCCGAGTGCGAGAGTAGCAGCCATCGGTCTGGCCTGGTTCGTGTTGATCGTGTCCCTGGGCATCCAGGCGCGTCCCTCTGCTCAACAACCTGCTTCGCAAGTAAAGAGCGCCCAGTCATCGTCGCCAATCGGTGCCGTCTCACCCGCGTCGAGCCACCGTGGGATGCTCGATCGCTACTGCGTCACCTGCCACAACCAACGACTCGCGACAGCTGGATTGAAGCTGGACGAAGCCGATGTCGCCAACCCAGGCGAAGGCGCTGAGATCTGGGAGAAGGTCGTACGTAAACTTCGTACGGGCATGATGCCTCCTCCCAACGTGCCGCAGCCCTCGATGGACGATCGCCGGGCGCTGCTTTCGTGGTTGGAAACGTCGCTCGACAAAGCCGCCGCCGCGAAGCCGAATCCAGGCCGCACTGAAACGTTACGGCGTCTCAATCGCACCGAGTATCAAAACGCAATCCGGGATCTCTTGTCCGTCGACATCGACGCCGCATCGCTCCTGCCCGCTGATGAAAGCGGTCACGGCTTCGACAACGTGACGGTGGGCGACCTGCCCCCGGCTCTTCTCGACCGATACATTTCGGCGGCGCAAAAAATCAGCGCGCTGGCAATCGGGAGCACGCAGACCTCTCTTCAGAGCGACATCATTCGCGTCCCGCCCGATGTCACGCAGGAGGGGCAGGTAGCTGGACTCCCCGTTGGCACGCGCGGCGGGGTGTTGATTCCTTACACGTTCGCGCAGGACGGCGAGTACGACATCCAGATCTACCTCGCGCGTGGGTATTCCGGGGATATCGACGGACTGAAGGACCCGCAGCCCCACGAGATCAAGTTGTTGCTCGACCGGACGCCGATAGGAGAATTTACTGTCCAGAGACCTGCCAACGGCGACGACGCGCTCATCGACAGGAATCTGAAGATTCGCGTGCCTGTGACGGCCGGTCCGCATCAGGTCGGCGTCACGTTTCTCAAGAATTCCTCTTCTCTGATCGAAACAGCGCGTCAGCCGCTCCAGTCGCGGTTCAACGAGAGACGTCATCCGCGCATGACTCCGGCGATTTCCCAGGTCTCCGTCACCGGGCCATACGAGCCGCAGGGAGCGGACAATACGCCGAGCCGCCGCCGGATATTCGTCTGCCGGCCCGCCTTCGCCAAAGGCTCCGGCGAGGCAGGCTCCGCCTTCGCCAAAGGCTCCGGCGGGACAGGCCTCTCAACGGACGAAGAGACAGCCTGCGCGCGCCGAATTCTGTCCACGCTCACGCGGCGAGCGTACCGTCGCTCGATTTCCGAGGCGGATCTGGAACGGCCGATGGCGTTCTATCGCGAAGGAAAGTCGGAACGCGACTTCGATGCGGGAATAGGCAAGGCGTTGAGCGCTGTGCTCATCAATCCGGAATTCCTGTTCCGCGTGGAGGTGGATCCCGACAAGACGGCGGCGGGCACCGC
>Ga0207691_10004517_pt1 | contig 13459 bp, 15 predicted proteins | sample KBSM13metaG_FD_184327 | JGI IMG/M metagenome (GOLD analysis project Ga0207691, IMG submission 184327) | Miscanthus rhizosphere microbial communities from Kellogg Biological Station, Michigan, USA - KBS M1-3 metaG (SPAdes) (version 2) | ecosystem: Host-associated > Plants > Roots > Rhizosphere >... | reverse complement strand
AGAAGCGCGCGGCCGGTGTATTCCACAACACCGCTGCAGTGCTCGACGGCGAGGGCGGTTACCTCGGCAAATACCGCAAGATGCACATCCCCGACGACCCGCGCTATTACGAGAAGTTCTACTTCACGCCGGGTGACTTGGGGTTCAAGCCCTTTGCTACACCGAAGGTTCAGCTCGGCGTGCTGGGCGAAGCGATGGTCGTCGATCCGACGGTGCTCGTCGACGAGGTGCGCGCGTTCCGGGCGCAGGGATTCCTGGCGCGCCACGAGGATCTGGTGGTCGCCGCGCGCGCCCACCTGACCTTGCCGTATCACCGCGAGCTCGATCGGCTGCGCGACGAACGTCCCGACAACACCATCGGCACCACCCGCAAGGGCATCGGACCGACCTACGAGAGCAAGGCCGCGCGCATCGGGCTGCGCGTCGGCGATCTGCTGCACCCCGATCGGTTTCGCCTCCAGCTCGCCCGTCAGATCGAGGCGCTGCTGCCGCAGCTGACCGCGCTGGGCGGCGCCGCGCCCGACGCGACCGAGATCGCCGCGCACTATCTGGCGCTGGGCCAGGAGCTGCGCCCGTACATCGCCGACGCGTCGAAGCTGGTTCACGAGGCGATCACACGCGGCGACAACGTGATGTTCGAGGGCGCGCAGGGCGTCCTGCTCGACATCGATCACGGCACCTATCCGTACGTGACGTCGTCGTCCGCGACCGCGGGCGGCGCGTGCGCCGGGCTGGGCATCGGCCCGACCGCGATCGACACCGTGCTGGGAATCGCAAAGGGTTACGCGACGCGGGTCGGGGGCGGACCGTTCCCGACCGAGCTCAAGGACGCGACCGGCGATCTCCTGCGCAAGCGGGGCAACGAGTTCGGCTCGGTGACCGGCCGTCCGCGGCGCTGCGGGTGGCTGGACCTACCGGCCTTGCGGCTGGCGATCCGCACCTCGGGAATCGAAGGGTTGGCGCTGACCAAGCTGGACGTGCTGTCGGGCCTGGAACGCGTTCGCATCTGCGTCGGCTATCGGGTGGGTGGGCAGACGCTGGAGGAGATGCCGCTGGACATCGACGACCTGGCGGCGGCCGAGCCGATCTACGAGGACCTGGATGGCTGGCCGGCGCCCGGTTCGGCCGACACGCCCCCTTCCGCGACGAAGGCGGCGGCGCGGTTCGTCGCGCGGGTCGGGGAGCTGGTGGGCCGACCGGTCTGGGCGACCTCCTGGGGAGCGGGGCGCGCCGAGACCATCCTGACCCTCGATCCGTTCGCGTCCGCCGACGCGGCTGTCTAGCTCTTGCGGAACGTCTCCGACGCGATCGGGCTCATTAGCCTTAAGCTGCGGAATTCCGGGGAAATCCGCGCCGCCACGCTTGCACGGCGCGGCCACCTCAATATAATGGGCTGTCTGTTCCGGCCACCCCCATCGCGCTCTTCACACGAGCCCTGGCGGGCGGGGGCGAGCTCCGAATCGAGGCGTTGATGAAGATCATTTGTGATTCCTGCGGGACCAAGTACTCGATTTCCGACGACAAGGTTCGAGGAAAGGTCTTCAAGATCCGCTGCAAGAAGTGCAGCCACATCATCGTGGTGCGCGGCGGCGAATCGCAGGAGGAGGCGGCCGCCCCGGCCGCCGCTGCCGCTGACGGCGGCTGGCACATCGTCGTCGAGGGCGAGCAGGTCGGGCCGATCTCCGAGGCCGACGTCCGCGCGCGCGTCGAGCGCGGCGAGATTCGCGGCGACACGTATATCTGGAAGGAAGGGTTCGCTGACTGGTTGAAGCTGTCGGCGGTTCCCGAGTTCGCCGACCTCGCGCCGGCGGACAGCGGGGCCATCAGCGTCGGCGACGTGTTCAGCTCGTCCGACAACGGCGCCGTGCAGCCCACGAACGGCTCCGACCGCAGCGGCGGCCGGCGTCGCTCCGGCGCGAACCGCCCGCTGTTCGGTGACGGCGGCGGGGACATCTTCGCGGCGCCCGCGGCGTCGGCTCCTTCGTCGGGCGGCGATCTGTTTGGATCGGCGGCCGCACATTCGAACGCGTCGAGCTGGCCGAGCTCCTCGGGCGGCGGCGCTTCGATGGCGGGTCACGACGGCGGCCGGGTCGAGAACCTGACCGGCCAGCGCCACGAGAACTCGGTGCTGTTCTCGCTGTCGAACCTGCAGTCGCTGGCGATGCCCGCCGCGAAGCCGGCGGCGTCGGCGTTGCCGACCACCGCGCCCACCACGGAAGGGTCGGGCCTGATCGACATCCGCGCGATGGCGGCCAGCACGCGTCCCGCGACGGCCGACGGTCCCAGCGGCACGACGGACGACGATCTGCCGTCGTTCGGCGCGTTCTCGCCCGCGGCGCCGGTGCTGCTGCCGATGCCGGGGTCGAGCGGACCGCCGTGGTGGATCTACCTGGTCATCCTCGCGATGCTGGGTCTTGTCGGCGGCATCGGCTTCATGGCCTGGCGGGTGATCAGCCCGAAGCAAGTCGTCGTCGTGAAAGAGGTCCAGGTTCCCGCGCCCGCCCCCGCGCCGACGACCGTCGCCGCGAAGACGCCCGGCGCGGAAGACAAGGACAAGAAGCCGAGCACGATTGACGAGAAGGATCTGCCGCCGCGCGAGGGTGGTCCGGGCAAGGAAGCCAAGGACGACAAGGGCGGCAGCGGCAAGGACAAGAGCACGCATCGCTCGTCTCGCGGCAGCAAGGACAAGGTCGACAAGGTCGCCAAGGTCGTCGCCGAGGAGAAGGACAAGGGCAAGCCGACCGGCCCGGTACCGGGCGAGCCGCCCAAGCCGAAACCGGGATCGCTGGAGGCGCTGCTGAACGACGCTTCGCCGCAGAGGCAGACGAACAAGCCCAAGGTGTCGGAGGACAAGGGCGGTGGCGGCGGCGGCGAAGGTGCCGGACCGCTGCCGAAGAACGCGCTGGTCGCGGGCCTGAACAGCGTCCGTCCGAAGGTCGCTGCCTGCTACAACCAGTTCAAGGTGCCGGGCACCGCGATGGTCAACGTCACCATCGCGAAGACCGGCAAGGTCAGCAAGGCCGAGGTGACCGGCAAGTTCGCCGGCACGCCGACCGGAACGTGCGTCGAGGCCGCGGTGAAGACCGCGTCCTTCCCGCCGTCGGACGGGTTCTCGACGCCGTACCCGTTCCAGCTGAAGTAACCAGAAGGCGCGCACGACGTCGACGGGCGACGAAGCGGTTCTCGCGGCGCTCGAGCGCGGGCTCGGCGCGGTGGGGCTCAACGTCGTCGCGCCGCTCGCGGCGGACGCTTTCGACGCGGCCTGCGCACCGGTGACGGCGCTGACGCTCGCCGGCCTGATGCCGGGAGCGCGTGGCGCTGTCGTCGTCGGCTCGGGCGGACCGGCGTTCTTCGATCGCTTCGCAAGCGAGAGTCGCGAGGCGGCCGACGGCGCGGCCCATCCCCTCGACCGATACACGAAGCGCGTCGCGGACGCGGCGGCGGCCGAGGCGCTGGCCCCGCTCGGCGCCGCCCACGCGGTCTACTTTCCGTTCGACGGCGCGCAGCCGCTGATCCCGTTCCAGCGCCTCGGCCGCGCCGCCGGCCTGGGCGGGCCGGGGCCGCTCGGGTTGCAGATCCATCCCGTGTTCGGGCCGTGGTGGGCGTATCGCGCGCTGGTCGTCGTCGATCGCGCGCTGCCGCCGCGGCCGGCGATCGGCGACGGATGCGCCGGTTGCGACGCCCCGTGCGTGGACGCGTGCCCGGCCCACGCCGTCGCGCGCGCGGGTTTCTCCGTCGCCGCCTGTCACGCGCGTCGGCTGGCCGCGGAGCCGTGCCGGCTGTCGTGCGCGGCGCGCATCGCCTGCATACGCGGTCCGCAGCATCGCTACACCGACGCCGAGCTGGCGTTCCACATGGCCGCGTCGATGCCGAGACCACGCTTGCCCCGCGCGTGACCAGCCGCCCCGAGCGAAGCGAGGGAAAGCGGCTGCTTTTAGATGTACTCTCGCTCGCCATGGCTCAGGTGAAAGCGCACATCACGGGCACCGTCTGGAAGATCGAGGTCAAGGTCGGTGACGCCGTCGCCGAAGGGCAGACCGTCGTCGTGCTCGAATCGATGAAGATGGAGATGCCGGTCGAATCGCCCAGCGCCGGAACGGTCTCCGCCGTGCTGATCAAGGAAGGGGAGGCCGTCGAAGAGGGTGCGCCGCTGGTGGAACTGAAGTAGTTCCTCAGGCGCGGGGCGCGTCGGGCATCTCGCCCGCGAGCAGCCGGCGCGTGTTCTCCGCGAGCATCTGCTCCAGCACCTCCGCGCCGAGTTGCTTGCGGATCCAGGTCATGCCGGCTGCGATCCCTTTCTGATCGTCAGGCCGATGGATGTCGGTGGCGGCGGCGTGGGCCAGGCCTTCCTGCACCAGCTTGCGCGCGGTCTTCATCTCGGCCCGGCCGTGGGCGCCGTCCAGCGCGCCCAGATCGACCATCATCACCGCGTGCCGGCCCAGGCGTTCCGCCAGATCGACGTCGCGCTGGATCGCTGTGTAGCGCTCCGGGTGCGCCATGACCGGCAGCAGGCCCGCGACGCGCAGCTGGAACAGCTCGTTCTCCAAACCAGTCGGCATGATCTGCGGGTGCACCTCGAACAGGAAGGCGGGGCCCTCCCCGTAGACGGGGACGGTCTTCTCGCGCAGCCGGCCGTGCAGGACGTCGTCCCAGAAGTTCTCGGCGCCCAAGCCCAGCCGCACGGCCGGTCCCTGCGCCGCGACGTCGGCGGACACAGCGGCGAAGGCGGCTGCGATCGCCTCGCGCGCCGGCATGAACATTCCGCTCCGCTGGTGCGGGGTGGCGAACAGCTCGCCGAACCCGAGCGACGCGACCGCCCGGACCATATCCATCGACATCTCCCGACTGGTCGCACCGTCGTCTAGGGCGGGCAGGTAGTGCGCGTGAAGATCGACGAAATGAGGCACAGGGCGCACTAAAGGGGTAGCCCGTTCGGGGGCCAAATGGCGGGGAAAAATAGCGCGACGCGGGCTCCGGAAACGAGCTTTGTTTTCAGCCGGGGTCCGCAGGACCGAGTTGAGGGGGACTGTCGCCAGGGATCGATGGGCGGCGGACACAGGTTCGGAATGGATTGCATCTGAGTTTCCAGAGACTTAGACTACAGATCCCGTTGGGGAATACATTTTGCTGACTCCGTTCCCACGAAGGAGCGAGTTCAAAAAATGAGCGAGAAAGTAGTCCTTCCGAAGTTCGATCTGCCGGGGAAGCAAATGCACCCCGCGGTGAAGCTGTTGTTGACCGTCGGCGGCCTTCTGGTGCTGTCGATCGTCGGGCTCGTCGGCGCCCTCTATCGGCACCACTCGATGGAAGTCGCCGAGGAAAACCGAAAGCAGGCCGAGATCGCGGCGAAGACCGCGCAGGCGAACGCCGAGGCCGAGAAAGCGAAAGCGCAGGCCGAGGAAGCCAAGGCGAAGGTCGCCATGGCGAAGGCGAAGGCCGAAGCGGAGGCCAAGGCGAAGCTGCTCGCCAAGACGAACCCGGCTGCGCTGGCCGACATGGGGGGCCCGGCGGTCGCGAAGCATCACGGCCATCATTCGAGCAAGAAAGATTCGAAGACGACCAGCGTCGCCAAGGGCGGTGCCACGGATGAGAAGGCCAAGACCGGCGCAAAGTCCGGTGGGGGAAAGAAGGGGGACGACGTCGTCGACAAGTTGCTCGCGTCGTTCAAGTAATCTGCGCAGATCGGTTCGCTCCCCGGTGCGTCCGACGGTCGCGCTGGCCTCGAATTAAAGGGCCCGGCGTGAATTACCGAATTGAGGTCGCATTGAAGTCGACGGATAATCGTGTTACGGGAATTGTGAGGCCCCGTCCATGAGCAGCAGCCAACGTCCAAGTGAGAACTCGGTCCTGTTTTCGCTGCGCGAGCTGCGCAGGATCGAAGACGATCGCGTCAAGAAGGAGCAGGACGCCGCCCGCGCCAAGGCGGAATCCGAGCGCCAGGCAAAGGAAGCGGCGGACCGCGCCGCCCGCGAGGCGGAAGAGCGCCGGATTCGCGACGAGGTCGAGCGCACCCGTCGTGCCCAGGAAGACGCGGAGGAGCGGCAGCGCCAGGACCAACTGCGCTTGAAGGAGGCCGAGAGCCGCGCCCGCGTCGATGGCGAGATGCGCATCCACGAGGAGCGCATGCGCCTCGAGATGCAGCACAAGAAGAAGCACTCGCCGGTCAAGGCGGTGGTCACCGTCGCCGGCGTGCTGGTGCTGATCGGCGGCGGCGTCTGGTACAAGATGCACTCCGACCATCAGGCGGAGCTGGCCGCGAAGGACGCCGAGAAGGCGCGCATCGAGATGGAAGCCAAGAAGGCGCAGGCGATGCTCGAGGCCAAGCTGGTCAACATCGAGAAGAACATGAACGACCAGCTCGCCAAGGCGAAGACCGAGGAGGAGCGGCAGAAGATCCGCGCCTCGGCCGCCGAGGCAAAGGCGGCGGCGCAGGGCAAGACGGCGCCGAAGCACGTCGGTGGGACCAAGACCGAGCCGGAAAAGAAGACGGTCGTCCCGAACTTCAAGAAGCGCGACATCCCGGACGACCCGACCCTCGGGTTGTAATCGACCGCGACCGTCCCGACCGCATGTCCCTGGCCGACGAGCTCTACGAAGCGCAGCGCGCCCGGTTGCTGGCGTTGCTGCAACGGCTGTCGTACGAGCAGCGCGAGGTGACGCTCGCGTCGGGCGCCAAGAGCAACTTCTACATCGACTGCAAGCAGACCGTGCTGACGGCCGAAGGGCATTTCCTGGTCGGTAGCCTGTTCGGCCGCATCCTTGCGACGCGCGCGCCGGAGGTGGAAGCGATCGGAGGCGTCAGCGTGGGCGCGGATCCGCTCGCGTCGGCGGTGTCGACGCTCAGCTTCGTGGCGGGGCGGCCGCTGCCGGCGTTCTACGTGCGCAAGGAAGCCAAGGGTCACGGCACCGGCGCGTGGATCGAAGGCACGAAGTCGTTGCGCACCGGAATGCCGGTGGCGATCCTCGAGGACGTCGTGACCACGGGCGGCTCGGCGCTGAAGGCGATCGCGCGTGTGCGCGAGCACGGCCTCAAGGTCGGCATCATCCTGGGGATCGTCGATCGCGAAGAGGGCGGGCGCGAGGTGCTCGAAAAAGAGGCGCCGCTCGTCACGCTGTTCCGTCGCAGCGATTTCTTATAATGGCCGCATGACCGTCCCGGGTCGGAGCGCGCTGTTGTTGATCGCGGCGGTGGTCGCCGCCTGCCAGAGCGACAAGGCCGCCCGTGTCGACTTCTCCGAGACGCAGCGCAACTACGTCGCCACCGACTACAACGACGTCCACGAACGCTGGACCCGCCACGACTATGTGTCGCGCGACGTCGAGAAGGCGCTGGAGGTGTGGGTCACCTTCAAGAGCTGGGATTTCCGCGAGGCGTTCGTCGAGCGTTACGCGGCGACCTACAGTCTGTCCGACGCGGATCGCAGCAAGCTGCGCGCGGGCCAGATGAATGCTTTTCACGAGGCTGTCGAATTCCACGTCACCGCGCAAAGCGCGAACTACAAGTGGAACGACCTCGAGAAGGCGAACTCGCCCTGGGTGGTCACGCTGCTGGATGCGCTGGGCCACGAGCTGCCGCGCGAGGCGGTCACCATCAAGGTCGAGAAGCTGCCCGACATGTACGAACGCGAGTTCTTCCCGGAGAAGACGCCGTTTTCGAAGACCTACAACGTTCGCTTCGTCGCGCCGCCGAACTCTGATTTCTCGGGCATCAAGTCAGGTGCGATCACGCTTCGCATCGCCGGTCCGCTCGGCCGCATCGAGCTGACCTGGCGCTCGTGAACGGACGACCCGGCGGATGACGTCAAGCAACTCGGCGCGCTCGATCGGCTTTGCCACGTAGGCCGCGGGCCCGAACTGCGTCCGGATCGATTCGCCACTGAAGCCGGACGCGCTGACGATGACCACCGGGACCGCCGCGAGGTTCGGGTCGCGCATCTGCTCGCTGCGGAAGTCCCAGCCGTCCATGCCCGGCATCATCAGGTCCAGCAAAATGACCGCCGGATGCACGGTGCCGTTGCGCAGCCGGGCCAGGGCGGCGCGGCCGTTGGGCGCGCCCTCGACGGCGAAGCCTTCCTCCTCCAGCATCTCCGCCAGCGCGCAGCGAACGTCATTGTCGTCGTCGACGATCAGGATTGCTTCGGAGGCCATGGCGGTTTGTACAACTTTCTCTGGCGACTGAGTTTGTCAAGGTCGCAACCCGTAGGGTAATGCCCCGGGCTTACATGTCGCCTGAATGCCTACGTGGCCGTCGCCGCGGTCCCGCGCGAGGTCAGGGAGCGGGGTGGTGCGCCGCGTACGCGGGGGACGCTTCCAGAAGGCGCTGGTGCGTCTCGGCGGCTGACATCTGACCCGGCGCCGTCGCCTGTTCAAGGTAGCCGTAGGCGAGCAGCGAGCCGCGCGCCGCCAGCTCGATCCGAAGGTCGGCCGAGGCGCCCATGCCGATGACGCAGGTGCGCTCGGGACGCCGCGCCAGCAGCTCGAGCAGGGTGCCGCGATCCTCCTCGCGTTTGACCGCGGTCGCGATCTTCGCGATCGCGCCCGGGATCGCGTGACAGCGATCGACGACGGCGAGCAGCGCATCCAGGGGTGGCGTTCGCGCGAAGTCGTGATGCGACACGATCAGCTGAGCACCCTTGCGCGCCGCGACCGCCGCGGCCAGCGCGTCGACGATGGTGGCGTCGTTCTCGATGTCGATCCACGACGCATGGCCGGCCGCGAGCGCGGCCGTGAAGGCGGAAAGGCGGGCGGCGTCGGGCCCGGCGAAACGGCCGCCTTGCGCGGCGCTGCGGATGGTGAGGATCACGGGCGTCCCGCTCGCTTCCAGGCGTGCGCAGTCGTGGGCGCAGCCGTCCAGGCTTTGCTGCGCGAACAGATCGACGCGCGCTTCCACCAGATCGAACGAACGCGACGAACGATCTGATACCGCCGACACCGCCGACTCCGCGGTGTTGATGATCGCCGCGGGCCGGTCGGCGACGGCGACGAGCAAAGGTCCGCGGCGCAGGTCGAGCATCGCGCACTACTCTAGCAGTTGCGACGGAGCCCGGGCCCGCCGCCAACCGTCGATTCGCCAGACCAAGGTATTCTTGCCGGATGCGCCCGCGACCGGTCTGGCTCGCCACCGTCTGCGCGGGCGCGCTGATCGCGTGCAGCCGGCGCCCGCTGCCTTTCTCGGAGGAAATGCCGGTGGAGGACGCGGGGATCGATGTCGGGCCGGCGGTCGATGCGGGCGCGGACGTGCCATCGGGCGCGCGGCCGGGCGTGCTGGACTGGGCGATCCCCGTCGGGTCCCAGCCGGCGCCGGCGTCGGCCGGCTCGACCACGGCAAAGGCGGTCGTCGCCACCGACGACGGCGGTGCGATCGTCGCCGGGTCGTTCACAGGAACCGTTGCGTTCGCGCCGGATGTGGTCCGCGACGGGTCGCCCGGATCGGGATTCGTGGCGCGTTACCGCAGCGATCAGCGGCTGGTCTGGGTGCAGGTGTTGAACGCCGATCGTCTCGGGCCGGACGATGGGCACCTCGTCGTCGCGGATCTCGCCTGGCTGGGCGGCGGCGAGATCGCGGTGGCGGGCTGGTTCGACGGTCGCCTGGCCGCCCAGCGCGACATTTCGCCGATGGGCGCGACCAGCGCCGGCGGATTGGATGCCTTCGTCGCCCGGCTGGCCAGCGACGGCAGCGTGCGCTGGACGAAGCGCGCCGGCGGTCCAGGCGACGACATCGCGCGCGGCGTGGCCGCGTCGATCCAGCCGAGCGGGTCGGTGTCGATCGCGATCACGGGCGCGATCTCCGACGGGGCCGTGTTCGGACAGGGCGAGGCGGGGGAGACGCGCGCGCCGGTCTCCGCCGGACCGATCTTCGCCGCGCGCCTGAACGAGGACGGACAGCTGGCGTGGGTTCGCTTCGCCGGCGGCGGCGTCCCGGCGCAGGGGTACGGCGTCGCGCACGACGGCGTGGGCGCGGTGGCGGTGACGGGTTATGTGAACGGGGTGGCGCCGTTCGGCGACAACATCAACGGCGCGCCGGTCGCGATCGATCCCGCCGACGGGCGCGCGTTCGTCGCGCGCTGGGACGTCGCCGGCCGCTTGCTCTGGGCGCAGCCGATGGGCGGTCCGGACGGGGAGGGCGACGCGATCGCGGTCGCCGCCGGCGGCGCGATCGTCGCGACGGGGCTGTTCACCGGGCGGGCGCGCTTCGGTGCCGGCGACGCAGCGCCGACGCTGACCGCCGATTCTCCGGGACGGGAAGGGTGCTACATCGCCGCGTTCACGTCGGCCGGCGCGCCGATATGGGCGCGGCGCCTCGTCGGCGTCGGCCTTCACCCATGGCGGCTGCGCGCGAGTCCGGACGGCGATCTGCTGGTCGCGGCGTCGTTCGGTGGCGGGATCGTCCTGGATCCCGACGGCGCGTCGCCGCTGACGGTGTTCTCCAGCGGCGGCACGGATGCGATGTTCGCGCGTCTGGACGGCAACGGGGCGCTGCGCTGGGCGACGGCGGGCGGCGGACCTGGAGACGACCTGGGCGCCGACTTCACGGCCGCGCCCGACGGGACGTCGTGGGCGGTCGGCAAGTACTTCGGTCCCGCGTCGTTCGGCGAAGGGTCCGCGTTCGGCGCGGGCGCCTCGGCCCGGCTGGAGAGCGGAACGGACGGCGGCAGCTTCCTGCTGCGCGTCCTCGCCCCTTGATCTGGCCCCCTCTCGCGCGAATCTGATCCCCTCGCCCGCTTGCGGGAGAGGGCTAGGGTGAGGGTCCGGGCCGCGCGCTCAGGTGCCGGTGCCGCCGGTGCCGGTCGTGCCGCCCGCGCCCGTCGTGCCGCCGGCCGCACCGCCCGAGCCGGTCGTGCCGCCCGAACCCGTCGTGCCACCCGAGCCTCCGCCGCCGGTGCCGTCGCCGCCGGTGCCGCCACCGCCGGTGTCGCCGCCACCGCCGCCCGATCCGTCCCCACCCGTACCGCCGCCTCCGTCGCCCGCGCCGCCGCCCGCGCCCGCCGCCCCCGCGATCGTCGGCTGCTTGAAGTTGCCGTTGCCGCTGTTGTCCGTGCAACCCGCCGCGAACAGCGTCGTGGCGCCGACGACGAAGCCGCCGACCACCAGCAACCGGAAGCAACCTGCGACCGTCCTGCCGACCGACTGCGAAAGGGTGCGCTTATCGGGCATCGTTGAGCTCCTGGGGAGAAAGAAACCGGCGGGTTGAGAGTACGTCAGTCGGATGACAGTCCGAAAAATTTAGGTCCCCGCGCCGCCGCCGGTCCCGCTGGTACCCGACGCGCCGGTTCCCGCGGCTCCCGTGGTTCCGCCGCTGCCCGTGGTCCCGGCCGTACCCGTGGTCCCGCCGCGGCCGGTCGTTCCGGCGGCGCCCGTCGTTCCGGCGGCGCCGGTCGTTCCGCCGCGGCCGGTGGTGCCCGCGGCGCCTGTCGCTCCGCCCGCGCCGGTGGTGCCGCCGCGGCCGCCCGCGCCTGTCGTTCCGCCTGCGCCGGTGGTGCCGCCGCGGCCGCCCGCGCCTGTCGTTCCGCCCGCGCCGGTGGTGCCGGCGGCGCCCGTCGTCCCGGCGGCTCCTCCCGTGCCCGCAGAGCCGGTCGTGCCGGCGTTGCCGGTGGTTCCGGCGCCGCCGTCGTCGCCCGCCGCGCCGGTCGTGCCCGCGGCGCCCATGGTGCCACCCGCGCCCATCGGGTCGGGCGTCGTCATCGGGTCGGCGTAGTACTTCGAGTCGTCCTCGCAGCCGGGAACGGCCAGCGTGGCGCCGACCGCCAGCACGAGAAAGGACCAGACGACGAGGGGCCGCACCCCTCTAGATTAGACCTTTCCGTCGGAAATGAAAAAGGCGCCCGGCCGGGTGGCGGGGCGCCTCTTTCGTGTCAGGTCTTGATCGCCGCTGCTACTGGCAGGAGCCCATACCGACCGCGTGCCCGCAGTGCGTCCCCTTGGCAGCCCCGGACATAGAGGCCGCGTTGCACAGGTGGTACGAACGGCACGCCTTCTGCGTGGCCGTCAGCGCCGTGAACGATGTCTCGCACATCGCTTGCGTCGTGTAGCCGGCCGGGATCGTGAAATTGGTCGCGCCGGTGCACTCGTCGAGGAAGATCGCGCAGAAGTTCGCCGGCGTCAGCTGCGCCGTCGACGGGGGAGCCGGATCCGTCGTCGTGCAGGCGGGAACGCCGCTGCCGCCGCCGCCGGTGGTGCCACCGCCGCCGGTGGTGCCGCCGCCGCCCGTGGTGCCGCCACGGCCGCCTGCGCCGGTGGTGCCACCGCCGCCGGTGGTGCCGCCGCCGCCGGTGGTGCCGCCGCCGCCCGTCGTGCCGCCGCGACCGCCCGTGCCGGTGGTGCCGCCGCCGCCCGTGGTGCCGGCGGACCCAGTCGTGCCCGCAGAGCCGGTCGTGCCCGCGGTGCCGGTCGTGCCGGCGGAGCCCGTCGTGCCGGCGCTACCGCTGGTGCCCGCGGCACCCGTGGTGCCCGCCGAGCCCGTCGTGCCGCCCTTGCTTCCGCTCGTGCCGGCGGTGCCGGTGTTCGGCGTATCGCTCGACGAGCAGCCGAAGGCCGCGAGACCAACCACGAAGAACGGAACCGCGAACTTAAACTTAATCGACATGCACGACGCTCCTTGTCAATGGATGAGGAGCGCAGGCTAGCTCAACTCTTCCCCTTAGGGAAGATCCGCGTCGTTTTTTTGACGAGATCCGCCAGGAGGCGGTTCAGGCGGCCTGGCGAAGTGCGAGGTCGATTCCGCGCACGGACTCGAAACGGCGCCCGGCGTCCGCCCAGTTCCACACGTTCCAGATTGCGTCGAAGTAGGTCTTCTTCTCGGGCCCGTATTGCAGGTAGTAGGCGTGCTCCCAGGCGTCCAGCACCAGGATCGGAATGCCCCCCTGCGTGATCTCGTTCTGGTGGTCGTGAATCTGCGCGGTCAGCAGGCGCTTGCCCAGGGGATCCCACATCAGGGCCGCCCACCCGGAACCCATGATCGTCGCGGCGGCGCTGTTCAGCTCGGCACGGAAGCGCGAGAAACTTCCGAAGTCGCGCGTGATCTGATCAGCGAGCGGGCCCGTCGGGTCGCCGCCCGCGCCCGGCGCCATGTTCTGCCAGAACAGCGAGTGCAGCACGTGCCCCGACACGTTGAACGCGAGCGATCGTTCCAGCGCCGCGATCCGCGAGAAGTCCTCGCGGGCGCGCGCGTCGGCGAGTCCGTCCAGCGCCGTGTTCGCGCCCGTCACGTAGGCGCGATGGTGCTTGTCGTGATGCAACTGCATGATCTTTCCCGAGACGTGCGGTTCGAGCGCGCCGTAGTCGTACGGGAGATCGGGCAACGTGTACTTGGCCATGAGGTCAACGTGCGCATCGGGCAGAAGCATGCAACCTGAACGGCTCGAGGCGTGCACAATCCAAGGCGGCTTGCCCTCACCCCGACCCCCCCGACCCTCATCCCGCGCGTGCGTCGCCCGAAAGCGGCTTGCCCTCACCCCGGCCC
>Ga0207691_10004516_pt1 | contig 13459 bp, 9 predicted proteins | sample KBSM13metaG_FD_184327 | JGI IMG/M metagenome (GOLD analysis project Ga0207691, IMG submission 184327) | Miscanthus rhizosphere microbial communities from Kellogg Biological Station, Michigan, USA - KBS M1-3 metaG (SPAdes) (version 2) | ecosystem: Host-associated > Plants > Roots > Rhizosphere >... | reverse complement strand
ACGTCAGCCGGCTCACGAGCGGCACCCTCGCCGTCATCATGGCCGGCGGCCGCGGCGAGCGGCTCAAGGGCCTCACCGAGCATCGTGCGAAGCCGGCGACGCCATTCGGAGGGAAATTTCGGATCATCGATTTCGTGTTGTCCAACTGCGTGAATTCCGGCATCCGCCAGATCACCGTCCTGACGCAATACAAGGCGCAATCGCTGATCCAGCACATTCATCGTGGCTGGGGCTATATGCGCGGCGAGTTCGGCGAATTCGTCGAAGTGATTCCCGCGCAGCAGAAGACCGGCAATCACTGGTATCGCGGCACGGCGGATGCGGTGTATCAGAACATCGACGTCATGCATTCGCATCGGCCAAAGCACGTGCTGGTGCTGGCGGGCGACCACATCTACAAGATGGACTACGGTCCGATGATTGCCTACCACGTGGAAAAGGGCGCTGACATCACCGTGGGCGTCGTCGAAGTCCCGATCGTCGAGGCAAAGGAATTCGGCGTACTCACGGTCACCGAATGGAATCGCGTCACGCGCTTCGTCGAGAAGTCACCCACGCCCGATCCCATGCCGGGCCGAACCGATGTCGCGTTGGCGTCCATGGGCATCTACGTGTTCAACCCGGAGCTGCTCGAAAAACTCCTCATCGAAGACGCCGCCGACGAGAAGTCCAAGCACGACTTCGGCAAGGACATCATTCCCAAGGCGATCGAGAAACTGCAGGTCTTTGCGTATCCGTTCCGGGACGTCAAAACCCGTGCGCAGTCTTATTGGCGCGATGTTGGAACAATCGACGCATTCTACGAAGCGAACCTCGAACTCGTCTGGGTCGCGCCGGAACTCAATATCTACGACGAAGATTGGCCGATCTGGACCTACCAAGCCCAGACCCCGCCCGCGAAATTCGTGCTCGATGAAGATGGCCGCCGTGGCGTCGCGATCAATTCGCTGGTCTCAGGCGGCGCAATCATCTCGGGTGCCACGGTGCGCGAGTCGCTGCTGTTCTCCGGTGTGCGCGTCGAGGAGCGGTCACTCGTCGAGCGTTCGGTGATCCTGCCGGACGTGCGCATCGGCCAGGATTGCCAGATTCGCAATGCCATCATCGATGAAGGTTGTCAGATCGCCGGCGGAATGCGGATTGGCTTCGATCGCGCCGAAGATGCGAAGCGATTTCTGGTGACCGAGAAAGGCGTGGTCATGGTCACTTCGGACATGCTTTCGCATGGGTGAGCCATTGCGCATGCGCGGTCTCGCAACCCTGCTCGCGTGCATGACGTGGCTTGCTGGCTGCGCAGCGTTACCCAAGTTCGAGAGCCCGAAGCTCTCGGTGGTCACACTCAAATTGCAGGGCGGCGACTTCTTCTCGCAGCGCTTGCAGGTGCGCATGCGCGTGTTCAATCCGAACGCGCGCGAGCTGCCGATCTCGGGAATCGCGTACCGCATCGAGATCAATGACACCGAGATCGGAAACGGCAGCACCACCGCGCCGTTCACGGTGCCGGCGATGGGCGAGGTGGAGTTCGATATGCAGCTCACGGCGAACCTGGCCGGTGCTTTGGGCAAGTTGCTGTCGCGGCGCAATTCATCGGAAGAGCTCGCGTATCGCCTGGTAGGCGACGTCAGCCTATCCAGCGGCTTTCTGCGGCGAATTCCCTTTGATGAGCGCGGCAGCGTCAAGCTTTAACAACTCCGCGAACAGCTTCAGATATTCATTACTCTGCGTTTCCCAGGAGAAATCGCAGCGCATGGCGTTCTGAACCATGCGTTCCCAGAGGGCGGGCTGTGCGTACCAGTTCATCGCGGTGTCGAGCGCCCACCCCATCGCGGTCGCGTCGAAATCGTTGAACACGATGCCGGTTCCCACACCTGTGGTCGGGTCGAAATGCACTACCGAGTCGGCGAGGCCGCCGGTATTCCTGACGATCGGGATCGTGCCGTAACGCAGGCTGTACATCTGGTTCAGGCCGCAGGGTTCGTACTGCGACGGCATCAGGAAGATGTCGCTGGCGCCTTCGATCCAATGCGCCAGTGAATCGTCGTAACCACCGAAAAACCACGCACGGCCGCGATACTTTTCTGCAAGGCCGGTGAAGAATTTTTCATACCGCGGCTCGCCGGTGCCAACTACTGCGAGCCGGATGTCGTGATCCTGCAGTAGTTCAGGCAGCGTGTCGGTGAGCAGGTCGAAGCCCTTCTGTGTGGCGAGCCGGCTCACGATGCCAAACAGCGGCACGCGGCCCTGTGTTGGCTTCATCCCCTGGCGCAACAGGAAATTGCGCTTGAGCTCGGCCTTGCGCGTGCTCTCCCCAGGTCCGAAATGAATGGGCAGGTGCTTGTCGTTGCGCGGATCCCATTCCTCGTAATCGACGCCGTTGAGGATGCCGCGTACGGCGCTGCCGCGCGCCGCGAGTGCCTGTTCCATGCCCATTCCGTAGAGCGGCGTGGCGATTTCGCGTGCGTACGTCGGGCTCACCGTGGTCACGGCGTCGGCATGCAGGATGCCGTGCTTGAGCGCGTTGACCTGTCCGGCCTTGAGATCGTCCTGGTGCAGTAGATAGGCGTCGGGGCCGAGATCGAGGTCGGCGACCTCGGCGGCGCTGAACTGCCCCTGGTAGCCGATGTTGTGGATGGTCATGACCGACTTCGCCGCCGCAAACACCGGGTCGCTCTTGTAGTTCGAGCGCAGCCACAGCGGCGCGAATGCCGTGTGCCAGTCGTGCGAATGGACGATGTGCGGACGGAAATTCATGCGCCGGCAACATTCGAGTGCCGCGCGCGTCAGGATCAGGAAGCGGCGATGTTCATCCGGGTCGCTGGTGTACAACGTCGGCCGTGCATACAGCGCGTTGGACTCCACCAGGTACACCGGCATCGTCGAACCAGGCAGTCGTGCGCGCCAGATGTCGACGCTGTATTCGTGGCGACCCGCGACCAGGGCCAGGCCCTGGAGTGTCTCGACGCGAGTCGCATCGAGTTTGTCGCGCCTGATCTGTGAATAGAACGGCATGAACAGCCGCACGTCGTGGCCGGCGGCGCTCAACTGGCGCGATAACGCACTTGCCACATCCGCCAGCCCGCCGCTCTTGGCGAAAGGGACCACTTCGGAGGCGATGGCGCAGATGGATAGTTTCACGGCGGCGGGCATTCTAGCCTTGGGAGCGCGCTGGTAGCATTGCCGGGTCCTCCAAAGTCTCCAATTCATGCGTCGTGTCTTAACTTTCCTCACGGCAGCCGTTCTGTTGCTGGTGTCTCTGGGTGTCGGTCTGTTCACGGCCGACCTGCCGTTCTGGCGACGCGCCCTGCAGTTGCCCCTGGCGGCGGACGGCGCCTACCTACCCGTGGCCATCATCGGAGCGTCAGGAACGGCGCGCGGCGAGGAGTCCGCGCCGGCAAACGATGCGTTCGACACACTCGTGGTCGAAGAGTCGGTGAATCGCGCACGCAGTGCAGGTTCTCGTGCCTTGCTGGTCATGTACCGTGGCCGTCTCGCAGTCGAGCGCTATTTCCTCACTGACGACTCGAGCAGCTTGTTGCCGGCGGCGCTGGTCGCGAGACCTCTGGCGGCCATGGCGGTGGGTCTCGCGCTCGCCGACGGTCGCATCGCATCGCTCGATACCCGCGTCGCGCGCTATCTGCCCGAGTGGGACGACGAAGCGCGTGGCCACATCACCATCCGGCAGCTCCTGGAGGAAACCAGTGGGCTCGAAACCGGCGGCGACATCCGCGGCCTGCTGTATCGCTCACCGTGGGACGATCTCAAAGACCTGCCGGCGTTCGCGACCTCCAGGGGCGTGCGCATGTTGTTAGGCAACGATTTCGAGTCGAGCGCACTCGGCTTCCGGCTGGAGCACGAGCCGGGCGGCTTCTACAATCTTTCGCCCGCCAATACGCAGCTCGCGGCGGTCATCGTCGAACGAGCCACCGGCAAGCCATTCGAAGTTTTCGTCGACGAGCGCGTCTGGCGCGCGGTTGGTGCTGGCAGCGCACAGTTGCAGCTCGACCGCCGCGCCGGCATGCCGGCAGCGCATTGCTGCTGGCGCGCAACCGCGCGCGACATGCTGCGCGTGCTCAATCTACTCGGCACGGATGGCAAATATGCAGGGCGCGCGGTGTTGCCCGAAGGGTGGGTACGCGAGATGGCGCGGCCGTCTCGTGTCAATGCGGAAACCGGCATGCAGGTCGCACGACTCAATTTCGGCGGCGACGATGCGCTGGGCGTCACCGACGACAACGGCAGCGCGTACTGGGTGATTCCGCGCCGCGAGCTGGCCATTCTCAACATCGCGAACCCCGGCGGCGGCAGCCTGCCGGAGCTTCCTGGCATGCTGCTGAAGGGCCTTGCGGTCGAGCCGGTGCCTCAGTGATGGAGCGCAAGGATCGGGTCGCCGCCTGAAAGATCGGCGCGCAAAATGCCCGCCATGGATATGAAGGTCAGCCCGATGCCTGATTCGTTCGACGACGGATTCCTCGACAGTCGCGAGTTTGCGCGCATGACCCGGGCAATCGAATTCATCGAGCGCGAGTACGAGCGCCAGCCGAAACTAGCGCAAATCGCAAAGTCGGTCGGGCTGTCAGAATTTCACTTCAATCGATTGTTCAGACGGTGGACCGGACTCACGCCCAAGCAATATCTCGCCGAAGTCACGAGCCGCGCCGCAGGGCATGCGTTGCAAACCGAAGTGTCGGTGCTCGACGCGGCGCACTCTGTCGGCCTCTCGGGAGGCGGTCGATTGCACGATTTGACCGTGACGCTGGAAGCGATGACGCCCGGTGAAATTCGCGCGCGCGGCGCTGGAGTCATCTTTCATCATGGCGTCGCGGATACACCCTTCGGAACTGCATTCATCGCTGAGACCCAACGCGGGTTATGTCGGCTTGCCTTCATCGAAGAAGCGGGCCAGAGCGAACTGCGGGCCTTGCGGGATTCCTGGCCGGAGGCGAGGTTCGTGCGCGACGACGCGCGTGCTAAGACTTTGGTCGAAACTATCTGGGGTCAAAGAGTCGCGAGATTGCCGCTTGCCGTGTGCGGTACGAACTTCCAGGTGCAGGTCTGGCGTGCGTTGCTCGAACTAGATACCGGCGAGACGGTCACATACAGCGCGTTGGCGCGGAAACTCGGGTTGCCGAAAGGTGCCCGTGCCGTTGGCAACGCGGTTGGCGCGAACCCCATCGCCTGGGTCATCCCCTGTCATCGCGTGCTGCGAGCGGGTGGAAAACTCGGCGGTTATCGCTGGGGCACGGCCCGCAAACAGATGATTCGCCGCTGGGAAGAAAGGCGCACCGGGATCTCATAACATTTTGATTCCGCATGTGTGTCGGGTTGTTGGCGGTGCCATACTTGTCCTTCGCCAACGGTTACATTTCCGCACACGATGTCAGAGCAGCGCAGTCTCGCGACCCCCATCAGTATCACCGTGGCCGTGCTCTGTGCGGCCTGGGCAATCTACGCGACCCAACACCAGGCCGCGCCGGCTGCCGCCGCGCCGCAAGGTGGCGGACGCAATAACGCGCCGGCATCCGTCACGCTCGCGGCGGTGCGTTCCGAACGTGTGAGCCAGAAACTCGAGGCGTTGGGCAATGCGCGCGCCAATGAATCCGTCGACATCAGCAGCAAGTCTTCGAACATCGTCACGGCGGTAACGTTTCGCGACGGCGAGCGGGTGAAGCGCGGCCAGGTGCTCGTGCAGCTCGACGATGCTCAGGCGCGTGCCGATGTCGCGGCAGCTCAGGCTGCGGTGACCGAGAGCCAGAGCCAGTACGACCGCAGCCGCGAGTTGCTCAACACGCAGGCCTTGTCCAAGTCGAGCTTCGATCAACTCGTCGCCACGCTCGCCGCGAACCGCGCGCGGCTTGGTGCCGCGCAAGCGCGACTCGAAGACACCGTGATCCGCGCACCGTTCTCCGGGCGCGTGGGGCTGCGGCGCGTGAGCGTGGGCACACTCATAAGCCCGGGCGATGTCATCACGACACTGGATGACACCAGCGTCATCAAGCTCGATTTTTCGGTACCGGAAAATTTCCTGGCGTCGGTGCGCGAAGGGCTGTCGATCCGCGCCAGTGCGCCGGCATTTCCGGGACGCACCTTTGCCGGCTCCGTCGCGAGCATCGATTCGCGCGTCGACATGAATACGCGATCGGTGACCGTGCGCGCGCTGCTCGCCAACGAAGACGGCGTGCTCAAGCCCGGCATGTTCCTCAACGTCACGCTTTCCAATGACGAGCGCGAGGCGCTGGTCATACCCGAAGAGGCGCTGACGCCCGAAGCCGAACGGCAGTTCGTCTACGTGGTCGCGGATGGAAAAGTCTCGAAGCGCGAAGTTCGCATCGGTGGACGGCGGCCTGGCAGCGTCGAAGTGATTGCCGGACTCTCCGCGGGCGAACGCGTGATAGTCGAGGGTACGCAGAAGGTGCGTGAAGGCGCGAGCGTGCAGGCCACCGAGCGCACGGTCGAGACGTTGCCGGGCGACACCGCCGCGGAATCGCACGAGGCCAGTGCGAGCCCTGCGAGGATTGCGCAGTGAGACCGGCGGCGTGAGACCGGCGCCATGATGATTTCCGACCTGTCGGTTCGCCGTCCCGTCTTTGCGACGGTGATGTCGCTGCTGCTGTTCATCCTCGGCATCGGTGCTGTCACGCGCCTGTCATTGCGCGAGTTTCCCGACGTCGACCGGCCGGTGGTCAGCATCGAGACTCGTTATCGCGGCGCCTCGTCGGACGTGGTCGAGACGCGCATCACTCAGCCCATCGAAAATGAAATATCGGGCATCGAAGGCGTCGAACGCCTGAACTCCTCGAGTCGCGACGAACGTTCGCAGATCAATGTCGAGTTCTCGCTGGACCGCGATCTCGACGCGGCCGCCAACGACGTGCGCGAACGCCTGTCGCGCGTCGTCGCGCGGCTGCCACTCGAAGCCGATCCCTCGCAGATCACCAAGGTCGACGCCGGCGCCGAACCGATCATCTGGCTCAATGTCGAGAGCACTCAGCGGACCATGCTCGAGCTCACCGACTACATGCAGCGTTACCTGGTGGATCAGTTCTCGACGCTCGATGGCGTGGCCAGCGTGCGCCTGAACGGCGCGCGGCGCTACGCCATGCGCGTGTGGCTGTCGCGCGAGAATCTCGCCGCGCGCCAGCTCACCGTGAACGATGTCGAGAATTCCCTGCTGCGCGAAAACGTGGAACTGCCCGCGGGCCGTCTCGAATCCACCGAACGCGAATTCACCTTGCGCACCGACACCAACCTGCGCACGGAAGAAGATTTCCGCAACCTGGTGGTTGGGCGCGGACCCGATGGCTACCTGGTGCGCCTCGGTGAGGTGGCCGAGGTTCGCCTCGCCTCGGACGATGACCGCAGCCTGTCGCGTTCCAACGGCAAGATCGGTTTGTCGATGGCGATCATTCCGCAATCGAAGGCCAACGTACTCGCTACATCGAACGCGGTGAAGAAGCGTCTGGCAGACATCCAGGACACGCTGCCCAAGGACATCAATGTCGAGGTCAACATCGACAATGGCGTGTACATCGCAGCCTCGCTCAAGAACGTGGTGTTCGCGCTCAGCGAAACGCTGATCCTGGTGCTGGTCGTCATCTTCCTGTTCCTGGGCACGCTGCGCGCCACGTTGATCCCGGCGGTCACGATCCCGGTTTCGATCGTCGCGGCCGCCATCGTCATGCTGGCGCTCGACTACTCGATCAACACGCTCACCCTGCTGGCCGCGGTGCTCGCGATCGGACTCGTCGTCGATGACGCCATCGTCGTGCTCGAAAACATCGTGCGGCGTATCGAGGCCGGCGAATCGTCCGTGTTGGCGTCGATCAACGGAGCGAAGGAGATCGGCTTCGCCGTCATCGCGACGACCCTGGTGCTGATGGCCGTATTCGTGCCGGTGTCTTTCATGACCGGCGACACCGGCAGGCTGTTCGGCGAATTCGGTGTCGCAGTCGCCGCGGCGGTCGGCTTCTCGGCGTTCGTCGCGCTCACGATGACACCGATGATGTGCTCGAAGCTCTTCGCCGGCGGAATGCCGAAGTCGCGCATGGCGGGCGGCGTGGATCGCGTGTTCCACAATCTCGACGACCGCTATGCGGCCGGCCTGCGACGTGCGCTCACCGGTAAGCGTCCGGTGTGGATCGTCGGCGGTTCACTGGCGTTGTTCGCCGTGCTGATCGTGGTGTTCGTGCTGGGCATTCCGTTCTCGGGGCTGCGACTGCCGAGCGAGCTGGCGCCGCAGGAAGACCGCGCCTTCGTGCGCATCTTCGTGAGCGCGCCGGAAGGTTCGAGCCTGCAGTATCTCGATCGGCAATTGCGCCAGGTCGAGGCGATCGCGATGGAGGAAGTGAAACGCGGCAACGCGCGGCGGGTGAACGTGCGCTCGGGCGGCTTCGGCCGCAACGCGGATTTCAATACCGGCATGGTGATCCTGCCGCTCAACCTGTGGGACGAACGCGAGGAGAGCGCGGGCGCCATCTCCGATCGCATGCGCGAACGCACGCAGAGTATTTCCGGTGCGCGCGTCAACGTGAATCAGGCGGGCAGCCCGCTCACGCGTAACAGCACGCGGCCACTGGCCATCGCGCTCGGCGGCGGTGACTACGAGGAAATCGTGAAGTGGCGCGACAAGATCATGCAGCGCGTTGCGGCCGAGAATCCGAAGATCCTCAATCTCGAATCCGACTACCTCGAACGCCAGCCGCGCGTCATCGTGCAGATCGATCGCAACAAGGCGGCGGATCTGGGCGTTTCCTTGCAGACGGTCGGCCGAACGCTCGAAACCATGATGGGCTCGCGCATCGTCACGACCTTCGAGCGAACCGGCGAGGAGTACGACGTCATCCTGCAGGCGCGCGGTCCGCAGCGCGCCTCGATCGGCGATCTCGACAACCTGTATGTGCGCTCCGACAAGACCAGCGAGCTCATCCCGCTCTCGGCGCTCGTGCACATCGAAGAACGTGCGGGACCCACCGAGTTGCGGCGCACGGATCGCATGCGCGCCATCGAGATGGCTGGTTCGCTCGCGCCGGGGTACGCGCTCGGCGACGCGGTGAAGTACATGGAGAAGGTGATTCGCGAAGAGGCGCCCGAGGCACAGATCATCTACAACGGCGAGACCTACCAGCTGAAGCAATCCGGCGACGCTCTGTGGGTCACTTTCGGTTTCGCTCTGCTCGTCGTGTACCTCGTGCTCGCGGCACAGTTCGAGAGCTTCGTGCATCCGATCGTGATCCTGGTGACCGTGCCGCTCGCGATCACCGGCGCCATCCTGGGTCTCTGGCTGTTCAACTCCACCATCAACATCTTCAGCCAGATCGGCTGCATCATGCTGATAGGCATCGCCTGCAAGAACGGCATCCTCATCGTGGAGTTCGCAAACCAGCTGCGCGATCGTGGTGTCGAATTCGTCGACGCCGTCATCCAGTCCTCGGCGACGCGATTGCGGCCCGTACTCATGACCAGCCTGTGCACGGCCTTTGGCGCCGTGCCCCTGATGCTTGCGCATGGCGCCGGCGCCGAGAGCCGCGAGTCCATTGGCGCTACCGTTTTCTTTGGCACCGTGGTGTCGCTCGGCATGACGCTGTACGTGGTGCCCGCGCTGTACCTGCTGATCGCGCGCAACACACGTTCGCCCGAATACATGACTCGTCTCATCGATGGGCTCCTTGGCAAGGATGCCCGTGGCGCGCCGGCAACCGCCGATCCGGCCGGCGGCTCTGCGCCGGATCGGCATTTGAGCTGATTCGCCATGGTGTCTTTGACATAAGTGCGCCTTTCGGGTGTCCGGACGCCGGGACCTGTCAACCCTAACCTCGCCGTTTAAGTTGTTGATTCAGAAATAATTCTAGCCAATCGTGGACGTCCGAAACGGCGGTCGCTGGTAGACTACGCGCGCTCCCGTCAATCCCGCCCAGCAGTCCTTCAGATGGCCCAGACCCCGTACAAGCAGCTCGAACAGGAATGGAGACGGCTCCATGCCTTGCGTGGCGCCATGGCCATCCTGCGCTGGGACGCGGCCGTGATGATGCCGCGCGGGAGCGCTGACGTTCGCGGAGAGCAACTCGCCGCTCTCGAGACCGAATATCACTCGCTGGTTACAGCGCCGAAGATCACGCGGCTGCTCGACCGCGCCCAGGCGAACACCGGCGGGCTCGAGGACTGGCACATCTCCAATCTTCGCGAGATGCGGCGGCAGCGCGATTTCGCCATCGCCACGCCAGTGGCCCTGGTCTCGCGGCTGGCGAAGGCAGCATCCAAGGCCGAAGCGAAGTGGCTGTATGCGCGCGAGACCGGCAAATTCGAAGACTTCGCACCGCATCTGGAAGAGGTCGTGCACCTCGTGCGCGACAAGGCGCAGTTGCTCGGTCAGGCGCGCAATCTCGCGCCCTACGACGCGCTGGTCGATGAGTTCAGCCCGGGCCTCACCTCGGGTGAAATCGACGCGATGTTCAAATCGCTGGCGCGCAGGCTGCCTGGACTGATCCGCGAGGTGCTCGCTCGCCAGGAGCAGCGGCCCGTGTTGCCCATCGTCGGCAAGTTCAGCGCGGGAAAGCAGCGCGCGCTCGCGGTGGAGATCATGAAGGCGGTCGGATTCCCGTTCGACCGTGGCCGTCTCGACGAGAGCGAGCATCCGTTCACCGAGGGTGTGCCTGGCGATGTCCGTGTCACGACCCGTTTCGATACCACCGAGCCGTTCTCCGGCCTGTTGGGTGCTCTGCACGAGACCGGCCATGCCATGTATGACGTGGGGCTGCCGGCCGAATATGCCGATCAGCCGGTGGGGCGCGACCGCGGCATGGCGCTCGAGGAGAGCCAGTCGCTGCTCATGGAAATGATCGTGTGCCGCAGCCGTGGCTTCGTGACCTACCTGAAGCCGCTGCTCGAGAAACATTTCGGCGTGTCGGGCCCAGAGTGGTCGGAAGAAAATCTCTACGCCCACCTGACGCGTGTGAAGCGCGGACCGATTCGCGTCGATGCCGACGAGCTCACCTATACGCTGCACATCCAGCTGCGCTACGAGCTCGAAAACCAGCTGTTGTCGGGTGACCTCGCCGTGCGCAACCTGCGCGATGCGTGGAATTCCAGCATGGAACAGCGACTGGGTGTGAAACCCCAGACTGACCTCGAGGGTGTACTCCAGGACGTGCACTGGGCGGTGGGATCGTTCGGCTATTTCCCCTCCTACGCGCTGGGCGCCGTGATGGCTGCGCAGTTCTATGAGTCCCTGCACGAAGCAGTGCCCGACGTCGAAACACAGATCGCGCGCGGCGAGTTCGCAGGCCTCATGGGCTGGTTGCGCGAGAACGTGCATGGCCATGGCGCGCGCATCACGACGCAGGAGCTGCTGAAGCTCGCGACCGGCAAGCCGCTGTCGGCGACCTCGGCATTGCGATACCTCGAGGCGAAATATCTCGGCAGTGAGTCGGTAGTCGGCAGCGCCGCTGCATGACGGGCGGCGATCGCCGCCTGATACACGACTGGCGCGAATGGTTGCTCGCGGCGCTGACGGCCATATTCGTCATCGCCGCCATGCTTGCTCCGGCGATTCCCCAACCGCTGTCGTACCACGCCTTCGCCGATTGCCGGTCCTTCTGGGCGATTCCCAATTTCTTCAATGTCATTTCGAACCTGCCGTTCCTGATCGGCGGAGCCCTCGGGCTGCATCTCATCTGGAAGGGCGGTGGGCGTTTCATCGACCCCCGCGAACAGTTGCCGTATCTCGTGTTCTTCCTCGGTGCCTTGCTCACCTGCCTGGGCTCGGCGTACTACCACGCCGCCCCCGACAACCCGCGGCTGGTTTTCGACCGGTTGCCGATGACCCTGGGGTTTGCGGGTCTGGTGGCAGCGTCGATCGCCGAACGCGTGGATCTGAAGCTCGGTTTGCGATCGTTGTGGCCGCTGCTGCTGCTGGGGGTGGTCACGGTCATCTACTGGTACGCCACTGAACGCAGCGGCACCGGCAATCTCGTGCCCTATGCGGCCTATCAGGCCTGGTCGATCCTCGTGATCGTGCTGCTGCTGATCGCCTGGCCTGCGCGGCGATACACCCATGGTGGCCTGCTGGCGTGGGCGGCTGGCTGGTACGGACTCGCCAAGGTCTTCGAGACCTTTGATCTGCAGGTCTTCCGCATGCTCGGCGGCGCACTGAGCGGACATACCATCAAGCACGTCCTGGCGTCGTTCGCGGTGTTTGCCATCGTTCGCCAGCTGCAGGCCCGGCAGCCGTCGCATGACGGGCTCCGCTAGAATCCGCCCGCCATGAACGCCGTCCCCGAAACCCTGCTGGAGAACTCGCCCGAGTGGCCTTCGCAGACCGCGAAGAAGCTTGGTGCGCACCTGCGCGGCCTTACGGGCAAGGCCATCGAGGATTACCGCATGATCGCCGCGGGCGATCGCGTCATGGTCTGCCTGTCGGGCGGCAAAGACTCGTACACGCTGCTCGACGTGCTGCTGTCGCTGCAGCGATCGGCGCCGATCGACTTCACGCTGATCGCGGTCAATCTCGACCAGAAGCAGCCCGACTTTCCTGCCGAAGTCCTGCCGAACTACCTGCGCGGCCTTGGTGTTCCCTTTCACGTGATCGAGCAGGACACCTACAGCGTGGTCAAGCGCGTGATTCCCGAAGGCAAGACGATGTGCGGCCTGTGTTCGCGCATGCGGCGCGGCGCGTTGTACCGGTACGCTGCGGAGAACGGCATCACGAAGATTGCTCTCGGACATCACCGGGACGACATCGTCGAGACGCTGTTCCTCAACATGTTCCACGGCGGCCGCCTCAAGGCCATGGCGCCGAAACTCAAATCCGATGACGGCCGTCATATCGTGATCCGTCCGCTCGCCTACGTGGCCGAGTCGCTCATCGAGCGCTACGCGCGTGCCCGGCAATTCCCGATCATCCCGTGCAAGTTGTGCGGGTCGCAGGACAATGCGCAACGCAAGGAGATCAAGCGGATGCTGGCGGAGTGGGAACGTCAGTTCCCCGGGCGTACCGAATCCATTTTCTCCGCGCTGCGTAATGTCGAGCCCGCGCACCTCGCCGATCCGGCAGTTTTTGATTTCCCAGGACTGGATGCCGAACATCCGCAAACCCCTCGCTGAGTCGTACTGGGTCGTTCCCGACCGATTGCTGGCCGGAAAATACCCTGGCGGCAAGACGGCCAAAGAAGCCGAGCGGCGCCTGGCGCCGTTTCTCGAAGCGGGCTTCGACACCTTCATCGACCTGACCGAGGCCGGCGAACTTCCGCCGTACGACATCTATCTACCCGGCAGCGTGCGGTATGTGCGCAAGCCAATTCCCGATCATGGGGTGCCGCTTGCGCGCGAACACATGGCCGAGGTGCAGGCTGTGATCGATGCGGCGCTGGCGGGTGGCCGGCGCGCCTACGTGCATTGCCGGGCCGGTATCGGCCGCACCAGCCTTGCGGTCGCCTGTCATCTCATCGAGCACGGCCTGTCCGCCGATGCG
>Ga0207691_10004515_pt1 | contig 13461 bp, 18 predicted proteins | sample KBSM13metaG_FD_184327 | JGI IMG/M metagenome (GOLD analysis project Ga0207691, IMG submission 184327) | Miscanthus rhizosphere microbial communities from Kellogg Biological Station, Michigan, USA - KBS M1-3 metaG (SPAdes) (version 2) | ecosystem: Host-associated > Plants > Roots > Rhizosphere >... | reverse complement strand
TTTAGCGAGGCCAATGGTTCGAAGCTGACAGACTCGAATTACTGGCGAATTTTTTTTTCTTCTATTCGGCTTGTTCTTCTTATTGCCGCGACTTCCCCGTTCTCCCCTGTGCCTTCACCCGGAACCCCTCGCAAACTCTTACTAGGATCTCTGTCGGCGGGCGGCGACATGAAAACATGTTAAATCCTGACTGACAAGCCTTTGGGTTTGTGAGCCCAAACATCCTCACAAAAAACACCGTTGGCTGAGCAGTAAAAACAATAACTTACCTAACCTTTCGCATTCGAGAATTTACTCGAATACTGTGGCGCAGCGAGAACTCAGGCCATCCCTCCAAGCATCGGAACGAACGCCACAGGCCCTAACACCTCTCGTTCAAGGTGATTGTCGCGCCGGGTGAACCGGATCAACTGCTGAGCGCCTTCGGGTCCCACCGGCACGATGAGGCGGCCCTTGTTGGCGAGCTGCGCAAACAGCGCCTCGGGCACCGCCAGCGGCGCAGCCGCCACCAGGATGCCGTCGAATGGCTTCTGCGACTTCCATCCTGTGGTGCCATCGCCATGCTTGAGCATCACGTTCTTGATGCCGAGCTCCTTGAGCGTCGCCTTGGCGCGTTTGGCGAGCGGCGCGATGCGCTCGATGGAGTAGATCTTCTTCACCAGAGGTGCGAGCACCGCGGTCTGGTAACCGCAACCTGTGCCCACTTCGAGGACCTTGCCAATCTTGCGGTCGCCCTCGATCAACGCCTCGGTCATGCGCGCCACGATATAGGGCTGGGAGATGGTCTGGCTGAATCCGATGGGCAGCGCAGTATCCTCGTAGGCGCGCGATGACAGCGCTTCGTCGACAAAGATGTGCCGCGGCACATTGCGGATGCGATCGAGCACCGAGAGATTAGCGATGCCTTGCTCCTGCAGACGCTGAATCAGACGGTCGCGCGTGCGCGCGGACGTCATGCCGATGCCCGCGAGACGATTGCCATTCACTTAGATCAACTCCCGAACCAGTTGCGCAATCCGTCGAGCGCGGCGTGGTTGGTGAGATCGATCGTCAGCGGCGTGACCGAGACATAGCCTTCCGCCACCGCCTGAAAATCGGTGCCGGGTCCCGCATCCTGGCTGGCGCCCGCCGGTCCCACCCAGTACACCGGACGGCCGCGCGGATCTTCGGCCTTGATCACCGCTTCCGAGCGATGCCGATTGCCGAGGCGCGTGACCTTGATGCCTTTGACGGCGCCTACCGGAATGTTGGGCACATTGACGTTGAGAATCGTGGCGCGTCCGAGCGTCAGCGCCAGCGGTGTAGCCAGCAATCGCTCGACGATCTGGCGCGCGAAGTGCGCACCGGTTTCGAAATGTCGCTCGGCATCGCCGCGAAGTCCGTCGGTTTGCAGGGAAACGGCGACGGAAGGTTTGCCGAGGAAGCGTCCTTCAGTCGCGGCGGCGACCGTGCCGGAATACAACACGTCATCGCCAAGGTTCGAGCCATCGTTGATACCCGACACCACCATGTCCGGCTCGAACGGGAACAGACCTGAAACCGCGAGGTGCACGCAGTCCGTCGGTGTGCCTTCGATGTAATAGACGTCCGCTTCCGCCTGGCTTACGCGCAGAGGCAATTCGAGCGTGAGGGAATTGCTGGCGCCGCTGCGATTTCGATCCGGCGCAACCACCGTCAGATCGCCCAGGCCCTTGAGGCCTTCGCGCAGCGCATGAATTCCGCGGGCGCGGTAGCCGTCGTCGTTGGATATTAGGATTCGCACCGGCGCGCAATATACTCAAAGCATCAACGCGGAGGTAGCTTGAGCAGCAAACGCACCGATCCGGAAGCGGATGTGTTTCGCGAGGCGATGCGCGACGTCAAGCCGATCGACGTGCGCGCTCGCGTACCACCGACCAAGCGCAAGCCGCCGGCCAAAGCGCGGTTCACCGCGGCCGACCGCGCCATGGTGCTTGTCGAAAGCCTCAAGGGGTTCGGAGAAGGTGAGATCACCGACACCGGGGACGAGATCTCATTCCGTCGTGCGGGCGTGCAGGACAGCGTCATGCGCAAGCTGAAGAGCGGCGAATATCGCGTCGAAGACACCTGCGACCTGCACGGCCTGCGCGCTGAAGCGGCCAAGGCCTGCTTGCGCGAATTCCTGGCGCACGCACTGGCGCACAACCTGCGCTGCGTGCGCATCATTCACGGCAAGGGCAAGAACTCGGGCCCCAGGGGACCTGTGATCAAGACCGCGGTCAATCTGGTCCTGCGCAAGACGGGGCCGGTGCTCGCATTTACGTCGGCCCGACGCGTCGACGGTGGCACCGGCGCCATCAACGTGTTGTTGAGTCAGGGCTGAATTTCTCAGGGCTGACGCCCACGTCGGAAAACGCCGCCGAAGCGGCGGCGTCCGTTAGCGTTTTTTGAGGAACATCGATTTCATACGCTCCTGAGTCGCGGGCGCGAACCACATCTCCGCGCCCATTGCGCCGAACTCGCGTTCGCGGTGCGCGGTTTCATCCGGTGTACCGTACAGATCGGTGAGGTCACGGCGCGCCATTGCCCGCGTGCGCAGCATCGGTTCTCGTGGCAACGCGCAGAGTTCGCGCGCGACTTCGACAGCGCGCGCCGTCACGCTCGCGGCCTCGCAAAGCTCATCGACCAATCCCATGCGCAGCGCCGTCGCCGGATCGATCAATGCTCCTCGCGTGAGCAACTGCGCGGCATGCCCTCCCACCAGGCGCCTGAAGGCGCCGTGAATCGGTCCGCCCGGAAACAGACCCACTTGCACTTCGTTGAGCCCGAGACGGAATTCGCCCTGCGCCATCACGCGGTAGTCACCGTTGATGGCGAGCACCGTCCCGCCGGCCGGACAGTGACCGGTAATCGCGAACACGATCGGAACGGATGAGATGGCGATCGCACGCTGCGCACGCCAGAGGTCGACGAACATGGTGGTCAACGCTTCGCGATTGAGCGCCAGCAACCCCGGCACATCGAGCCCGGCCGAAAACAACCCGGGTTGGCCTGCGATCACCAGCGCGTCCGCACCGCCCGCACTTTCGACCGCGGCAATGAGCTTGCGCACCAGCTCGCCATTGAGCGCGTTCACCGGTGGCCGAGCGAGGGTGATCACTCGCAATCCTGAGTCGTCGCTGATATCGAGCATGCTCACTCCCCGGTGGCGGCACCCGCGATGATCTCGCGAAGCACGGTGGTAGCAAAGCTTCCGGCCGACAGGGCAAAACGCAGCCGCAGCACATTGCCCGAATACTCATGTTCAAGGTCGCGAACACGGATGCGCAGCGCGCGCCGCTCTGGCTTCATGCCTTCGGCATGAATCACGGCCAGCGCCTCCGGGAACTGCGCGGCGATGGCCTCTTCGAGCGCGAGCACCTCGCCTCGCGCGAGCGACTCTCCCTGCCCGACCAATGGCGCGGTGGGATGAACGTCGAGCGCGGCACAGCGCTGCTCGAGTTCGGCATCCAGGGCATCGATGGCAAACACGCTGCCACGGCCATCGAGATTGGCGACGTCGCCGATCGACAGGAGATTCCAGGTGCCGCGCGTCACGCGCTCCGCCAGCATGGCATTGAAGATCAGGCTGCGCGCCGCGGACAACATGAAACCGGCATTGTCGCGGCCACGGCTCCTTCGATCGCCGCGACCGCCTTCGCCAAGGCGCTGCGCCTTGTGCAGCACTTGTGCCAGATTGCCCGCGTCGTGGCCGAATCGCTGCTCACCGAAATAGTTAGGACAACCACCCGTGGCAAGGTGGTGCACGCGTTCTTTGAGTTGCAGCGCATCGCAGGCGAGGCCGCGCACCACGATCACGAACCGGTTGCCCTCGAGCGCTCCGCGCGGCAGCTTGCGCTGGTGAGCCGCGGCGCTCAACACCTCGTAGCCCTCGCCCTTGAGGCCGACGAGTTCCTCAGCGGCGCGTTTGCCGCGCGGCACCGTGAAATGCTGGGTGGTGATCGCGTTGCGGTCTTTGAGTCCCGCAAAACCGACCTCGAAGGGTTTGACGCCCATCGTGCGGGCCAGCTCGCGCGCCACCCATTCGGTATTGGCGCCGCGCTTGCGTACGCTCAGCAGCGCGTGAGGACCCTCGCCGCTCGCCTCAAACCCCAGCGTCTCGTCGACTTCGAAGTCTTCCGGACTCGCGCGCAACACGCCCGTGCCGAGCGGTTCACCCCAGGCGGCCGGCGGCGCGAGCGCCGCGCGGCGCCAGTGGTCCGGGATCATGCGGAAGGTTCGGGCATCGTCTCTAACAACACCACAGCCTGCGCCGCGAGGCCCTCGTTGCGGCCAACGAAACCCAGGTGCTCGGTGGTGGTGGCCTTGATGTTCACCTGGTTTTCGGTGACGCCGAGCATCTGCGCCAGCGAACGCCGGATCTCCAGTCGATAGGGCGACACCTTCGGGGACTGAGCGAGCAGCGTGATGTCGGCATTACCCACTTTCAGCCTGCGAACGCTGAGCATCTCGAGCACCGCGGCGACGAACCGGCGGCTGTCGGCGCCTTTCCACACCGGGTCGGTGTCGGGGAAATGCATGCCGATGTCGCCTAAGCCCGCGGCGCCTAACAAGGCGTCGCAGAGCGCGTGCAGCACCACGTCACCGTCGCTGTGTGCCACCACACCGCGCGTGTGGGGAATGCGCACACCGCCCAACACGATGGAGTCGCCAGGCCCGTAGGCGTGTACGTCAAACCCCGAGCCAATACGCATTACTTCAACTCCTGCGACTCGCGCGCACTCAAAATGGCGGCGGCGAGCGCCAGATCGTCGGCCGTCGTGACCTTGATGTTATCCGCGCGGCCTGCGACCAGTCGCGGCCGCTGACCGCTCCATTCGATGGCCTGCGCTTCGTCGGTGGGTGTGCGATTCGCATCGAGCGCGGCTTCGAGCGCGCGCAGCAGCACACCGCAGCGGAACACCTGCGGAGTCGCGGCACGCCACAGCCCATCGCGATCGATTGTCCCGTCGACGTGCGTGACGTGGGCCCCCGGCTCCAGCGCGCGCTTGAGCGTATCGGCGAGAGGCACTGCCAGCAAACCACCCACCGGATGCGAGGCCAGCTCGCGTTTGAGCAATTGCAGATCCGTGCCCGAGAAGCAAGGGCGCGCGGCGTCGTGAACCATGATCCAGTCATCGTCTCGTGCGCGCGAGGCGAGAGCACGCAACGCATTGCGCACCGAGTGCGCGCGCTGCTCACCACCCACGACGCCTTCGATGAGGCGCGATCGCCGCGCCGCGATCGCCGGCCACCAGGGATCATCCGCCGCGATCGCGACGACTACACCGGCGCAGTCGGGATCTTTCTCGAATGGAGCGAGCGCATGTTCGATGACCGTCGCCGCGCCGAGTGGCGCGTACTGCTTTGGCAGGGACGACGAGAACCGCCGGCCACTGCCCGCGGCCGGGATGACGACGAAATAGCGCATGGGCGCGAAGCTTAGCGCGAGATCAGCGTGCGGCGGTCTGCCTTTGCGGGGCCGGCTTCGCGGGAAGCGCCGTGCGCGGGCGCACCGGCACAACCTGGTAGAAAGTTTCGTTGCGTCCGATCATGCCGAGCTCACTGCGCGCGCGCTCTTCAATGGCCGCCATGCCAGCCTTCAGATCCGCCACTTCGGCGATGAGCTGCTTGTTGCGCTCCACGGCCTCGGCGTTGTCCGACTTCTGCCGCTCCACCGCTTCCGACAGGCGCGCAAGTTCGCTGACGCCGTCGCCGGACAGCCAGAGCCGGTACTGCAACAGCAGTACGACGGTAAGCAGGGCGCTCGCCAGCCACTTCATGAAAACACCTTTCCCATGGCACTAGACTAAACTAAACTAAGTTCACTGTGAAGACCGCCAAGATAAACATCCATGAGGCGAAAACTCACCTGTCGCGTCTCGTCGAAGATGTGGCCGGTGGCAGCGAGGTGCTGATCGCCAAGGGTGGGCGCGCCATGGCGCGGCTCGTCCCGCTGCGGCGCGATGACACGCCGCGCCGCGCGGGAATGCTCAAGGGCAAGCTGCGCATCGCGGACGATTTCGAACGGCCCTGGACCGAAGCCACGCCGCTGGCCTGAAACCGCAGGCGCCCTCCCCTACCCCACCAAATGCGCTTGCTGCTCGACACACAGATCTATCTTTGGTGGCTGGCGGACTCGCGCAAGCTGACCAAGGCGACGCGCGAGCGCATCGAGGCGGCCGACGAGGTCTACGTCAGCGCCGCGTCCATCGTCGAGTGCGAACAGAAGATCAGTGCGGGACTGCTGGATGCAGACGCGGAAGAACTGGTGCGCGGGATCAAGTCGAGCGGCTTTACTGAATTGCCCGTGCGGGCAACGCCCGCCGCGGCCGCGGCTTCACTCAAGCCGCAAACGGGCGTCGATTTCTTCGACCGGCTGCTGGTTGCTCAGGCCATGCACGAGCCGCTGCGGTTCCTCACCGCGAACGCGGCGCTGAAGCAGTATTCAGAGCTCGTCGAAGTGGCGTGACCGCGGCTGACTACCGCACGACCGGCTTCCCGTCCGTGTCGATCACCGTGACTTCGCCCAGGTTCAACGCGCGCACCTTGGCCTCGATCTTCGAGATGTCGCCGACCACGACCCATGTGAGCACCTCGGGGTGAATCAGGCTTCCCGCGGACTTGTTGATTTCCGCGAGAGTGAGAGACGTCACTTCGCCCACGAAGTCGTTCCAGTAACCATCCTTGAGTCCGTAGGTCAGGATTTCGCCGTACGAATCGGCGATTTCATCAGAGGTCTCGTTCTTGCCAGGCAGCGCGATGGCAATGGTGTCCTGCGCAAACTTGAGCTCTTTCGCGTCGGGCTTGCGGGTAGTCAGTATCTCGCGCAACTCCTTCTGGATTTCGACCATGGACTCGGCCGTCTTGTCGGTCTGCACGCCGCCACCGGCGCGGAAGCTCCCCTGCCCGATTGCCTCCGCAAGCCGCGTGCGCGCGCCGTATGACCAGTGCTTGTCTTCGCGCAGGTTCATGTTCAGGCGCGATGTGAAAGCGCCGCCGAGAATGGTGTCGAGCGCGACGAAGCGGATGTGATCCGCATCGGCGCGCTTGGGGCCGATCGTGGCCGCAACGATCTGTGACTGCTCGGCGCCAGGGCGGTCGATGAGAAATACGCGCGGTTTGGTGGCGAGCGCCACGTCAGAAAGATTCTTCGCAGGCTTCGCTTCAGCCGGCGCGCGCCACGCGCCAAAACGCTGCTCGAGCAACGGCTGAATCTGCTTGAGCGTGGTGTCACCCACCACCAGCATCACCGAATTGTCTGGACGAACCCATCGCTTGTAGAACGCGGCAAGCTCCGCGCTGGTCAGGCTCTTGACCGCCGCTTCATTGCCGCTGCCCGAGGCGGGCGTCGAGTAGGCATGTCCTTCACCGTACAACAGCGTGGGCAACACGCGACTGATCATGCTCGTCGGCTGCGCCTTTTCCTGCTGGATGGTGGCGAGCGTCTGCCCGCGAAGGCGATCGAGTTCCTTGTCGGGGAAGATTGGGTTCAGCAGCACGTCAGCGTAAAGATCGAGCGATTCCGGCAGTCGTCCGCTGAGCGCGTTCATGTTGAGGAACGAGCGATCGAGCGTCGAGCCCACGGCGAGCGGCGCACCAAGCGATTCGGATGCCTCCGCAATCTGGACCGAATTGCGGGTCTTCGTGCCTTCCTGGAGCATGAGCATGGAAAGGCGCGCGGTGCCGGGCTTTGCCGATGCGTCCGCCGCGAAACCCGCGTCGGCCAGCAGCGTGAAATCCACCACTGGAGCGCTGTGCCGCTCGACCACGACGACCTCGAGTCCATTCGAAAGTCTCGCGCGCTCGGGCGCCGGAAGTTTTAACGAAGGTGCGGCGCCGGGCGTGGGCACCTTGCTGCGATCCACCGCGCTCGCTACGGTCTTGAAGGTGCTCACGGGTTCGACGTTGAGCACGAACTCGCCGTCCGACATCCATTGCTTGGCTACCGACTGAACATCGGCCGGCGTGGCCTTGCTGATCCAGTCAAGCCGCGTCTTGTAGAAATCCGGCGAGCCGGCATACACCTGGCTCTCGGCGAGAATGGACGACTTTCCGCCGAAGCCATCGATGCGTTCCATGCCGCGCGCGAAGTTCGCGTAGTTAGTCGTCCGGATGCGTTCGAGTTCCGCGGGCGTGGGCCCCTGGGCAAGGAAGCGCGCGACCTCTTCGTCGATGGCTTTCTCCACGGCAACCGGATCGCCGCCGGGTTTCACCGTGACGATGATCTGCAATTGCGACCCGATTTCGAAGGGCGACACGCCGGCCATGACTGCGGTGGCGCTGCGATCCGTGTACACCAGGCGCTTGTAGAGTCGGCTGTTCTTTCCGCCTCCGAGCACGTCGGAGGCCATGTCGAGCATGATGAAATCGCGGTGCCGGTAGCCGGGGATGTTCCACACCTTGTATATGCGCGCCTGCGGCACGGCGTCCTGCATGACCGCGCGATGCGTGCCCTCCATTTTCGCAATCGAGTCCACCTGGCGGCGGATCGGGGGACCGGCGGGAATGTCGCCGAAATACTTTTCGACCTTTTGTTTCGCTTCCGCGACGGTGATGTCACCGGCGATCACGAGCACCGCATTGGCGGCACCGTAGTACGCGCGGAACCAGTCCTTCACGTCCTCGAGTGAGGCGGCATTCAGGTCTTCCATCGACCCGATGGGTTCCCAGGAATACGGATGTCCTGTGGGATAGGTGCTGAGCGTGATGACCTCGGAGGTCTTGCCATAGGGCTGGTTCTGCCGCTGGCGCTTTTCGTTCTGCACCACGCCGCGTTGTTCGTCGAGCACCTTCTGGTCGATGGCGCCGAGCAGGTGACCCATGCGATCCGATTCCATCCACAGCGTCATGTCGAGCGCCGAAGTGGGTACGTTCTGGAAGTAGTTCGTCCGGTCGTACCAGGTAGTGCCATTCAACTTGGTGGCGCCGGCCGCCTCCATGACCTTGAACCAGTCGTCCTTGTAGTTTTCCGACCCGTTGAACATCAGGTGTTCGAACAGGTGCGCAAACCCCGTGCGACCGGGTCGCTCGTCCTTGCTGCCGACGTGGTACCAGACGTTCACCGCGACGATAGGTGCCTTGTGATCCTCGTGCACGATGAGTGTGAGCCCGTTCGCGAGCACGAACTTCTCGTACGGGATGTCCACCGATGGCAGCGGCGCCGGCTTCGGCGCGGCGAACGCGGCACTGGTGAACAGAAGCACAGGAACGATGAGGCGCAGGACTTTCATGGCGAACCTTTACTTTTCGAGATGACGAATGTTAGCCGGAACCCGAAGAGACATCTGCAGGGGACGACGAAACGATGACAGCCCGCGGTGAAACGTTTACGCCGGCTGCGCAGCAGTGAAACCGCGGCAAACTGCCGCGAGTTTGTTGCCATCCGGATCGCGAACATAGGCCGCGTAGAAATCCGGGTTGTATTGCAGACGCAGACCGGGTGCGCCGTCAGAGGTTCCGCCATGTGCGAGCGCGGCGGCATGGAAGGCGTCGACCTGCGCCCAGTTCTTTGCCCACAGCGCCACCATCGCACCGTTGCCCACGGTTGCCGGCGCTCCATTGAACGGCGTGCAGACCCACAGCGCGTCCTGCACCGCGCCATCCTTTTCGTACAGCCCCCAGCCCACCCAGCCATTCCAGCTGGTCTCGCTCTCGGCGGAGGTGTCGCAGCGCGAGTAGCCGAGGACGCCGAGCGCGGCGTCGTAGAACTTCGCGGACCGGCGCAGATCGTTGGAGCCCAGGCAGACATACGCGAACATGGATTTGATCGAGGCCATCGCGCGGAGTGAGTAGCTAGTGCGCACCCGGCGCGACGATGGTGAAGCCCGGCACTGCGGCTGGCTCCACGTATCCGGGATGGTACATGTCGACGAAGATGGTGAACGCCGGCGGCGCGTCGCAGACGGCGTCGTAGATGTCCATGATCGATCCGTAGGGACTCAAGGTTCCGGCCGAGCCGCGGCGCTCGACGACCGGCGGTTTGTCTTCCGGACACCTCAGGCGGGCGAGATAAACGTATTCACCTTCCACGCCCTGAGCCTTGACGGGATTTTCTGCCGAGCCCAGCGGGTGCTTCACGATTTCGGCGAGCTCGCCCGCGCTCAGATTCTTGCGGGGCGCCTGTCCCGAAAGAATGCTTTCGAGTCCGCTATCAGCACTCGATGCGCAGCCGGAAAGAAACAGGACTCCCGCGGCGACGACGGCTTTCAAGAGACGCCCGACTACTTTTCCCAGCGAACGTCGATGCCCTCGGAGTCGCCGATGGCGGCGAGCAGCATGTCCACGAGCACCTTCGAAGCGCCTGCGGCCTCGAGGATGCTCACCGTGGAGTTGTCGATGAAGTAGTCGGTGTCGGCAATGTCTTCTTCCTCGAGCTCATCGATGAGCACTTTCACATCCGCATCGCTGATGGCACCGAGGTAACGATCGCCTTCCTTCAAGATGAGCCGAGGCATTTTTTCTTCTCCGTTGGAACTGACCGGACCTAGATCTTGATCGGAAAGGCATCCTTGCCCGCGTAACGCACCTTGCCGCCGAGCTCGCCTTCGATTCGCAACAGCTGGTTGTACTTGGCGATGCGATCGGAACGTGACATCGAGCCGGTCTTGATCTGCGAGGCGCTGGTGGCAACAGCAATGTCGGCGATGGTCGCGTCTTCGGTTTCACCCGAGCGATGCGACACGATCGAAGAGTATCCGGCGTCGGCGGCCATCTTGATGGCAGCCAGCGTCTCCGACAGCGTGCCAATCTGGTTCACCTTGATCAGGATGGAATTGGCGATCTTCTTGTCGATGCCTTCCTTGAGGATCTTCGTGTTGGTGACGAACAGGTCATCGCCCACGAGCTGCACATCCTTGCCCAGCGCGTTGGTCAACGTCGCCCAGCCCGCCCAGTCCTGCTCCGCCATTCCGTCTTCGATGCTGATGATCGGATACTTCGCCGCGAGCTTCGCAAAGTACTTCACGAAATCCGGTGACGTGAACTTGCGGCCTTCGCCGTGCAGGTCGTACTTGTTCTTCTTGTAGAACTCTGAGGCCGCGACATCCATGCCGAGATAGATCTGCTTGCCGAGCTTGTAGCCGGCTTTCTCGACGGCCTGGATGATGACCTTGATGCCGGCCTCGTTCGACGAGAGGTTCGGGGCGAAGCCCCCTTCGTCACCGACCGCGGTCGTGAGCTTCTTCGACTTCAGGATGCCCTTGAGCGTATGGAAGATCTCGGCGCCGTAACGCAGTGCTTCGCTGAATGTCGGCGCGCCCACGGGGATGATCATGAATTCCTGCACGTCGAGCGAATTGTCCGCGTGGGCGCCGCCGTTGATGACGTTCATCATCGGCACAGGCATCACGGGTTCGCGACCGCGCGCCAGGTATTTCCACAGTGATTGTTTGCTGTCGATGGCCGCGGCCTTGGCATTCGCCAGCGAGACTGCGAGCAACGCATTTGCGCCGAGTCGGCTCTTGTTCTCGGTACCGTCGAGATCGATCATCACCTGGTCGAGCGATTCCTGCTCAAAGGCTTCCTTGCCTAACAAGGCGGCCTTGATCTGGGTGTTGACGTTTTTGACGGCCTTGAGCACGCCCTTGCCGAGGTAGCGCTTCTTGTCGCCGTCGCGCAGCTCGACAGCTTCGCGCGTACCGGTGGACGCGCCCGATGGCACAGCGGCGCGCCCCATAACGCCGGAATCGAGGATCACGTCGGCTTCAACAGTGGGATTGCCGCGCGAATCAATTACCTCGCGCCCGACGATATCAACGATACGACTCATAGAAGCGATTCCTCGAATGGTTGTTGTTTGACTGCGGAGTCGAGCGCCTTGAGCGTCGACAGTAAATTTTCCATGCGCGCCAGCGGCCAGGCGTTCGGGCCGTCACTCAGCGCCTTGGACGGATCCGGGTGCGTCTCCATGAACAGACCGGAAATACCGGAGGCCACCGCGGCGCGCGCCAGCACCGGGATGTGTTCTCGCTGTCCGCCAGACGCATCACCCTTGCCGCCCGGTAGTTGGACCGAGTGCGTGGCGTCGAACACCACGGGTGCGCCCGTGGCCCGCATGATGGCGAGCGAGCGCATATCCGAGACGAGATTGTTGTAGCCGAACGAGAAGCCGCGCTCGCAGACCATGATCTGCTCGTTGCCGGTGGAGCGCGCCTTGTCGACGACGTTCTGCATTTCCCACGGCGACAGGAATTGGCCTTTCTTGATGTTGACTGGCTTGCCCTGCGAGCAGACCTTGATGATGAAGTTGGTCTGCCGCGCGAGGAACGCCGGCGTCTGCATGACGTCGACCACGCTCGCCACTTCGGCGAACGGCGTGTCTTCGTGCACGTCGGTGAGTACCGGCACGCCGATCTTGGCGCGAACGTCCGCCAGCACCTTGAGACCCGCGTCGAGACCGGGACCGCGGAAACTCTTCGCCGAGGATCGGTTCGCCTTGTCGTACGACGCCTTGAAGATGAAGGGGACGCCGAGGCGCGTGGTGATGTCCTTGAGCTTGCCCGCGATTTCCTGCGTCAACGTCTCGCCCTCTATCACGCACGGACCAGCGATGAGGAAGAACGGACGGTCGATGCCGACCTGGAAATTGGCCAGTAACACGGGTTCCCCGGGTCAAAAAGTGAGTTGCGGAGGATACACGGGGCGGGCCGATCCGGGCCAATGTCTGGCGGGACAATCGCGCGGCGGGCGTTCAGGGCCTTTTCAGGGGATGCGTGAGGAACACCGCACCGTCGTCGTTCAGCGCCACCAGGACCTGCTCGGCCCGCGTCCCCTGGTAGATCTCGCAGGAACAGGCCTCGGCGCGCGGCGGCATTGTCATCGCCATGACCAGCGCGAGCATCGCGTAGATGCGACGCCCAGACACTGCGCTCAATCCGGAATCTCGGGCACGACTAGTTTGACGAGCTGGTCGAGCGACTCCTGCCATCCGAGGTAACAGGCTTCCGGCGGAATCACGTCTGGAATTCCCGCTTGCACCACTTCGAGCTCGGTGCCCACCGAAACCTTCTTGAAAGTTACCGTCACTTCCATGGTGCCGGGCAGATTCGGATCGTCGAACCGGTCGGCGTAACGCAGCTTCTCGCTGGGGCGAAGTTCCAGGTACTCACCGCCGAAGCTGTGGCTGGTTCCGGTGGAAAAATTGGTGAATGACATACGGTACTTGCCGCCGACGCGGGCGTCGGATTCATGCACCTTGCCGGTGAAGCCATACGGCGGCAGCCATTTGGCGCGCGCATCGGCATCAAGAAACGCCTTGAAGACTCTGGCCGGCGGAGCATTGAGTACGCGATGCAAACGAATGGTTCCAGGCATTTGATTCTCCTGTGCCGTTGTCCGTTCAGCAGTCGATGTTACTCACTGTCCCCGCACTCACATAGACCCACGCGCGGCGGCCCGAAGCGAGAGTTGCCTTCACGCGAACGTATTCGGCGTCGTGTTCGTAAGCGTCGGTGAGGACCAGCT
>Ga0207691_10004513_pt1 | contig 13465 bp, 10 predicted proteins | sample KBSM13metaG_FD_184327 | JGI IMG/M metagenome (GOLD analysis project Ga0207691, IMG submission 184327) | Miscanthus rhizosphere microbial communities from Kellogg Biological Station, Michigan, USA - KBS M1-3 metaG (SPAdes) (version 2) | ecosystem: Host-associated > Plants > Roots > Rhizosphere >... | reverse complement strand
CTAGCACGCAGCCATCGGCCATCAGCCATCAGCTAAACACCCAGCGTCACCCAGCACCCAGCTGTGGTTCCTAGTCCCCACTCCCGAGTCCCCAGTCCCCATTCGCCCCATTACGAAACTCTAATCACAAGCAGCACAAACACTTACAAAATACTTGCCTCTCGGCGTGAAAAGGCTCAGCTTGTCTCCCAGCGATTGGCTGACTCTGCTAATGCGTCCGCCACAACGCCGCTGCCGATGAGACGCACGTTGTCGAGCACCACGACGACGCGCCCACCGCCGTTCGACGCCAACACCAGTCCCGCCCGCTTTGACCGCCGCGCCAGGCTCACGAGGTGGACGGACCATCGTACGCATCTGCCGCCAGCGAGAGTTGGCGGCAATCGCTTGTGCGGCTGTGGCGATATTCGCGTCGACCGTCGCGTGCGGAGACGGGTCGGCGACCGGCGGGTCCGGATCCGACACACCAGTTCTTCGACTCATCCGCGGTGACGCGCAGATCTCGGCGGCGGGGACCGAGCTCGAGTCGCCGATTGTCGTTCGCGCTACGAATGCGCGCGGCAAGCCGCTCGCCGGGATCCCGCTCGACTGGAGCACAGTGGGCAGTGGGCGCGTGGAGCCGGACCGTCTTGTCACCGATGACTCCGGGCTCGTCCGGGCCACCTGGACGCTCAGCGAGCAACTCGGGCGGAACAGCGCGACCGCCACGCTCGATGGCCAGGCGGTGACGTTCCGCGCCACGGCCGTCGAGCCGTTGTCGTTAGGCTCGGTGCGTCACCTGCGCCTCGCGACGTTCGACGGCTCGGGACAGCTCGTGCACCCGGACGTCGCGCGTGTACCGCGGGGTTGGGCACCGGCCCGGCGCTTCCTTGCCGTCACGCCGTACCCGGGCGGCGACATCACGCGCGAGCTGCCGTCGGTGTACGCGTCCGGCGATCCGAGCGAGTGGGTGGCGCCGGACGGCGTGACGAATCCGCTCGTCAGGCCGTGGAAGGGTTATCTCTCGGATCCGGATCTCGTGTTCGAGCCACAGCGGAAGGAACTGTGGATGTACTACCGTCACGTGTCGCAGCGGAACACGATCTTCCTCATCGTGTCGGCAGACGGCAGCCACTGGAGCAAGCCGGTGCGGCTGCTCAGCGCGCCGAATCACGAGCTGGTGTCACCGGCCGTCGTTCGCGTGGACCAGGGGAACTGGCACATGTGGTCAGTGAATGCGGGCGGGGGTGGATGCTCGAGCACCACCACGGCCGTCGATCATCGGACGTCCACCGATGGTCTGCACTGGTCCGCGCCGAAATCCGTGGGCCTCACCGGTCCAGACGAAGAGTTCACGCCCTGGCATCTCGACGTGCTGTGGGTGCCCGAGCTCACCGAGTTCTGGGCGCTGTACAACGAGAAGCCGGCTGGCTCGTGCGCGACTCCCGCGCTTCGGCTGGCCACGAGCCCGGACGGCATCACGTGGACGACGCGACGAACGCCCGTGCTGCGCGCGGGGATGAATTCCGAGTTCAAGGACATCGTGTACCGCTCGACGTTCGAGTACGACGCGCGGACCGACATGGTGACGCTGTGGTACTCGGGAGCGCGGAGGAGTGGCGATGACTGGACGTGGAGCGCCGCCGTTGAACGCCGGTCGCGCCGTGCGCTGTTCGAACTGGTCGACACGCCGGAGCCGTTGCGTCGGAGCGCCGCAATGCGCGCCGCCGTGTTGCTGAACGCGCCGTAGCTCCGATTCCTCGATCCAGTCCATTCACCGGCGCGTCGTGCCGGGCTTCTGGAGATCGAAGTGGCGTCCGCACCACGGACATGTCTCGCGATTGCACGTCTCTGTCCTGATCCGGGCAAATTCATCGAGGTTCGCCGTCGCATGTTGCGCGCGGAGCGATGTCGTCGCACCGTTAGCGACCAAACCCTGCAGTTGGCTCCCGGCGCCTACGGAGACCACTACTGATGTCCACTGCGCAGGTGTTCGTTCGGATTGTCGCGATCGCGTTGCTCGTGAGCGCGGTCGACGCGATCTCGGGGCGTGTACTTCAGGCGTCGCCTGACCCGAGTCTCGTGCTCTCACTCGGTGCTACGGCGTGGGCCTCCTATCGCCTCGCTGAAGCGGGACAGGCGCGGTTGTCGTTCCTCGCCGGCGTGACAATGTGGACAGTCTACATGACGGGCTTCGTGGTATGGGCGTGGCTCCTCGTCGGCTGGAACGGGTCCGTGCCCTGGCACCCGCGCAGCACCACATGGATGGTTGCGGTCGCAGCGGTGGCGCCGGTCGTGGCCATCGTGGCGCAACTGGCCGGAACGGCCCGCGCGAAAGTCGCCAAGTCACCCGACCGCGCCCAGCGCGTGTAACGCGCGGTCCGTCAGGAGCGCGGAACATCACCGGAGCAGCGCGACGCAACACGCGGCGAGCGCCGCGGCCGCGAAGCACGTCAGAACGATCAGCGCAGACTCAGCGCCGCGCGCCTGAGACGCCGCGCGAACACCGAGCCACGTCAGCACGGCGGCATAGCCCGAGCGGACGTCGGCTTCGACCGCGAGCACGTGGAGCACCGAGGCTGGGTCACCCGTGACGAGAAAGCCGAGGTTCGTGAACGGCGGGTTGCGGAGGTCCACCGCTGCCGACTCGGGCAGGAGCGCTCCAGCGACACCCGCAATCGCAACCGTGGCGAGCGTGTACGCGAACGTCACGTGCATCGTTATGCACCAGGCGCTCGTCCATGTGAGCCGAGCGGTCCAGAGCATCGACGTGACCCACAGCAACGTGGTGGCAATTGCGACGAGCGGCATGAGGGTGAACACCTGGAACAGCACGCCCGCCAACACCTTCGCGGCGTTCGTCTCCGGCTGATAGAACACGAACAAACTCCCGAACCGGAGCGCGACGAGCGCAGCGAACGCCACGGCCCACACAGGATGCGTGTCGATGCCCTGGAAGGCGGCAGCGGGATCGATCACCACGTTCGCGAGTCGGTCCCACGCGCCCACGCGCCGGGCGACGTCAGGCGACGGTGACACGGTAGATACGTGAGTCATGCGTGCCGTTCTGGTAGAAGTGGCAAATCATCGTTAGGTGTGACCGAGTTGGACGCCTCTACGAGCCCTACACGAGCGACTACACGACAGCCGGATTCCGTGATGCAGCCGCTCGCGCAGTCACTAGCAGCAGCCGATGGACGATGCGGCACAGGTGCCGTGCCACAGCGTCGTGTCGCACGCGCCGCAACTGACCTGGTTCGATAGCGTCACCAGAATAGCGCCGGCACACGGCAAGCTCGTCGTGCAGATCCCGGTCTGCGTGAGGATCGCCACTGCTCCGCCGGCGGTCTCACCCAGATCCTCGTCGTCCAACTCGATCGTCCCGACTGGAGAGGGCGCGAGGCCCTCTGCTTCGTCGCCAAGCGACGCGCGGTACTCGATGTCCTTCCATGCTCGTGTCGTGCGAGAGTCGCCCATGGTGTACTCCGAGATGGTCGATGTTCACAAGTGCCTTCGTGGGGATACTCCGTCGTTTTCGCTGCTCCACTGCCGGAACGCGAAGGACAACTGGCCAAGGTCACGCACCTCCGGCGTTAGGGTGGCAAACGGCGACTGACAGTCGTCACCGGTCAGATGGAAGCCCGCCACCCCCGGTGCCCGTGCTGCTCCATCCAACGACCGCGAGCGAAAGCCGCGCCGGCGCCGGGCCGCCGATCGCTCGCGAGTGAGCCCTGCTCCGCCGCAAGCGCGGCATACGCGCCGCCGAGTGCCGTCAACTGCTCGTGCGTACCACGCTCGACGACGCGTCCGCGCTGGAGGAGAAGGATCTGGTCCGCCGACCGGACGGCCGTCAGGCGGTGCGCGATGACGACGCGGGTGCAGCGCAACTGCTCGAGGTTCGCGATGAGCCGCTGTTCTGCCACTACATCCAGGTGACTGCTCGCCTCGTCGAGCATGAGGATGTCCGGGCGCGACACGAGCGCACGCGCGATCGCGAGACGCTGCCGCTGCCCACCAGAGAGGTTGCCACCGCTCTCGGCGAGCCGAGTCTCGTAGCGCATCGGCATGCGCTCAACGTCGTCGTCGAATCCGGAGAGTCGCGCCGCTTCGATGACCTGCTCGAGCGGTGCGTCCGGCGCGTTGAGCGCAATGTTGGAGCGGACCGTGCCTCCGAAGAGAGCGACGTCCTGCAGGACGATACCGCACCGTCTCCGCACGACGTGCGGGTCGAGCTCCGATAGCGGGATGCCGTCGTAGCGCACTTCTCCAGCGGATGCCTCGTAGAGCCCGAGAAGCAGCATGAGCATCGTGCTCTTTCCAGAGCCGGTCGGTCCGACGATCGCCAGCTTTTCGCCTGGCGCGATGGAGAAGGACACATCGTCAATGATCGCCGGGCTGTCGGGGGCAAAGCGGAACGTGAGGCCGCGCACCTCGATCGATCCTTTGAGGTGCGGCGAGATGACGTGCACCGAAGGCGCGGCGACGCGCGATTCCGGCTCGGCGTGCAGAACGTCGATGAGGCGCTCGATGTAGGCGTCGAGAAGTTGCAGCTGTTGCGAGCTCTGGACGAGCGCCATGAACGGGGTGAGGAACGACGCCGCGAGGGCGCTGAGCGCCAGCATCGTTCCAAGGGGAAGTTTGCCCGCGAGCACCAGCGACGCGCCGTACCACAGCAGCGCGAGCGGCGACGCCGATCGCAGCACACCTAACGCGATGTCCACTTTCGCGGTGAAATACCCGCGCTCCATGAACACCGCGAGCTGGCGTCGAAACAGCTCGATCCACCGATCGTAGGCGCGGGCCTCTGCCCCCGCCGCCTTGAGATGCGCGATGCCCTTCATGAGCTCGACGAGACAGCTCTGCTCGTCCGACTTCGCCGCGAGCATCCGCTGTCCGAGGTCGCGGAGCCGAGGCAGCGACGCGAGCACGAGGGCGGCCTGCACCACGGACAGGCCGACGACGAGAAGAGCGAACGTCGGCGCGATGACGAGGAGCACCACCAGGTAGAGCAGCGCGAACGGCCCGTCGAGCATCACCGACAGCAGCTGCGTGGTGAGGATGTCACGGATCATCGTGTTGCTCGACAGCCGCATGAGCAGATCGCCGCTGCTGCGTCCCTGGTAGAATCGGTACGGCAGCCGCAGCAGGTGGTCGAAGAAGCCTTCCGTGAGCCGCGCGTCGAGGCGCGTCTGCAAGCGCAGCATCACGGCGCTCCTGACGAACGACGTTGCTGCTCGCGCCACAACCACGATCCCCATGCCTAACGCAATGACCGACAGTGAGAGCGACGAGCCCGGCGGCGCGACGTCGTCGACGATGAGCTTCGTGAACAGCGGCATGGCGAGGCCGAGCGCCTGGAGCAGCACCGACCCGGCAATGATCTGCGCCAGTGCGCCCTGCGCACTCAAGTCGTGGAACATCGCCGCGAGATAGTCGAGCCACAGCGGCACTCGGCGCCTAGGGCGTGAGACGAGACCCGGGCCGGCTCCGCACACGAGCGTCACGCCACTGTAGCCAGCCAGGAAGTCGTCGGCGGTCAGGATCTGCCGGCCGAGCGCGGGATCAATGATCGTCACGCGTTTGCTGCTCCACCGCTCCACGACGACGAAGTGCCGCGCTTTCCAATGCGCGATGGCCGGCAGGGCTACCGTGGAGAAGTCCGCCGGTGCGACGGCGACGGGTTGCGCGATGAGACCGAAGCGCTCCGCTACAGTAGAGAGGGCGCGGAGTCGCACCCCATCGCGACCGCCCCCGCATAACGCGCGACACTCGGACGCGACGTCATGCACGCCGTGCGCGGCGAGCACCATCGCCAGACATGCTGCTCCGCAGTCGTCCGCGCCGAGCTGCTGGATGAAGGGCACGCGGCGACGCGTGCGGGTCGCGATTCGCTGCGTCATGGCTCGATTCGCGCCAGTGGGTTTCTGCGAGGTGCCTCCAACGAGAGCAACGACGGCACCTGTTGCGTGGCCCCGATGCGGAGAAGGCCGTAGCCGATGCCCGCGAGACCCATCATGAGTCCGGGCGTTTCGACGCCACCTGGGATGCCACACCGCCAATCACCTCGAGCGATGCGTTCGACCAGGCGAGACGACTCGAACGCCAGCCGGCTTTCCCACGGGCCGCGGGTCCCTAGCTCGCGCGCGCGAAGGAACAGCTCGAGGTTGCCCAGATCGCCGTGACACAGTGAATCGTTGGAACCGAAGCCGGCGCTGACGGTGGAGGAGAGCGCGGTCTCGAGCTCTGTGCGGGACGCGCACGCGAGATCGGATGTGGCGTCATGTTGCAGCGTGATGAGCCGGGCCAGACCGACGCCGGGCGCGCCGTGACACCACGACCACATCATACCCGGCGGTCCTGGCGGCGCAGCGCGATCGAGGATCCGGTAGTCGGGCCAGTTCTGTCGATCGGGGTCGAACGTGTCGCGCTCGTAGCGCAACGCGGCGTGAGCAACCGCTGCGCACCGAGGATCGTTCAGAATGGCGCCGGCCGTAAACAGCGCGGCGGCAATGCCTGACGCGCCGTGCGAGAAGCCCGTGAGCGGTTGCGTGGCGTCCAGGGATGACTTCCAGGCAAGACCACTCCCGATTGGGAGGGTGGAGTCGAGCAGGCGCTGAACCGACACGCGCATGACATCGTGCACTGCCGCACCTGGCCGCGCGCGGTGCAGCGCCGCGAGCGCGAAGATGAGCCCAGCGACTCCGGTGATGATGTCCAGCTCACGATCGACGGCCGCCTCCTCACGCACGCGAGCCGCTACGGCGTCGGCGAAGTCGAGGAGGGCATGATCCTGCCACAGCACGCCCACGTGGGAGAGCGTGTAGATCGCCCCGCCCAGTGAACCGAACGCCCCGATCGCGCCTGGCGTCAACGCGCCGCTGCTCTGTTCCGGATCGAGAAGGAGACGGGCACGAGTCGTCACCTGCTCGAGGACATCGCGCGAGAGTTGCTCGTGCTCACGATTGCCGGTGATGTCAGCCAGGTACGCGAGGAAGAGCGCGACGCCGAGCGTGCCGCCATACAGATCCGATCCGATGGGCTGGATCACCCAGTCCCGCTCCTGCGCGAGCGTGAGTCCGAGCCAGCTCAAACGCGAACTCTGTCGGAGCGCCAGCGCGCTAATGCGCCCTGCGATGCGCTCAGCCGCGCCGATGCACGCGTCACGGGATGGCGGCGCCGACGTTGCGTTAGGCACGGCGCGCGGGGCCGGTGCGGAGCCGGATACCGCCACGTGGCGACCGGGCGCCAAGCCCACGAGCGAGGCGCGGACGACCCATTGTTGCCGGACGAGGTCGTCTTCCGAAAGTGACGTGACGCGCGCAAGTGCTGCGTCGAGTCCCGACTGCTCGAAGAAGTCCGCGATGCACGCGCCGTGCGTCGTCAGCAGATCTCGGCTGTCAGGACGGCTCGTGAACAGCGGGACGTCACCAGCCACGAGGTCCGCGTGCTCGTAGGCGACGACGGACTCCAGCTCCGGTCGCGACGGCACGGCCACCCACAGCCGATCCAGCAGCCGATCGCGGTCGAGCGCGTCCCTGAGGACGTCCGGGTGGTAGCTCTCGAGCAGGATCAGCGCGTACTGGCGCGTGGGGCGCAGCACGACGCGAATGGGCGCCGCGGCAAAGCGGCGTATGGGGCCGCCGTCGGCCAGCAGCTCGTCGCGATGGCGCAGGAGCAGCCGGTACGTGGACGTGAAGCCAGCCAAGATGCGGTCCACGTGATGCGTCGGATCGATGATCTCGTTGCCTAACGCTGGGCGGTTGTTGGACGCGGGGAGATCAACGAAGTCGCGCACGAGCCGCATCTCGTCAGTGCCCGCGCCCACCACCACGGGAAACCGGTTTGGCGTCCGCTGCACGCCACCCCCGCCCACCGCGCTCATGTCGAGGCCAGACGACTCGCGATTGCCGAACGCCCGGAAGGGCAGCACGCCGGCGCGCAGCACCGAATGCTGCAGCGCGCTCCAGCCGATCCATTCCGGGTCATCGATCGGGGGCGGTGTGACCGATCGCGGATGACACAGCGCCTCGAGGTCGATCAACATCGGATGCTCGCCCGACGCGATGACGTTTTCGTAGTGGAAGTCCGTCGCCTCCAGCGCGTGCAGCAGCGCGAGGTACGACCCGAAGCGTTCGTAGAAGCGCGTCACCTCATCGGGCGTGGTGCACGGCTCCTGCGCCGCGAACTCGGCCCAGCCATGCGTTTCGGAGCTGACTGTGCGCACTGCGTGCAGCGGTGGCGATTGCCCGCGCTCATTCGCCCAGGCCACGAGCTCCGAAAAACACAGGTCCACCGCCAGCGAGCGTGGCTTGTAGACGATGCACTTCCCCGACGAGAACGCGGCAATCAGGACGGACCGGCCGTGACGGTGTGTGTCACCGGCACCCGCGGTGAGCTCGGTCAGTTGTCCGAGATGCTCGCCACCGGCAAGCTCCGCGGACAACCGCCCCGCATCACGCGAGAGGTGTTGGAGAAACTCGGCCGCGAACTCCTCCCAGTAGCCGGACGTCGTCACGATCAGCCGCGCGAGCACCGGGTACTCTTCGAGAATGCGCTGACGCAGATCGGTGGTGCGCAGCAGCCGCGCGAAGTCGGCGTAGCGTGCTTCGGGCGTGTCGCCGGCGAGCCTCCCTTGAACGCGCGCAACGTTCAGCTCGAGGATCCCGACTTTCACGGATTTGTTCACGAGCTGAGCCCAGAGCGCCGGCTCGAACAGGCGGGTCGCGTGTTCGGGATCGAACGGCGCGTCCGGGTGCGCTTCTCGAATCCGTCGCGCTCGCTCGAACAGCGCGGTCAGCCCGGCGATGACGAACGGTCCAACGAACGCGCGCGCGAGCTCGGCCCCGGCCGTATCCTCGACGCCAGAATCACCAGTAGCCAACGCGGCGTTGCCGTGGGCTTGAGCGCGGCTAATCGCCGCGACCCAGCTCGGCGGCGCGTCGACGATCGCGCTCGGACCGTCGCTCGACTCCGCGAGCAGCGACGTGAACTCCGCTTCGGTGAGTGCGTCGAGACGTAGTCGCCGTTCGAGGATCTCGGGGCGATCGAACGGCCGTTGCTGGCGCCATCGATCGAGTCGGCTCGATTGCCGAGCGTCGGTTGCAGCATCCGTGGAGAGTGCGGTCGATCCTCTGGCGTCGCAGATCTCGTCAGGTTCGTGTCGCTGCCTCGCGCGAGCGCGTTCGGTGAGCGTGAACGCCGGAGACCACCAACGCGTGGGAGTAGTGCGGAGCATGTCGATTGGCTGTGTGGGTTGAATCGAGGCGCGTCAGGCACGACGCGCCTCGCTCGCTGCTCATCCATCAACCACGATCAGCACAGAGATGCGCCGGTGAGAACGATCGTGATGCAGAAGCAGGTGCAGTACGGGAATCCGGCGGTGACGTCGCAGTACCCGGACTGGGTAATGCCCTTGCAACAGCCGAGCGTCTCGAGGTACTGCGTGCCGTCGACGTTGACGGGGGAGCCGCCCGCGGCGAACCCGAGCTCGTCGTCGGTGACATCGATGACGCCAACGGGATTGGGCGGAAGCGTGGCTGCGTCGCCGAGCGCGGCGCTGTAGTCCGCATCCTTCCACGCGCGGACGATCTGATCAGGTGTCATCGGTCTCCTCTTTCCTCAGAGTGGGCGGAGTAAAGCCAAGCACGGTGGCTCGGCGGAAAGGCCGAAGACGCGGCGGCACGCCGCGGCTTCGTACCGGCGTGGCCGTCAGGAGCGCGGCAGTGCGTAACTCGCGAGCGAACGCAATCCAAGCGCGGCAGTAGCGGCGTAGTTGGAGCCGGCGGCGAGTGACAGACAGTGACCTTCGTGGCACCGCGATAGGTGAGCGACGACCTTCGGACCGCCCGTGTCGACGCTCGTGATGACGAGCTTCAGCGGGTCACTTCCGCCCGTATCGATGGCGGCAACCTGTCCGGGTTTCACGTACGCCCGCGCCGAGGATGGCAGCATGAGCAACGGCGTTAGGCCGTCGGCCGCTGACGGTGATGCGACGACGACGCCGCGTTCGGTCCGCGGCACGCGGGTATGTCCGACCGCCAACGCCGCGACGACGGTGGACAGCACGAGCGCCCACAGCAGCGCGATGTAGGGAGAGCGCAGCAGGAGCGGCAGCGGCAGGTCGCCCTGCGTGACTCGCTGTTGCTGGATGAGCAGTGCGCGGGTGTCTCGCTGCTCGTGCGGCGGGCGGAGCGTTATTGTCATGCCCGACAGCAAGGCATCTCCCGGGCCTTGCGACGCGAGGCGCTAAATCACTGCGGCCGCTTGACTTCCGAAATCGTGCGTTCGTTCGTTAGGCGTCACGTAACGCGTGGCCGGCTCGGGGCGGCTGTCACTTCACACCGGTATTCACACGGGCATTCACACCGGGAGTACCGCTCCGGCGGCGCGCACGTACTCGTGAATCGTCTTGCGTGATACGCCGAGCCGTGCGGCCGCTACCGTCTTGTTCCCGCCGGCGTCGGCGACGGCCTGCAGAACGAGTGGTGACGTCAGCGATCCGCGTCGCGTGCCGCTGGCTGTTCGCAATCGCACGAGGTGGCCCGTGCAGTGTGAGAGCGAAATGACGTGTGCGCCGGCGGCGTCGATGAGCAGCCGCTCGACGGCGGCGACGAGCTCGCGGACGTTGCCCGGCCACGCGTCGTTTTCCAGTGCGCGGAGGAGCGCGTCATCGAACGTCGGCGGCCTGTCAGCGTAGCCGCAGCGCGGTGCGCGGAGCGCGATGACGTGGCGTACGAGACCTGCGATGTCCGACACACGTTCCCGGAGTGGCGGGATGCGGACGGCGAACGCGCTGATGCGATCTCTCAGGTCCGCGAGAAATCGATCCTGCTCGACGAGTGTGTCGAGGCCTTCGTTCGCCGCGAAGATGAAGCGGACGTCACCACGGACCGGGCGGTCGCTGCCGACGGGATAGAAGTCGCCGTCTTCTTCGACGATGCGGAGCAGCTTGCCTTGCACCAGCTTGGAGGCCTTGCCGATTTCGTCGAGGAACAGGGTGCCACCGGACGCGGAGACGATCGCGCCGGCGCGTGCCGAGTCGGCGCCGGTGAACGCGCCTTTCGCGTGGCCGAACAGGTCGGAGCTGACGAGCGCGTCGTCGGCCGCGGCGAGGGAGATCGTGCGGAACGGACGGTTCCGTCGCGGCGAGAGGTCGTGGACGTGTCGAGCGAGTACGGTCTTGCCGCATCCGCGCTCACCCTCGAGCAGGATGCACGTGTGATCGTGGGCCGCATAGCGGCGCAGCTGCGCGAGCGCGTCGCGCATGGGCGCGGCGTCGCTCTCGAAGACGTGAGGCGGACGTGCGGTGGCGATAGGCGAGCCCTGTATGATCGACCGATCAATCTCACTCACCGCGACGTGCTGCGTGTGTCACAACCCGGACAGAGATGGCGGGAGTTGAGACACGAGGACGCCAGCGACTGCTTCACCAACTATCTCAGACCAAAAACGCGAACGGATGCCGCGGATCTAACGGATTGATTCCCTGGACCAGACGGACGCTACCGGAAACGGGCCCGTGAATTGGAAGGGTGTCATGCTCCTTCCCAAGGCCTCCTTCCTAAGACTAAGGCCTTGTCCGTTTAGTCGCTCCGCAGCGCCTCCAGCGGACTCGTACGCGCGGCTCGATACGCCGGGAAGAACGTCGCCGCCGCGGCAACCGCGAGCACCAGCACGACCACCGCCGCGGACGTCCCGACGTCCAGCGGACGCACCTCGTACAGCATGCCTCGCAACAGGCGCGTCACCGCCACCGAACCGGCCAGACCGACGGCAATCCCGATCACGGTCGTCGCGGCACTGCGTCGCATCACCATCGCGAGCACATCATCCTGCCGCGCACCGAGTGCCACACGCACGCCGATCTCCCTCGTGCGCTCGGCGGTCTCCTGACTCATCACCCCATAGATCCCCATCGCCGCCAACAGTAGCGCCGCGAGCGAGAAGCCGCCGAGCAGCGTCAGCATGAACCGCCGGCCACGGAGCGACTCATCGACGAGCGCCTCCATCGTCGCCGTCGAGTAGAGTGGCATCGCGCGATTCAGCGCGAACAGCTCGCGGCGCACGAGCGGCAGCATTGCCGCGGGATCGGACGCCGTGCGCACGACGAACGTGATCGCCCCGCTCGGCTCCTGCGCGTGGGGGATGTACAGACCGGGCGCCGGCGCGTCGTCGAGACCCGTGTGGCGCACGTCGCCGACGACTCCGACAACCTCTCGTTCGACGGGCGCTTTCATGAAGCCGACGATCACGCGCTTGCCTACGGCGCTCTCACCCGGCCAGTTACGCCGCGCGAAACTCTCGTTCACGAGCAGAACGGGCGGCGCAGTGGCATCGTCGCCGGCATTGAACAGTCGGCCACTCCGGAGCGGCGTGCCGACGGCAGCGAAGTAGTCGCCAGCGACGAGCGTCGTGCGAGTAGACGGTTGGTCCGCGCCAGCCCCCGACGCTGGCCCGCCAACGACTGTATATCCCGCGAATCCCTTGCCGATGGGCGACGCCAGAGGCAACGCGCTCGCAGAGCCCACCGCTTGCACGCCGGGGAGCGCGGCCAATCGCGACATCGCGTCGCGTACGTACGCGACCTTCTGATCGGGGCGCGGATAGTCCCCCCACGCCTGCACACTCACCGCCAACACATGGTCCGGGCGGTACCCAAGCTGGGTACCGAGCAGTAGCACGAGGCTCCGCACCAGCAGCCCAGCGCCCGTGAGCAGCACCAGCGACAGCGCCACCTCGGCCACCACGAGCGCGCGACGCATTCGGTTGCGCGCACGGTCGCTCGTGTTCCCGCGTGATCCCGCGCGGAGCCAGTCGTGCGCCAGAGGCCGGGATACCGTGAGTGCCGGCGCCAGCCCGAACAACACGACCGTGGCGAGCGCGACACCGAACGCAAACACGATGGCGCGGGGGTCGAGCCGCAGTGTATCGAGCCGCGGGAGGTCCGAGGGGCCCAGGATGATGATGAGCTTCACACCCCAGTAGGCGACGAATACACCCAGCACGCCGCCTAACGTCGCGATCACAAACGTCGAAGCGCGCGGCGTCGTATTCGGGCAGAAGTATCTCGACAATCTCGTGGTCCACGTCAGTAATTTCAGCGATACGCCGAAGGATCACGTCCAGATCGATTTTCAAATCAACGAGCAGACAGTCGAGAAACGCGACATCAGTCTCAACAGCCGCGACTCGCGTGTGGTTGAGTTTACGGGGTTCAATCTCAACGAGGGCGCGAACCGTTGCACCGTCGATCTCACTGTGGGTGATTTCGCGCCTGACAATCGTTTCTATTTCACTCTACGACGCGAGACTCCGGCGCAGGCGTTGATCATCGAAGGCGCTTCGCGCGGGCGCAGCGACAGTCTTCACCTGCAAAGCGCGCTCACGACGAACGACGACCTGCCGTTTACATTCGCACTCAAGAGCGCCGGATCGGTTGATCCAACAAGCATTTCCGATTACGCGCTCGTGGTTTTGAACGATGCCG
>Ga0207691_10004510_pt1 | contig 13478 bp, 9 predicted proteins | sample KBSM13metaG_FD_184327 | JGI IMG/M metagenome (GOLD analysis project Ga0207691, IMG submission 184327) | Miscanthus rhizosphere microbial communities from Kellogg Biological Station, Michigan, USA - KBS M1-3 metaG (SPAdes) (version 2) | ecosystem: Host-associated > Plants > Roots > Rhizosphere >... | reverse complement strand
CAGCGACAGCCGCCTTTTCGGTTTTGATTTTCTTACTCTCGGCGCCCTCCTCGATTCAAGGAACAAGATGCCTATGCAAAACGTAAGACAATGACATGGGCGTCATTGATCTTGACGGGTTGGAAGTTCGGCTTGGCAACCGCATCGTGCTCAATGGACTTACGGGCACGTTGCGGGGGCAGGCTATCGGCCTCCTCGGCCCGAATGGAGCTGGAAAGTCCACACTGATCAGCACGCTTCTTGGCTTCCACCAGCCATTGCGGGGCACTGCCCGCGTTTTTGATTTCGACGTCTGTCGCGACAGGGCGCAAATTCGGCAGCAAATCGGGTACATGCCGGAGAATGATTCGTTCATCGGCAACATGAGCGGCGTGCGATTCGTGCGCTACATGGCTGAACTTGCGGGGCTACCTCGAGGAGAGGCATTGGAGCGAGCGCATGAAGCTCTCTTCTATGTGGGTCTTGGTGAAGTTCGATACCGCAAGGTCAGCACCTATTCCCTTGGGATGAAGCAGCTTATCAAGCTGGCGCAAGCGTTGGCCCACGGCCCCAAACTGCTGATCCTCGACGAACCGACGAACGGGCTCGATCCCGTAGCCCGCCAGCGCATGATCCAGGTCATCAAAGAGATTCGCAAAGAGGGCAGCATCCGTTTGCTGATCTCGTCTCACCTGCTGCGCGATATCGATGAGACTTGCGATGAAGTCCTCATACTCAAGGATGGACGAATCGCCGCACTGCGCAATATCGAGGAAGAGCGCAAGTCACACCGGAATTTTATTGAAATAGAGACGGTAGGCGCGACGGAACAGTTTTCCGCGCGAATCCGCGAACTCGGTTGCGAATGCGCAAGCTTTCCGGGCGGGCGCATTAAGCTCGTGATGCCCGACAACATTGAGGCACGGGATCTGTACGTGATTGCGTCAGACCAGGGCGTGCAGATTCGACGGATGAACCAGCGGCGCGATTCTCTCGAAGACATATTTCTCAGGGCAATGGATAACGAAGTTGGGCGGCCAGAACATGTCAGTGTATAAACACAACTATCGCGCTTACACCGGCGAGGTCACACCGCTGTGGACGCGGGTTCTCGTGCTCGCGCGCTATGCATTTGCCGAGGCGTGGTCTTCCAAAATCACGGTGGCGCTCTTCACGCTTTCACTTCTGCCGATCATCGTTTTCCTCATCGTTATTTATTTAGCCAACAATCCGATTGCGCGAGCTTTGATCGTGAAAGGCAATTCCGCCGGGCTTGAGGTGGACGCTCGGTACTTCTTTCAGATTCTGCAGACCCAGTCGATGATCGCACTGGCCATCACGGCATGGGTTGCGCCTCGGCTCATTAGTTCCGATCTCTCCGATAATGCCCTCCCCATTCTGCTCAGTCATCCCATCTCGCGCTTTGGATATGTATTCGCCAAGTTCATTGCACTCTTCTCCTCGTTGTCCGCAGTTACGTGGGTTCCGTGTCTGCTGCTCTTCGCGTACCAGGGGTACTCCTCGCCGCAACCGTGGATCGGCGGGAATCTTCAGATCGGTGTCGGAGTCTTTGTTGGCGCGGTGATCTGGATTGCGTTTCTTTCCATTCTCGGCCTGGCGTTGTCTTCGTGGGTCAAGTGGCGCATCGTGGCCACGGGCACTATTTTCGCTGTGTTGTTTGTTCCCGCCGGCATTGGCGGCATTGTGACCGCAATTCTGCGTACAAAATGGGGTTTCCTGCTGAACGTCCCATTCATGATGTCAGTTCTCTGGCGCAGGCTGCTCGGGGTTCAGAGCTTCTCGTTTGCCGGTGAGTCAATTCCAATATCGGCAATTCTCGTGATGCTTGCTCTGGCATGCGTTCTCTGCATCGCGATGCTCAATGCGCGAATTCGCGCCCGAGAGGTGGTCCGAGGATGAACGATCGGATCATTTTCGACAACGTGTCAAAGTTCTACGGCGAGATCCTTGGCGTCAATCGCGTGTCGCTAAATATCCCGCCGGGCATTACCACGCTTGTAGGCCCGAACGGGTCCGGCAAGACGACGCTGATGAATTTAATGACCGGGCTCGTGCAGCCATCGAGCGGGCATGTCTCCGTTCTGGGGCTGCAGCCGAGCGACGCAACTGAGTTTTTCCGGAACGTCGGTTACTGCACGCAGTTCGATTCTTTCCCTCGCGGAATTGTTGGGTGGCAGTTTGTCCTGGATAGCCTGCTGCTCCATGGAATGGGGAAAGCGGACGCTTACCGGCTGACCAAGGAAGCGCTTGAACGCGCCCGTCTGGGCGATGCGGCGGGACGGAAGATCGCCGGGTACAGCAAAGGTATGCGTCAGAAGATACGGCTCGCGCAGGCGATCGCTCATCATCCAAAGGTTCTTATTCTTGACGAGCCTCTCAATGGACTTGACCCCGTAGCTCGGGCGGAGTCTCTGGCGCTCTTCGAAGAACTCGGACGCCAGGGGATGCATCTGATCATTTCCAGCCACATTCTCGATGAGGTCGACAGAATCTCCGATCGGGTCATTCTCATCACCGGAGGCTACCTGGTTGCTGAGGGAAATATTCATCAGGTGCGAAAGGAAGTACGCGACAAGCCGATGCAGGTTTTGATTCGCTGCGATCGTCCTGAGGTGCTCGCGTCGAAGATGTTCGCCATCAATCATTGTGTTGAAGCAAGGTTGCACGGGGATGGCAAGGGTGTCTTCCTACGCACCAGCGATATCGATCAGTTCTACTCCATGCTGAATGGGATTGCTGCTGAAGGGATCGTGAAGATTGATGGTGTGGCTCCGGCAGATGACGATGCGAATGCGATTTATCAGTATCTGATCGGAACGGACGGGGGTGCATCATGACACGGATGAATGCTGGAGCATTTGTAAGTCGGCTCCGACAACTGCCATGGTCCCTCTGGTGGATTCAGGTGCGTCGGATGACACTGATCGAACTTCGCAGGAACCTTATCTCGTGGAAGGCAAGCTGGATCTACTTTCTCGCCTTTGTTCCTGCTCTTATAATCACCGTTCACTTATTGTTCGACGGACACGCGGCGTCTTCCATGCCGGAAGATACCGACATCCTCGCGGGTATTGTGCAGTTCTACTACATCCGTCTTGGAATATTCTTCGGCTGCCTGGGAATCTTCTCGCGTCTGATTCGAGGCGAAATGGTGGAGCGCAGCCTGCATTTCTATCTGCTCTCGCCGGTGCGGCGTGAAATCCTGTTGCTTGCGAAGTTTGCTGCCGGCGCCATCAGTTCGTTATCTCTGTTTGTAACTGCGATCGTCGTCGATTTCGTGTTGATGTACGTCGGATACGGTTCAGCGGGACGGGACTATGTTTTTAACGGGCCCGGCCTGGGACAGCTGGAAGCTTATATTGTCATCACGACGCTTGCATGCCTTGGGTATGGAGCGGTCTTTCTTCTCTTGAGTATGATGTTCCGCAACCCCACTCCGGCGGCGATGCTCGTCTTGGGCTGGGAGGCGATCAACCCCGTGCTGCCTTCTCTGCTACAAAAACTCAGCGTAGCGGCGTACCTTCGTCACCTGATGCCGATCAGCATTCCAGGCGAGGGCATTTTCGCTCTGCTTACGGTTGAGACGGAGCCAGTGTCAGCCTGGGCTGCGTCGATTGGGTTGCTCATACTCATTGCCGCAGTACTGGCTTACTCCTGCTATCGAATTCGCACGCTCGAGATCAGATATACGACTGAATGAGCCGCATCAGGCTAGCCGAACCAGCAGGCGCCTGTGAATGGTTAGTCACTCAACATCTGCCCAGTTATCTTCAGGATTGCGGTCGATCAACTTGCTGTAGGGGTCGACCGCGGCACGGGTGGGCGGTTCACTCACGATGAACTCGAGAGTCGTTTGCGGCTTCGTTATCCAGACCTTCTCGGTGTGAAGTGACTGCTCGCTGTCTTTCTTTCCTTTAAAGACGCCGACTTCGACGAGGTCATGAATTGGAATCTCAGTTTCAGCACCCTCGCCGTTTGCTCGCATCTTGCGTGCATCGACCACCATAGTGACTTTGTACTTATGATCAGCCGTAGTCTGCACCTTCGCTGAGTTTGCCTTGTTGTCATAGAGCGTGATCGTTTCGAACATGTCAGTGATCATGTATTGCAGCTCGGGCGGGGTTTGCTTACGAAGAGCTTCGACCAGGCCGCGCGTATCGGGGTAGGGTGGCCCTTTCATCTTCCATTGATCCAAGAACTCCTTGAGGGCGCTGTTGAGTTTGTCTTCGCCGATGGCATCGGAGAGCGCGTAAAAGGCCAATGATCCTTTCTGATACCACACGTAAGGTTCGTTCTGCACCAGCACCAACGGGGGTTCGCGCCGCACCTCGCCGCTTCTACCACGCAGGTAACCGTCCAGTTCCCGCTTGAGGAAGCGGCGCATGTGCTCGTCGCCATATTTGTGCTGCATTACACGAAGTGCCGAATACTCGGCCAGACTCTCGGACATCATATTCGAGCCCTTCTCGTACCCTCCAACAAGCTGATGTCCCCACCATTGATGCGCTAACTCGTGCGCCGTAACGAACCAGGTGAAATCGATATCGTCCGGACGCTGAAGCCGCCCTATGAAGCCGATCGCTTCGGAATAGGGCACGGTGTTTGGAAATGATTGCGCGAAGCTTCGGTACCGAGGGAACTCGATAACGCGGAACTGATCAAATTGATAGGGGCCATAGTTTTTGGTGTAGTAGTCGAGGCCAAGTTTCGCCGCGCCCATCATTTTGTCGAGATCATAGGTGTGGGATGACAGGTAATAGATCTCAATGTTTACGTCATTCCATTTGTCGCGCGCGATGGTGTAGTTTCCGGAGATGTAACTAAAGAAATCCTGAATGCGCGTTGAGCCCATGCTGTATTCGAAATATCTTCGTCCGTTTTCCTGCCACTCGCGTTTCAGGACCCCGGGGGAGATCGCGATCTGTCGGGGCGAGGTGCTTACAACAGAGTGATAGGTGATGAAGTTGGAGTCGGGACCGAAGAGGTCAGTATTCATGCCATAAGGGTCGCCGCGGTCGGGTAACTCTTCCTGGGGGCCAAGTCCCGCCTCACGCCGTCGTACGGGGTTATTCTGTTCGCGATTGGAATCGTAGCCTAGAGCGGGGAAATAGTCGCGATCGAAGAAGGTGCCATTGTACGCAAACTCCGCTTGCTCGTTGTTGTTTCGGAATCCTGGATTTTCGTATCCACATTGGAAATGAATCTTAATCGAGCCGCCGGGCTCCAGCGGCGTGGCAAGGTGGTAGATCCAGAAGCCATTTGTGGTATCGGCCAGTGTTGTTGCCGCCGGGCGGTCGAATTGGATTGACTTTAGCGAGCGGCGGCCATTGGTTACATAGACATCCTGAATAGGCGCACTGCCCTCGTTCACCGCGGTATATGTGCCCGTTGCATTGAAGCTTCGGCTCTCAGGGTAGATGTTGACTGCTGTGTCGACTGCCGTAATCTTGGGAATCGGTGCACGCTCATATTTCTTGTATTGTTTTTCGTAATCGGCCTGAACCTTTCTTACGTCCTGATCGGTAAGAAACGGATTCAGCACATGCGTGTTGTAGTAGTACCAGGAACCGCTCGCAATGGCAGCAAGCACGGGAAGCGCGAGCATGATGGCGTAGGCCGGAAGGGATGCTTTTGCTGAGCGCAAACGGGCACGAAGACCTGTTTCGGCTCCTCGGCGCGCAAGCAAACTTGCAACCACGCCCAGAAAGATGCCCCATGCAAGCCAGTAGAAGGTGGACCAGAAGAGTGGCTTTACAAAGTGGCCGTACCCATTCATGTCGGAGTAAACGTAAAGGATCGAATCGTCGAAGATATAAAGGCGATCGGAGAATCCAGTGCGCTCCATGATGGGCTGAATTCCAAAGAGACCAATGGCGATGCCGTGCGCAACAAATTTGTTGCTGCAAATGGTTTGCAGAAAGAACGCCATCAGCGCAAACGTGATTACGGGAACGAAAGTGACAATGTACAGCTCTTTGAAATATTGCAGGAGCTCAAAGTTGTAATAACCGGCGATGACCTGCGACAGGATTCCGCAAACCATCACTACGGTAAGCAGAACGAACTCCGCTGCGCAGAGTGCCGCCAACTTTCCCAGCGTGTCGATCCAACTCCGAACAGGCAGTGCATCGTGAATCTGTTCGAAGTGAGTATCCCGTTCTCTCCAAACCAACTCTCCTGCGTACATGGTGGCAATGATGAAGAGGAACAGGATTCCGCCGCCCTCGACAGCCTGAAGCATGAGGTAGGTTACGGGCCACACATTGGCACCGTTAATGGTCCCAGCAAAATGGCCGTTGACCATGCAAAACACCACCATCACGAGAGTGATTGCCCAGAATGGAATTTCACGAAAGATGTTTCGAAGATAAATTCGGCTCAGCGACAGAAACTGTTGAACGCTAGTAGCAAACGAAAACCTGGTCGAGACATCCGGAAGCAGATGATGAAAACGGGGCGCAGGTGGCGCGGTTGACTCCTGCTCGGTCTTCTTCTGCTTGCGGCTGCGACGCGCGGTGAGGGCCTCTGCCGACATCGGGAACAGGAAGAACACGGTGAGTAACGCGACAATTCCAACCGAAATCCAGAGAACGCGATTCCATAGAAACATCCCATTCAAAGGGATCCATAGGGAGTTTTGTTCGGTTACAGTCCAGTATCTCGCGGTGCTACGCAACAGCAGAATTCCAATGGGATCGCAGACCGCGGGCCAGAAAGGTCTCAGACTGCGCGTCTGTTGGACTGCGACCAGGCCGCTAAAGTAGATAGCGTAGAGGGCCGCTCCCTGCAAGTAGACAATGATCACGCGGCGAGTGAGCGCTGCCACCAAGAAGAAGATACTTCCCAGGAAGAATACCTGCGGAACAATAATGACAGCGTAGTGGTAAGCCAGCATTGCCAGGTTGACCGGCGCGATGCGCGAGTGGTCTGCCCACGGGGCAAAGCTGCCGAGAATCTCACCCAGTGGAATGCCCAAAAACACAAGCAGAGTGACAATCAACGATCCTGCCCAGCGGCCACCGAGATAGGAGAACTTTGAAATGGGCTTGGTAAATACGAGTTGATAGGTGTCACGCTGGAAATCACGGAGTATGGATGTTCCGAAGATGGCAGCCATGACGACGGCGCCGAAGAAGCAGAGTTGAAAATCATAAAGCTGAGTTGCAAATGGGCCGTTGAGCAAGACTTTGCCCGCACCTAAGGGGCCAAAATCCTCTGCAGCCACACAAGAGAACGCGAGCACAACCCACAGGGCGAAGTAGCAGTAGGTCGCGACGCTCTTGAGTCTCAGCTTGATCTCAAATAACAGGAATTCCAGAAACATCGGGTACCTCCTGCGGCCGCGCTAGTTGACTTGCTGCGAGTTCAGCGTGAGGAAGTAGACATCTTCCAGAGCGGGGTCGACCGACCGAAAGCCATCTCCAGGCGCCGAGTCAGAATAGACTCGGATTTCGTGCGCGCCACCAAGCAGCTTGGTTGAGACTACCTTGTGTTGTGCAGAAACAGCGGCAAACTCTTCCTCTGTATCGACGACGATCGTGTAAATCCCGCCTCGCAATCGTTCCAGCGTCTCTTCCGGCGCACCCTCAAGGACCAGCCGGCCATTGCTGATGATGGCCATGCGCGGGCACAACTCGCGCACATCGTCCACGATGTGTGTGGAGAGGATTACGATCACGTCCCGGGCAAGCGAGCTAAGTAGATTCAAAAACCGGTTGCGTTCCGCCGGATCGAGGCCTGCGGTCGGTTCATCGACGATGATCAGCTTCGGGTTCGCGAGCAAAGCCTGGGCGATGCCGAACCGTTGCTTCATCCCGCCCGAGTATGTGCTTAGCGCTTTTTTGCGCGCATCCCAGAGGTTGGTCTGGCGCAGCAGTGCATCCACAATTTCCTTGCGTTCGCCAGATTTATGAATTCCCTTCATCACGGCGAGGTGATGCAACATGTCCGATGCCGAGATGCGCGGGTAAACGCCGAACTCCTGAGGCAGGTACCCTAGTTGTCGGCGGACCTCGTCCTTGTTTGCCACCACATCCAATCCGTTAAGCAAAATCTTCCCCTGGTCGGGATCCTGGAGCGTTGCGATGGTTCGCATTAGTGTCGACTTACCGGCTCCGTTGGGTCCAAGCAGACCAAACATGTTATTTCCGATGGTCAAGCTGAGATTGTCCAGTGCTTGTACGCCGTTGGGGTAGCGCTTTGAAAGACCGCGAATTTCAAGAGGCAAAGATCGTCTCCTTCGAGTGATTTGTCGAGTTACGAGGAGCGGGGAAATAGAGGTAATCGAAATAGTAGCGCACGGCAAACACAAGAATCACGAAGAATAGACCGATAAGACGAGAAGAAGTCCCGGTGAGCATTCCAAATGGTCCCATTCGGCGATCGGAAAGCGACGATCGGCAATCCAAAGCGACAGCCAGTCACATTCGCGAGGGGAAATGGCTGAGAGCAGGGACCTGTGCCAGTCGTACACAAAGGTATATCGAGATGTATGGGTCGCGGCGCTTCTTAATGATGAGAGTGGTGTGAGGATTCGACTATCTGCGCAGGTTTCTCATCTCTAATTAACAAACTTGTTTAGGGCATAACTCCACCAACCGCTGTGACCGGCAACCGTCTTGATCTCCGCTCTCGGAATCAGGCCGCTATTGACCATTGCCCACAGGACAGGATTTTTGACCACGCTGGGACCGTCGGGAAAGAAGACCTGCGAATGTGCCCCACCGATACTGTTAAAAGTCGTCCCAAGCGGATCCAGCAAGAACGGACCGTAATACCAGTCACCGGCGGCAACACCTACGCCAGATCCGTTATTCATTACCTTGAACGCCACAGCACCGCCCGTGCCAGTGTTCGGAATACAGATCGTGTTGGTGCTCCCCGCACAATTGTCGAGGTAGTTAGTAAGAGCGACCCCGGATGTGTCGTACACCGCAGCCTCGTAGTAGCCGGCAACATTATTGACGTGCCAGACCAACGCGTACCAGCTGTTCTGCGAGAACGGAATATCGCCCCAGGTGTTCGTACCCCCAGTCCCGCCAGTCCGCTCGATTTTGAAGCAAGGCGGTGAGGCTGAACCGCTACAATAACCCAATCCCGTTCCCCCGTAGGAACTGAACGTAATCGTGTTCCCGCCAATCAATTCGGCCAGATCGAATGAACTTCCAGCGTCCTGTGTGTTGCCGGAATTGTAGATCCAACCCAACAATACGGTCGTGTCGGAGCCGCTTCTGGCGCCAGCGTTGATATAGGTCCAGTAGTCTGATGAGGAAACACTTCGGGCAATAGACAAAGTTCCACTGGGAACCGAGGACCCGTTGCAGATCGGTGTATTAGCGAGTGCTTGAGTTGGAGTATTGGTGTATCTCGTGCTAGCCGTCAGCGAGCCGCCGAATGTCCCGTTAATGCAGTAAGCTCCTTTGGGCAGATTTGCGGTAGTAACGGCTGACCCTGAAGTATTGCCGCCATAGGTGAAGACAGCCCAGGGGATCGGTGCCACACCGCACGACGAAACGCAGTTGAATTTCGCGGAAGCCGTAATGCATTGATTTGCAGTTGGCTCATCCTGGGGGCCCATCGTGAGGGGCAGACTACCACTTCCAATCGCGGCGTGAAATCCGAAGTAGCCTGTCCCGCTGCAGAAGCTCTCACTTTTGGCGTTCATGGTGATGCTGCTGCCGGTGCTGTGGACGACGAGATAATAGAACCGATTGGCGGAAAAGACCCCGCAATCTGAGAAATTCGATGAGCTGTAGGTGTTGCTGCCCGCGGTAGGCGTCACATTATTGTATGAACAGAGCAACGTACCCGCGCAGAACGACGCACCGGTTGGGCAGTTGCTCAGCCCCGCCGAATAGATTCCCAGATTGACCGGATTAGTCGAGCTTACGCTGATCGTGAAGCTCGAGAGTGTGTAACCGCTCGTTCCGCCATACATGAGTATTGGGAGTATGGCCGCAGATTGATATCCAGGAAGATATGTCGATCCGGCAGCGGTGTTGCCAAGCGTGATGACACCATTACCCGGTTGCGCATTGAGTACGCCTGGCAATATCTGCGCTTGCGATGTAATTCCCACCTCGAACAGAAGAAGCGCGAGGATGCTAGCGATTCGTCCAGCTACCATATCCTGCCCCCGCCGCGGTGTAGTGGGTTGAATCCACGCCAACCAAACAAATGAAGTCGCCCTTTCCGCCGCTGGAGACAAGTATTCCATTCGTCGACGCTCCGCTGACTCCTTCGTAAACGATCGAAGCGCCATTGGCGGAGGCGATGATCAATGCGCCGGTTTGTCCGCTGTAGTTTCCAAAGCAATACTGCTTGCCCGCTGTAGGAGCGTCCAAATTCCAGGTGAAGGTGCTCCCGGAATTGTTCCAATAGAAGCCGGTCATGCCGGCCATCGAATACGGAGACCCGCCGCTGTGAATCACCGTGATCGGTGGGGGCGCCGGCGGTCCCTGTGGACCTATCGGGCCAGTCGGGCCCGTGGGGCCGGTTGCGCCGGGAGGTCCTGTCGATCCAATTGGTCCCGGTGGCCCCTGTGTCCCAGCGGGGCCGGTCGCACCAGCCTGAGCAATCAAGCTCCACGCCGTCGGATTTGTGGAAGGCGCCGGATTGTTTGGTCCCTGGCTGGCGGCAATCGCAACGTAGGTTGAACCGTTGTAGGTAACCGCATCATTGATTGCATACGAGGCAGAAGGACTAAACGAATTCCGGAAGGTGAAGCCGACACCCGGTCCCTGCGGTCCCGTTGGCCCCTGGGGACCTGTCGGGCCAGCCGGACCCGGCGGACCCGGCGAACCCGCCAAACCCTGCGGGCCTTGGAGGCCCTGTGGACCTGCTGGCCCAGTTGACGCAATCTCAAGTTCAGGCTGATGGCTGGTGGAGATGCTTTCCTTGCTGTCGAATGAAAAGGATCCCGTGGTACCCCCCAACGCCAGAGCAAGACCATAGTTTGGTTGGATTCCACTCACCCAGTCTTGAACCAGTTGTGTGATGTCGATGATCACAAACTCATTCAGATTTGAGGAACTCAAAGCAACCGGATGACTGCCGGTCGCTGAACCTCCTAAAAGTGGCGCATTCTTGTAGGTCAGCGTCCCCTCGCTCCAGTTGTTAAAGACTGGAAAAACGTCCAAGTTCCCACTTGCTCCCACCGTGTTCAGATACAGACGAAGCGTGGCTTTGCTTACGCTGATCCCTGAGGGTAGGGCTGACAAATCAAACTTGAGAAAAGTCTGAGTGCCTGTCTGAACCACTAGAGCTGATTGCGAACCGTAATTTGTTGAGGTCTTCGAACTGGCAATATAGGTATCTGCTATTGGCGGTGCGGACTGCGCCTTGCCCGGTGTTGCAGCAAGCAGAGGCAAGACCATCGCGAGAATTTGAATTTGCGTAGAAATGCGCTTGGACACGACACCTCCCAAGGACTGACGACCGGGAGCACAACGAAACTTGGCGTGGCTCGGTAACCGTCAGAGACAGATACTGGTCACTGGATTCGAATGTGGAAACTCCTACCCAGGAGGGGAAACTGACGCTTTGAGATTTAGGCGCACGGCTCAGGCGAACCGATGAAACGAAACTTGAGTCTGTGCGACTCGTTCCCAGAACAATTCAACAAATGACCCGATAAAGGTGAAGTTCAATCATCGGATCTCCAATGTCAAGCCGTTTGTTTTGAAGGTTACTCAAGATTAGATCGAGGTTACTGGCCTCCGGAGCAAATGTCAGTTCCTTGTGCCGATGCGGAAGGTGGAGAAGATCATTGGAGAGGTGTGCGTATGGGAGATACCATTTGCCTTGTAGGTCTGCTGTTCCTGGTTTGCATATGCGCAGACTAGTCTTGGTCGCAGGTCCTCGGGTGCCAGCAGATTGCAGGAACCATCACGGATCAGTCGAGAGTCGTTGTTCTATTTCGCTGCTCGCGAGGGCTGACCGCCAAAGCAAATTTTCGGAAGAGGGATTATGACAAGGAAAGCAAGCAATCTGCAGCCACGGCGCGAGTTTCTGAAGATGGCGGCGTTTACCGGCGCGGCAGCGCTCACGGGAAAGAAAGCAGCAGCGGAACAAATCGCCAGTCCACAAGCAGCGGATAGGCATGAGGGGGATAACAAGATGGAGTTCCTTCGTGTCAGCGGCGGTCACATTGTCGATGCGAAAGGGCAGAAAGTTCGTCTGAGGGGAACCTGTCCGGGCGGCTGGATGAACATGGAAGATTTCATCAACGGGCACCCAGGCGCGGAGCATACTCTCCGAGCTCAGATGGCCGAGGTCCTTGGTCCGGCCAAGGCACAATTTTTCTTCGAGCGCATGCTCGACTACTTCTTCAATGAAGACGATGTGATCTTTCTCAGAAAGGCTGGCGCCAGCGTCGTCAGGATACCTCTTAATTATCGGCACTTCGAGGATGATGCCGCTCCTTTCAAATACAAAGAGGCGGGTTTCACGCGTCTCGATCAAGTGTTACGCCACTGCGAGCAACATGGTCTTTACGTCATTCTGGACCTCCATTCAGCGCAAGGATGGCAGAACGTCCATTGGCACTCCGACAATGCATCGCGCATCAGTCTTCTTTGGGAAGTAGCGTCGTATCAGGATCGCTTCATTGGCCTATGGCAGGAGTTTGCACGGCGCTATAAGAACAGGGCGGTGGTGGCTGGCTATGATGTGCTTAACGAGCCTTGTTCGAACAATCATCTGGGCGACTATCCATGGAACGTAGGTCCCAATTACAAGCCCAATTATGACCGCATGAATGCCGTCTACCGGCGTCTGGTTACAGAGATTCGCAAGATCGACTCCAGACACATTATCTTCCTTGAAGGGGATGACTACGCAAAGGACTTCTCAGGGCTAGAGAAACCCTTCGACGACAACCTCGCCTATAGTTCACATAACTACACTGTGCCTGGGTTTGGGCCTGGCCAATACCCCGGCACGATTCACCCGCGATCCGCTGGGCCGAACGGCTCTCAAGTATGGGATCTGCAGAAGCAGGAACGCTTCTTCCTCGATGCCGATGGAACGACGTTTACCCAGCAGAACAATGTTCCGTTGTGGGTTGGGGAGTTTGGATCTGTGTTTAACGGGCCGTCGGACGAGAGCGGCGACCGGCTTCGTGCATTAGACGATCAGATTGGCATCTTTGAGCGCAACGAGGCGCACTGGACAACGTGGAATTACAAGGATGTTGGCGTGATGGGCATGCTAACGCTCAACCCTGCATCCCCCTACATGGAGCGCATCAGCGATCTTCTTCGTAAGAAGGCCGCTCTTGGCACCGACGATTGGATGAAGTGGTTGCCGCCCACACCGGTGAAGGACGCAACAGCTCAGCTTGCTGAACAGATCCGTCAAGTGGTTGGTGATCCGCAGCTGGATGCGCGGCTCAATGTACGGTGCATGAGTCAGACCCTCTTGTGCTTCTACACAGGAACTCTGATGCAGCCTCTCTACGCCAGCCTATTCAAGGGCGC
>Ga0207691_10004509_pt1 | contig 13482 bp, 9 predicted proteins | sample KBSM13metaG_FD_184327 | JGI IMG/M metagenome (GOLD analysis project Ga0207691, IMG submission 184327) | Miscanthus rhizosphere microbial communities from Kellogg Biological Station, Michigan, USA - KBS M1-3 metaG (SPAdes) (version 2) | ecosystem: Host-associated > Plants > Roots > Rhizosphere >... | reverse complement strand
GACGAGCAGGCCATCCCGTTCATGGCCGAACGGCTGCAAAAGACGTTCGAGAAGATCGGCATCGATTACGAAATCATCTTCGTCAACGATGGTAGCCCGGACGACACGCAAACGGTGATCGAGCGGCTTGCCGCCCAGAATCCCAAGATCAAGGGCATCACGCACAGCCGCAACTTCGGTTCACAGAATGCGTTCACCAGCGGCATGAAGCTCGCCACGGGCGACGCATGCATCTTGCTCGACGGCGATCTGCAGGATCCTCCGGAGTTGATCGAGGGCTTCCACGCAAAGTGGCTCGAGGGCTACGACGTCGTGTACGGCGTGCGCACGCGGCGCGAAATGCCTTGGGCGCTCGAGCTCGGTTACAAGGGCTTCTACCGGCTCTTTCAGACCATGGCCTACATCCGCGTGCCGGTGGACGCGGGGGATTTCTCGCTCATCGACCGCAAGGTGATGACGGTTCTCAATGGCTTACCGGAGCGAGATCGCTTCGTGCGCGGGCTGCGCGCGTGGTCCGGCTTCAAGCAGACGGGCGTACCCTACGTGCGTCCCGAGCGCATGTTCGGTCGTTCGACGAACAACATGCTGGCCAACTTTCGTTGGGCCAAAAAGGGCATCTTCTCGTTCTCCTACATCCCGCTCGAGATGATCGCCCTGGGCGCGCTAGTGGTGTCGCTGATCGCCGTGCTAGCCGCGTTCGCCCAGATCGTCGGTCGCATTTTGCATCCGGAGATCCCGCAAGGCATCTCGCTGATCATCGTCATCAGCCTATTCTTGGGCGCGATCAACCTGATGAGTCTGGCGTTCATCGCCGAGTACATCGCCAAAATCTTCGAAGAAGTGAAGCAGCGCCCGCAGTTCGTGGTCACCAAATTGGTGAATTTCCAAGACACGACCGAAGCCACTACCCACGTCGCTTCGCTCGAGCATCGCTGATCGACTCAGGGCCTGGCCGTCTGCGGCCTCGGCGATGGGACGGGCCAGCGTGCTCTTTTCGGCACCCGGATTTTAACCGCCGAGCCGCAGAGATCGCAGAGAGGGAGGGATGGAGAGAGTTTGGGTTTTGCTGTGCGCGGCGTTTCACGCCGTTGAAGTGAGTTGCCGCGGCGGGCATCGCTAACCAACAAGACCCAGAGTGCGTCGGGAATTCTCAGTGCCGCGCTCTGCCGCCGAGCGCGAACCCCCAATCTCCCTCCTTTCGGTCTCTGCGATCTCTGCGGCTTGGCGGTCAAAATTCAGGGAGCACACCGAGTCGAGAACAGTGCGCTTTCCGAGGTGCGCGGCTGGACTGCGAGCGCCCGCTCTCGCCCGCACGCCCTTCTCTCCGTTGAAAACACAGTTTGAATTCGAACCAATGCCGTTCACTTAAGAGCTTTCGCGCCGAATTTCGCCCGAAGTGCGCGTTCACGACTAGAAATGGAGTTCGAACTCGAACTCGATTTTTCGCGCGTCAACCCCCTCCGAGCGAATGTGAGCGTGACTGATTCTCAGCTCCGACAAAAAGGTGCGGGTGCGGGTGCGGGTGCGGGTGCGGGTGCGGGCGCGTTTAATGGGGCACGGGGCGTTCGGGGATGGGCTCTACATCTCCAGCGGCACGTGGCTCGCGCGCGCGTGCTGGGCTGACATGACCACCACGTGGTCTTGGCCTGCCCAGCTCGAGTACCAATTGAAGTTCACTTCTTGCGGGCCGAATACGGCGCGGGTGAGCCAGGGGTTGTTGGTCCTGGGGTTGTAGGGATTGCCGGCCTCGGCGCGGCCAAAGTACACGATCGCGTCGGCGCCCCGTCCCTTGAGTACGTTGGACGGCAACGCCAAGTGCTGCGCATCGATCAGCGCCAGCACTTGGGGTGAAATGCGGAAGCGTTCGCGCGGGTGGTCGGCCACGTAGGCCAGCGCTTGGCGCGCGTACAGCTCGGGGTCGTAGTGGCGAATGCTTTCGCCCGCCCGGATCAGGAACAGGGCCTGCAATAGGGCTACGAGCGCGAGGGCGCCGCCCAGCGCTCGCTTCAGCCAAACACGCTGGATGTATCCGAAGAGGGTGGCGACGCCGCGCGCGACCAGGAGCGCGAAGATGGGCGTGATCTGCAGGTAGTTACGCGCGATCATGGTCACGTATTTGGTGCAGAACAGGCCCAGGAAGACGGTCGGGAATACCGACATGACGAGCACGAAGCGTCGGTCCTTCTGCCACCAGGCGACCAAGCCCAAGACTGCGCACAGGGACAACGGGATCGACACCACGTGGAAGGGCGACAGGAACTCGACGCCCAAGTAGGTGAAGACCCAGCTGATGTGCTGGATCGGTCCGGTTGCCGCATACTGCCCGTGGCCGGCTCCGTAAACGGACGAAAGGAGGCGGGCATTGGCCAGGAACACGAACGGTTCCAGCAGAAAGCCGGGCGTGGTGGCCACGAAGCAGGCAAAGGACACCGCGCCGATCACGGCCAGGCGCTTGAACTGCGGCCAAACGTGCTTGAGTGGTAGCGAGAGCACGCTTGCCACGATCACCAGCATCAGCAAAAAGACGCCGGGTTGTTTGGCGCCCGTGCCGAGTCCTACTGCGGCCGCTGCCAGGTACAGCCAATGGTCTTTGCGGGTGCGATGAAACAACGCCAGCAGGAACAGCGTCAGTGCCGCAAACTGGGTCACGATGCAGTCGTTGGCCAGCCAGCGCGAGTGGTAAGCGTACTCCCAGGACAGACCCAAGCAGGCCGCTGCCAGCGTCGCCTCCCAGATGCTCCTGCGTAGGGTCAGCACCGCGCAGTACAACCAGACGATAGCCAGGGAGCTGACCACGATGAAGACTTTGCGTGCGGTCAGCAGGTAGTCCGCGGCGTCGACCATGGCCACCATCGCCTCTTGGGCGGGCGCCGGATCGCCGCCCGATTGCAGCAGGACCCACACGGTTTTGGGCAGCGTGGGCAGCAGCGCGAGCCACTTGCTGAGCGAAGGGTAGATGTACGCGCGCGGCAGGAACAAGCCGGTCCTGGCCATGGTCCGTACGGGATCCATGTGCCACTCGACTTCGTCCCAATGATTGCCGAAGTCGACGCCCCGGATACCCGTGACCACGAACAGTGCAAGCAAGACGAGCACCGGCGCTGCCAGCAACAGCCGCCGCTTCATGTTCGTCTCGCTGTCAAATCCCGCCGTTTCATGCCGGTCGTGGCTCTGGGGCCCGGTGTTGCCACGGCTCAGCGCGGGACCCAAACGCCATCGGGTCTGAGGGCCGCTCCGCTCTTCGGCCAAATCACGTCCGGTGGCAGGCCATGCAGCACCGAGCCTTGCTGCACGTACGCCTCGCGAATCATGTCTACGAACTTGGGCGGCAAGAAGCCCACCGCGCGATCGACGACGATGGTCTTGAAGCGGTGCTGACGAATGGCATTGCTGAGCACGACGTCCAAGTTTTCTGCCTGCGGACCGCCACCCTTGAAGATGTCGATCAAGCCCATGGTGTCAGTCATCACATTTTCGCCGCCGGCGACCATGGTGTAAAAGCTGGAGCCGGTGACGAACAGCGGCTTTTCGAGCGCGCTGAGCCGGGCCATGACCTGCTTGTTGGCTTCCAGATCGGCCTCGGTCGGTAAAGCTGGCTTGGGATCGTAGTCGAGCGTGGCGAACTGAATCAAAAGCACGACGCAGCCGACCAGCCGCGGGCCGAGCGAGCCCAGCGCCGAGCCCAGCCGTGCGCGGCGCAGCGTGCCGAGCCCAATGCCCGAGGCCAGCGCGAGCGCGGCGTAGCCGGGGATCAGCCCATTGGGATAGCCGCCATCTTTGAGGAACGGCAAGAACGAAGTCGCGCAGGCCAGAGTGACGAACGCGGCGTGGAACAACCAGCTCTTCCAATGCCGACGACGGAAGGCTATTCCGCAGGCGAGGGCCACGCCCGCGAGGGTCATGGGGAAGGTCGTGCTCAGGAAATAGGTCTGCAGGCTGGGCCAGAAGCGCTCGAGCTGGACTTGGTGGCGCGACGGCAGATCCAGCACGTAATACAAGAACCAGCCGTGGGACGTGATGTTGAAGGCCAGCGCTACGAGCACGACCAACGCCCCCGAGACCCCCGCCGCGATCAGCCCGAGTCGCCACGAGCGCAAGGTGAGGAGCAGCAGCGCCGGCAGCGCCAGCGGGATGCCGAGCTGTTTCGTGAAGCAGGCCGCCGCGATCAGCACACCGGTGAGGACCGCGCGCTTGGGCGTGGTCGCGCTACGCGCGGTCATGTGACTTGCGAAGACCAAGAGCAAGAAAAACGCGTCGACCCGCGCAACCTCGAACCAATAGCCGGTGAGCTGGTAGATGGCACAGAGCAGGCCAACGGCAGCCAGGCCCGCTACCGGATCGTCGGTTTCGTCCCGGACCCAGCGCCCGAGCAAGACGAAGCAGCCGAGGATGGATAGCAGCGACACCAAGCGCGGCGCAAAATGCCCGGCGCCGAACAGCAGTGAAGGCAGTGCCGAGACGTAATAGTAGAGCGGCGGATAGAGATAGGGCGTGAACTCGAGCGACGGCTCGCGGTAGATGGGTTGTCCGGCCAGCACGACGCGGATGTGGGCGAGCGTGCCGCCTTCACACCACTCGAGGTCGAAAGGGTAGCCGACGCGCAGCACCGCGACCTGAACGAAGCGAGCCAGCGGTACGATCGACGCGACCACGATCACCGCTGTCAGCAGGAGCTCGAGCGAGCGCACGAATTGCGGCGATTCGAGGGCAAAAGCAGCGCTCGACCGCGGCGTACCGAAAGCTTCCTTCGTTTGATTCATGCGCGTCCGCGAACGATGCGAGCATCCCCAGCGCGGGTCAAGTCGCCTCCCGTGACGCGGTGATTGACCCCCGGATAACAGTCTGCTTCCGTCCCGCCCGTGACTACCGGCGAATCCGAATCGAATCAAGCACAGCGTGTCGCTGCGGCGCCGAAACCCGGCAAACGCGTGCTCGAATGGTTCTGGCGCGGCGCGGCGCTCGCTGACAAGCGACGCAGCCTGCCGGAGCCGAGCGCGCGCGCGAGCGTGCTTGGGCGACGCGCGCAAGGCAGCGCCGACTTGGCCCTCGAAAGCTCCGATCTCGCGCGCAACGCCGATCTGGCACGCTCCGCCATGACCTCGGCGGAGCCCATCGAAACCGTGGCCGACGCTGTCCGCTGCGAGCTCTATCGGCAGTCGGTGTATTGGGCGTTGTGCGCGCTCGCGGCGGGCTCGGACGACAGCGCGGGCGCGAGCTACGGCGTGGCCATTTGGGATACTCTGGACGATCAGCTGCTGAGCGCGGCCGTCGGTGAGCATCGCGCCGAGGCCGTGCGCAGCAGTGTTCGCCAGGGCTCGTTCGTGTATTTCGCCGAGCTATCGCTCGCCGAGCAACAGGCGCTGTCCGTCGAGCTGCAAAAGCTCGCCGAGGCGCTGCTCGGCCAGGTGAATCAGCGCAGCAACGCGCTGAAAGCCATTGTCTGGCAGCGCATCCGTCGACTCTCGCTCGTGCTGCTGCTCGTGCTGCTGGTCGCAGCCGGCTGGGCTTGGGAGCGCAAAACCCATGATGAGCGCAATGATCTAGCCGAAGGCAAGCCTTGGCGGCAGAGCTCGAAGCTCGATGGGGGTTGCGCCTCGCCCAAGCAGGTTTGCGCGGAGAGCCCGTCGTTCTTCTTTCATACTCTGGAAGAAAAGAGCCCCTGGGTCGAGCTCGACTTGGGTCGGGTAGAACGCATCTCGACGGTGCAGGCCAACAACCGCTTGGATTGTTGCACGGAGCGGGCCGTGCCGTTGCTCGTCGAAGTCAGCGTCGACCACAAGCAGTGGCACACGGTTGCGCGCAGAGACGCAGCCTTCACCACCTGGCGCGCAACCTTTGCCTCGACCGACGCTCGCTGGGTACGCCTGCGCGCTCCGAGACCGACTTTCCTGCACCTCGCCCGGGTTCGCATCCTGCGTTGAGGCTTGGTCTCAGCTGGCACCTGCGGCGCGACCCCCGGGGGTGCTGCGCGCGCGAGTTCCGATTGACCCTCGGCTGACAGTCTGCTTGCGTCTCGGGCGTGACTATCGGCGAATCGGAATCCGAGCAACAGAAACCCGCTGCGACGACTCGAAAGGGCTCCGCGTCCGCGCGGATTGCCGATTGGTTTTGGCGCGGCTCCGCGCTGGCCAAGGCGCGCCGCGCGCTGCCTGAGCTGGGCGAACGCGCGGCCGTATTCGCGCAGCGCGCGCGTGCCAGCGCCGAGCTGGCCCAGAACATGCTCGCGTCCGATGAGCCGGGCGAGCTGAGCTCCGAGGGCAGCGCGTGTGAGACCTATCGGCAAGCGAGTTATTGGGCGCTGTGCGCGTTGCACGCGCAAGCCGAACCGGGTGCCGAGCCAGAGGCAGATCGCATTTGGGACTCACTCGATGACGCGTTGCTCGCGGCGGCAGCCGTGGGTGAAGAGCGTCGCGAGCGCCTGCGAAGTGCGTTGCGCTCGGGCTCGTTCGTCTATTTCGCGGAGCTGCCGCCGGCCGAGCAGCAGGCTTCGCTGATCGAGCTGCGTAAGCTCGCGCAAGCGTTGCTGGCCAAGCTCGTCGAACGCTCCACGGCACTGGATGCGATTTACTTGCAGCGCGCGTGGCGCTTGGCCCTGCTGGGGTTCGTTTTGCTGTGCGTTGCCCTGAGCCCGGCGGTGGTGAAGAAAGCGCTGGAAGAGCGCACCGAGCTCACCGCCGGCAGGTCCTGGCGTGCCAGCTCCAAATTCGAGGCGAGCTGCGCGTCTCCGGCCCAGAAATGTCCGGACCATCCCAATTACTTCTTTCACACCAACGAAGAGGCCAGCCCGTGGCTGGAGTTCGATCTCGGCAACGAGCAAAAGATCTCGAAGGTGCGCGTGGACAACCGCCTCGATTGTTGCGTCGAGCGCGCCGATCCGATGGTGATCGAAGTCAGCTCGGACCAAAAGCATTGGCGTCGGGTCGCGCGCCATGAGGGCGTGTTCAATACCTGGGAGGCGAAGTTCGAGCCCGCACACGCTCGCTACTTCCGGGTGCGTTTGCTGAAGCCGAACTTTTTGCACCTGTCTGCGGTTCACGCCTACTGACGAGCTGAGCGCGAGCGAGTTTTCGGGTTCAGCGACCATTCTGCTAGGCTGCGATCCCAGGCATGGCACTCGAAGAAGCACCCCAATCCCAAGTCACTACGGAGGTGTCCTTGGTAGTGCCGGTGTATCAAGGGGAGCACACCCTAGCTGCGCTGGTGGCCGAGGTCGCGCCACTGACCGTGCCGCAGCAGACGCCAAAAGGGCGCGCGTTTCGCGTCATCGAGCTGGTGCTGGTGCACGACGGCGCGCGCGACGCCTCCGCGCAGGTGATGAAAGAGCTCGCGCGCAGCCAGCCTTTCGTGCGTCCCATTTGGCTGTCGCGCAACTTCGGCCAACACGCAGCGACCTTCGCCGGGCTCGCGAGCACCGTGGGTGAGTGGGTCGTCACGCTCGACGAGGACGGCCAGCAGTCGCCGGCAGACGTCGGCAAGCTGCTCGACAGCGCACTTTCCGAGAGCGTTCGGCTCGTCTATGCGCACCCCTCCAATCCTCCGCCGCATGGCCCCTTGCGCAATGCGTTTTCCAGTATGGCCAAGTGGTCGTTCGCCACGCTGCTCGGCGCGAATATCGGCCGCTTCAATAGCTTTCGCTTGATCGAGGGAGAGGTCGCGCGCAGCGTCGCCGCCTATTCGGGTCCGAACGTATACCTCGACGTCGCGTTGTCCTGGGTCGTCGGTGCGGCGGCGCGCTGCCCGCTCGAATTGCGCGCCGAGCGCGGTAGACGCTCGGGCTATACATTTCGCAAATTGCTGCACCATTTCTGGCAGTTGGTGCTGAGCTCCGGAACCTTGCCCTTGCGCGTGACCGCCTTCGTTGGCGGCGCGTCGATCGTGTTTGCCGTAGTGTTCAGCGCGCTCCAAGTATGGAACCGACTGCACGATGAAATCCCCGTGCAAGGCTGGACGTCGACCATGATCGTGCTCTGCCTATTCGGCGGGTTGACCTTGGTGTCCATTGGCATCATCGCTGAATACTTGGGGTTCAGCGTGTCGATGGCCATGGGCAAGCCCGCTTATCTGATCGTGTCGCGCCCGCGCGAAGACATCGCCAAGAAATCATGAGCGTGTCCCCGTTGGTCTGGGTGGTGGGCGCGGGTGGCCTGTTGGGCTCGTCAGTTTGTCGGGAGCTCGGGGCAGATGCTTGGCGTCACGAGGGCGACTTGAATTGGCTGGACTCAGCTCGCCTGAGCCAGGACTTCAGCGTCGCCCTGCGCGCTTTCGCCGAGCGCTTGGCGGCGGAACCGGGGCGCGCTTGGGCCATCGCGTGGTGCGCTGGGGCCGGAGTCGTCGCCACTTCGGCGCAGGCGCTGGAGGCGGAGACACTCGTCTTTCAGCAGTTTCTGGGGCTCGTAGCGCGCGATCCCGAGCTCAGCCGACGTGCCGGTTCGATTTCCCTCGCGAGCAGCGCGGGTGGTGTCTACGGCGGTTGTTTCGTGAGCCCGATCGATGAAACGACGACGCCTCAGCCGATTTCGCCCTACGGTCGCGCCAAGCTTTTGCAAGAAGAAGTGCTCTCCGGCTGGGCAGCGACCCAGGGCAACGTGAGCGTGTTGATCGCCCGCTTCTCGAACTTGTACGGCCCGGGGCAGCGGCTGCACAAGCCGCAGGGCCTGATCTCGCACGCCTCACGCTGTTTGATTCACGGCACGCCGCTGCACATCTACGTGTCCCTGGACACGATCCGCGACTATCTGTTCGCCGACGACGCGGCGCGTGCGCTCGTGATCGGCCTACGTCGGGTTGCCCAGCGCAAGCAGCCGCCGGTGACGAAAATCATCGCCTCCGAGAATGAGATTGCGATTGCTGGCTTGCTCGGCGTATTTCGCCAAATCGCGCGCCGGAAATTGCGCGTCATCGCTGGCCTTCACCCTCTCGCGTCTCTGCAGCCGCGGCGCCTGCAGTTCCGTTCGCGGGTTTGGAGTGGCGAGGCCCTGCGGCAGGTCGAACTGGTCGAAGGCGTGAGCCGCGTCTATCATCGACAGCTGGCACAGTTCGCGTGCGGTCAGCTGCCCCCGCTCCCGGCGCGCGCTAGCTAGTGTTTGGGCGCGGCGTGGCTCGTGGCGTCGTCCTGATAGCGGCCGCGCTGCCACACGTAACGCACTCCGTCCCAGTGCCAGTAGCCAGCGACCCAGGTCGCGCCCGGCTTGGGCTTGTCGGGCGGCGCGTCGCCGTCCTCGGGGGCGGTCTGTGGCACGACCGGGCTGCCGGTGACGGGCGGGGCGAGCGGTCCCTGTGCCGACTCATTGAGCGAAGGTCGCGTCGAACGCCCGATCACGCAGCCCGACAGGGCAGTCAGCCAAAGGGCAGATAACGCGCCGCGAACCACGCTGAGCACGCTGACCCGAGCGCCGCGCCGGATCCATCGAAATAATTCCGCTGCCCGCCGGCCGGTCGCGGCTCGAGAGCGGTGATACACTCCGCCTGCGGTGCGTATCCGTCCCAAAATTTACGTCCTGGCCGTGCTCGCCTTCGCCCTCCCGGCCTACGCGGATGGACCGTTGTTGCACGAATACATCGCGCCAGACCCAGCGGAAGATTTGCGCATGGGCGCGACCACGCAGGACGGCGCGATGCCCGCGGCGATCGATACGCGCAGCGGCGTGCTGGCCGCACCCAGCGCGCCACGCACGAGCTCTGCGGCCAGTCAGGTCGCGTATGGCGGCAGTGCCACGCCGGACAGCATCGACGCGAGTTATCGTATCGATCGCGACACGTCCCGGCCGGATGCGGTGCGCTACGACGATCCCTTCATTCCGGCGGTGACGCCGTTCAAGCGTTTGTACGCGTATGACGGGCTCGATGAAGGGTTCGAGTTGGTCGTGCACGACAAGCAGCTGCGGACGCTCGTGATCGGCGGTGAGCCTCGGCCGGACGACGATCAATTCTACGGCGACTTGTTCGTGGACATCGTGCCCGGCGTCCCGGTGCGCATTCCCAGTGTGGGCCCGGGCACGCGCGTGTTGGTCGCGCGCGCTGAACCGGCGCTTCGCTTCGAGCTACAACGGGACGGCGCGGACAATTGGTTCATCGTCGGGGATGCCCGGAAGCGCGTGCGTTTGGTGCTGGAGCTGGCCATCGCGCGCCGCACTTTTGGTTCGGAATTCGCGGAAGTTTCCTGGGCGGAGCTCGCGCGCAGCGTGCCCGCCTTGCCGCCCTCCGCGCGCGCGTCGGCGAACGAGGTGCTGGGCGCGATCGGCATCTCGCAGGCACAAGGGCCGGTCGAAGCCGTGCGCGCGCTGGTCAACCATTTCCGGACCTTCGCGCCCTCGGATGATGCGCCGCGAGCGTCGTCCGGTAGCGCGTTGTACTCGGAGCTCGCGCTGTCGAAAAAGGGCGTGTGTCGGCACCGCGCGTACGCGTTCGTAGTCACGGCGCTCGCGCTCGGTATCCCTGCGCGCATGGTGCGCAACGAAGCTCACGCTTGGGTGGAAGTTTCGGATGGCTTTTCCTGGCATCGGGTCGACTTGGGCGGCGCGGCCAGCCGTCTCGACTACGAGCAGCACTCGAGTGAGCACCAGCACCAGCCGCCCGCGGATCCCTACCAATGGCCACCTGGCGCCGAGGCAGGGGAGTCGTTGACGGCGCAAGCGTCGAGCACGGGTGGGGCGCGATCCGGCTCACCGGGAGCCGCGACCAGTGGCGCGCCGCCCAGCGCGCAGGCGCCGCGCCCCGCCGCGCCCGCGGCGTCAGGGGCCTCCGAGCCGCCCGCGCCGCGCGACGACCCCCAATCCCAAACCGAAGTCGCGGTCAGCAGCGACGATCACGAGCTGCGCCGGGGCGCGCGTTTCCACGTGACCGGCACGGCGCGCACGGAGCATGCGCTGTGCGCCAACTCGCGCGTGGACATCGCCTTGCGCGACAAGGCCGGCGCAGAGCACTGGCTGGGCGCGCTGGCCACCGATCAAGACGGCAAATACGACGGCCGCGTGGCGCTGCCGTTCGACCTCGAAGTGGGCGACTATTCGGTGATCGCCAGCACCCCGCGCACGGCGCAGTGCGGCGGCAGCGCGCGTTGATTCGGAGCGGATCCTATTATCGCTAGCGTGCCTGGGCTTCGATACGCCCCTGACGAAAACGGCAAACAGCCCGGCCGCGCCCCAGAGGCAGCGCTCGCGGCTGAAACTTATACTGTGTGAACACAGTATAAGTTCTGCGCGGTGAGGCGAGCATCGGCGCACAAGCGTCGCTCGAGTCGAGCTAAGCGTCGTTCGACGCTTCCACCTCGAAAAGCGCCGCCAGCAGCGGGCGTGTCACGTCGCGGGCGGCGGCCAAGTGAATCGCGCGTAGCGCATCACCCGCGAGCAAGCCGTGCGCGGCCAAGCGGTCGTCGCTGCGCGCGCGCTCGCCGTTGCGGGCGTCGCTCTCGAAATCAGCCAACCGTTGCGCGGCTTCGCGCGCGATTTCATAGCGCACTTCCGCAGGCGACTCGGCCAGCGCCCAGCGCAGGAACTTGAAGGCCAGCTCGGCGTGGCTGAGCTCGTCGCTGGCGATCTGGGCGAGCGCCTGCTTGACCGCGGGATCAGTGGCCACTTCGGCGGCGGCCAGGGCCTCGAGCGAAGCCACGGTTTCCCCGAGGCAGCCTTCGCGCAGCACGAGCTTGGCGATCGCAGTCAGGCTCGTGTCCTCGAAACAGCGCTCGATGTCGAGCTGCCCGGGACCGAGTGGGGTGTCGCCGTAGGCGCTGGCCAACGCAAAGCAGGTGCGCGTGTGCGCGGTTTCGTCTGCGAGCGCGCGGTTGCAGGCCGCGACCAGCTCACTCGGGGCGCCCAGCGACAACAGTTGCAGCTGGAAGCGCGCGAAGGCGGCGATCGAGGCGTGCTCCATTTGGCCGAGGCGGGCCCAATGCGCGGCGAGTTGCGCGCGTTGAAGGGGCGTGAGAGCGCTGGCATCCGGCGCGAGAGCCGCATCCAGCCAATCCGCGCGCGCTTCGATGGCCGCCATGCGCGGCGCTTGTGCGACTAGGAAGGGGCGACCGCAGACGGGGTGATCACAGGTACGATGTCCGTCTTGCATGGCGCACGTGCCGACGCCCTGCGTGCCGCTGCAATCATCGTTGGTGATGCACTCGTCCAGAGGGCTCGTGCACTGGAAGGAGTCACCCCCGCACAAGCCATTCGCGTAAGCACACAGCGAATTGGGCGGACAGTCCCCGTCGAATCGGCAGCCGGCACCCACGCAGCGGCCCGGGGTCGTGCCATCGCAGGCGCACACACTGCCGGTGGTGCAGTCGCCGTCGGTGGCGCAGCCCGAACGGCACAAAAACGCTTCGCCATTGTCGAAATCGCAATAGCCGTAGTGCAGTCCGGCGCAATCAGCGTTCGTGTGGCAGGCGCTGAACTCGAGCCCGGCCCCTGCCGCACCTGCCTCGCCGCCGTCCGTGCCTGCGGCGCCGCCCTCGCCCCAGGGCTCGCGGAAGGTGCACTGCAGCGCCGCGGAGCGGTGAGCGAGGCCATTGGCGCACTCGATCAGCTTGGTCACTTCGTTGAAGGCTGGGTCCGGGCAAGTGCCGACTGGGGCAGCTCCGCCGATCGGGGCAGCTCCGCCGATCGGGGCCGCTCCGCCGATTGGGCCAGAGCCGCCGACCGGGCCTGCGCCGCCGTGCGAGGAGCTACCCGCGTGGGAGGGCGCGCCTGCTGCGCTACCGGCGCCAGCCTGCGCCGAGGCCCCTCCGTCGCTGTCCGACGCGGTGAGCGCCGTGCCGCCACAAGCGAGCGGTGAGAGTCCGAGCGACAACAGCAGCGAGGTCCGTAGGACGCCGGTGTGTGTGGAGAGCGGCGTTCGCGACAACGGACTTCTGGGCATGAAGCCCAGCTAAGCAAGCGGTATGCCCGTCTCAACCGACGGCAATTGCCCAGCCTTTTGCCCGGCGCTTCAGGCTCTCGCTCGCTGCCTGCTAGGCACAGTTCGGCACGGGGTCTGGCGCACGAGTCACGGCCTGCGCCGGCCCGCGTTCAAGCGACGGATCGCTTCATGCGCTCGGTGCTGCTGATCAGGTCGCGCAAAGCCGTGTCTTGGCGGCGTGCGGCTTCTTCGATTTGCGTGGCGGCGGTGAGCGCGCGCTCCGAGCCGCGGGCCTGCGAGCGATGCGCGGAGTTGAGCTGATTGACCAGGTTGTTGATGGTCTCGATCGATTGCGTGATCTGACGGCTGCCGCGCGACTGCTCTTGGCTCGAGCGCTCCACTTGCTGGGAGATGGTGCGCATCTTCTCGCCGCTCTTCATGATCAACTCCGAGCCGCGCGCCTGCTGGGCGGTGGCGGCGGCGATCTGCTGCACGGTGGCGGCGATGCGGCCGATGGCGTCGGTCACTTGCTTGCTGCCCTTGGCTTGCTCGACCGTGGCGCGAGCGATGGCGCGCACCATGTTGGTGCTCTTCTGCGAGCTCTCCAGAATCTTCTTCAGCGCGCGTTCGGCCTCGTTCGACACTTCCACGCCGCGG
>Ga0207691_10004508_pt1 | contig 13486 bp, 7 predicted proteins | sample KBSM13metaG_FD_184327 | JGI IMG/M metagenome (GOLD analysis project Ga0207691, IMG submission 184327) | Miscanthus rhizosphere microbial communities from Kellogg Biological Station, Michigan, USA - KBS M1-3 metaG (SPAdes) (version 2) | ecosystem: Host-associated > Plants > Roots > Rhizosphere >... | reverse complement strand
ATGTTAACTCGACCCTGAATCGCCAACAACCAACCTGAAGGTCCAAGGAGACGGGACGTTCGGCCCGCCGGTCAATTTCGGGTCATTACGCGAATAAATCGTTGCGCGGTTCAGGCGGCAGGCGACAGGCGGCAGGCGACGGGCGGCAAGGCGGCATGTGGCCAGAAAACAGGCATAACTGGCGTAAAACTGTCTTTATAATAGAGCCATAGAGTCGTCAGTACCCTAGTTGTGCCGTTTGCCGGGCTACCGTGCCGGTCGCCGCCTGCCGCCTGCGGCCTCTCCTTGACAGATTCCAACGTCTCCCCTCACATTGTGAGTGGAAGCCGCCTCCGCCCTGCCTAACGAATCACCACGATGGATCTCCTCCAAGGCACCCTCGACGTCCTGATTCTCAAGACCCTCTCGTGGGACGCCATGCACGGCTACGCCATCTCACGATGGATCCGCCAACGCACCGACAACGTTCTCTCCGTCGAAGACGCGGCGCTCTACCAGGCCCTCCACCGCCTCGAACGCAAAGGCCTCATCGAGTCCGAATGGGGACTCTCCGAGAACAATCGGCGCGCGAAGTACTACCAGCTCACCCAGGCCGGCCGCACGCAGCTCCGCGCGGAAACCAGCGAATGGAGACAGTACGCCGAGGCCGTCTTCAAAGTCCTCGAGACCGCGTGACCCGACGCGTAACACCTCTCGCTCTGCCACGCCAATGAGACGCATTCGCGGCATCCGGCCAGCCTTCAGACTTCCGTGGTTCTCCGCATCGCGACTCCGTCGCGAAGTCGATGACGAGCTCCGATTCCACCTCGACATGAAAACGCAGGAGCTCATCGACGCCGGTGCGTCACCCGCCGACGCCCAGCACCGCGCCCGCGCCGAGTTCGGAGATATCGAATACACGCGTCGCTATCTCAACGACACCGACCGCGCGCGCATGCATCACGAGCGTCGTGCCGAGCTGGGCGACGAGCTCCGAAACGACGTTCGGTTCGCGTTCCGACAGCTCCGTCGCAATCCGGCCTTCACCGCCATCGCGCTCGTCACGCTCGCTCTCGGCATCGGAGCGAACACCGCGATCTTCTCCGTCGTCCGCGGCGTGCTGCTCGCCGAGCTTCCGTATGCCGATCCCAATCGCCTCGTCAGAGTGTACTCCAAGGTCGAGCGCGGGATGGTCTCCGTGTCACCGGCCGACTTCAAAGACTGGCGTCTGCAGTCGACCAGATTCTCGACGCTCGCCGCGTCATCGGAAGGCACCGTCAACCTGACTGGAACCGGCACGGCGGAACGCTTCACTCAGGCTCGGGTGAGCTCGAACATGTTCCAGCTGCTCGGCGTGCGCGTCGCGCTGGGTCGCGCGTTTGCTCCCGGGGAAGATGTGCCGGACGCACCGCGTGTGGTCATCCTGAGCGATGGACTGTGGCGCAGCCGTTTCGGCGCCGACCCAGCCATCGTCGGGAAATGGATACGCCTCGACGATTTTCCCACTGAAGTGATCGGCGTCGCGCCGCCGGAGATGCGCTACCCCTCGCCGGTGGACTTGTGGCTCACGACGCGGTTCTCGGCGAGGGATCTGTCGGACGGGAACCGCGGATCTCGGTGGATCGACGTGATCGGCCGGTTGGCGCCGGGTGCAACGCGAGAGCAGGCGCAGAGCGAGATGAACGCCATCGCCCGCCGGCTGGAGCTGCAGGACCCGAAACACAACGCGGGCTACTCGACCAAGCTGCTTCTACTGCGCGACGACATGGTCGGCGGAGTGCGCCCGGCGCTGATCATCCTCCTCGCCGCGGTCGGCTTCGTGATGCTCATCGCGTGCGCGAACGTCGCGAGTCTCATGCTCGGTCGCACTGCCGCACGCGAATCCGAGCTGGCGGTCCGCACCGCGCTCGGTGCCGGTCGCGGACGACTCGTCAGGCAGCTTCTGACCGAGAGCTGTTGCCTCGCGCTGGCGGGTGGCGTGCTGGGTCTCGCCCTCGCGCTGGCCGGGACTCGACTCCTCCTTTCGCTCGCGCCGAGTGACATCCCGAGGCTGTACAACGTTCGGACGGACGCGACGGTGCTCCTGTTCACGGTCGGTACGACCGCGCTGGCGGCGCTGTTCTTCGGCGCGGTCCCGGCGTTTCAGGCTTCCGGTGCGGACACGGTCCTGCATCTGCGCACTGGAGACCGTGGTTCTCGCACGCGTCCGGGAAGCGCTCGGGCGCGTAACGTTCTCGTCGTCGCGGAAATCACGCTCGCGCTGATGCTCCTGGTCGGCGCCGGCCTGCTGATCAAGAGCTTTGAGCGACTCCGTGACGTGAAGCCGGGCTTCACTGCCGCGCGAGTCTCGACCTTCACCGTGACGCTGTCCCCGGTGAAGTACGAGACGCTCGAGCAGCAGCGCACGTTCTCGACGACGCTACTCGAAGCCGTTCATCGAATCCCGGGCGTGGACTCGGCTGCCCTGACGTTCGGGCTTCCGCTCTCGGGGACGAGCTTTCAGCTCAGCTACGTCGTCCAGGGGCGGCCCGCTCCGCCGCCTAACGCCGAACCGCGCGCCCAGGTGCGAATCGTCAGCCCCGGCTACTTCGCGACGGTCGGGATTCCGCTCGTGCGCGGGCGGGTGTTCAGCGAAGCCGACAGGCCGGGCAATCCCCGGACGATGGTGGTGAGTGAGGAGACCGTGCGCCGGTACTTCCCGGGAGAAGACCCGATTGGCAAGCACATCGACTTCGGGTGGAATCGGGATGGCGACCATCTGGCGGGTGAGATCGTCGGCGTCGTCGGTGACGTCAGGCAGCACGGCTTGAGCGAAGACGTGACGCCGCACATCTACGCCGCCTGGGACCAGTGGCCCATCGATGAGATCACCGTCGTGATGCGGTCGCGCGGCGACCCGGCTGTGGCGCTCAAGGCAGCGAGAGCGACCGTGCTGTCGCTCGATCGCGATCTGCCGGTCTACGACGTGTTCACGCTCGAAACGATGGTCGACCGCGCGCTCGGCCAGCCTCGCTTCTACGTGTTGCTGCTCAGCATCTTCGCGGTGCTCGCCGTGGTGCTCGCGGTGGTGGGCATCTACGGCGTGATCGCGTACACGGTGCAGCAGCGCACGCGCGAGATCGGTATCCGGATTGCGCTGGGGGCGAGCCGCGAGCGCGTGGTTGCAATGGTCGTGCGGCGCGGGGTCATTCTGGCGCTGGCCGGTATCGCGTTCGGCTCGGCCGGCGCGTACGCCGTGTCGCGCGTGCTTCAGAGCCTGCTGTTCGGCGTCGGTGCCAGAGATCCGTTCACATTCCTCGCGGTGGCGGCGCTGCTCGGTGCCGTGGCGCTCCTCGCGTCGTGGCTCCCGGCTCGTCGTGCGGCGCGGGTCGATCCGCTCGCCGCGATGCGGGCGGAGGGGTGAGCGTGAGTGCACGTAGTTGGACACCGAGGACCGAACACCAATGACCCACCACCCAGGGCCGAAAACTCGCCAAGACACCTCGAGACGTCTTGGCGGGTCATGAGTGACGGGTCATGGGTCATTGATTCTCGGTCATCAGTCTCGAAAACACTATTTGCGCGACCGATCGCGGGCTAGCTGCTCGATGCACCGCACGACGAGCGCGGTCCACCCCGTCTGGTGGCTCGCGCCAACTCCGCGTCCGGTTTCTCCGTGGAAGTACTCGTAGAACAGCACGAGATCCTTCCAGTGCGGGTCGCTCGCGTACCGAGGATCGCCGCCGTGGACTGGGCGCGCGCCTGACGAGTCCGGAAGGAAGAGCGACGACAGACGACGCCCCAGCTCGCGCGCGACCTCGCCTAACGTCATGTAGGAGCCCGAACCCGTCGGACATTCGACCTTGAGATCGTCGCCGTAGAACAGGTGATAGCGATCGAGTGCTTCGATGAGCAGGTAATTGAGGGGGAACCACACCGGCCCACGCCAATTCGAGTTGCCGCCGAACAACCCCGAGGTCGACTCGCCTGGCGCATACTCGACGCCGTACGTCGTGCCCATCGCCTCGAGCGTGTACGGATGGTCGGCATGAAATCGTGACAGCGATCGGACGCCGTAGGGCGACAGGAACTCGTTTTCATCCAGGACGTACCGCAGCGCACGAACCAGGCGCTCGCGTGGCGCGATCGAGAGGAGCCGTCCGACGAGCGGCTCGCCATCGCTGTGTGCTCCTGATCCCCGCCGCCCACGAACGAACGCCCCCGGCGAGATGTGGCGGGCGAGCTCCGCCCGGTTGTCGATGAACCACTGCAGCCGCTTCCGAAACCCGGGGAGCCGAGCGAGCACCTCGTCCTCGAGGATGCCACAGACGAACAGCGGGATGATGCCCACCATCGACCGGATCCTGAGCGGGGCCAGCTGCCCGTCGAAGTGGAGCTCGTCGTAGTAAAACCCATCCTTCTCGTCCCACAGACCTGTCGTGCCTAACGCGTTCATCGCGTCCGAAATGGCGATGTAGTGCTCGAAGAACTTCGAGGCGACGTCCTCGTAGGCCGGATCCTCGCTTGCCAGCTCGAGCGCGATGAAGAGCATCGTGCCACAGAAGAACGCCATCCACGCGGTGCCGTCCGCCTGCTCGAGGTGGCCGCCGGTGGGCAGCGGCTTCGAGCGATCGAAGATCCCGATGTTGTCGAGACCGAGGAATCCGCCACCGAACAGGTTGTTGCCCTCGGCGTCCTTGCGGTTCACCCACCACGTGAAGTTGATGAGCAGCTTGTGGAACACGCGCTCGAGGAAGCCCCGGTCTCGATGCCCGCGCGGCGCGGTCATCCGGTAGATGCGAAAGCACGCCCACGCATGCACGGGCGGGTTCACATCATCCAGAGCGAACTCGTACGCCGGGAGCTCGCCATTGGCATGCATGTACCACTCGCGAAGCAGCAGGATCATCTGCTGCTTCGCGAATTCGGGGTCGATCTGTGCGAACGGCACGACGTGAAACGCGAGATCCCACGCCGCGAACCACGGGTACTCCCACTTGTCGGGCACCGACATGACGTCGCGTGCGTGCACGTGCCGCCAGTCGGAATTCCGGCCGGTCGATCGCTCGGGAGGAGGCGGCGGCTGCGCCGGATCGCCATCGAGCCAGTCCCTGACGACGTAATGGTAGAACTGCTTCGTCCACAGCAGACCCGCATACGCCTGCCGGACGACGGCTCGCTCCTCGGCCGTCGCCTCTCGCGCGATGCGCGCGTCGTAGAACTCGTCCGCTTCCGCCTGGCGCGCGTCGAACACGTCGTCGAACGCCGTCCCGAAGGGATCGGCCGGCGCGTCCGCCGTGACCACGAGACGGAGCCGCAGCACCCAGGTTGCCCCGGCGGGCAAGGTCATGCGGTAACACAGCGCCGCCTTGCTGCCAGAGTTCGCCGGATTGACACAGTCGTGGCGATTGTGGATGAGGTAGTCGTGGAACGAATCCTTGACGTACGGTCGCGCGTTAGGCAGCCCGAACACCCGGTCGAAGTTCGTCTCGTTCTCGGTGAACAGCGCCACAGGCGCGCCCGCCTCGCCATCCACCTCGCCGAACATCGTGAAGGCACCGAGCGTCGCGTGTGACGCGCGAAGTGTCCCCGCGCCGTCGAGCACGATCTCGCCGCGTGGCGGAAAGTTTTCGCCGGTGCCGCCCCAGCTCCACGTGTTGCGGAACCAGAGCGTGGGCAGGAGGTGGAGCGGCGCGGGTTCCGGACCACGGTTGGTGATGGTGTAGCGCACGAGCACGTCGTCCGGCCCCGCCTTTGCGTACTCGACTGCGACGTCGAAGTAACCGCTCTCGTCAAACGCGCCCGTGTCCACCAGCTCGTACTCGGGATCGTGCTTCCCGCGACGCCCGTTCTCGTCACTGAGCGCCGCGTACGGGAAGGCGCCTTGGGGATACTTGTAGAGCGCGCGGTTGTACGAGTGCGTCGGCGTCGCGTCGACGTAGTAGTAGCACTCCTTTACGTCCTCGCCGTGGTTTCCTTCGGGCCCAGTGAGACCGAAGAGTCGCTCCTTCAGAATGGGGTCGACGCCGTTCCAGAGTGCGGGAGCGAGGCAGAGTCGACCTTCGCGGTCGCAGAGGCCGAGCAGGCCATCCTCGCCCCAGCGGTAGGCTCGGCTGCGAGCGTGGTCGTGCGGGAAGTAGGACCAGCATTCACCGTTGGGGGAGTAATCCTCGCGGACGGTCCCCCACTGGCGCTCGGACAGGTACGGTCCCCAGCGCTTCCAGTTCCGCTCGCGCCGGCCGTCCTCGGCGAGTCGCACCTCTTCCGCGTTAGGCACGGGCGTCGGCGGTCACGGCATGGGTTTTCACGGGCGGCCTCGAGCTTGGGGTCACGGCGATTCTACGTCGGGAATCGGGAATCGGGAATCGGGAATCGGGAACGGGAATCGGGCGACGAGCGACGGGCGGTAGGTGGCAGGAACCGCGAATCGACGCGGCAAGAAACCTTGGACCTGGGTCCGAACGTTCTGAGAGATGGGCCTGTCCCACCTTCACGGCGGCTGGTGTCGTCGAATCCCTATTCCCGATTCCCGATGGATACCTGGCTCAAGGACGTCCGGTACGCCTTTCGGCGTCTTCGCAAATCCCCGGGCTTCTCACTGATCGTCCTGCTCACGCTCGCGCTCGGAATTGGAGCGAACAGCGCGATCTTCAGTGTAGTCAACACAGTGCTCCTGAGGCCGTTTCCGTATCGGGATCCGGAGCGGCTCGTTATCGTTGACCACCTCTATCCGTCGCTCAACAACCTCCTGGCGGGTGCGTCCGCGCCGGGCTTCCGCGACCTGCGCGACAAGACGGCGATCTTCGACGGCGTCTTCGTCATGCAAGGCTGGTCGCCGGCACTCACGGGCAACAGCGGAGAGCCGCTGCGCCTTCAGGGCACGCGTGCCTCTGGGCTCATCTTCAAGACGCTTGGCGTCTCGCCCATTCTTGGAAGGCCGTTCACACCTGAGGAGGACGTCCCGGGCAAGAACCACGTCGTGGTGCTGGGCTATGGCTTCTGGCAACGCCAGTTCGGTGGCGACGCGGCAGTCATTGGGAAGCGGCTGATCCTGAACAACGAGCCGTACGACGTGATCGGTGTGATGCCCGCGGCGTTCCGCGATTTCAGGGGCCCAGCGCCATCGGACCTGTGGACGCCGCTCGCGCTCCCGCCGGATGCGTTCTCCGACAACCGTCGGACGAACGAGTACCTCACGCTGGTCGCGCGACTCAAGCCCAGTATCTCGGTCGATCGGGCGCGCGGCGACATGAAGGCGTTCGCGAGCCAGCTCCGCGCGCAGTATCCGAACAACTATCCCCCGGACTGGACGCTCAAGGTCACGCCAATGAGCGACAAGGTGAGCGGCGACATCCGCCCTGCGCTGCTCGTGTTGTTAGGGTCCGTCGGGTTCGTCCTGCTCATCGCCTGCGCGAACGTCGCGAACCTGTTGCTTGCGCGCGCAGCGTCACGCATCAAGGAGGTCGCCATTCGCAGTGCGCTCGGTGCCACGCGACGAGATCTCCTGCGGCAGCTCATGGCGGAGAGCCTGATGCTGGCCATGGTGGGCGGCGTGCTCGGACTCGGCCTCGCGTGGCTTGGTATGAGAGGCCTGGTCGCGCTCAAGCCGGCGAACGTGCCTCGCATTTCGGAGCTCCGGATCGACGGCATCGTGACAGCTTTCACGTTAGGCATCGCCGTGGTGACCGGTTTGCTGTTCGGCCTCGTGCCCGCGCTCCAGGCCTCGCGCGCGAACCTGCAGGATACGCTCAAAGAGGGCGGCCGAAGCGGCTCGGCGGACCGGAGCGGCCAGGCGCTTCGCCGAACGCTCGTCGTGGCCGAAGTCGCGTTGGCGTTGACGCTGCTCACGGGCGCAGGGCTGCTCATCAAGAGCTTGGCGATGCTGGAGGAGGTGAACCCTGGCTTCGACTCCAGCCACCTGCTGACCTTCAACGTGGCGATTCCGCGGGCGAAGTATCAGTCGGACACGGCGCAGATCCAGTACTGGGATCGGGCCATCGAGACGATGAAGGCGATTCCGGGCGTCAGGTCGGTGGGCATGACGTCCACCATGCCGTTCACCGACGATTGGTCGACCGGGAGCTTCGCGGTCGAGGGATACCAGCCACCGCCGGACACGCCAGCGCCATGGGGTGACCAACGCATCGTGAGCCCCGGGTTTTTCACGACGCTCAAGGTGCCGCTCATCAAGGGTCGGAACTTCACCGACCAGGACGACGCCGGCGGCCAGCCGGTCGTGATCGTGGATGAGGAGATGGTGAAGCGGTACTGGCCCAACTCGGATCCGATCGGCAAGCGGGTGACGTTCAACAACCCGCAGCGTGACTCGGTGGTTCGGTGGATGACCGTCGTGGGCGTGGTGGGGCATACGAAGCACGCCGGGCTCGACGACAAGGCTCGCGTGCAGATGTACCACCCATCCCATCGGTACGGGTTCACCAGCAACTCGATGTCGTTCGCCATTCGCGCCGATGGTGACCCCACCCGTGTGCTGCCGACCGCGCGCGCGGCGCTGCACGCCATCGACCCGGACGTGCCGATCTACGACATCTCCACGATGGATGCGAACATCACGAACTCGATGGGGCAGCGGCGGTTCGCGATGATGCTGCTCGGCCTGTTCGCGGTGATGGCGGTGGTCCTGGCGTCGATCGGGATCTACGGGGTGATGTCGTACTCGGTGACGCAGCGGGCGCACGAGATCGGGATTCGGATGGCGTTAGGCGCGGCGCGGCGGAACGTGCTGCGGATGGTGATGGGGCAGGGGCTGGTACTGGTCGGGGCAGGCGTGCTGATCGGCGTGGTGGGCGCGTTCGCGCTGACGCGGCTGATTGCGAGCCAGCTCTTCGGCGTCCGGCCAACGGACCCGGCGACCTTCATCTCGGTTGCGCTGACGCTCGTAGGCGTCGCGGCGCTGGCGACGTTCGTTCCGGCAATGCGGGCGACGCGAGTCGACCCGGTGGTGGCGCTGCGTGACGAGTAGGCGACAGGCGACAGGCGACAGGCGACGGGCGACAGGCGACGGGCGACGGGCGACGGGCGACAGGCGACGGGCGACAGCAGGTTTGAGTAACCAATAACCCGGAACGAATAACCAGTGTTCCGTTAACCAGTGTTCCGTTAACCAGTGTTCCGTCCCTGACGCGCGAGTCAGTTTTGGGTTGGTTCTCCGGGGGTCGCCCGAGTTCCCAAGCCCTCGCCAAGCCACCATTATGCGAATGCTCCGACGAACGTAGCCTCGCCGGAGTGATGTGCTCAACGCCCCCGGGACCCCACGGGGGCGTTGTGTTTTCCGGATCGGCGCCTAACGAAGCGCATCATGCTCTACTTCACCGAGCGAGGGTCCGGCCCGCCGTTGCTGCTCGTGCACGGGCTCATGATCACGGGCGAGATGTTCGACCCGGTGATCGACGAGCTCGCGACGCGACATCGCGTGATCGTTCCGGACTTGCGCGGTCACGGGCGGAGCCGCGGGCTCCCGCCACCGTACTCGGCCAGGCAGCTCGCAGGCGACCTCGCGCGCCTGCTCGACGACCTGGCCATCGGCTCGACCGCAGTGCTCGGATATTCGCACGGCGGGGCCATCGCGCAGCAGCTGGCGCTCGACGAACCGGCTCGATGCGACCGCCTCGTGCTCGCCTGTACGTACGCCTTCAACATGGCAACCGCTCGTGAGAAGGTCGAAGGCCACGTGGTCCCGCTCCTCCTCCAGGTGTTAGGCATGCGGCGGTTCGCGAAGCTCATTCTCTCACACGGGCTGAAGCAGGTCGACGCGCGCCGCGCCGACTGGGTCATTGGCCTCATCGCGGATCAGGATCGGAAGGCGATGGTGGGAGCGTGGAAGGACGCTATGGCGTTCGACAGCAGGCGACGCCTGGCCGGGATTCGGTGTCCCACGCTCGTCGTTGCGGCGTCGAACGATCAGGCGGTGCCGCTCCACCATGCGAGGATGCTTCACCAGGGTATCGCTGGCTCACGGCTCGTCATCGTCGAAAGTGCCGACCACGCGCTCATATGGGAGCGTCCTGATGAGTTGGTGCTGGTCACCGAGGAATTCCTCGACGCCTGACCTCGTGGCCGTGCGTGCGCTACCGTATGATTGGGGGAAGGGGGATGACGGATAAGGGAAGAGGGGAGAAAGCGAGAACCCTCGGGATGCCGCTCTGCGCAAGTTGAGCGTCGCGACGCTTTCCGCTCCTAACCCTCATCCCTCATCCCCCTTCCCTCATCCCTCGAGCAGCCGTGTCTCCTCGTCGATTGATCATGCGCTTCCGGGCTACCCGTCTCATCGCGCTCGTCGCCCTTTTCGTCGGGACGACGACGCCCACGTCCTCACTCCGCGCCCAGGGAAATCGCGGGAGGCAGCAGTCCGCCGCGATCGCTCCCGCCACGCTCGACTCTCTCCGCGCCCGCATCCGGCATGTGATGGACTCGACGAAGACAGCGTCGATCGCCGTGGCGGTGGCGAAAGGTGGGCGAATCATCTGGGAAGAAGGCTTCGGCTTCGCCGATGTCGAGCACCACACACCGGCGACGCCCACCACGCTGTACTCCATGGCGTCGATCTCGAAGCCGATCACGGCGACAGGCTTGATGAAGCTCGTCGAACAGGGGAAGGTCGATCTCGATCGTCCCGCGAACGACTACCTCGGCTCGGCGAAGATTACCGGGCTCGCCGGCCCGGCGTCGGGGGCGACCGTTAGGCGCGTGATGTCGCATACCGCAGGCCTGCCGCTCCATTACCGCTTCTTCTACGCGGGCGGCGCAGTGACGCGGCCGTCGATGGACGAGGCGATCAGCCGGTATGCGATCGTCGTCTACCCTCCGGGTGCTGTCTACAACTACTCGAACCTGGGCTACGGGGTGTTGGAGGAGATCATCGCCAAGGTGTCGGGGAAACCGTACGAGACGTTCATGCAGGACGAGGTCTTCAAGCCATTAGGCATGACGACAACCACGATCGGAACCGGCGCGGGCATTGCCAACTCGGCCGTGCGGTACACGCCGGACTGGAAGCCGATCGCGTTCTATGACTTCGACCATCGCGCCGCATCGGCGGTCTACACGAGCGCGCACGAGCTCGTGCGGTTCGGCATGTTCCATCTCAAGGACCATCTCGCGGATCAGCGCCCGATCCTCAAGGACGCCACGCTCGACGCCATGCAGCGCCGGGAAACGCCCGGTGACACGGCGAACGGCTACGGGCTCGGCTGGTTGATCAGCAACGAGCAGGGAACGCGGGTCGTCTCCCACACCGGTGGAATGCCGGGCGTCGCGACGAGTCTCAAGCTATACCCGCAGCAGAACATGGCGATCGTCGCCCTGGCCAACACCAGCGGCGCGGCGCCACACCGTATCGCGGTGGACATCGCAGCGGCATTGGTGCCGGGCTACAAGGCGCCGGCCCCCCGCGATCGGTCGGGCGATGCCGTGGCGACCTTCACCAGCCCCGCGGAGCTGATGGGGGAGTGGACCGGCACCATCCGCATGTACGACGGCTCGACCACACCGATCGCGCTCCTCGTCAAGTCGGACGACGTCCACGTTAGGCTGGGGACCGGCCCCGACGTCCTCTGGACGGTGCTCAACGAGCCAACGTTCAAAAACAACCTGCTCGGCGGCGAATTTGCCGGGACGATTCCGAGTGAGGAGGCGCGTCGCTTTCCGCAAAACGTGGGCGTGTCGCTGCTGTTACAGGGTGACACGCTGCGCGGATGGGCAGCGGCGATGACGACCGATAATCCGCTGACGGGCGCGATGTCGTCGTACGCGGAGCTGACGCGGAAGCCGGCGGTCTCCAGCGGGAATCGGGAATAGCGGGAACCGGGAACTGGGAACCGGGAACAGTGACTCCTCTCGGAGCTACTGTTCCCGGTTCCCCGTTCCCCTTCTCCATCTCCCGTCGCCCGCAAACTTACCGCATGGTCCACCTGATTCCGCCAACAAGCGGCCAGTAGTTCGTGCGCTGATTCTTCGTGAAGACCGTCACGTACCGTGACTCGAGGAAGAGAGCCGAGCCCTGCGGGAGCCCAAACGAGAGACCCGCACCGCCGTTCAGACCGAGTCGAGTGGTCGAACTCCGGTCACCGCTTGCCGTACTGGTGTAGTTCACTTGCGGATATCCGCCCGGTGGCGGCGTCGTAGTCGTCGTGTCGCCCGGTGTCGCAGTCGAGCTACTCGCGCTACCGTACTTCGGGAAGTAATGCACACCACCGCCGCCGAGCAGGTAGAACGACGACGTCTTGTTCGTCCCGAACGGCATGTCGACCGTTGCGTCCAGCATGCCGTCCCACACCGCGGCGCTCCCCAACTTCACTCCGTCCACGGTCTCGCCGCCCCATTTGCTGTAGGCGATATCGGCCCGCATGCCTAACGGGCCATTCGCTGGTCGCCACCCGAGCGGGACGGTCGCACTCCAGCCATCCTTGTAGACATTGCGGAACTGGCCGCTCGGCATGCTGGCCCCCGCGCCAAATCCGATGTAAAAGGTGCTCGGTCCGCGCACCGATGGTTGCTTGAACGCGGGAGCGATCGCGTTCGAATCGCGCGCAATCGTGGACGTATCGTGAGTCGTCGTGCCTGCGCGTGCGAGTGTGGTGGTCGTTCGGTACTGTGCCGCGCCGATCGAGGCCACGATCGAAACGAGGGCCAACGCGAGTGCAGCACTACGTACGGTTGAGGTTCGATTCATCAGGATCCTCCGTGATCGAGACTACGATCGCCGGAGGCGGCATTTCACGAGCCGCCGCCGATCACGGGGAATGCGTCGATCGAACAGTCGTCGGTGAACGCGCAGCACCGTGCGGTGAAGAGCACTGTGCGCCTGGCGACAGCAGAAGATTTTACGCGCGCATGCCGCGCAGACGGAGGAGGCTGGCGTGGCGAAGCGAAGCCGGCCGCGGGTGTGTCGCCCCACGGCCGAGCTGCACGTTAGGCGTGTTCTTACATCCCGGTGGAGAACATGATGTGCGCCTTCGGCGTCCCCGGGTACATGATCCACGGCACCCCCAGCGCCGGCTTCTCCGTGATCCCGGTCGACTTTTCCGTCGCGCCCGGGATGTACACCACGTAGAGCCACTTCGCGCCCGTCACCTTGCCGGTCGCCGTATCGAAGCTGTTCGGCGGACCCGTGAGCGTGTAGAGCGCGGAAGGCGTCTGCGGCATCGCGAGCTTGCCGCTTTTGATCTCCTTGAACCGCACGGTGTCGACCTGTTCGCCCTTCACACCCTGCGCGCGCAGCTCTCGGCCGCGTGCCATGAACGGCTCGAGCAGCTTGTGATAACATGCGACGTGGAACTGCTCCCCATCAGGATTGCTCGCGAGGCAGACCATGTCGTTCTTCTCCTCGCGCAGCTTCACGAGCTTCTTGCTCTCGTTGTATCCCCACACGCCCGCACCATCGCGCATCTCCGCTGGAGCCGCCGCGATTGCCGCCTGGATCTGCTTCGCCGGGGGCAGGACCTGGCCCTGAGCGACGACAAGTGCGGGCAACGCCCATACGGCTCCTGCGCACGCGCCAATCAGCCGG
>Ga0207691_10004505_pt1 | contig 13492 bp, 14 predicted proteins | sample KBSM13metaG_FD_184327 | JGI IMG/M metagenome (GOLD analysis project Ga0207691, IMG submission 184327) | Miscanthus rhizosphere microbial communities from Kellogg Biological Station, Michigan, USA - KBS M1-3 metaG (SPAdes) (version 2) | ecosystem: Host-associated > Plants > Roots > Rhizosphere >... | reverse complement strand
ACTGTAAGCCGAGACGCCCAGAGCCACGGTCATGTAGCCAAGCTGCGAGAGCGTGGAGTAAGCCACCACCCGCTTGATGTCGTTGTTGATGATGCCGAGGAAGCCCATGAACAACGCGGTGGTCGCGCCGATGAACAGGACAAAGTTCAGCGCGTAGTCGGAGTATTCGAACAGCGGCGACATGCGCGCCACCATGAAGATGCCCGCGGTCACCATGGTTGCCGCATGGATCAGCGCGGAGATGGGCGTGGGGCCTTCCATCGAGTCTGGCAGCCACACGTGCAATGGCACCTGTGCGGACTTGCCCATGGCGCCGATGAACAGGCAGATGCAGATGAAGGTCATCGCGTTGACGCCATCGGTGCCCGGCAGCGTGAAGGTCTGACCGGCGATCTGCGGCGCAGCCGCGAAGGCGTCGGAGTAGTCCAGCGACGCGCCGCCAAACTGCGCGGTGTAGTACACGACGCCGGCGATGCCCAGCACGAAGCCGAAGTCGCCCACGCGATTCACGAGAAAAGCCTTGAGGTTCGCGAAGATTGCGGTCGGCCGCTTGTACCAGAAGCCGATCAGCAGGTACGAGACCACACCCACCGCTTCCCAGCCGAAGAACAGCTGCATGAAGTTGTTGGACATGACCAGCATGAGCATCGAGAACGTGAACAGCGAGATGTAGCTGAAGAAGCGGTTGTAGCCGTCGTCATCGGCCATGTAACCGATGGTGTAGACGTGTACGCACAGCGACACGAAGGTCACCACAACCATCATCAATGCGGTCAGCTGATCCACGAGGAAGCCGACCTGCATGCCCACGCCGTCGCTGACCAGCCACTGGTAGACGGTGCCGTTGAAGGTCTCCGCGCCGTGCAGGAAGATCGACCCGGCCACGTGCGCCGACAGGCCGAATGAAGCCGCGACGCCGAGAATGGTGACGCCGTGCGCCACCCGGCGCGGCAGCACGCTGCAGAACAGGCCCGCGATCACGGCCGCGACGAGCGGCAGCAGCGGAATGGCGAGCAGCAGATTTGGGTTCAGGGTTTCCACGCGTTCAGCCCTTGAGAGTGCTCAGGTCTTCGACGTTGATGCTGCGTCGCTCGCGGAACAGCACCACCAGGATCGCGAGGCCGATGGCGGACTCCGCCGCGGCCACGGTCAGCACGAAGAACACGAAGATCTGCCCATTGATGTCGTTGAGGTAGCGCGAGAACGCGACGAAGTTGAAGTTCACGGCAAGCAGCAGCAGCTCCACGCACATGAGCAGCAGGATCAGGTTCTTGCGATTGATGAACATGCCCGCCACCGAGATGGCGAACAACACGCCCGAGAGGATGAGCAGCCAGTTGAGCGGGATCATGGCTTCTTCTCTGTCAAAGAGGGCTCCGTCAAAGATGGTCCCGTGGAAGCTGGCTCCGTCCCGGCGGGATTCGCGCTCCCCTCGGCCGGCATCTTGATGATGCGTACACGGTCCTCGCGCCGCACGGCCACCTGCTTCGCGATGTTCTGCAGCTTGAGACCGGCGCGCTTGCGCATGGTGAGCGAGATCGCGGCAACAATAGCGATGAGCAGCAGCACGGCCGCGAGCTCGAACGCATAGACGTACTGGGTGTACAGCAGTTTGCCGAGTTCGGCGGTGTTGCTGTAGTCCGCCGGCAACGGCTGGGCACCGGCCGTCACGTCGATCCCGAGGCTGCGCGTCCACACCACGCTCACGATCTCGAACACCACGACGCCGGCAACAACGCCGCCGAACAGCGCGTAACGCGTCACGCGCGCGCGCACTTCCTCGATGTTGATGTCGAGCATCATCACGACGAACAGGAACAGCACCATGACGGCGCCGACGTAGACGAGGATGAGCACCACGGCGAGAAACTCGGCCCCGATGAGCAGCCAGATCGAGGCGCTCGTGAAGAAGCACAACACCAGCAGCAATGCCGCGTGCACGGGGTTCCGTACCGTGATCATGGCGAGTGCCGAGATCGCGAGCACCGACGCAAACACCCAGAAGAGCACTTCGACTAACAACCCGGGCTCCTTAACGATACGCCGCGTCGGCGGCCTTGTCGGCGCTGATCAACGCGTCGTAGCGCTCGCCCACCGCGAGCAGCTTGTCCTTGGTCATGATGTTCTCGCCACGGTTCTCCATGTGGTACTCGTGGATGCGGGTCTCGACGATGGCGTCGACCGGGCAGGCTTCCTCGCAGAAACCGCAGTAGATGCACTTGAACAGGTCGATGTCGTAGCGCGTGGTGCGGCGTGTGCCGTCTGCCGCCACATCCGACTCGATGGTGATGGCCAGCGCCGGGCACACCGCCTCGCACAGCTTGCAGGCGATGCAGCGCTCTTCGCCGTTCGGATAGCGGCGCAGCGCATGCAGCCCGCGGAAACGCGGTGACTGCGGCGTCTTTTCTTCCGGGTAGTTCACGGTGAACTTGCGCGTGAAGAGCTTCCTGAACGTGACCCGGAGGCCGCCGAGCAGCTCCCAAAGTGCAAATGTCTTGATGATGTTGCGCATTTAGCTCACCACTCTCCAGGGCCCGACCTTCAGGTACGACAACACACCTTCAACCGCGATCCAGACGATGGTGATCGGAATCAGGACCTTCCAACCGAGACGCATGATCTGATCGTAGCGGTAGCGCGGGAACGTGGCGCGGAACCACAGGAAACAGAAAAGGAAGAAGAACAGTTTGGCGAACAGCCAATGGAAGCCGTCGCCGATTACCCCGGCAACCAGGGCGCCGAGATACGGAATGCTGCGAATCGCTCCAGGCAAATCGCCCGGCTCGTACAGTCCATCGAGCGGGCTCAACCAGCCTCCGAAGAAGAAGACCGCGGTCAGCGTCGAGATCAGCAGCATGTTGGCGTATTCGGCCAGGAAGAACAGCGCAAACGCGATGCCGGAATATTCCACGTGGAAGCCCGCGACGATTTCCGACTCGCCTTCGGCCACGTCGAACGGCGCGCGATTGGTCTCGGCCACGCCGGAGATGAAGTAGACCAGGAACAACGGGAACAGCCAGATGAAGTTCCACCAGATCATGCCGCCCTGCTGGGCTCTGGTGATGTCTCCAAGGTTCAAACTACCGGCGGCCATGATGACGCCGACCAGTGCGAAGCCCATGGCAATTTCGTAGGCGACGATCTGCGCCGCCGAGCGCATGGCGCCGAGGAATGCGTACTTGGAGTTCGAGGCCCAGCCCGCGAGGATGACGCCGTACACACCCACCGAGGTGAGCGCCAGCACGTAGAGCAGCCCTGCGTTGACGTCGGCGATCACCATGTTCGGGTCAAGCGGAATGACCGCCCAGATCGCAAACGCCGGGATCAGCGTGATCATCGGCGCGATATGGAACAGGACCTTGTTCGACTCGCTGGGGATGACCACTTCCTTGATGAGCAGCTTGATGACGTCGGCAAACGGCTGAAAGATGCCGGGGAGGATGCCGAACGGCAGGCTGCCGACGCGGTTCGGTCCCTTGCGCAGCTGCATCCAGCCGATGACCTTGCGTTCCCACAGCGTGGTGAACGCCACCGACAGGATGAGGCTCACGGTGACCAGCAGGATCCAGTAGGTCGAGATCACGTACGACGGCGGGTTCGCGATCAGGAAGTCCCAGGCGGTATCGAAGAAGCTCATGCGCCCGGCCCCCCGTAGACCAGCGGTGCGAGCTTGCCTTCGCGCGTCCGCTGCAGCGAGGGCGCACGACGCAGCACGGCATCGATGGCGTACATGGGCACGTCGATCACCCGCGCCTCAGGGGCGCCAGTCTTCACAACATGCGTGCCCTGGTAGGACGTTGCCGCGATGCCGGCGCAACGGGCGCGCAGTTCTTCGCGCACTTCCTCGGAAGACTGGTAGTCGAAGTCGGCCACGCCTGCGAGGTTGCCGAGCACGCGCAAGACCTTCCAGCCGGGGCGCGCTTCGCCCAGCGGCCGGGCCGCGCCGGAGAAACTCTGCCACAGGCCTTCGAGGTTGACGTAGGTGCCCGAGGTCTCCGCGAACGTGGAAATCGGCAGCAACACATGCGCCACGGACTTGAGTGTCTCGTCGGCATACGGCGTGGCCGCGACCACGAACGCCGAACCACCGAGCGTGCGTACGGCATCGGCGCCGAAACCATCGGCCCACGGTTCCGTACCACCGAAGAGTAGATAGGCCTTGTGGGGCGCCGCGAGCATGTCGCGCGCGGACTTGCCGGCCGTGGCGCTGCTGAGGCCGCCGGCGTCGCGATGCGGCACGGCTCCAGCCAGGTAGGCTCCCGCGGCGTTGCCGCCCTCGGCCAGCGTGCCGAGTGTGGCGGAGGTGGCAGCAGCAATACCGGCGGCCAGCGCACGCAGATCGGCATACGCCGGGTGACGCAACGCCAGCGCGCCCAGCCATATCGCGCGCTTCGCACCACCTTTCAGCGCGGCAGCAATCGTGCGATGCGCGGTATTCACCTGCGCGCCGGACACCAGCGCGGCCAGGTGCTCCGGCGCCGCTGCGCCGTCCAGCACGGCCGAGTAGATAGCGGCCAGGTCACCGAGCTGATTCGCGGGCGAGGACTCGAGGTACCCGGCGAGCGGGAACAGGTAGTCGTAACGTGCCGGGTTCACGAAGGCCACCTTCGCGCCGCGCTTGGCTGCTTTCCTCACGCGGTGCGCCAGCACCGGCGCCTCGCGGCGCAGGTTCGACCCCACGATGAGCAGCGCGTCGAGCTGGTCGATGGCCGCAATGCTGAGCCCGCCCAGCCCCGGCGCCGCCGGATCAGCATCCTGGTCGCGGAAATCGGTCTGTCGCAGGCGATGATCGATGTTGCCGGAACCCAGGGAGCGCGTGAGCCGGCCAAGCAGGTACAGCTCTTCGACGGTGGCCGAGCTGCTCACGAGCGTCGCAAGATCCGCGCCCACGGCCTTCAGGCCCTTCGCCGCGGTTTCGAGCGCGACTTCCCAGGTGACGCGCTTCCATTCCGCGCCAGTGCCTTCGCCCTGGCGCACCATGGGCGCCTCGAGACGGTCGGCGCTGTAGACGCCTTCGTAGCTGTAACGATCGCGATCCGCGATCCAGGTCTCGTTGATGCTTTCGTTGGGGCGCGGCACCACGCGCATGAGCCTGCCGCGCAGCACGTGGCCGAACACATTGGTACCGACGCCGTCGTGCGGCGACACCAGCGCGGCCTGCGTCATCTCCCAGGCACGCGCGCGATATCGGAATGGCTTGGAATTGAGCGCGCCGACCGGGCAGAGGTCGATGATGTTGCCCGAGAGCTCGTGTTCCACGGCACGTTCGACGTAGGTGCCGATCTCCATCTGTTCGCCACGGCCCGTCGTGCCGAGCTCCTGGATACCGGCGATGTCCTGGCCGAAGCGCACGCAGCGCGTGCAATGGATGCAACGCGTCATGTCGGTGGACACCAGCGGACCGAGATCCTTGTCCTTCACCACGCGCTTGCGTTCGTTGAACCGGGCCGCGTCACGGCCGAAACCCATGGCGAGATCCTGCAGTTCGCACTCACCGCCCTGGTCACAGATCGGGCAATCCAGCGGGTGGTTGATGAGCAGGAACTCCATCGTCGCCTTCTGCGCGCCGATGGCCTTCGGGCTCTTGGTGAAGATTTTCATGCCTTCGGTAATAGGCGTGGCGCAGGCCGGCAGCGGCTTGGGCGCCTTCTCCACTTCCACGAGGCACATGCGGCAATTGGCCGCGATGGGTAGTTTGTCGTGGTAGCAGAAACGCGGCACGTACGCGTCCTGCGCGTCCGTGACGTGGATGATCATCTGGCCTTTCTTGCCCTGGCAGACCTTGCCGTCGACTTCGACGTTGACCACGTCCGAAGGCGGCGCCGCAGGCGGTGCCGGAGTCACGGGAGGCGCTGCGCTCATGCCGCCCTCCGTGCCGGATCGTCAACAATGCTCCTGCCACCGTTGTCGATCATGTATTCGAATTCGTGGCGGAAATGTTTGAGGAAACTCTGCACCGGCCACGCGGCTGCGTCGCCCAGCGCGCAGATGGTGTGGCCTTCGATGCGGCCCGCAACATCCACCAGCAACTGCAGGTCGGCCTTGTCGCCCTGCCCCGCCATGATCCGGCGGATCACGCGATTCATCCAGCCGGTGCCTTCGCGGCACGGCGTGCACTGGCCGCAGGATTCACTCTTGTAAAAGCGCGACAGGCGCTCCAGCACCCTCACCATGCAGGTGGTCTCGTCCATGACGATGACCGCGGCGGAACCCACCGAGGATCCCGCGGCCTTCAGCGAATCGAAGTCCATGTTCGCGGCCAGGATCTTTTCCGCGGGCAACACGTACACCGACGAACCGCCGGGAATCACGGCCTTGAGCTTGCGGCCGTTTTTCACACCGCCGGCAATCTCGAGGAGGTCCACGAATGGAATGCCCATCGGCACTTCGTAGTTGCCCGGCTTGTTCACGTGGCCCGAGACCGAAAAGATCGCCGTGCCGCCGGCATTGGGAACGCCGAGCTTGGCAAACCAGTCGGCGCCCTTGCGCAGGATGGTGGGCACCGAGGCGTAGCTCTGGGTGTTGTTGATGGTGGTTGGCGCACCATAGAGGCCAAAGGCGGCGGGGAACGGCGGCTTGAAGCGCGGCTTGCCCTGCTTGCCTTCGAGCGAATCGAGCAGCGCGGTTTCCTCGCCGCAGATGTAGGCGCCGGCCCCGACGGCCGTGAACAGATCGAAGTCCACGCCCGAGCCCTGGATGTCCTTGCCTAACAACCCGGCGGCATAGGCTTCCTTCACCGCTGCCTCGAAGCGCGGCACGGGCTCGCCGAGGAATTCGCCGCGGATGTAGTTGTAGCCCACGGTGGCGGTCATGCAGTAGCCGCCGATGGCCATGCCCTCGATGAGCGAATGCGGGTTGTAGCGCAGGATGTCGCGGTCATGGCAGGTGCCTGGCTCGGACTCGTCCGAGTTGCACACCGTGTACTTCTGCACCGGCGACTTGCGCGGCATGAAGCTCCACTTGGTGCCGGTGGGGAATCCCGCGCCGCCGCGGCCGCGCAGGCCCGAGGCCTTCACCTGGTCGATGACGCTCTCGGGCGTCGGCTTCTCGGCGAGGATCTTTTTCCATGCCTCGTAGCCGCCGACCTTGAGATAGTTTTCGAGCTTCCAGGATTCCTTGAGCTTGAGCGGCTCGAACACCGTCAGGTTCATCTTGTCAGCCCACTTTTCTGCTGCACCTGCCATCTGGCTAACTCACTTCAGCTCGTCGAGCACCTTGTCCACCTTCTCGGGTGTCAGGTACTCGTGGAAAACGTGATCGACCATCATCATCGGCGCGCCGGTGCAGGCCGCCAGGCACTCTTCTTCCTTCTTGAGGAAGATGCGCCCATCAGGCGTGCTCTCACCGAGCTTGATGCCAAGCTTCTTCTCACAGTGCGCCACCAGGTCTTCGGCGCCATTCAGCATGCAGCTGATGTTGGTGCAGATGCTGACGTGATGACGACCGCAGGGATGCGTCTCGAACATCGAATAGAACGTGGCGACCTCGTACACCTGCACGGCCGGCAGGCGCAGGTATTCGGCGACCGCGTCCATGAGCTCGGGGGTCAGGAAACCGTTGTTCTGTTCCTGCGTGAAGCGCAGCGCCGACAGCACCGCGGAGCGCTGCTTGCCGGTCGGAAAGCGTCCGATCCACTCGTCGATCTCGTGACGCGTGTGCTCGTTCAACAGGCGTGCCTTCTCGCCGAGCACCGGCTCGAACGTGCCGCCATCCGCAGTATTCACGACATGCGTCATCGATCTATCTCTCCGAACACGATGTCCTGCGTTCCAATCACGGCAACCACGTCCGCCAGCATGTGACCCCGGGTCATTTCCTCGAGCGCCGACAGGTGCGCGAAGCCCGGCGCGCGACACTTCAGCCGATACGGCTTGTTGGCGCCATCCGAAATGAGGTAGATGCCGAACTCGCCCTTGGGCGCTTCCACCGCGGCATAGGTCTCGCCTTCCGGCACCGAATACCCTTCGGTGAACAGCTTGAAGTGATGGATCAGTGATTCCATGTCGCCCTTCATCTCTTCACGTCGCGGCGGCCGCACCTTGCTGTCGTCGATCATCACCGGCCCCGGATTCTTCCGCAGCCAATCGACACACTGCTTGATGATGCGCGTACTCTGGCGCAGCTCCTCGATGCGCACCAGGTAGCGGTCATAACAATCGCCGTTCACGCCGATCGGAATGTCGAAATCCATCTGCGCGTAGACTTCATAGGGCTGCTTCTTGCGCAAGTCCCAGGCAATTCCGGACCCGCGCAGCATGGCGCCCGTGAATCCCAGCGCCATGGCGCGTTCGGGTGTCACGACGCCGATGTTCACGGTGCGCTGCTTCCAGATGCGGTTGTCGGTAAGCAGGGTTTCGTATTCGTCGACCGCCTTCGGAAAGCGCGCCACGAATTCATCGATGAAATCGAGCATCGATCCCTGGCGCGCGGCATTCAGGCGATCGGCGCTCTTCTGTGTGCGCCACTTCGATGACTGGTACTTCGGCATCGAGTCCGGCAGGTCGCGAAAGACGCCGCCTGGTCGATAGTAAGTGGCATGCATGCGCGTGCCGGATACCGCCTCGTAGCAGTCCATGAGGTCTTCGCGTTCCTTGAAGGCGAGCAGGAACACGGTCATCGCGCCGATGTCGAGCGCATGCGAACCCAGCCACATGAGATGGTTCAGGATGCGCGTGACCTCATCGAACATCACGCGGATGTACTGGGCGCGCACCGGCACCGTCACGCCCAGCAGGCGCTCGATGGCCAGGACGTAGGCGTGCTCGTTGCACATCATGGACACGTAATCGAGACGGTCCATGTAGCCAATCGACTGGTTGAATGGCTTCGACTCGGCGAGCTTTTCTGTGCCCCGGTGCAACAGCCCGATGTGCGGATCAGCCTTCTGGATGACTTCGCCGTCCATCTCCAGCACCAGGCGCAACACACCGTGCGCCGCCGGATGCTGCGGACCGAAGTTCATCGTGTAATTGCGGATCTCGTTCATGTCCCAGGATTACTTCTGAGTCTTGAGGGCCGGGTCATAGCGGTTGTCATTGCGAATGACCTTCGGCACCAGCGTGCGCGGTTCAATGGACACCGGCTCGTACACCACGCGCTGCTTGTCGGCGTCGTAGCGGACTTCCACATTGCCGATCAGCGGGAAATCCTTGCGGAACGGATGCCCGATGAAGCCGTAGTCCGTGAGGATGCGGCGCAGATCCGGATGCCCGGCGAACAGGATGCCGAACAGGTCGAAGGCCTCGCGCTCGAACCAGTTGGCGCCCGGCCAGATATCCACCACCGAGTCGATGATGGGATCTTCGGCGTCCTCGCAGCGCGCGCGCAGGCGCAGGCGCTGGTTGTGAGTGACCGACAGGAACTGGTAGGCGACGGCGAAACGCGCGCCGTCGTGCGGGAGGCGTGCGCCACCGCGGTTCACGCCTCGGCTGAAGCCGGAGTCGGTGGCTGACAGCGTCTTCCACTCGCTCGTCGCGTAGTCGAGGTAGTCGATTCCGGCCACATCGATGAGGATTTCAAAGCGCAGGCCGGGATCGTCGCGCAGCGCGACGCATACCTGCTTGAGATTCGCGGGCTGAACCTCGTAACACAGCTCGTCGGCAAGCGACGGCGCACGTTGCAGCAGCCCCGGAAGGCAGGCTTCGACCTTGGCCGCGAGCGCCGCGATTTTTTCGGTTTGGGACACGGTCATGCGCGGGCAATGGTGCTGGTGCGCTCGATCTTCTTCTGCAACTGGATGATCCCGTACAACAGCGCCTCGGCGGTTGGCGGACATCCGGGGACGTAAACATCCACGGGCACGATGCGATCGCAGCCACGCACCACGGCATACGAATAGTGGTAATACCCGCCGCCGTTCGCGCACGAACCCATGGAGATGACCCAACGCGGTTCGGGCATCTGGTCGTACACCTTGCGCAGCGCGGGCGCCATCTTGTTCACCAGCGTACCGGCCACGATCATCACGTCGGACTGGCGTGGGCTCGGACGAAACACCACGCCAAAACGATCGAGGTCGTAGCGTGAGGCACCGGCGTGCATCATCTCGACGGCACAGCAGGCAAGACCGAAGGTCATGGGCCACAGCGAACCGGTGCGCGCCCAGTTCATCGCGGCGTCGATGGTGGTCGTGACAAACCCGCGTTCGGCGAATCCGCCGTCGGCTGGCTCGGTGCTGACCGCGGCGTTACCTTCTAATCCCATTCGAGCGCTCCCTTCTTCCACTCGTAGATGAATCCGACCACGAGGATGAACAGGAAGATGCCCATGGCGACGAGGCCGAAGACGCCGATCTGGTTGAGAACCACCGCCCACGGAAACAGGAAGGCGATCTCAAGGTCGAAAACGATGAACAGGATGGCGACGAGGTAGTAACGCACGTCGAACTTCATGCGGCTGTCTTCGAAGGCTTCGAAGCCGCATTCGTAGGGCGAGAGTTTCTGCGCATCGCCGCGCGCTTTGAGTCGCAGCCGGCCGATCACGAGACCGAGCCCCATCAGCACCATCGCCAGGCCCGTGGCGATGGTGAGAAAGATCAGAACAGGCAGGTAATTCGAAAGCATGTATGGATGTTCTGCGCCGTCATGAAAAAGGGCAGCAACCTCTCGACAAAACGAGAGACAACCGCCCCCCAAAATTCGGGCGCGATTGTATCAGGAGAAAGGTGAGTGATGGTGCCGACGGGGAGACTCGAACTCCCACGGATCGCTCCGCTAGCCCCTCAAGCTAGTGTGTCTACCAATTCCACCACGTCGGCGTTGCGCAAAAAATCGTCCGGACTTCTGTCTTGCGGTCTCTGTCTTACGGCTTTTCGGGAGCCGGCTCGGTGGCAGGCGCCGCGGGCACCGGGACTGCGTTCGCGTCGATCGGTGCGGGCTGCGCTGGCGCCGGCGCTGGCGCGGTTTTGCCCGCAGGCACCTGGTCGAGCAGCGACGTCGGCGCCACCGGGCGGGCATCGCGCTGAAACAGGTAAGTGAGGCACAGGCTGTTCAGCATGAAGATGGCCGCAAAAATTGCGGTCATGCGCGACAGGCCGGTGGTCGCACCGCGTGCACCGAACACGGTGCCCGAGGCTCCGGCACCGAAGCCGGCGCCCGCATCGGCACCCTTGCCCCGCTGCAGCAAAACGAGGGCCACGATCACGAAGGCCGTGAGCACCTGCAAAATTGTAAGAATGGTTCGCAACATCTTGTGTACCAGGATCAGGAGTGCGCAGCGGAAACGATGGCGAGGAATTCCTCGGCCTTGAGCGATGCACCGCCGATGAGTCCGCCATCGACGTTGGGCATCGAGAAGAGCTCCGCGGCATTCGCGGCCTTGACGCTGCCACCGTACTGGATGCGCACAAGGGCGGCGATTTTAGCATCGCGGCCGGCGATCCGCCCGCGGATGTGGGCGTGCACCTCTTCTGCCTGCTGCGGCGAGGCCGTCTTGCCGGTGCCAATGGCCCACACCGGCTCGTACGCAATGACCGCTCGATTGAAGGCTTCCACGCCCGACAGATCGAGCACCGCGTCGAGCTGCCGGTCCACTACTTCGAAGGTGCGTCCCGCCTCGCGTTCCGCGAGTTGTTCACCCACGCACAGGATCGGCGTGAGTCCGGTGGCCAGCACCGCGGCAAACTTGCGCGCCACGAGCTGATCGGTTTCGCCATACAACGCACGTCGCTCCGAGTGCCCGACAATCGCACCGGCACATCCGACGTCGCGCAACATCGCGGCGGACACCTCACCGGTGAAGGCGCCCTGGGTCTCCGCGCAAACGTCTTGCGCCCCCAGGCTCACCCGTGAACCCGCCAGCGCGCGGGTCAGCTCAGCCAGGTACACGAACGGCGGGCACACCCACACCTCGGCCGCCGCATTTGGCAGCTTGTGCACGATGGTCTCGACCAGCGCCGCGTTCTCCGCGCGCGAGCCGTGCATTTTCCAGTTGCCTGCAATGATCTTGCGACGCATGTTCGTGGTTGAACCGGCTCAAAAAAGGGGCGCGATCATAGCGGCGCGTCCCTCAGGAAGCAACGCGGCGCACCACAGCGGCGATTTCTTCGGCGCAACGCAATGTATCGGTCTCGTCGCGCGCCTCGACCATGACGCGAATCACGGGTTCGGTGCCGGAAGGCCGCAGGACCACGCGGCCCTCGTCTCCGAGCCGCAAAGCGACCTTTTGCACCGTATCTTCGACCTCGGGCACGGTTTTCGGGTCGAAGCGGCGCGCCACCTTCACATTGATCATGGTTTGCGGAAATCGGGGCATCCCGGCGGCCAGCTCGGCCAGACTCCGTCCGGTCTCACGCATGACAGCCAGCACCTGCAGAGCGGCCATCAGGGCATCCCCGGTCGTGGTCTTGTCGAGCAACAGGATGTGACCCGAGGTCTCACCGCCGACCTCACCGCCGGTTTCGCGCAACATTCCGAGGACGTATCGGTCACCGACCTGGGCGCGCCGGAACTCGATGCCTTGTTCGCGCAGCGCCACCTCGAGGCCCAGGTTGCTCATCACCGTCCCGACCACGGGGCCCTTGAGCAGCCCGGCCCGCTTGCGCGCGGAGGCGATGATATAGATGAGTTGATCGCCGTCGATGATGCGGCCCAGGCCGTCGATCATGACGAGCCGATCACCGTCGCCGTCCAGCGCAATGCCGGCCGAGGCGCGCACCCCGGGCACGGTGAGTTGCAACAGCCCCGGCGAAGTCGAGCCGCAACCATCGTTGATATTGCGGCCGTTTGGCGAGCAACCGATCGGAATGATTTCCGCGCCGAGATCGGCGAGCGTGCGCGGCACAACTTTGTATCCCGCGCCATTGGCGCAGTCGACCACCAGTTTCAGTCCCTCGAGCGTCAGGCCCTGGGGGAGCGACTCGGCGCAGAAGTCCTGGTACAGCCGGCGCGACTTGTCGACTCGTTGCGCGCGGCCGAGGTTCATCGAGGAGCGGGTTATGGGACCTTGCTCGAGCTCGGCCTCGATGGCCTCCTCCACTTCGTCAGACAGCTTGCCGCCCTGCGCGTCGAAGAACTTGATGCCATTGTCATCGTAGGCATTGTGCGAAGCGCTGATGACGATGCCGAAATCGCAGTGAAAGCGGCGTGTGAGGTAGGCGATGCCGGGCGTGGGCAGCGGCCCGATGAGATTGACGTTCACGCCGGCCGCAACAAAGCCCGCCTCGAGCGCGGCTTCGAACATGTAACCGGACAGGCGCGTGTCCTTGCCGATGAGTACCGTGCCGCCGTTCGGCGCGAGTACACGCGCCGCCGCGCTCGCGAGGCGCAGTGCGAAATCCACGGTCAGCGGGAATTCACCCACCCGCCCGCGTACGCCGTCGGTGCCGAAATACTTACGTCCCATCGAATTGGTCTCCGTTGCCGACTGCGGCCGCGACACGCACCGCGTCCCACGTGGCCGCCACGTCGTGGGCGCGCACGATACGCGCTCCGTTGAGAACCGCAATGGCGGCCAGCGCGACGCTGCCGGGGATGCGACTTTCTACCGGTCGGCC
>Ga0207691_10004504_pt1 | contig 13492 bp, 10 predicted proteins | sample KBSM13metaG_FD_184327 | JGI IMG/M metagenome (GOLD analysis project Ga0207691, IMG submission 184327) | Miscanthus rhizosphere microbial communities from Kellogg Biological Station, Michigan, USA - KBS M1-3 metaG (SPAdes) (version 2) | ecosystem: Host-associated > Plants > Roots > Rhizosphere >... | reverse complement strand
GAGCGCCTTGTAGCCGGGATCGCCCGCGTCGAAGCTCAAGTCGTCGCAGAACACGACAAAGCGCTCGCGCCGCTCCACGATTTCCGCGGCGATGTCCGGAAGCTCGACCAGATCGGACTTGTCGACCTCGATCAGGCGAAGTCCCTTCGACGCGTACTTGACGAGCATCGCCTTCACGAGCGAAGACTTGCCGGTGCCGCGCGAGCCCGTAAGGAGCACGTTGTTGGCCGGAAGTCCCGCCACGAACTGGCGCGTGTTGGCGTCGATCGCGCGCTTCTGCTCGTCGATGGCGACGAGATCGTCGAGCCGTATCGCGTGCGGATGCAGCACGGGCTCCAGGTGTCCGCGGCCCGCGCGCTTGCGCCAGCGAAAGGCGTGGGCGCTCCAGTCGGTGGGCGAAGGCGCCGCCGGGAGGAGGCCCTCGACACGTTCGAGAATTCCCTCGAGGCGCTCTACGAGACGAGCGAGATCGCGCTCGGAGGGCACGTCAGTACCCGCCCGACCGTCCGAAGGGTGCTGACTGCGCCCCCTCGGGGGGCAGCGAACGGAGTGAGCGTGGGGGCTGTTTCATCCTAGCTGCGGTAGTCGGCGTTGATGCTGACGTAGTCGTGCGAAAAGTCGCAGGTCCAGACGGTCGCCGACGCACTGCCGCGTCCCAATGTCACGCGGACGGTGATCTCGTCCTCCTTCATCACGCGCTGGCCGTCTTCTTCGGTGTACGACGCCGCGCGGGCGCCGTTGTCCACGACCTGCACATCAGCGAGGGAAAACGACACGCGCGACGGATCGAGATCCGGAAGCTCCGCGTTGCCGATTGCGCATACGATGCGGCCGAGATTGGGGTCCGATGCGAAGAACGCCGTCTTGACGAGCGGCGAGTGCGCGATCGCGAATGCGACCCGCCTGCACTCGGCGACGTCGCGCCCTCCGTCGACGGCGAGCGTGATGAACTTGGTCGCGCCTTCGCCGTCGCGGACGATCGCCTGCGCGAGCTCGGTCGCCACCGCGAGAAGCGCGCCGTAGACCGCCGCGAATCGCGGATCGTTCGCGGTGAGAATCGGTGCCATCGCCGCTTTGCCGGTGGCGGCAATGACGAAGCTGTCGTTGGTCGAAGTGTCGCCGTCGATCGTCGCACAGTTGAACGACGCGCCGGCGAGTTCGCGCGTGGCGGCCGCGAGGAGTCCCGCGGCGATCGGCGCATCGGTCGCGACGAAGGACAGCATCGTCGCCATGTCGGGATGAATCATCCCGGAGCCCTTGGCGATGCCGGTGACCGTGACCGGGACACCGTCGATCGCGATCCGGCGCGATGCGCCCTTCGGCACCGTGTCCGTCGTCATGATCGCCGACACCGCAGCGAACCAATGGTCGCCAGCCAGTACATCGCGCGCTGCGGGCAGCGCCGCGACGATCTTCTCGACCGGCAGCGGTTCCATGATGACGCCGGTAGAGAACGGCAGCACTTCGCGCGCGGTGCAGCCCAGCATCGATGCCACGGCGGCGCAGGTGGCTTCGGCCGCCGCAATGCCGGCGTCGCCCGTGCCGGCATTGGCGTTGCCGGCGTTGACCACCAGCGCGCGAACGCGGCCCTCACCTTCGAGATGCCGCCGGCAGACGATGACGGGCGCGGCGCAAAAGCGGTTCTGCGTGAACACGCCGGCAGCCACAGTGCCCGCATCGAAGGCGGCGACCAGCAGATCGTCGCGCTCCCACCGCTTGATCTTCGCGGCGGCGGTGCCGAGCCGTACGCCCGGCACCGGCAGCAAGTCGGCAGGCGCGGGCGGCGTGTAGCGGACGGGCATCGTCTAGCACTCGCTAGGTACGTCGGCTACCCAAGCTTCCCATGGCATTGTTTGTATTTCTTGCCGGAACCGCACGGGCAGGGATCGTTCCTTCCCACCTTCCCTCCAGCCCGCACAAAGGGCGGCGCGGCCTGCGGCGGATCTCCCGGCTCGGCGGCAAGCGCAGCATCGTAATCCGCGTGCTGATACTTGACGTTGTGCACCGGCGGGGCTTCCTCCACCGCGTGCACGTCTTCCGGCGTGCGCACCTGGACCGTCAGCACGACCTTGACGACGTCCTGCTTGATCCGGTCGAGCATGTCGGAGAAAAGCTCGAACGACTCGCGCTTGTACTCCTGCTTCGGGTTCTTCTGCGCGTATCCCCGGAGGTGAATGCCCTGCCGCAGGTGGTCGAGATTCGCGAGATGATCGCGCCAGTGCTGGTCGACCGTCTGCAGCATCAGGCTGCGCTCGAACTGGCGCATGAGCTCGGGCCCGACCTGGATTTCCTTGTTCGCGTATTGCGTGAGCGCGGCCTCGGTCAGGCGCGCGCGCACCTTGTCTTCCGTGATCTCGGCATCTTCCTTCAGCCACTCGCTCACCGGCGTGCGCAGCTGATAGTCCGACGCGAATGCGGTCTCGAGCCCGGTGACATCCCATTGCTCCTCGATCGATTCCGGTGGAATGTAGCGCTTCACGGATTCGTCGATGAGGCCGGCGATCATGTTGCGGATCGTCTCCGCGATGTCCGTCGACTCCAGCAGCTCGTTGCGCTGCTGGTAGATCACCCGGCGCTGGTCGTTGGCGACGTCGTCGTATTCGAGCAGCTGCTTGCGGATGTCGAAGTTGCGCGATTCGACGCGATTCTGCGCCTTTGCGATCGAGCGATTGACGATGGGATGCTCGATCGGCTCCCCTTCCGGCATCTTGAGCCGCTGCATGATCGAGCCCAAGCGCTCGCCACCGAAAATGCGCAACAGCGGATCCTCGAGCGACAGGTAGAAGCGCGACGAGCCCGGGTCGCCCTGGCGTCCGGCGCGGCCGCGAAGCTGGTTGTCGATGCGCCGCGACTCGTGGCGTTCGGTGCCGACGATATGCAGGCCGCCGGCGGCGATCACCTCGTCGTGGCGCACCTGCCACTCGGAGCGCAGCTTGGAGATCGCGAGCTCCTTCTCGGTCGGACCCATGGCCGGGTCCTCGCGCAGCGCCAGGATCTGCGGCTCGACCGCGCCGCCCAGCACGATGTCGGTGCCGCGGCCCGCCATGTTGGTCGCGATGGTGACGGCCTTGGGGCGCCCCGCCTGTGCGACGATCTCGGCTTCGCGCGCGTGCTGCTTGGCGTTCAGCACCTCGTGCGGCAGGTTGGCCTTGGCGAGATGGCCGGACAGCATCTCGGAGTTCTCGATCGACGTCGTCCCCACCAGCACCGGCTGTCCGCGCTCGTGGCAGTCCTTGATGTCGGCGACGATCGCACCGACCTTTTCCGAAAGCGTCCGGTACACCTGGTCGTTCTCGTCCTTGCGCACCATGTTCATGTGCGTCGGGATCACGACCGTCTCGAGGTGATAGATCTGCTGGAACTCGAACGCCTCGGTGTCCGCCGTGCCTGTCATGCCGGCGAGTTTCGTGTACATGCGGAAGTAGTTCTGGAACGTGATCGACGCGAGCGTCTGATTTTCCCGCTGGACCGAAACGCCTTCCTTCGCTTCCACCGCCTGGTGCAGACCCTCGGACCAGCGGCGTCCGGACATCAGCCGGCCGGTGAATTCGTCGACGATCACGACTTCGCCGTTCTGCACGACGTAGTGCTGGTCGCGATGGAAGAGCGCATGCGCGCGCAACGCGGCGTACAGGTGATGCACGAGCCCGATGTTGTGCGCGTCGTAGAGGCTCGAGCCCGGGGCGAGCAATCCGCCTCCGGCCAGCAGCTGCTCGGCGTGCTCGTGCCCCTGCTCGGACATCAGCACCTGGTGCGCCTTCTCGTCGACCCAGTAGTCGCCTTCGCCCTTCTCTTCCTGCTGGCGGACGAGCTTCGGGGCGACCTCGTTCAAGCGGTGGTACAGGTCGACGTTGTCGTCCGCCTGCCCCGAGATGATGAGCGGCGTGCGCGCCTCGTCGATCAGGATCGAGTCCACCTCGTCGACGATCGCGTAGGTCAAGCCGCGCTGGACGCGCTGGCCCGCCTCGAACACCATGTTGTCGCGCAGGTAATCGAAGCCGAACTCGTTGTTGGTGCCGTAGGTGATGTCGGCTGCGTACGCCGCCTGCTTCGCCGCATGGTCCATCTGCGACAGGTTGACGCCGACCGTCATCCCGAGCATGCGGTAGATCCGCCCCATCCAGTCCGCGTCGCGCTGTGCGAGGTAGTCGTTGACGGTGACGAGATGGACGCCCTTGCCGGCGAGCGCGTTCAGGTAGATCGGCAGTGTCGCGACGAGGGTCTTGCCTTCGCCCGTGCGCATTTCGGCGATCTTGCCGTTGTGGAGCGCCATGCCGCCGATCAGCTGGACGTCGAAATGGCGCATCTGCAGCGCCCGCTTGCCGGCTTCCCGCACCACGGCGAAGGCCTCGGGCAACACCGCGTCGAGCGTTTCGCCCTGCGCGATGCGGCCCTTGAATTCCACGGTCTTTGCAGCGAGGTCCTCGTCGGACAGCGCGGAGATCGCGGGCTCCAGCGCGTTGATCTGCCGGACGGCTGCGCCGTACTGCTTCAACAGCCGCTCGTTGCGGCTGCCGAAAATGCGGGTGAGGATGTTGATCATGAAGTCTTCAGATATCGACCGGGGCGCAAAAAACAAGGGGTGAGGACCGCCTCACCCCTCACGCCGTCTCGTGTGCGTCCGCCGTTGCCGCGGGGAATTCAACCCGGAGCGCGCAGAAACCGCGCGGGATTCTGCGGTACCCCATTCAGGCGAACCTCGAAATGCAGATGTGGACCGGTCGAGCGGCCCGTCGAGCCCACTGCCGCCAACCGTTGACCGCGCACGACGAGGTCGCCTTCATTGACGTAAACCTCTGATGCGTGGGCGTAACGGGAAACCAATCCGTTACCGTGGTCAATCACGACGATTTTACCATATTGAGGCTGATACCCCGACTCGATCACCTTGCCGCTCGCCGCGGCGACGATGGGCGTGCCCGCGTCGACGGGAAAATCGATGCCCTCGTGGAACGACTGCAGCCCGTTGAGGGGATCGATGCGGTAGCCGAAGTTCGACGAGAACCAGCCGTCGACCACCGGCAGGAGCGTCGGCATGAACTTGCGGTTGGCTGAATCGGCGACGAGCAGCGCCTCGAGCACGCCGAGCTGATCGGTGCGCTCTTCGAGCTGGTTGCCGAGCTTCGCGAGCAGGTCCGAGAATTCGGTGATCGTCAGCGCGCGCGCAGGGAGCGACGACATGGCACCCCCGCGCCCCGGCGCGGCGGCGCCGCTCGACCCCGGGAATTCCTGAGGCGTGAGGCCGGCGATCTTCGCCAGTCGCTCGCCGAGCCCGTCGAGACGCATCATCCGCGCCTGCAATTCTCCGAGCCTCAGCGCCATCGCATTGAGATGGCCGTGGACGAGCTCCTGCGTCCTCTCCGCTTCCTGCCGCTGATCCGCGAGCACGATCGCCTGCAGCCACGGATGCTGAACGGACGCCGCATAGCGAAGCGTGACGAAGTTGAAGATTCCGGTGAAGGCGACGAACACGACCGCGAGCCCAAGTCCACCCAACGTCCAGTGCCGCCAGTCGAGGTTGATGCTCCGCACTCGCGCCGTGGCGCCTGAGACGAGAATGATGTTCAATGGGGCTCCTCCCAACTGTTCCGTCGCAGCGCCGCTTCGGTCGATTGCGGCCGCCTTCCGCCATGGTCCGTGCCCCGCAGCCCTTTCAGCGCATCCTGCGCTCCGACACGACGCTGGCCGGTTGGGCCGCTCGTCGCGAGCGCGAGGAAACACTGGCGGGAATCGTTCGCCGGCATTTGCCGCGTCCGCTGGCCCTCCGGATTCGTGTTGCGGAGGAACGGAACGGGCAACTGGAGCTTGCCGCCGACGCCGGCGCCGTTGCTGCAATCGTGCGGCAGCGAAGCGCCGAACTGCTGACCGCCTTGAAGCGTGAGGGTTGGGAATTTACTGGAATACGGGTGCGGGTGCAAGTTAGGGATGCACCCGTTCCTCGACGGAAACCGCTTGTAAATCCGTTGGATAGGTCCGCGCTGCAACCGTTGTCTGCCTTGGCGAGGACGTTGGCTCCGGGGCCGCTCAAGACAGCGCTGGAGCGCTTCCTGCGACGGGTCGGATAACGATCCGCGGAAGATGGAAGTGCTCGCTTCGGCTTCGCACCCCGGTGCAGCGAGCACCTGCGATCTTCCCGAGCTAAAGCATCGGCCCGACGATACGCTCGAACGCGAAGAAGATCAGCACCACGGCGAGGATCACGAGCGTGAACTTCACAACCTGCCAGATGAATCGAAGGTAGCGCCGATCCCTGGTGAAGAGGTACATCACCGCCGAGACCGCGATAGCGGCGAGCGCCAGAAAGAGCAACAGCCGGACGAGGATCACCGGACGCCGCCCGACAACGGCCGCGAAATCACGCCGACGACAGTTGCCAGTCCTGGAACGCCGAAGGCACGTCGGCCGGCTCGACGAACGTGATGAGCTCGAAGGCGTCGGTGCGGTCCTGCAGCGCCCGCGCGAGCGCATTGTTGAGGCCGTGGCCGGACTTGAACGCCGTGTACTGCCCGATCATGGGGTGACCGAGGAGGTAGAGATCGCCGATCGCGTCGAGCACCTTGTGCTTGACGAACTCGTTGTCGTAGCGCAGTCCCTCGCTGTTGAGAACGCGGAATTCGTCCAGCACGATCGCGTTCTGCAGGCTGCCGCCCAGGCCGAGACCCGCGGCGCGCATCGCCTCGACCTCCTGCATGAAGCCGAACGTCCGCGCGCGCGCCACTTCCTTCACGTACGAGTGCTCGGCGAAATCGATCACGACGCTACGGTTCTCGGAGCCGAACATCGGGTGCGGGAAGTCGATCGTGAAGTCGAGCTTGAAGCCGTTGAAGGGATCGAAGCGCGCCCACTTGTCGCCGTCTCTCACCTCGACTGGAAGCAGGATGCGCAGATAACGCTTCGGCGACTCCTGCTCGACGATCCCCGCCGACTGCAGCAGGAACACGAAGGGACCCGCGCTGCCGTCGAGGATCGGGATTTCCGGACCGGCGACGTCGACGTGGAGGTTGTCGATGCCGAGCCCGGCGAGCGCCGACATCAGGTGCTCGACCGTGGAAATCGACGTGCCGTCCTTCTTCAGCGTGGACGAGAGGCGCGTATCGCCGACGTTGCCCGCAGCGGCAGGAAGGGACACCGGCCGCTCGAGGTCGACGCGATGGAACACGATCCCCGTATCCGGGGCCGCGGGGCGAAGCACGAGCTCGACGCGGGCTCCGGTATGAAGGCCGACGCCCGTCGTTTTGATCGTCGTTTTGAGCGTGCGCTGCTTCAGCATGCGAGTTGGCATATAGGTGGGTGACGCCGGTGGTACGACGACCATTCTCCCTAAAGGTTCAATGGTTTACATGAATATTATCACATCCGTCACCGATCGATCTGACTCCCGCGCACGGCTGCCAATGGCGCGCGCACGGCCGCCCGAAACGCGCCATGCGCCCATTCGGAGGGCAGCGATCGCAGCAAGCGTGCGGGACGTCACTAATCCGCCTGTTTCCGCAGAAACGCGGGAATCTCGGTCGTGTCGATCGCGGGCGCCGCCGGCCCGCCACGTTGGCCTCTACGGATCACGGCCGGCGCATCGAGGTGCCCGTAGTCGACGTGATCGAGGCTCACGCCGACGCCGTCCGTTCCCGTTCTCGCCACGACTTGCGGCTGGTCGACGAGCGTCATGTTGGGCACGCGCTGTTCGCGCTTCACCGTTTGCGCGCCGCCGAGCCCGGTCGCGATCATGGTCACACGCAGCCGGTCGTCCATCGAGTCGTCGATGACGGTGCCGACGATCACCAATGCGTCGTCCGCGGTGAACTCCTTGATCGTCGTCATCACTTCATGGTACTCGCGCATCCGCAGCGTCGACGATGCCGTGACATTGACGAGAACGCCGCGCGCGCCGGCCAGGTTGACGTCCTCGAGCAGCGGGCTCTTCACCGCCTGCTCTGCCGCCTGCCGCGCGCGATCCGCGCCGTCGGCCATCGCCGAGCCCATCATCGCCATCCCGACTTCGCCCATCACGGTGCGCACGTCCGCGAAATCGACGTTGACGAGCCCCGGGTTGTTGATCACCTCGGCGATGCCGGAGACTGCGCCGTAGAGCACGTTGTTCGCTTCCGCATAGGCGTCGAGCATCGAAATGTCGTCGCCCAGCACTTCCATCAGCTTGTCGTTGGGGATGATGATCAGCGAATCGACGCGCTTCGCGAGCTCGTCGATGCCCGCCTGCGCGACCTTCATCCGCTTACCGCCTTCGAGCTTGAAGGGGCGCGTGACCACCGCGACGGTCAGGATGTTCATGCTCTTCGCGATGTCGGCAATGACCGGGGCCGCGCCGGTTCCGGTCCCCCCACCCATCCCGGCGGTGATGAACAGCATGTCGGAGCCTTCGATCAGCTCCGCGATCCGATCGCGGTCTTCCATCGCGGCATCGCGGCCGATTTCCGGCCGGGCGCCCGCCCCGAGTCCGCGCGTCAGCGCGGTGCCCAGCTGGAGCTGGCCGCGCGCAGTCGAGCGCTTGAGCGCCTGCGCGTCGGTGTTCGCGCAGATGAACTCGACGTCGAGCAGTCCTTTCTCGATCATGTGCTCCACGGCGTTGCCGCCGCAACCTCCGACGCCGATGACCTTGATGATGGCGCCGCACTGGGTGGGTTGGTCGATGATTTCAAACATGATGTGCTCCTTTTCACTGTCTCGAAATGCTGCATTGACCCTGACTGATGACCCTGACTGACAACCTGGTGTTGTGCACGACTAGAAGTTCGCCTTGAACCATTGCTTCATCCGCTCCGCGGCCCCACCGATCCCGGTGGTCCGCGCCCGTGATTCCTGCAAGTGCATGTACTGATCGCGGCCTTCGATCAGGAGACCCACCGCGGTTGCGTAGCGAGGGCTCCTGACCACATCGGCGAGGCCGCCGGAGTAAGCGGGCATGCCGACGCGCACCGGCAGATGGAACACTTCCTCGCCGAGCTCCGTCATTCCCGCGAGAAGCGCCGAGCCTCCGGTCAGCACGATTCCCGACGAGAGAAGCTCCTCGAAACCGGAGCGCCGGAGCTCCGCCTGCACGAGCGAGTAGAGCTCCTCGATCCGCGGCTCGATGACTTCTGCCAGCGTCTGCCGCGAAAGCTTGCGAGGCGGGCGTTCGCCCACGCCCGGAACTTCGATGATGTCGTTCGGGTCGGCGAGCTGGCGCAGTGCGCAGCCGTGGCGCAGCTTCAGCTCCTCGGCCTCCTTGGTCGGCGTGCGCAGCGTCATCGCGATATCGTTGGTCACCTGGTCGCCGGCGATCGGGATCACCGCGGTGTGCCGGATGGCGCCGCCCGCGAACACGGCGAGATCGGTGGTGCCGCCGCCGATGTCCATGAGGCAGATCCCCAGCTCCTTCTCGTCGTCGTTCAGCACGGCGATCGACGAGGCCAGCGGCTGCAGGATCACGTCGTTCACGACGAGTCCGCAGCGGCGCACGCACTTGGTGATGTTGTCGACGGCAGAAACCGCGCCGGTGACGATGTGCACCTTGACCTCGAGGCGCACGCCGCTCATCCCGAGCGGCTCGCGGACGTCCTCCTGCCCGTCGATGATGAATTCCTGCGGCAGGATATGAAGGATCTGCTGATCGTTCGGAATCGCGATCGCTTTCGCCGTCTCGATCACGCGGTCGATGTCGGCCTGCGTGACTTCCTTCTCCTTGATCGCGACCATGCCGCTGGAATTGAGGCTCTTGATGTGGCTGCCGGCGATTCCCGTGTACACCTCGGTGATCCTGCACTCGGCCATCAGCTCGGCTTCCTCGAGCACGCGCTGGATCGACGCCATCGTCGCCTCGATGTTGACGACGACGCCTCTCTTCAGGCCGCGTGAAGGCTGCGTGCCAAGCCCGATGATGTTGAACGCGCCGTCGGGCGCGACCTCGGCGACCATCGCGACGATCTTCGACGTGCCGATGTCGAGGCCGACGATCACGTTCTTCGCTTCCTTCACCATCGTTATCCCGTTCTCTTTTGCGCTTGCGCGTCGGCCGTTCCGGTCTTTTTCTGTGGCCGCTCGCGGAATCCGGGCACACGGGCCGCGAATCCGTTTCGATATCGAAGGTCCACATGATCGATGCGGGTGCCGGAGCGCCCGAGCGTGTCGATCGTGCGGCCGTACGCGGTGGCGAAGTGCTCGAGACGCCCCATGGGATCCTCGCGCCCCAGCTCGATCTCCAGCGGCCCCCCGGGGCCACGGGCGGCGAGCCGCCACCCGCCGCGCGGCGAGAGCCGGATGGCTTCCAGTGCGAGCGACAGCGGCGCGAGCGTCTCGACCCAATCGCGATAGCGCGCCGTGACCTGCGGCGACGATCCGTCGGGACCCTCGAACTGCGGCAGCTCACCGTTGTAGTCGGCGACGAAGACCTCTCCCTGCACGTTGACGAGCGAGCCGTCGTTCCAGCGGGCGAGCGGCGCATGCTCTTCGATCGACACGTCCAGGCGCTGCGGCCACTGCCGGCGCAGCGCGACGGTGCGCACCCATGGCACCCGCGACAACGCGCTCCGCGAGCGATCGAGGTTCATCGTGAAGAACGTTCCCGTGAGCTCTTCGCGGACGGCTGCCTCGATGTGTGCCGCGCTCGCTCGCTCGAGCGGACCGTGCACGATGACCTCGTGAAACGCGAATACCGGTTGGCGGAGCGCCCACGCAAGACCGCCCCAGAGGAGAGCGAGCGCCGCGATCAGCACGAGGACCGCCGCAATCGCGTTCATCTGTCTCGCGTCATCCCACATGCGCGCCTCGCAGGATCTCGATGACGAGCTTGCCGAAATCCAATCCGGCCACCTTCGCCGCCATCGGCACGAGCGAATGGCCCGTCATGCCCGGCGACGTGTTCACTTCGAGAAACGAGAACGAGCCATCCGGGCGCAGCATGAGGTCGAGCCGGCCCCAGCCGCTGCAGCCCACGACGCGAAACGCCTTGAGCGCCGCCGCGAGAATCTCGCGCTCCTTCTCCTCCGCGATGCCGGAAGGGCAGAAGTACTTCGTGTCGTCCGAGAAGTACTTGTTGTGGTAGTCGTAGTTGCCCGCGGGCGCCTCGATCCGGATCAGCGGCAGCGCGCGATCGCCCAGGATCGACGCGGTCAGCTCCGTGCCCGCGACGAACTCCTCGACCAGCACGAGATCGTCGTGCAGCGCGGCCTCGGTGTACGCCACGGCGAGCTCGTCGTGATCGATGCCGGTCACCTTCGTGATGCCTATGGTCGAGCCTTCGCGCGCGGGCTTGACGATGAGCGGGAGTCCCAGCTCGGCGACGATGCGCATCCAGTCGGTGCGGGCGTCGACGACGGCATAGCGCGGCGTCGGAATGCCGCTCGCGAGCCAGACGAGCTTCGTGCGCCACTTGTCCATTGCGAGCGCGGACGCCATCACGCCGCTCCCCGTGTAGCGAATGCCCATCGTCTCGAGCGCACCCTGCACGGTTCCGTCCTCGCCAAACCGGCCGTGCAGCGCGATGAACACGCGGTCGAACCCTTCGCGCGCAAGATCGGCGAGCGGGCGCTCCTTCGGATCGAACGCGTGCGCATCCACGCCGTTCGCGACCAGTGTCGCGAGGACGGCCTTGCCGGACAGGAACGAGATCTCCCGCTCCGACGACGGGCCGCCCATGAGCACGGCGACTTTGCCGAACTCGCTGCTCATGGGTCTGCCCTCCGCGCTTCGCGCTGCGGGGCAATTCGACGGCCTCCTCGCAGCTGTACAACGGTGGAACATTTTCGCGTCGGCCGCCCTCCACGTTCGCGGTCGCGCGCTTCGCGCCTGGCCTTCGGCCCGCTCACCTGGGGGTCCTGGCAGCGGCCCGGCGCGCTCATGCCGATGCCTCCACACCCATCACTTGCACCTCGGGCTCGAGATCGATCCCGGTGCGTTCGCGCACGACGGCGCGGACGTGCGCGATGATCGCTTCGATATCCGCGGCCTTTGCGGCGCCCTGCGGATTGACGATGAAATTCGCGTGCTTCTCCGACACCCGCGCTCCGCCGACGGCGTAGCCCTTGAGACCGCAAATCTCGATCAGCCGCGCCGCATGGTCGCCGGCCGGATTGCGGAAGACGCTCCCGGCATTCGGCAAATTGAGCGGCTGCGTGGCCATTCGCCGGCGCAGCAGGTCGGCGATGCGCGTGCGGGCAGCACTCGCGTCGCCTTCCGGAAACGCGAACCACGCTGCGGTGAATAGACCGTCCCGCGCGCCGCCGCCTGCATCTCGCACCGAGCGGTAGCCGATCGCGTACGCCGAAGGCGGGCGCTCCTCGAGAATTCCGGCTCGCGTCAGCACTTCCACGCGCGCCACGAAACGCCACGTCTCGCCGCCGTAGCAGCCGGCATTCATCGCGAGCGCGCCGCCGACAGTGCCGGGAATCCCGGCGAGAAACTCGGCATCGGAGCGTCCGTGCTTCGCCGCGAAACGCGCGACCTTGGGACTCGCCACGCCGGCTTCGGCGTAGATCAGCCCGTCGCGCATTTCGATCGTGTTGAGCGCAGCGTGGAGGACGACGACGGTGCCGCGGATGCCGCCGTCGCGCACCAGCAGATTGCTGCCGAGGCCGATCGCCGTCAGCGGCTCGTCGGGCGGCAACTGGCGGACGAACGCCGCAAGATCGTCGCGATCCGCCGGCACGTAGACGCGCTCGCCCGGTCCGCCGCACCGCCAGCTCGTGTAGCGTGCGAGCGGCACCTCGCACGCCAACGTGCCGCGCAGCGCCGTGAACGTCCGCGGCTCGCTCATGATCATGCGCCCTCCGTGCGCACGTCCGACGAGACGACGTTGCCCGTCGCGAGCATCGGCGGCACCAGTCCGATCGAGCCCGCGCCCATCGTGACGACGACATCGCCGTCGCGCACGAGCGCGCGGAGAGCGTCCGGCAGCTCGGCAGGGCCTTCGACGAACACCGGCTCGACCTTGCCGGCGACGCGGACGGCGCGCGCGAGCGCGCGCCCGTCGGCCGCGACGATCGGCGGTTCGCCCGCGGGATAGACGTCGGTCAGCAGCAGCACGTCGGCCGTCGACAGCACCTGCACGAAGTCCTCGAACAGGTCGCGCGTGCGCGTGTAGCGGTGCGGCTGGAACGCGAGCACGAGCCGGCGGCCGGGGAAGCTCCCGCGCGCCGCCGCGATTGTCGCCGCCATCTCCGTCGGGTGGTGGCCGTAATCGTCGATGAGCGTGTATGCGCCGCCGCCCTCGACGGTCACCTCGCCGTATCGCTGGAAGCGCCGGCCCACACCGCGAAACTCCGCGAGCGCCTTGGCAATTGCCGGATCGCCGACGCCGGCCTCGCGGCCGATCGCGATCGCAGCGAGCGCGTTCAACACGTTGTGCTCGCCTGCGAGATTGAGTCGCACGCGAAGGTCGGGCGCGCCCTTCGCGCGGGCGACGAAGCGCATGTGGCCGCCATGATTCGCGATGTCGGTCGCGCGGAGCGCTGCGTTCTCGGCGGTCCCGTAGGTGACGATCGGCTTCGTGATCGACGGCAGG
>Ga0207691_10004503_pt1 | contig 13495 bp, 8 predicted proteins | sample KBSM13metaG_FD_184327 | JGI IMG/M metagenome (GOLD analysis project Ga0207691, IMG submission 184327) | Miscanthus rhizosphere microbial communities from Kellogg Biological Station, Michigan, USA - KBS M1-3 metaG (SPAdes) (version 2) | ecosystem: Host-associated > Plants > Roots > Rhizosphere >... | reverse complement strand
AAGCTGCAGCTGGAGTGGATCGCGGAGGGCGGCTCGCAGGCGGGGCTGCCCGCGCCCGTCGTCGCCCGCCGCAAGAACCGCGAGAAGCTCGCGTGGACGACCGCCGCCGTCCTCGCGCTCGTCGCCGCCGCTCTCGGCTTCGGCTTCTGGAAACGGACCCCGCCGCCGAAGCGCACGATGCGCTTCGACGTCGACGTCCCGGCCGAGGTGACGGCGCTCGACTCGCCGAAGATCTCGCCCGACGGCCGGATCCTCGCCTTCGACGCGACCGACTCGAGCGGGAAGCACCGGATCTGGATCCGGCCCTTGAACGCGCTGCAGGCGCATGCGCTCGCGGGCACGGAGGGATCCAACCGTCCCTTCTGGTCGCCCGACGGCAAGTATCTCGCTTTCATCGCCGACGGCAAGCTCATGAAGGTGGACGTGTCCGGCGGGCCGCCGCAGAAGATCTGCGACGCGCCCACGGGCTCGGACGGGACGTGGGCTCCCGACGGGATCATCCTTTTCGATGGCACGGGTTCGGACCCCATCTATCGCGTGCCGGCCTCCGGCGGTATTCCGACCATCATGGTCAAGCCGGAGGCCTCTCGGAAGGAGACCCAGATCGGTTGGCCCGAAGTCCTGCCGGACGGCAAGCACTTCCTCTACATGGCGATCGGGGTCAAGACGTCCGAAAGCACGTACCGGATCGCCTCCCTCGACGGGAAGGAGAATCGTCCCTTCGCGCCCGCCCAGTCCGCCATCACGTACGTCGAGCCGGGATACCTGCTGTTTCTCCGCGAGCGCACGCTCGTCGCCCAGCCGTTCGACAAGAAGGCCCTGAAGACGGTGGGCGAGCCGATCCCGCTCGCGGAGAAGGTCGGAACCGACAACGTGGGACTCGGCCGCTTCTCGGTGTCCCGCGAGGGCACGCTCGCATACCGGACCGGCGAGATCACGGATCGCATGGTCTGGGTGGATCGCAACGGCAGGGAACTGGAGACCATCGCCGACCTGGCGCGGTACCACAACCCCACGTTCTCTCCGGACGGCCGCCGCCTCGCCTACGACATGGCCGACCCGCACAGCGGAAAGGGCGACATCTGGGTCCGCGACCTGGCCCGCAACGTCAGCTCACGGTTCAGCTTCTCCGAAGGGAGCGCCTACTGCCCGGTCTGGTCGCCGGACGGCAAGCGGATCGCATACGCGGTCGACAGCGACATGTTCGAGAAGCCGGCCGACGGGCAGGGCGCCGAAACGCTGCTCGGCGTCAAGTCGCCGGACCAGAAGATCCCGATGGACTGGTCGCGGGACGGTAAGTACATCGCTTACATCGACCGAGGGAAGGACACGGGCTGGGACATCTGGATCCTGCCGACGTTCGGCGACCGGAAGGCATTTCCCTTCCTCAAGACGAACTTCAACGAGGTCGTGCCGGCGTTCTCGCCGGACGGCCGCTTCATCGCGTATCTCTCGAACGAATCCGGCCGCAACGAGATCTATGTGCAGAGCTTTCCGGGCCCGGGAGGGAAGTGGCAGATCTCGGCCGACGGCGGTCTCGATCCCCAGTGGAGCGCCGACGGGAAGGAGCTCTTCTTCCGATCCCCCGACCAGAAGATCATGGCGGCCCCGGTGACGACCGGGGCGACGTTCGAAGCGGGCACGCCGAAGGCGCTCTTCCCGGTGCACCTCGACACCGACCTCTCCCGGAACCGGTTTGCTCCGAGCATCGACGGGCAACGCTTTCTTCTCGTAGCGACGCCCGCGCGCGACGCCATGACGCCGACGACGGTCGTCCTCAACTGGATGGCCGACCTCGGCCGCTGACGCGCTCTCGGAGCGTTGCGCCGCCTAAACCGGCTTGACGTCCCGCAGCGCGGCGACGAACGTCCTCATTTCCTCGGGCTTCGCGATCGACACGCGGAGCCAGTTCGGCATCGACGGGAACTTGCGCCCGACCTGGATGCCGCGCTCGCGCATCGCCTGCGACACCGGCGCGATGTCCCCCTCGACGTCGATCATCACGAAGTTCGTCTCCGACGGAATGAAGTGTCGGTTGTCGCGCACGAGCTCCGCGCACAGCCAGCGTCGCGCGTCGTTGATGCGGCGGCGCTGGTCCGCGACGACGTTCGGGTCGGCGAGCGCCGCGAGGCCCATCGCCAGGCCGGCCTGGCTCGTGTTGTTCCAGGACGAATGGCTCTGCAGGAGCCGCGCGTTGGCCGGGGACGCGACCGCGTAGCCCAGACGCATGCCCGCCATCCCGTAGATCTTCGAGAAGGTCCGCGCGACGACCACGTTGTCGTGGCGGCCCATGAGGCCGACGGCGCTCCGGTAGGCCGGACTCTCGACGAAGTGGTGGTACGCCTCGTCGACGAGCACGACGGAGGACGCCGGCACGCTCCGGACGAAGGCCTCGAGCTCATCGCCGCTCACGATCGTACCGGTCGGGTTGTTGGGATTGCAGACGTAGACCATTCCCGTCTTCTCATTGCACGCGGCGGCCATCCCGACCAGGTCGTGCCGGTAGTCGGCGGTCTGCGGGACCTTGACCGGCTGGCCCTTCGTGGCCTGGCAGTAGAGCAGGACCGCCTCGAACGTGGGCTCGGCGACGACCAGCGTCCGCCCCTCGGGCACGAAGGCCGAATCCGCCATGCGGAGGATGTCGCTCGAGCCGCAGCCCAGCACGATCTGTTCGGACGCGACGCCGTGGTGCTTCGCGACCGCCGCCCGAAGCTCCTCCTCGATCGCGCCGGGATAGCGGTTCGCGTCCGAGGCCGAGCGGGCCAGAGCGTCCAGGCTCGCTCGGCAGGGGCCGTAGGGGTTCTCGTTGGCGCTCAGCCGGATCGGGCCCGCCGGGGCCGTCTGAGGCGAGGCGCCCAGGGCGGCGGGGAACCGAGCGTCCAGGATCGCCGCGCCGGCGGTGACGCCGAGAAGGCGCCCGAGGCTGCGGCGGGTCAGGGTCGAGGGCGAAGGCATGGAGTCTCCTCCTGCGCCCATTCTCTCCCGATATAGGCTTATGAGAGCCGCCCACGAAAACCGGCGGGAGGGATGCGATGTCCGATCAGCCACTCACGCGCTGCGACTTCGACAGCTCCGACCTGCTCGTCAAGCTGGACCTCACCCTTCCGGGCGACGTCAAGGCGATCTCGCCCGTCGTCGAGAGGGTCATGCAGGTCGTCACGGCGATGGGCTGCGCCGCCGGCAAGGAGTTCGAGATCGAGCTCGCGCTGCGGGAGGCCCTCGCCAACGCGATCGAGCACGGCAGCGGCCACGATCCGTCCAAGCAGATCCAGTGCTGCGTCGCGTGCGACCACACGCGCGGGATGCTGATCGTCGTCCGGGATCCGGGACCCGGCTTCGACCCGGCGCAGATTCCGAGTCCGATCAAGGGGCAGAATCTCTTCTCGACGGGAGGCCGTGGAATCTACCTGATCAACCAGCTGATGGACGAGGTCCGCTTCGAGCGCGGCGGCACCGAGATCCACATGGTGGCGCGGCAGGCCGCGAAAGAAGCGCGCCCATCCTGATCTTCGCTTGACACTGGCTCCGGGCAGCCGCCTCGGCCCTTACGAGATCCTCGCGCCGATCGGCGCAGGCGGCATGGGCGAGGTCTACCGGGCGCGCGACGGTCGGCTCAAGCGCGACGTGGCGATCAAGGTGCTGCCGTCCGCGCTCGCCCGGGACGCGGAGCGGCTCGCGCGCTTCCAGCGCGAGGCGCAGGTGCTCGCCTCGCTCAACCATTCGCAGATCGCCGCGATCTACGGGCTCGAGGACGCCGGAGGCGTCGAGGCGCTGGTCCTCGAGCTCGTGGACGGCGAGACGCTGGCCGAGCGGATCGCGCGCGGACCCATCGCGCCGGACGAGGCCATGCTTCTCGCCCGGCAGATCGCGGAGGGGCTCGAGTACGCGCACGAACGCGGCATCGTGCATCGAGATCTGAAGCCCGCGAACGTCAAGATCACTCCGGAGGGGAAGGTCAAGCTTCTCGACTTCGGGCTCGCCAAGGCGCTCGAGAGCGGCGCCGGCGCCGGGAATCCGGACCTGACGTCTTCCCCGACTCTGACCGGGGCCGCGACGGGGGCGGGCGTGGTGATGGGAACGGCGGCCTACATGTCGCCGGAGCAGGCGCGTGGAAAGCCCGTGGACAAGCGCGCCGACATCTGGGCGTTCGGCTGCGTGCTCTACGAGATGCTCTCCGGGCGCAAGGCCTTCGAGGGCGAGAACGTCACCGACACGCTGGCGGCTCTCGTCCGGGACGAGCCGGACTGGAAGGCCTTGCCTCGGGGCACGCCCCCATCGCTCCGGAGACTTCTCGAGAGATGCCTCGCGAAGGACGCCACGCGCCGGCTCCAGGCGATCGGAGAGGCCCGGATCGAGCTGGAAGAACTGGCGGCCGCGCCGCGAAGCGGATCCTCGACGGGAGTTCCGCTCGTGGCCGAGCGACGGCGGCCCGTCGCGGGCCGCCGTGTCGTGTGGGTCGCGCTCGGCGTCGTCGTTCTCCTGGCGGCGGTGATCGCGCTGTGGCGTCGGACGCCGGCCAGGCCCGGGGCGAGCGCCCCGCTATCTGCGTCCGCGCCGGGGTCGGCGCCCGGCGTTGCCGCCGTCGCCGCGGGGCGGTCCCTCGCCGTCCTGCCCTTTCGCAACCTGAGCGGCGATCCTGCCAACGACTACTTCAGCGACGGCATCAGCGAGGAGATCCTGAACGCGCTGACACGGCTTCCCGGACTCAAGGTCATCGGGCGCACGTCCTCCTTCCGCTTCCGGGGCCCCGACGTGGACGTGGGCGCCGTCGGCAAGCAGCTGGGCGTGGGCACGATCCTCTCCGGCAGCGTGCAGAAGTCGGGCGACGCGGTCCGGGTGACGGCGGAGCTCGTGGACGCGGGCAACGGCTACCAACTGTGGTCGCAGAAGTACGACCGCAAGCTGTCGAACCTCTTCGAGCTCGAGGATGAGATCTCGCGGTCGATCGCGGACGCGCTGCGCGTGCAGCTCGCGGGCGGCGCGGCGGCCCCGCCTCTCGTCTCGGTAGCGACGGCCAGCCCGGAGGCCCACAATCTCGTACTCCGCGCGAGCGCCCTTGCGCGGCGCTCGGACGAGGCCAGCCTGAACGAGGCGATCCGGCTCTACCGGGAGGCGGTCGCCTTGGACCCCCACTATGCCGCGGCCTGGGCGGGAATGATCGACCCCTACGCCTACCTGGCCGACGCGTACCGCTCACCGCGCGAGATCGTTCCGCTCACCCGGGAGGCGGCGGAACGGGCGATCGCCATCGACCCCTCCTTCGGCGGCGGGCACGCCGGGCTCGCGACGGTCGATTTCATCTGGGGCTGGAACTTCCCGGCCGCGCGCCGTGAGTTCGAGCAGGCGCTCGCGTTGGATCCGGGCGCGGGAATGACCCGCTCGAACTATGGCCTGCTGCTCGCGACGGTCGAAGGGGACGTTCCAAGATCCCGGGCGGAGCTCGCGAGTGCCGCGAGCCAGGACCCGCTCAATCCCTTCATCCCCTACAACCAGGTTCTCGTGGAAGTGAGCCAGAGAGACTATGCCACGGCGCTGCGTCACGCCACCCGCATCCGTGAGATCGATCCGAACTTCCTCTATTTCGTCGACGCGACGGCGATGGTCCACATCGCCATGGGACGCTGGGACGAATGTGTCCGCGAACAGAGGGAGTTGCCCGAGCCCCTGCGTGTTCCGGCGCAGATCGGACTCGCGATCTGCCTGGCGCATACGGGCGGCGAGAAGGAGGCGCGCGGGATCCTCGCGTCGCTCGAAAAAGAATCGAAGAGCCGCTATGTCGACGCGTCGACCATCGGCGCCATCTATGCCGCGCTCGGACAGAAGGACCAGGCGTTCGCGTGGATCGACGAGGCCGTCGAGGCGCACTCGGGGAGAATGCCGATGGTGGAGCTCTGGCCCGACCTGGAGCCCCTTCGGTCGGATCCGCGATTCGACAGGCTCGTTTCCCGCATCGGAGTGAAACGGAGGACGCGATGACGATTCCTCTTCGGCTGACCGGGGCGGCCCTTCTGCTGGCGGGCCTCGCCGGGGCGGCGACGGTCCGGGCACAGTCCTTCGCCGTCGGCACCGCCTCGGCGGCGCGCGGCGAGAAGGCGACCGGCGTCCTCGCCGTCCCCGCGGGCTCGGACGCGAAGCTCGACATTCCGGTCGCGGTGGTCCAAGGCGCGAAGCCCGGGCCGGTCCTGGCGCTCGTGGCCGGGGCGCACGGAACCGAGTACGCCTCGATCGTCGCGCTCGAGGAGCTGATCGAGAACCTCGACCCGGCCGAGATCTCCGGCACCGTGATCGTCGTGCCGCTCGTGAACATCGCTTCCTTCGAGCAGAAGGTCCCGCACGTCAATCCGGTCGACGGCAAGAGCATGAACCGCTTCTATCCGGGCAAGGCCGACGGAACGCAGACCGAGCGCGCGCTCTTCGCGATCACGAAGCAGGTCGTCGAGCGCTGCGACTACCTGATCGACTTCCATGGCGGGGACCTCGACGAGGACCTCCGGCCCTACAGCTACTGGGTCAAGACCGGAAAACACAACCAGGACGCGATGTCGCGGCGGATGGTGCTCGCGTTCGGCCTTCCGACGATCATCGTCTCCGCGGACCGTCCGACGGATCCCGCGGAGTCGAAGTACCTCGACGCGACCGCCTCGACGCGCAACAAGCCGTCCATCACCGTGGAGGCGGGCCATGCGGGAACGGTCGATCCGGGCGACGTCGGCGCCCTCGTCGACGGGACGCTGTCCGTCATGCGGCTGCTCGAGATGCTCGACGGAGACCCTTCGATGCTCGAGAACCCGGTCTGGATCGAGTCGGTGAAGACCGTGGCCAGCGAGCAGAGCGGGATCTTCTACTCGCAGGTCGAGCGCGGAGCCTACGTCGCGAAGGGCATGCGGCTGGGCTACGTCACCGACTACGTCGGCAAGCGGATCTTCGAGGCGCGGGCGCCGGAGGCCGGGATCGTCCTCTACGTCTGCTCCGTGCCCTCGATGAAGAAGGGCGACACGATCGCAAACGTCGGCGTGATCGCCGCCTCGCCTCCGCCATGACCCTCTCTCCCGGAACCAAGCTCGGCCCCTACGAGATCGTGGCGCCGATTGGCTCGGGCGGAATGGGGGAGGTCTATCGCTGCAGAGACACGCGGCTCGGCCGAGAGGTCGCGGTGAAGGTCCTGCCGGAGGCGCTGGCACAGGACCGCGAGAGGCTGTCGCGCTTCGAGCAGGAGGCCCGCTCGGCCTCGGCCTTGAACCACCCCAACATCGTCACGATTCACGAGATCGGCCGCGAAGGGGAGACGGCCTACATCGCGATGGAGCTGGTGGAAGGCCGGACGTTGCGGGAGCTCGAGGCCGCGGGACCGCTGCCGATTCGGAGGATGCTAGTGATCTCCGCCCAGATCGCCGAGGGCCTCGCGAAGGCGCACGCCGCGGGGATCGTGCACCGGGACCTGAAGCCCGAGAACGTGATGGTGTCGAAGGACGGGTTCGTCAAGATCCTGGACTTCGGGCTGGCGAAGCTGGTGGAGCCGGAGTCGGGAGAGCTCTCGGCCATGCCCACGCTCGCACGAGCGGAGACGCATCCGGGCTCGGTGATGGGGACGGTCGCGTACATGTCTCCGGAGCAGGCATCGGGCGAGCCCGTGGATTTTCGGTCCGACCAGTTCTCGCTGGGCTCGATCCTCTACGAGGTCTCGACGGGCCGGAAGGCCTTTCAGAAGAAGACCGCCGCCGAGACGATGTCGGCGATCATCCGGGAGGAGCCGGAGCCGCTCGGCCGGTTGCGCCCGGATCTGCCGCTGCCCGTGCGGTGGATGCTGGATCGATGCCTGGCGAAGGATCGGGAGGAGCGGTACGCGTCGACGCGCGACCTGGCGCGAGATCTCTCGAGCGTGCGCGATCACATCTCCGAGGTCTCGAGCGGGTCGGAGGCGATGCTCGCGGCCACGGCGCGTCCGCGGCGCCGCGTCTCCGCCCTGATCGCGGGCCTCGCGATCGCCGCGGCGCTCGCCGCCGGCTGGCTCGCCCGCGGTCGCCTGATCGCCCCGGCCGGCGCTCCCCGATTCACCCGCCTCACGTTTCGACAGGGCTCGATCGGCAACGCCCGCTTCGGGCCGGACGGTCGGACGATCGTCTACGGCGCGACGTGGCCCGGCGATCCGGCGGGCCGGCAGCTGTACCGGACCCAGGTGGGGAGCCCCGAGTCGGCGAAGTTCGACTTCACGGGCGACATCCTGGCGATCTCTCCCTCGAACGAGATGGCGATCCGCTTGCTTCCCTCGCCCGGAGTCCTGGGGACTCTCGCCCGCGTGCCCATGAGCGGAGGCACGCCGCGCCAGGTTCTCGAAGACGTCCCCTACGCGGGAGCCGACTTCTCCCCGGACGGAACGGAGCTCGCCGTCGTGCACTTCGTCGGGGAACAGGGTCGGCTCGAGTATCCCATCGGAAAGGTACTCGCCCCGGAGGCCTGGGCGCCGCGCGTGTCGCGCGACGGCAAGTCGGTCGTCTTCTGGGACGCCAACGGGCTGGCCGTCGTCGATCGAGACGGAAAGGGGAGACGGGCCCTGTCTTCCGGATGGGTGGACCAGACCGGCGTGCCGTGCTGGAGCGCCGACGGGCGCGAGATCTGGTTCACGGCGCCGGAGCGCCTCGGGCAGCCTTCGCCTCTCTGGGCCGTGAACCTCTCGGGAAAGCGTCGGCTCGTGATGCGCGTGCCCGGCAGCCTCGAGCTCGACGACATCTCGCGCGACGGCCGCGTGCTGCTGGCACACTTCACCACCGGCCGGACGGTTCGTTTCACCTCGGCGACCGACGCGACGGGGCGCGACCTCTCATGGCTCGACGGCTCCGAGGTCGGCGACTTGTCGTCGGACGGGAAGACGCTCCTGTTGAACGAAATCGGCGAGGGCAGCGGGACGGGGCCCGTGGTCTACCTTCGCTCGAGCGACGGCTCGCCGGCCGCGAAGCTCGGCGAGGGCCATGGCTTCGGTCTCTCGCCGGACGGCAGGTGGGTGCTGGTCCGGTCTCCGGGCTCGGGAGGGAAGCCGGAGACCCTTTCCCTTCTGCCCACGGGGCCCGGCGGGCCGCACGCCCTTCCGGGAGAGGGACCCGTCCAGTACAACTGGGGAGCGTGGCTCCCCGACGGCAAGAGCGTCGTCTACTCGGCGCAGGGAAAGGACGGAAGCTGGCGGGTCTACGTTCAGACGGTCCCCGATGGCAAGCCAAGACAGATCGGGCCCGACACGACGGTCCTCATGAACGCGACCAGTCCCGTCTCGCCCGACGGAAGGTACGTCGTCACCGAGCGACATCCCGGAGCGTACCTCGTTTCCCTCGACGGGTCTTCTCCGCCGCGCGCCCTGCCCGGCCTGAACACCCCGGCGGATCGGATCGCGCAGTGGAGCCGGGACGCGAAGCACCTCTACGTCTACCGGCGTGTCGAGAGTCCATTGAAGGTGTGGCTCTACGACATCGAGACGGGGCAGCAGCAGCTCTGGAAGGAAATCGCGTACGACAGCACGCTCGAGGGCGTTCGAGTCCGGATCACGCCGGACGGCAATGCCTGGACCCTCGAGGGAGTGCGCATCCTCTCGGAGCTCTACCTCGTCGAAGGTCTGCGCTGAAGCCATGACGCTCTCGGCCGGAACGAAGCTGGGTCCCTACGAGATCCTCTCGCCGCTCGGCGCGGGCGGGATGGGCGAGGTCTACAAGGCGAAGGACACGCGGCTCGACCGGACCGTCGCGGTCAAGGTCCTGCCCGCTCACCTGTCGGCGTCGCCGGATTCGCGCCAGCGCTTCGAGCGCGAGGCGAGGACGATCTCGCAGCTCTCGCACCCGCACATCTGCGCGCTCTACGACGTCGGCAGAGAGAAGGACGTCGAGTACCTGGTCATGGAGCTGCTCGAAGGCGAGACTCTGGCCGAGCGGCTGGCGAAAGGCCCGCTGGCGCTCGAGCAGACGCTGCGCTACGGCGTCGAGATCGCGGACGCGCTCGACAAGGCGCACCGGCAGGGGATCGTCCACCGGGACCTCAAGCCGGGCAACGTCATGTTGACGAAGTCGGGCGTGAAGCTGCTCGACTTCGGCCTCGCGAAGGCGATGGCTCCCGCCACGAGCCCACAGGTCACCTCGCTGCCGACCCAGCAGAGGGTGACGAACCTGACCCAGGAGGGCACGATCCTCGGGACGTTCCAGTACATGGCGCCGGAGCAGCTCGAGGGTAAGGACGCGGATGCGCGGACCGACATCTTCGCGTTCGGCTGCGTCCTCTACGAGATGGCGACGGGGCGGAAGGCGTTCACGGGGGCGAGCCAGGCGTCCCTGATCACGGCGATCATGTCGGCGGACCCGCCGTCGATCTCCGCCGCGCAGCCGATGTCGCCGCCGGCGCTAGACCGAGTGGTCAAGACCTGCCTCGCGAAGGACCCCGAAGACCGCTGGCAGTCGGCCGCGGACATCGCGCGCGAGCTGAAATGGATCGGCGAGGGATCGGCGGCCGGCGTCGCGGCGCCGGCCGCGGTCGTGGGCAAGCGGCGCCACCGCGAGCGCCTCGCCTGGGCCGTCGCGGCGATCGCGACGATCGCCGCCGTCGCCGCGGCCCTCACGGCGTGGACTGCGCGCGGGGCGCGGCCGCCGGAGGATTCGTTGCGCTTCACCGTCATGCCTTCCGCGGGCCAGGGCTTCCTCGGGACGCCCCTGCTCTCCCCGGATGCGCGGCGCCTCCTCCTGAACCTGCAACATCCGGGAGGAACGACCTCGATCGCGGTACGCTCACTCGACGACCTCGCGATCCGCGGAATTCCCGGCACGGAGAACGCACGCGGCGCCTTCTGGTCTCCGGACGGGCGCGAGGTCGCGTTCTTCGCGGAGGGCAAGCTCAAGAGGGTGAGTGCCGACGGCGGTCCGGTCCAGACCGTGGCCCCGAGCGGCAGCGGGTTCTTCGGCGCGTGGAATCGAGACGGCTCCATCTACTTCACCAGCGAGTTCGGCAGCCCGATCATGTCGGTGCCCGCCTCCGGAGGAACGCCGCAGCCCGTGACGACCATCGAAGCGTCGAAAGGCGAGGTCGCGCACTTCCATCCCGCGTTTCTTCCGGATGGGCGGCACTTCGTGTTCGTGGCGCGCAACGGCGACCCGGAGAAGACCTCGGCGATGCTCGGCGAAGTCGGCTCGAAACAGGCTCGTGCCCTCTTTCACGTCGACGCCGACGCCATCTTCGCGCAGCCCGGCTACCTTCTGTTCGCGCGGGACAACGCGCTCTTCGCCTGGCGCTTCGATCCCCGCAGTCTGAAGCTCATCGGAGAGGCGCAGCCGCTCCTCCAGGGCGTCCGGTACGGAACGGAGGACAACCTTCTGGCGGTCTCGGCCGCCGGCGGCCGCCTCGCCTATCTGCCGTGGGCCATGCGGCGCCAGCTCGTCTGGCTGGACCGCAAGGGGCGCGTGCTCGGAACGGTGGGGGAGATCGGCGGATACGAGGACGTTCGCGTGTCGCCCGACGGCCGGAGAATCGCCGTGACGATTCGCGATCCGACGCACGGGCAGAACGAAGACGTGTGGGTCCTGGATTCGGCGCGCGGAACCGGCACCCGGATCACGTCGGAGCGCACCGACGAGTTCTGTCCGGCCTGGTTTCCGGACGGCGAGCGTCTGGCGTACTCCTCCGATCACGCCGGCTTCTATGATCTGTACGAGCGCCCGGCGAGCGGAGGACCCGAGAAGGTCCTCGCCCGTACGAAGCAGGACAAGATTTTTGCGACGGTCTCTCCCGACGGGAAGGCGATCCTCTACGACGCGTCCGAGGGAGCCAATTACGTCCGCATCCTGGCCCCGCTGGCCGGAGGCGCCGCCGTCCGCCTCAGCGAGAACGCCGCGTTTTCCGAGGAGCATCCGGCGATCTCTCCGGACGGCCGCTGGTGCGCCTTCGACTCGAGCGAATCCGGGAAGCGCGAGGTCTACGTTCAAGCCGTCGGGGGAGCCGGAGGGCCGAAGCGGCAGGTCTCCGTCGGCGGAGGGCAGACGCCGGTCTGGAAGGGCGACGGCTCGGAGCTGTTCTATGCGGCCCAAGACGAAATGCTGATGTCCGCGACCTTCCGAGGCAACGGCGACCGTCTCGAGATCGGCGATCCCCAGCCCCTGTTCCCGCTCGCGCTCGGCACCACGGGAGAGGTCCAGTTCTCCCGCCATCCCTACGACGTCTCGCCCGACGGCCAGCGGATCCTCGTGGTCCGCCGCGCGCCGGAATCCGAGCCGGCCGGCGCGATCGTCGTCACGAACTGGACTTCGCTCTTGAAGCGCGACCGCTGAGTTGGGGGCGGCGCCGGCCCGAAGAAAAAGGGCGGGCCCGGCGCCCGCCCTCCTCGTCGACTCCTCCGACGCGCCGAGCCTACGTGTTCGGCTGCGGCGTGTAGCGCAGGTACGGCTTGATCGTCCGCGAGCCCTTGGGGAACTTCTTCGGGACATCCGCGTCCGGAACCGCCGCCGTGATGATGCAGTCCTCGCCCGTCTTCCAGTTGACCGGCGTCGCGACCTGATAGTTCGCGGTCAGCTGCAGCGAGTCGATGACGCGAAGCAGCTCGTCGAAGTTGCGTCCCGTCGAGGCGGGATACGTCAGCGTCAGCTTGACCTTCTTGTCCGGGCCGATGACGAACACCGATCGGACCGTGAAATTCTCGGACGCGTTCGGATGGATCATGTCGTAGAGGACGGAGACCTTCTTGTCGTGATCCGCGATCATGGGGAAGTTGACCTTCGTGTTCTGGGTCTCGTTGATGTCGTGGATCCAGCCTTCATGATCCTTGAGCGGGTCCACCGACAGGCCGATGACCTTGACGCCGCGCTTCTCGAACTCCGGCTTGATCTTCGCGACGTAGCCGAGCTCGGTCGTACAGACCGGCGTGTAGTCCTTGGGGTGGGAGAAGAGGATTGCCCACTTGTCGCCGAGCCACTCGTGGAACTTGATCCTGCCCTCGGTCGAGTCCGCCTCGAAGTCGGGCACCGAGTCGCCGAGTCGCAGAGCCATGAAGCACCCCCTCGAAGCCGCACACCATTTCACAAACTCGCGGCGGCGGCAATCGGCCGATGCGCCGAATGCGGCTCAATCGTCCGGAAGTTATAGTCTTTCAACCAACTTGACCCTCAACGCAGGGACCCGTCTTGGTCCGTACGAGATCCTGTCGCCTCTGGGCGTAGGCGGGATGGGCGAGGTCTACAAGGCGAAGGACACGCGGCTGGAGCGAACGGTCGCGGTCAAGGTCCTGCCGTCGCATCTCTCGGCGTCCGCCGACTCGCGCCAGCGCTTCGAGCGCGAGGCGAAGACGATCTCGCAACTCTCGCATCCGCACATCTGCGCGCTTCACGACGTCGGGAGCCAGGACGGCGTCGAGTACCTCGTGATGGAGCTGCTCGAGGGAGAGACGCTCTCGGACCGGCTGGCGAAGGGTCCGCTGCCTCTGGAGCAGACGCTTCGGTTCGGGCAGGAGATTAATAATTAAGCGACAAATGTTATCTTC
>Ga0207691_10004501_pt1 | contig 13495 bp, 12 predicted proteins | sample KBSM13metaG_FD_184327 | JGI IMG/M metagenome (GOLD analysis project Ga0207691, IMG submission 184327) | Miscanthus rhizosphere microbial communities from Kellogg Biological Station, Michigan, USA - KBS M1-3 metaG (SPAdes) (version 2) | ecosystem: Host-associated > Plants > Roots > Rhizosphere >... | reverse complement strand
TCGTCGCCTACAGCCCGCTCGCGCGCGGCGTCCTCTCGGGCAAGTACGCGCCCGGCGCACCGCCGCCCGAGGGGTCGCGCGCCGCGCGCAACGACCAGCGCATCCTGCAGACCGAGTTCCGCGCCGAGTCGGTTGCGTTCGCCCGGCGCATCGCCGAGCACGCCGCAGCGCGCGGACGCACGCCTCTCCAGTTCGCGCTCGGTTGGGTCTGGAACAACGCGCTCGTGCACGGCCTGATCGGCGGCCCGCGTACGCTCGCGCAGTGGCAGCAATACCTCGATGCGCTCGATGCACCGTTCGATCGGGACGACGAAGCGCTCGTCGACGCGATGGTGCCTGCCGGACACGCGTCGACGCCGGGCTATTCGGATCCGGCCTATCCGATCGCCGGCCGGCAGCCGCGGACGCGCTAAGCGGTCAGCGCCCGCGCCGGCGCGGCTCGCGCTCGCCGCCGACGAAGTGCACGTCGGCCGGCAGCTCCGTCAGGCGCGGCGCACGGGTCCGCGCGGCGACGATCGCGATCGCCGCGGCGAGCTGGCTGTCCTCGTCGTCGACGGGGTCGTCGAAGCGGCGGCGCGGCGTTCCCGGCGCGGGCCGGCGCGCGACGCCGAGATCGCCGATCGCCGCCAGCGCGCGGCGGACGACGTCGGTCCAGCGGGTCCGCCCGGCGTCGATGGGGCGGCCGGCGACGACGAGGATGGCGCAGACACCCGCCTGCACCGCGAGGTACGCGACCGCGGCGACGCCGAGGATCGCGCCGAGCGACATCGTGTCGTTCCACTCGCGTGCGACGCCGAGCAGCGCGACGAAGAGCCAGAGCGCGTTCGACGCCGCGACCGGCACCGCGACGGCGAGCCAGTCGCTCGTCCCCCAGCGCGCGACGCGGCGACCCTGGGCGAGGCGTGGGAACGTGACCCGCTGCAGGACCACCGCGTTGACGACAAGCAGCGCGACGAGCAGAACCTTCGCGTGCAGCTTCGGATTCGCGAGCCCGGCGGGGCGCGCGGCGACGATGGCGGCGCCGGTCGCGCACAGGACGACGAGCGAGACGACGACGATCCGCGAAACGAATGCATTCGGCGGCGCGATGCGGACGCGGTCCTGCGCGAGCTTCGACAACAGCCTCAGGTCGGTGGCGACGATCGCGCCGAGCGCGAGCGCGGCGGCGAGGAAATGGGCGAAGACGAGCGCGAGGTGGAGCATGCAGCAGCGACGACGGGCTGCGCGCGATCGTCGCCGCGGCGGCGCGGCGAAGCTGTAAGCAAGGTAACCGGCGCGCGATCGCGGCGTGAACGACGTCGCACGAAGCGCGCCTTCGTCACTCTCCGACCGCGTGCGGGGGACGCTTTTCGTACCAGTGCGTGAAGCGGGTGCCGTCCCAGCACAGCGCGTAGTGTCCTGCCGGCTTGGCGTGGCGCAGCGCCCGCGGCCGGAAGATGCCGACGCACTCGCCGCCGGCGTGGCGCACGCTCGGATAGCGGATGCCCCAGCTCTCGACCGCGCGCAGCTCGCCGCCGAGCGCCTGCGACGGGCCGTAGTCGTCGGGATCGAGCGCGGCGGCGAAGCGGTTGGGCGCGTTCGCCGCCTCGCCCGGCTCCGCGAGGTCGTGCAGGTCGGCCTCGACGTTGGCGGTGATGAGGCGCAGGTCGATGTCGATCGCCGCCTCGTCGGTGCTGCGCAGGAACACCGCGCGGTGGTGGCTCACCTCGGCGATCGCGGTGTCGAGCGAGTGCGCCGCGTAGTAGACGCCGTAGGCGCCTTCGGAGAAGCGCGAACCGTCCTTGTTGAGGTGCGTGAACGCTGCCATCACCGGAGTCGCGCCCGGACCGGTGATGCGCTCGTCCTTGGCGACGAGCGTGATCTCGCCGAGCTCGTCGCGGATGCGCGGGTTGGCGAGCGCCTCGATCGCGAAGACGACCTCGAGATCGGCGGGGTCGGCGATCGCGTCGTAGAGGCCGACGGTCGGATAGCGCGACGGGATCAACCGGTACGACGGCCGCCAGCTGACGCGGCGCACCGGCACGGCCCGCGGGTCGATCTTCGCGGCCCGCGGCGGCGCCGCCGCGGCCACCCGCTCGGCGTGCTCCGCGACGCTCATGCCTTGCCGCCGCGTTGCGCGTCGAGGTACTCGCGGACGACGAAGAGGTCGGAGATCTGGCCCCCGAGCATGCGGTCGAGCGCCGATCGGCCGCCGAAGACGCGCGCACTGTTCGGCTTGCGCACCCACTCCTCGGCGCGGCCCGACGCCGGAAAGAGGATCTGCAGCGACGAATAGATGCCGAACAGGTGCGAGAGCCGTTCGAGGACGTGCCGGTCGAGCGGCCCGACCTTGCCCTGCTTCCACTGGTAGAGCGTCGCCCGCGAGACGCCGAGCAGCGTCGTCTGCTCGCTGCCCGAGAGATCCCAGGCGTCGGCGAGGCGGAAGAACGTCCGCAACGCCGCGCCGGCGGCACGGGCAGAGGTCAGATCGACGGCGGCTTGCGCGGGCTTGAGGAGCGCACTCATGGCGAAGGTGGACCGGAAGGCCGCACGACCTTAGTCCACAAACAGACAAAATTCAAGCATTTGTCTAGCAACAGACATGGTCTTTCCGGTCAGGAGCGGCCGTGCGTCACGCCGCCGTCGACCACGAGGGTCGAGCCGACGACGTAATCGCCGGCGCGCGACGCCAGGTAGATCGCCGCCCCCGCCATGTCGTCGTCGACGCCGATGCGGCCGGAGGGGATGCGCTTGCGCACCTCCTCGGCGTGGTCGCGCGCCGCCTTGTTCATCTCCGATGCGAACGCCCCCGGCGCGATCGCGCTGACGACGATGTGCTCGGGAGCGAGCCGGAGCGCCATCCGCCGCGTCAGCTGGATCAGCCCGGCCTTGCTCGCCGCGTACGAGTACGTCTCGAGCGGGTTGACCGAGATGCCGTCGATCGAAGCGATGTTGATGACCTTGGCCGGGCGCTCGGCGCTCGCCGCCTTGCGCAGCGGCGCCGCGAGCGCCTGGGTGAGGAAGAACGGCGTCTTCAGGTTGAGGTCGACGACCTTGTCCCAGCCCTTCTCCGGGAACGTGTCGAACGACTCGCCCCATGCCGCGCCGGCGTTGTTGACGAGGATGTCGAGCGCCTGCTCGCGCTCGCCGTACGCGGCGACGAGCGACTGCACGCCCTGGACGTCGGAGACGTCCGCCGGCAGCGCGACGCAGGTGCCGAGCGCCGACAGCTCGCGCGCGGTCGCCTCGCACGCGTCGGCCTTGCGTGACGAGATGTAGACGGCGCGGCAGCCGGCGCGCAGGAAGCCGGCAGCGATCATGCGGCCGATGCCGCGCGAGCCGCCGGTGACGAGCGCGGTCCGGCCGGAGAGTGAAAAGAGATCGTTCATCGCGGTCCTCGTGTGGCGAAGTGGATGGGCGGCGCGCCCTTGGCGGTCGCGCGCGCCTCGGCTCCGGCACGATACGCCCGGCCGGCGACGCGCGTCGTCGGACCGATCGGGGGGAACGATGCCGGACCTCGGCGCATCGCGCTTGTCGCGATGACCTTCGACGAGTCGTTCTGCGCGTGCGAGGAGGAAGCTTTCCGCTTCCTCGTCGACGAGCACGGCTTTCGTCGTTCGCACCGCGCGGTCGAACGTGGCGACGGCGACGGCATGCATGCGGTCGCCGTCTACCGCGCGAGCGACATCGACGCCGAGAGCGGCCGCGAGGTCGCGCTCTCGATCGCACCCCTCAGGCTCGAGCTCGGCCTGGCGGTCGCGTGCACGGCGGCCGGCACGTTCGCGATCGAGGAGCTGCATGCGATCGAGGGTCGCGAACCGTTCCCGCAGCGTGTCCACGGCCTCTACGACGCGATGCTCGAGCCCGAGCTGCTGCTCGCCGAGTTCGTGCGGCTGGCCGAACTGCTGCGCACCTGCGGCCGCCGCTTCTTCAACGACGAGGCGCAGCTCTGGGACGACCTCGTCGCCGCGCGCGAGCGCCGTGCCGACGGCGAGCGCATACGCGACGTCCTGATGCGCGCCAAGGTGGCGTTCTACGCGCGCGACTGGCTCGGCGTCGTCGCCCTGCTCGCGCCGATCGAGTCCCGCCTCGGCCGGCGCGCGACGGCCCGGCTCGCGTACGCGCGCCGCAAGGCCCTGCAGCAGGAGTGAGCGAGACGCTCGGGCACGGCCGTTGCTCGCAGCGGCCGAGGAGAGACACACGGTTGGAACAGAAGTGGCCGCAGACGCTCTGGGTCGCCCGCCACGGCCAGAGCGCGGGCAATGTCGCGCGCGACGCCGCCGAGGCGAGCGGGCTGCACCTGATCGACATCGCGCAGCGCGACATGGACGTCCCGCTCTCGCCGCTCGGCGAGCGCCAGGCCGACGCGCTCGGCCACTGGTTCGCCCAGCTGCCCGACGGCGAGCGGCCGGAGATCGTCCTCAGCTCGCCGTACGTGCGCGCGCGCCAGACCGGCAACCGCGTCCTCGCGGCGCTGCGCGGCGAGGCCAGCGGCGACGACGTCGTCGCGTGCGTCCACGACGAGCGGCTGCGCGAGAAGGAGTTCGGCATCCTCGACCGCATGACGACGTACGGCATCCGCGAGACGTACCCCGAGCTGGCGGAGCAGCGGCGCCACGTCGGCAAGTTCTATTTCCGTCCGCCGGGCGGCGAGAGCTGGTGCGACGTCATCCTGCGGCTGCGCAGCTTTCTCGACATGCTGGCGCGCGAGCACCGCGGCGACCGCGTGCTCGTCGTCGCCCACCAGGTGATCGTCAACTGCATGCGCTATCTTCTCGAACGCCTCGACGAGCAGGAGATCCTCGCGATCGATCGCCTCGCCGACGTCCCCAACTGCGGCATCACCTCGTATGAATTCGATCCTGACGCCGGCCGGCGCGGCAAGCTCGTCCGTCGGCTCGAGAACTTCGTCTCGCCGCTGCGCGAGGCAGGAGCGCCCGTGACCGCCGAGCCCGACCGCCCCGCGGCGCCGAAACCGTGATGGCTGCCGCCACCGTCGACGTCGACGCCCGGCTGCTGCGCGACTGGCCGCTGCCCGAGCCGGGCGCGAGCGCCGACAAGGAGGACCGCGGCTCGACGCTCGTCGTCGCCGGCGGCCGCGAGACGCCGGGAGCGGCGCTGCTTGCCGCCCGCGCTGCGCTGCGCGCCGGCGCCGGCAAGCTCGCCGTCGCGACCGCCGCGAGTGTCGCCGACGGCGTCGCGCTTGCGCTCGCGGAAGCGCGCGTGATCGCGCTGCCCGAAAGCGACTTCGGCGGCCCGGCGGCCGACGGCCTCGCCAAGCTCGAGACGCGGCTGCAGCGTGCCGATGCCGTCCTCGTCGGCCCGGGGCTGCACGACGCCGCCGCGACGCGCGCGTTCACTCGGCGGCTGCTCAAGCGCACCGCGCGCGCGGCGATCGTGCTCGACGCGCTGGCGATGGACGTCATCCTCGACCTCCGCCGCTTCGAGCGGCCGCCGCTCCTGACACCGCACGCCGGCGAGATGGCGCACCTGACCGGCTTCACGCGCGAGGACATCGCGGCCGACCCGGAGCGCCACGCGCGCGAGGCGGCGCTGCGCTGGAACGCGGTCGTCGCGCTGAAGGGCGCGACGACGCTGATCGCGACTCCGGACGGCGACTGCTGGCGCCACGCGAGCCAGCAGCCGGGGCTAGGGACTTCGGGATCGGGCGATGTCCTGGCCGGGCTCGTCGTCGGTCTCGCCGCGCGCGGTGCGCCGCTGGCGCAGGCGGCGGCGTGGGCGGTGGCGCTGCACGCGGAGGCCGGCGCGGCGCTCGCCGAGCGGCTCGGGCCGCTCGGCTATCTCGCCGGCGAGCTCGCTGCCGAGGTGCCCGCGCTGATGGCCAGGCTGGCGCATTGAACGCGAGGGACGGCGATGAAGAACGCGTTGCGACCGTATTTCGAGAAGCGCGACTTCGACGTCACCAGCGAGCCGACGGGCGGCAAGGCGACGCGCGGCGCGCTCTCGTTCGTCGTCCAGAAGCACGCGGCGACCCGGTTGCACTACGACTTTCGCCTCGAGCTCGACGGCACGCTGAAGAGCTGGGCAGTGCCGAAAGGTCCGAGCCTCGATCCGAGCGACCGGCGAATGGCGGTGCACGTCGAGGACCATCCGCTCGACTACGCCAGCTTCGAAGGCACGATCCCGAAGAGCCAGTACGGCGCCGGCCAGGTGATCGTCTGGGACAACGGCACCTGGGAGCCGGTCGGCGACGCGCGCGCCGGCCTGCGCGCCGGCAAGCTCAAGTTCCGCCTGCACGGCAAGAAGCTGCACGGCGGCTGGACGCTCGTGCGGATGCACGGCCGCGAAGGCGAACGCCAGGAGCCGTGGCTGCTCATCAAGGAGCGCGACGACGAGGCGCGCGCAGCGGCGGACTACGACATCACCGTCGCCGAGCCGAAGAGCGTGCTCTCGGAGCGGACGATCGCCGACAAGGCGACGGCGTCGCCACGCGAAGCGGCGGCCGACGATTCGAAGCAAAGGAAGCCTGCGGCGGCGAAGCGCGCTGCGCGCAAGACCGGCGCCCGCAAGGCGGCGACGCGCGCCGAAGCCGACGACGAAGGCGAGCCCCCGCGCACGTCGCGGACGTCGCACCGCATCAGCGCCCCGTCGCTGCCGGCCGGCGCGGTGCGCGCGCGCCTGCCGGCGACGCTGCTGCCGCAGCTCGCGACCCTCGTCAGCGAGACGCCGCACGACTCCGGCTGGATCTGGGAGATCAAGTTCGACGGCTACCGGCTGCTCGCGCGCGTCGAAGGCGACGACGTCCGCCTCTTCACGCGCCGCGGCAACGACTGGTCCGAGCGGATGCCGGCGCTCGTCGACGCGGTGCGCGCGCTCGGCGTCGGGCCGGCGTGGCTCGACGGCGAGATCGTCGTCTACGGCGCCAACGGCGTCCCCGATTTCAATGCACTGCAGAACGCGTTCGAATCGGCGCGCGTCGCCGACATCCAGTACTTCGTCTTCGACCTGCCGTACTGGAACGGCCACGACCTGCGCAACGTGCCGCTGGCAGAGCGGCGCGCGCTGCTCGCGGCGCTGCTCGAGCGCTCGCCGCAGGAGCGCATCCGCTTCAGCCAGGACTTCGACTCGAGCCCCGACGAGCTGCTGCAGAACGCGTGCCGCATGCGCCTCGAGGGAATGATCGGCAAGCGCGCCGACGCGCCGTACGTGTCGCGCCGCAGCCCGACCTGGATCAAGCTCAAGTGCACGCAGCGGCAGGAGTTCGTCATCGGCGGCTGGACCGACCCGCAGGGATCGCGAACCGGAATCGGCTCGCTCCTGCTCGGCATCCACGACGAAGGCGGGCACCTGCGCTTCGCCGGCGCCGTCGGTAGCGGCTTCGACCAGAAGACGCTGCGTGCGGTGAAGAGCGCGCTCGACGCGATCCCCGCCGCGCAGACGCCGTTCTTCGAGAAGCCGCGCGACGTGCGCGGCCACTGGGTCGAGCCGCGCCTCGTCGCCGAGGTCTCGTTCGGCGAATGGACGCCCGATGGGCGCATTCGCCACTCGGTCTTCCACGGCCTGCGCGACGACAAGGACGCGAGCGCGATCGGCCGCGAGCGAGCCGTCGCGCCCGCCGCGGCGGCGCGCAAGACGACCGGAGCGGCGACGAGCGTCGTCGCCAGGAGCCCGGCGAAGAAGGCGGCAGGCGCGAAGGCGACCGTGAAGGCCGCCGCGCCGGCGCAGCGCGGTGCGCCGGCGAAGGCGGCCGCGAAGCGAAGCGGCGACGCCACTGTCGAAGGCATCCGCATCAGCCATCCCGACCGCGTCGTCGACGCGACGACCGGGATCACGAAGATCGAGATCGTCAACTACTACCTCGAGGTCGCCAAGCTGATCCTGCCCCACCTCGTGCGGCGCCCCGTGTCGCTCGTGCGCGCGCCGGCGGGGCTCGCCGGCCAGCTCGTCTTCCAGCGCCACGCCGGCGCGCTCAAGATCCCCGAGCTGCGCGAGGTCGCGGCGGCGTTCTCGCCCGACCACGAGCCGATGCTCGAGGTCGATTCGTTCACGGCGCTGATCGGCGCCGCGCAGGCGAACGTGATCGAGTTCCACACCTGGAACGCGACGACCAAGGACGCCGCGCACCCCGACCGCATCGTCTTCGACCTCGACCCCGGCGAGGGCGTCGCGTGGCAGAAGATGCAGGAAGGCGCTGCGCTGATGCGTTCGCTGCTCGAGCAGATCGGCCTCGCGAGCTTTCTCAAGACGAGCGGCGGTAAGGGCCTGCACGTCGTCGTGCCGATCGCGCCGAAGGACGACTGGGACACCGTCCGCGAGCTGGCGAAGCGCGTCGTCGAGCACATGGCGGCGACGATTCCCGAGCGCTTCGTCGCCAAGAGCGGCGCGAAGAACCGCGTCGGCAGGATCTTCGTCGACTACCTGAGGAACGGCTTCGGCGCGACGACCGCGTGCGCGTGGTCGGCGCGCGCGCGCCCCGGGCTCGGCATCTCGGTGCCGTGCGCGTGGGACGAGCTCGACACGATCACGAGCGGCGCGCACTGGACGATCCGCAACGCGCACGAACGGATCGAGGAGCGCGCCGACCCGTGGCGCGGCTACGCGCAGACCCGGCAGAGCGTCGCGAAGGCGATGAAGGCGATCGGCGTCGCGCGCGCGCCGGCGTGACGACGCACCGGCACGCGACTCAGATCGCGCCGACGCTTCCCGTCACCGGCAGCACGATCCCGGTGATGTAGCCCGAGCAGACCGGCGAGGCGAGGAACACGTACGCCGGCGACAGCTCCTCGGGCTGCGCCGGCCGCTTCATCTGCGTGTGCTTGCCGAACTCGGCGACCTTCTCGGGCGGCGAGTCGGCGGGGTTGAGCGGCGTCCACACCGGGCCGGGAGCGACCGCGTTGACGCGGATGCCCTTGTCGACGAGGCTTTGCGCGAGCGACTTGGTGAACGCGTGGATCGCGCCCTTCGTCGCCGAGTAGTCGAGCAAGCGGGCGCTGCCTTCGAGGCCGGTGATCGACCCGGTGTTGACGATCGAGCCGCCTTGCTTCAGATGCGGCAGCGCCGCCCGCGCCATGTGGAAGTAGCCGAAGATGTTGGTGCGGAACGTCTCCTCGAGACGGTCTTCGCCGATGTCCTCGAGCGAGTCGGCGTGCTCCTGGAACGCGGCGTTGTTGACGACGACGTCGAGCCTGCCGAACGCATCGATCGTCCTAGCGACGACCTTCTCGGCGAACTTCGGCTTCTTGACGTCGCCGGCGACGAGCACGCAGCGTCGGCCCTCGGCCTCGATGCAGCGCTTGGTCTCGGCGGCATCGTCGTGCTCGTCGAGGTACGCGACGGTGACGTCGGCGCCTTCGCGCGCGAACAGCACGGCGACGGCGCGGCCGATCCCCGAGTCGCCGCCGGTGACGATCGCGGCGAAGCCCTCGAGCTTGCCGCTGCCGCGGTATTCGGGCGCCATGAACTGCGGCGCGAGCTCGAGGTCGGCCTCGCGGCCGGGCTTCTTCAGGTGCTGCGCCGGAAGCTGGTCGGGCTCGCGGCGCGCGCCCGCCTGCACCGCCTTCTTTTCCTTCTTCTCGTTGTCGTCGCTGCCCGGCGGCTTCGCCGCCTTCTTCTGCGCGTCCTTGCGGTCCTGCGTGGCCTGGATCTCGCGCTGCTTGCGCGCCGTCGCGGCGCCGCCGTCGCGCGACGCATCGTGGGCCGGGCGCGGGCTCACCGTGTCGCGCCGTCGGCGGCGTCGGCGAAGGAAGACGAATGCATCGCGGTTCTCCGTTCGTGCGTTCCCGAGGGGGCAAGACGTATGCCCGCAGACATCGCGCTGGCGAGCGCTGCGCAAGCGCGAAGCACACCCCGCGACCCGGGGGTGAATGGGCACGGAGCTTGCTGTTCTGCGGGCCGGCGACCACGCCGTCAACGAACCGCGACGGCGATCTCGCGAAGAAGGAATCTAGTGGACAAGGGAAGTGCGGTTCTTCAATCGGCAGCGGCGGGCGTCGTGTCCGGCCGCGCCGGCTTCGACACCCTCGTCGTCGGCGCCGGCTTCGCCGGCAGCGTCCTCGCCGAGCGGCTCGCCAATGTCCTCGGCCAGCGCGTGCTCGTCGTCGACAGGCGCCCGCACATCGGCGGCAACGCATACGACCGCCACGACGATGCCGGCATCCTCGTGCATCCGTACGGGCCGCACATCTTCCACACCAACTCCGCCGAGATCTTCGACTACCTCTCGCAGTTCACCGAGTGGCGGCCGTACCAGCACCGCGTGCTCGCGAGCGTCGACGGCCAGCTGCTGCCGATGCCGATCAACCTCGACACCGTCAACCGCCTGTACGGCCTGAACCTCACCTCGTTCGAGATGAAGGGCTGGCTCGAGTCGGTCGCCGAGAAGCTCGACAAGGTCGAGACCTCGGAGGACATGGTCGTCTCCAAGGTCGGGCGCGACCTGTACCTGAAGTTCTTCCGCGGCTACACGAGGAAGCAGTGGGCGCTCGATCCGAGCGAACTCGACGCCAGCGTCACCGCGCGCGTGCCGACCCGGACCAACCGCGACGACCGCTATTTCGCCGACACCTACCAGGCGATGCCGCGCCACGGCTACACGCGCATGTTCGAGAAGATGCTCCGCTCGCCGAACATCAAGGTGCTGCTCAACTGCGACTACCGCGAGGTCGTCGACCTGGTGCCATGGAAGCACATGGTCTACACCGGTCCGATCGACGCGTTCTTCAACCACCGCTACGGGAAGCTGCCGTACCGCAGCCTCGAGTTCGAGCACGTCAACCTGCCGCAGCAGCAGTTCCAGCCGGTCGGCACGGTGAACTATCCGAACGACTACGCGTACACGCGGATCAGCGAGTTCAAGCACATCACCGGGCAGAAGTCGGAGAGCACATCGATCGTCTACGAGTACCCGCGCGCTGACGGCGACCCGTACTACCCGGTGCCGCGCAAGGAGAACGCCGAGCTCTACCGCAGGTACGAGCACGACGCCGAACAGCTTGCCAACGTCACCTTCGTCGGCAGGCTCGCGACCTACAAGTACTACAACATGGACCAGGTCGTCGGCCAGGCGCTGGCGGCGTTCAAGCGGCTGCAGAAGACGCTCGTCAGGGCGCCGATCGAGGTCGCCCTCGCGGCGGCACCGTCGGCGGCGAACCAGCCCGGATTCACGCCGGCGCACCAGGTTTCGCGAGCAGTCGTTCGCGCCGGCGGCGGCTGAGCGCGCACGCGGCACGGCCGGCGCGCGGGGGCGCCGGCACAATCGCGCGGATGAGCGACGATCCGCTCCACCTCGTCGATGCGACGATGTTCTGGAGCCCGACCGGCGGCGGTGTCCGCCGGTACCTGCAGACCAAGCACGCATGGCTCGCGCGCCAGCCGCGCTGGCGCCACACGATCGCCGTGCCGCGCGTCGCCGGCGCCGGCGCCGATGCGGCGACGCTGCCGTCGTGGCCGCTGCCGGCGAGCGGTGGCTACCGCCTGCCGCTGCGGCGGCGCGCGATCGCGCGCGTCCTCATAGAGCTTCGGCCCGACCTGATCGAGGCCGGCGATCCGTACCGCGTCGCCTGGGGCGCGCTCGACGCTGCGCGTTCGCTCGGCATCCCCGCGCTCGCATACTGCCACTCGAACGTCGCCGCGATGGCGCGACTCGTCGCCGGCCCGTTCGCGACCGCGGCAGCACGCGCAGCCGAGCGCTATGCGCGCCATCTGTATCGTCGCTTCGAGCTCGTGCTCGCGCCGAGCGAAGACATGGCGGCGCGGCTGCGCGACTGGGGCGTCGACCGCGTCGCCTGCCAGCCGCTCGGCGTCGACACCGAGACGTTCCACCCGCGCGCGCGCGAACGCGCCTGGCGACAGCGGCACGGCTGGTCGGACGCGACGCGCGTTCTCGTCTACGCGGGGCGCTTCGCCGCCGAGAAGCACCTCGACGTCCTCGCCGCCGCGGTTGCGCGGCTCGGCGATCCGTACGTGCTCGTCGCGATCGGCGCCGGCCCGGTGCCGCCGCGCGGCGATCGCGTCGTCGTCCTTCCCTTCGTTGCGTCGTCGCGCGAGCTCGCGACCGCGCTCGCGAGCGCCGACGCGTTCGTCCACGCCGGCGACCAGGAGACGTTCGGACTCTCGGCGCTCGAAGCGATGGCGTGCGCGACACCGGCGGTGCTGCGGGCGAGTGCGGGCCTCGCCGAGCTGTGCGACGGCGTCGGCGCGATCGGCGTCGGGGCAGGCAGTGCGGCGGCGTTCGCCGAGCAGGTCGATGCGCTCTTCGCCGGCGACCGCGAGCAGCGTTCGCAGGCGGCGCGTGCGCGCGCCGAAGCGAGCGACTGGGAGCGCGTCTTTCCTGCGCTCCTCGGCCACTACCAGCGACTCGTGGGCGCGCGCGCAGCCATCGCCGCGCCGCTCGCCGGCAACGCGGACACCACGGCAGCACTGCAGCGATGAGCAAGCACAAGCGCGAACCGACCGTCTGCATCGTCCTCCACGACGCGGCGCCGTCGACGCGACCTTCCTGCGCGCGCGTGCTGGCCGCGGTGCGCCAGGTCGCCGGCGACGCGCCGGTGACGATCCTCGCCGTGCCGCGCTACCACGGCGAGGAGCCGACCGCCGAGTTCGAGTCCTGGCTCGGCGAACGCGCGCGCCGCGGCGACGAGATCGCGCTGCATGGCTGCACGCACCTCGACGACGGCAAGCCGAACGGTGCGATCGATGCCGTTCGGCGCTCGCACTACACGCGCGGCGAAGGCGAGTTCTGGTCGCTGTCGCGGCGCGATGCGCTGGCGCGCATCGACGTCGGCATCGCCTGGTTCGCCAGGAACCGCTGGCCGCTCTCCGGCTTCGTCGCGCCGGCATGGCTGCTCGGCCCCGGCGCCCGCGAAGCGCTGCTCGAACGGCCTTTCGAGTACACGGCGACGCTGCGCCAGCTCATCCAGCTGCCGTCGCAGGTCGCGATGCCGAGCCAGAGCGTCGTCTACAGCACGTCGAGCGGGTGGCGGCGGCGGATGTCGCTGGCGTGGAATGCCGGCGTCGATCTCCTCGAGCGGCGCAACGCCGTGCTGCGCATCGAGCTGCACCCGCGCGACGCCGATTTCGCGCCGGTGCGGCGCTCGTGGCAAGGCATCCTCGCGCGCGCCCTGCACAAGCGGCGGCCGGCGACGGTCGCCGAGTTCGTGCGCAGCGCACGCGGCCGCGAGTGGTGACGCTCGCTAGAGCAGGTTGAAGCTGACGACGGCGGTGATGCCGCCGATGAGCGCGCCGACGATGACGTCGCTCGGATAGTGCAACCCGAGGACGATCCGCGACAGTGCGATCAGCAGCGTCAGCGGCCAGACGAACAGCGCCGACACCGGGTAGTACGCGGTCAGGATCACGCTGAACGCAGCCGAGTGCAGCGTGTGGCCGCTCGGAAAGCTGAACTCGTCGAGCGAGCGCGTCCGCGCGCAGATGCCCGGACAGGTCCGGTACGGCCGCGGCCGCGCGATCCAGCGCTTGATGATCCGGTAGAGGATCAGGTTGACGAGGCCGACGCCGACGGCGCGCACCGACGCCGACGTGCCGACCGGTCCGCCGG
>Ga0207691_10004499_pt1 | contig 13497 bp, 14 predicted proteins | sample KBSM13metaG_FD_184327 | JGI IMG/M metagenome (GOLD analysis project Ga0207691, IMG submission 184327) | Miscanthus rhizosphere microbial communities from Kellogg Biological Station, Michigan, USA - KBS M1-3 metaG (SPAdes) (version 2) | ecosystem: Host-associated > Plants > Roots > Rhizosphere >... | reverse complement strand
GCCGTGAGGCGCGCTACGGCGTCGCGTCGATGTGCATCGGCCAGGGCCAGGCGATAGCGGCCGTCGTCGAGCGCCTCTGAGCGCCGGCGGCGGGGCTCCGCCGGTCTCGGGGTCGTAGGCGGGGTGCGCGAGCTCGCCGCCCTGTCGGGGGTGAACTGCGCAGAGGTCTGAGGCGGCGGGGCAGGGGAGAACCCGCCGCACCGGTCGCTCAGGGCTCGACGAGATCGCGCTCGACGGCCGCCGCGACGTCACGCGCGATGTCGATGAACGCGCGCGCGGCAGGGGAGCGGTGGCGGTCGCGGTGCCAGACGACGGCAACCACGCGGCGCGGCACCTTCGGCACCAGCCGGATCGCCTTGACGCGGTCGTCGCCCGGTGCGATCGCGAGCAGAGGGGTGAGCGCGACGCCGAAGCCCGCGGCAACGAGCCCCTGGATCGTGCCGTTGTCGTCGGAGCGGAAGCCGTAGTCGATCTCGTAGCCTCGCACGCCGAGCTCGTTCTCGACGAGGAGGCCGCTCGCGCACACGTTCGACCCGATCAGGACGTGGTCGCCGAGGTCGTCGAGCGAGGCCGACGTCCGCTGAGCGAGAGGGCTGTCGGCCGGGACCAGGAGGACGTACGGGTCGCTCATCAGGTCGAGCGCCTCGAAGGGGCCGTCGGGCAGCGGCGGGCTGCCGAAGGCGAGGTCGACGCTCCCCGACTCGATCGCCGCATAGAGCTCCGGGTCGGTCGTCGGCTCCGAGAGCCCGAGCTCGATGCCGGGCCAATCCGCGAGGAAGCGGCGCATCACGCCCGGCAGCACCCGCGCGCCGACCGACTGGTAGGTCGCGACCCGCAACGTGCCGGTCTCGCCCGCGCGAAGGGAGGCGATGTCGGCGCGAGCCGCGTCCAGCCGCGCGACGATCGCCTCCGCATGCCGGAGGAGCAGCGCCCCCGCCTCGGTGAGCGAGACGGCCCGCGGACCGCCGGGGCGCTCGACGAGCGTCTCGCCGACGATCCTCTCCAGCGTTGCGATCTGCTGGCTGACCGCCGACTGCGTGTACCCGAGCCGGTCCGCGGCCCGCCCGAAGGATCCCTCGCGCGCGACTGCGTCGAGAGCGGCGAAGTGACGAACCTCGACGCCGAGCCATTGATCAGGTTGGGTAATCGTAGCCATGAATACCTCGACTTGCCCTAATAGTACCTGCAAGGCAGAGTACGGCCATGGAACTCGCATTCGTCATCTTCCTCCTCGTCGTCGGCCCGCTCGCGCTGCTCGCAGGGCGCGACTCCCGGATCGACGACGTCGAGCGCCGCCGCACCTACCGGGGCTGAGCCCACGCCGGTGTAGGCTCCGCGGCCGGATGGCGGTGGAGCGGATCGGGGTCGTCGGGCTGGGCGCCATGGGCGCCGGCATCGCGCAGGTCGCGATCGAGGCCGGCTTCGAGGTCGTCGGGCGCGAGGTCACCGCGGATCTCGGCGAGACGGCGGCCGGCCGCATCGGCCACTTCCTGGCCCGAAAGGCCGAGAAGGGACAGCGCACGCAGGACGAGCGCGACGCCGCGATCGCCCGCCTGGTCACGACGACCGAGCTCGCCGACCTGGCCGGGTGCGATCTCGTGATCGAGGCGATCGTGGAGGAACTGGACGCGAAGCAGGCCCTCTTCGCCGAGCTCGAGCGGATCTGCCGCGCCGACGCCGTGCTCGCGAGCAACACGTCAGCGCTCTCGGTCACCGAGATCGCGGCGGCGACCGCGTCGCCGGACCGCGTCGTCGGGATGCACTTCTTCAATCCCGCACCGCTGATGCCGCTCGTCGAGGTCGTCCGCGCCCAGCTCTCCTCCGACGAGGCCGTCGCGGCGGCGCTGGCGGTCGTCGAATCGCTCGGCAAGGTTGCGGTTCCGTGCCACGACACGCCCGGCTTCGTCGTCAACCGCGTGTTGATCCCCCTGCTCAACGACTGCGTGCGCGTCCTCGACGAGGCGCGCGTGACGCCGGAAGGGCTAGACGCGGCGATGACGAACGGCGCGGGCTGGCCGATGGGCCCCTGCACGCTTCTCGACCTCGTCGGCATCGACGTCCACGTCCACGCCTCCGAGGCGCTCTACGAGAAGCTCCGCGAGCCGCGGATGGCACCGCCACCGCGGATCGTCGGCATGCGCAACGCCGGACTGCTCGGCCGGAAGTCGGGCCGAGGGTTCTACGCCTACGAGTGAGGCGCCGCCGGGACCATGTCGACACCGAGGCGGGCGGCGACCGAGGGCACGAGCGACCCCTGGACGACCACCGAGCAGAGGACGACCACGAACACGATCCCGTAGATCTCCGACGCGTCGTCGGTGCCGTTCACGACGGCGAGTGACGCGAGCAGGATCGGGACCGCGCCCTTCAGCCCGCTCCAGACGACGAAGCCGCGCTCGCCCCAGGAGAGCCGCACCGGGAGCAGGAGCGGGGTCACGACGAGCGGACGGATCACGAGCCCGAGCAGCGCCGCGAGCACGAGCCCCTGCCACCAGAGCCCGGCGTCCCCGATCAGCGCCAGGTCGACCGTCAGGCCGAGCGCGACGAACGCCGCCAGCTCGCCGAGGTCCGTCAGCGCCGAGCCGAAGTCCCGGACCGCCCTGCGGGCGGCGTACCGCATGTCGCCGACCAGGATGCCGGCGACGAAGACCGCGAGGAAGCCGGATCCCTTCGCGACGGTGGCGGTGCCGTAGATCGCCCCCACCGCGAGGATCACCGCGATGGGGTAGAGCGTCCGATCGGGCAGCGGCGCGCGGCGGATGAGCGCGGCGAGCGCCAGCGCTCCGGCGACGCCGACCGCGAGGCCGATCGTCATCTCGCGGACGAACTCCTCGGCGACCGTCCAGAGCGTGCCGTTGTCATGCGTCGCGACCTCGATCATCCCGATCATGAGGGCGATTCCGACGGGGTCGTTGAAGCCCGACTCCCCCTCGAGGATCGTCCCGGAGCGGCCGCTGACATCGCGACCGGCGAGGACCGAGAAGGTGACGGCGGGGTCCGTGGGCGAGAGCGCCGCTCCGATCAGGCCGGCGACCGTCCAGGAGAAGCCCAGCGCGTAGTGCGCCGCCACGGCCACGAGCGCCGCCGTCCCGAACGTGCCGAGGACGCCGAGCGCGACGATCGGCGCCGCGCTGGCCCGGAAGCGCCGCACGCCGATGTTCGAGCCGCCCTCGAACAGGATCACGACGAGCGCGAGCGTGACGATCCGCTGGACGTCCTCGATCGTCAGCACGCCGTCGAGCCGGTCGACGATGTCCGACGCGGCCGCCGCGGCGACGAGGAGCAGGCCCGCCGTCGGGACTGCGAGACGGCCCGCGACCATGCGGACCCCGATCGCCAGGAGCAGTGCGCTCGAGGCGAAGAGGATCACGCGGCCGAAGTCGACCATGTCGCCCATGGCGACGATCTTGCACTGCCGTCCGGCCGAACGTGCCGCAAGCCGCGGCGCCGGCGGGCAGCTCGCGCACGGTGCAGGGTGGGCGTCGTCCCGGCGCCCGCTTACACTTTCCTTACGCCTGTCTCACCCCGCACCCACGCGTCGTCCCGATACTTCGTGCACGCATGCGTGCCGCGCTTCTGTCTGCCCTCGTCTTCGCCATCGCCGTCCCCGTCGGGTGGGCTGCAGCGAGCCCTGCCGGGACGCTCTCGATCGAGAGCGGACGCGGCACGGTCGTGCTCACCGGGAAGGGGATCGTGATCGGCCGGCTCGAGAAGGGCGACGTGAAGATCGTCGACCTGTCGCCGCTCGACCAGTGGAGCCCGCGCGTCAACGGCGTCCCGCGAGGGAAGACGGTGTGGCTGCGCGGCAAGAACGTCAACTTCTACGTGCCCGGCGGGCGGTACAAGATCACGGTGCGCGGCGAGGGGTTCTCCATCTCCGCTCGCGGGCAGGGGAGCGTGACGCTGACCGGCAACCCGGATCCCACTGGCGCGACCGGGACGTACGCGATCGGCGACGCCGGCTCGTCGGCGATCCCGAGCGTCGCCCAGACGGTGGCGTTCGGGGCAGCCGCGGTGGAGGGGCCGACCACGAAGGCAGTCGCGCCGTGAGCCAGCCGCAGACGGTGCTGGTCGTCGAGGACGAGCAGTCGATCGCGTCGTTCGTCTCGCTCTATCTCAAGAACGCCGGCTACGGCGTGCGCGCGGTGGGCACCGGCGCCGGTGCGCTCAACGCCGTCGCGGCCGAGATGCCCTCCCTCATCGTGCTGGACCTCAACCTCCCGGACATGGACGGGATCGAGATCTGCCGCCGGATCCGCAAGAGCTCGGACGTGCCGATCATCATGCTCACCGCCCGCGACGAGGACGTGGACAAGATCATCGGCCTCGAGGTCGGTGCGGACGACTACCTGACGAAGCCCTTCAATCCGCGCGAGCTCGTCGCGCGCGTGAAGAGCGTCCTCCGCCGCGCGACGTCCGACCGTCGCATCGACGAGGGCGACGAGATCCGCCACGGCGACCTGTCCATCAACTCCGGTCGCCGCGAGGTGCTGGTCGGCGACGACGAGATCCAGCTGGCACCCAAGGAGTTCGACCTCCTCTGGGAGCTGCTCGACCACCGTGGCATCGTCCTCACGCGAGACCAGCTGCTCGAGCGCGTGTGGGGCTACACCTTCGCCGGCGACACGCGGACGGTGGACGTCCACGTCCGGCAGATCCGGCGGAAGCTCGGGGACGCGTCGCCGATCGTGACCGTGTGGGGCGTCGGCTACAAGGTCGCGTCCGAGCGCACGACCGCTCCCACCGCGTAGAGCGCCGTCGTGGCGCCACCGCTCCGGTTCAGGGCTCCGAGCCGCGGCGTACGCTTCGCCCTGATGCCCGGCTCGCTGCGTTTTCGGCTGCCGGCGGTGTTCCTGCTCGGGATCGTGCTCGCCGGCCTCGTCTCGGCGCTCATCGCCGTCCAGCTCTTCTCCGGCTTCACGCGCAACCAGTCCTACGAGGAGCTCGGCCGCGAGGCACGGGGCATCGCGCGCCTGTACGGCGACGCTGCCCTGCGCGCGGCAGACGAAGGGACGCCCGCGCCCGACTTCGCGCCCGCTGCGCTGGAGCTCGCGACGGGTGACCAGCTGTTCTACGTCGGCGCGCCCGCGTTCCCCGGGCAGAGCACCGGGCTCGAGCGGCTTGCGGAGTCGGCGATCCCGGCGGCCGCGCTCACCTCGAACGGCCCGTACCGCTTCCAGTTCCGGCCGCCCGGGCGGACGCGGAGCTACCTCGCCGTCTCGCAGCCGCTCCGCCTCGAGCGGGACGGCCCCACGCTCGGCGCGATCGTCGTCGCCAAGGCGCAGGACGTCGTCCGTGACCAGTGGTTGCCGCTGGTCGCCCGCCTCGCCGCGGCGTTCGCGATCGGCGGCCTCCTCGCCTGGCTCCTCGGTCTCTGGCTCTCGCGCCGCATCAGTGGCCCTGTCGAGGCTCTGGCCAAGGCATCGGACGAGATCGCACACGGCAACTATGCGGTGCACGTGCCGGTCGGCCCGGGCGGCAACGAGATCTCGCATCTCTCCGAGCGCTTCAACGAGATGGCGGCGCGACTGGCAGCGACCGAGGAGCGCGAACGCCAGTTCCTGATGTCCGTCTCGCACGAGCTGCGCACGCCGCTCACGGCGATCAAGGGGCACGTCGACGCGCTCCGCGACGGCCTGGTCGACGACCCGGAGCTCGTCGGGGCGTCGCTCGAGGTGGTCGCGAGCGAGGCGACGCGGCTCGAACGGCTCGTCGGGGACGTGCTCGACCTCGCAAAGCTCCGCGCCCACCGGTTCACCGTCCAGACCGAGGAGGTCGACATGGGCCGGCTGATCGAGCACGCCTACGGCTCGTTCGGCGACGAGGCGCGTCGCCGCGAGATCGACTACGAGCTGCAGGGATCGGAGACGGCCCCGACGATCATCACCGACGGCGACCGGGTGCTGCAGGTGATCACGAACCTCCTGAAGAACGCCTTCCGCTGGACCCCGGACGGCGGCAGCATCGACGTCCTGCTCGAGTCGTCGAACGGCACCGTCCGCGTCGACGTGGTCGACAGCGGCCCGGGCATCTCACCCGAGGACGCCCAGCGCATCTTCAGCCCGTTCGTCTCGCGCGACACGCAGGGGACCGGGCTCGGCCTGCCCATCGCACGGGAGCTCGCGGGGGCGCTCGGCGGCAGGGTCGAGCTCGAGACCGAGCCGGGGGAGGGGAGCCGCTTCCGCCTCGTCCTCCCCGTCCGCCGCGCCTGACAGGCGCCCGCGCCGCGACGAAGTAGAGTCGGCGCATGGCGGAGCCGGCGGCAGTCCTCGAGCTTCCGCGCCGCCGCTCCCCGGCCGCCGCGGCGCTCGTCGCCATGCGGCCGCGCCAGTGGACGAAGAACCTGCTGCTCTTCGCCGGCATCATCTTCGCCGCGAAGCTCGGCGACCCGGCGCGCTGGGCCGCGGCCGTGGCGGCGTTCGTCGCCTACTGCGCGGCGTCGAGCGCGGCGTACCTCGTGAACGACGTGCGCGATGCCGAGTCCGACCGGCTCCATCCCGTCAAGCGCTCGCGTCCGATCGCCCGCGGCGAGCTCTCCCCGCGGGCCGCTTGTGTGCTCGCCGGGGCGCTCGCGCTCGCGGCGCTCGCGCTCGCCGGCGCACTCGGCCCGCCGTCGCTCGCCTGCCTCGCGGCCTTCGTCGCCCTGCAGGCGGCCTACTCCCTCGGGCTCAAGACCTTCGAGCTCGTCGACGTGCTCGCGATCGCAGGGCTCTTCGTCCTGCGGGCGTCGGCCGGGGCGATCGCGGTCGACGTCCGCATCTCGGAGTGGCTCCTGCTCTGCACCTTCCTGCTCGCGCTCTTCGTCGCGCTCGGGAAGCGCCGCGCCGAGCTCGGGCTCGACGGCGTCCACGCGCGTCCGGCGCTCGACGGCTACAGCGTCGCCCTCGTGGACCAGCTGCTCGCGATCGTCGCGGCGGCGACGATCGCCGCCTACACGGGGTACGCGCTCGCGGCGCACGACACGCGCTGGCTCGTCGCGACCGTCCCGCTCGTCGTCTACGGGCTCTTCCGATACCTGCTGCTGCTCCACCGGCGCGGCCTCGGCGAGGAGCCGGAGACGCTCCTCGTCGAGGACCTGCCGTTGCTCGTCACGGTCGCCGTCTGGGCGGCCGCGTGCGCCGTGATACTCGCCTTCGGCTAGAGCGTCCTACGCGACCGCTGCCCGCTCGGCCGGCGAGAGCGTCTCCTCGTCGCGACCCGTCGGGAGCGGCACGACCGCACCCTCGATTCCGTCCTCGAGCCGCTTCAGCCTCCGATCGACACCGGACCACCCCGCGGACACGAGGTCGACGAGGATCGCCAGATCGTCGATCCGCGCGTTCCGTTCCGCCAGGAGCTCCTCCTCGAGCCGCTCGAGCCGCCGCAGCGCCTGGTTCACGCCGCCGCGGATCTCGGCGAGGCTACGGCTGACCGGGACCACCTCGCGGGCGATGCCGTCGCGCACCGCGATTCCCACCTGCTTCGGCAGCGAGGTCTCCAGCTCGTCGGCGACCTGCGCCAGGCGCATCACCTCGGCGCGCGCCCTCTCGAGCGACGCTTCGAGCCGTGCGCCGGCGACGCCTTCCGTGCGCGCCTCGGCGACCCGCTGCCGTGCCCTCTCCAGCACCTGTTCGTCCATGGGCCAAGGATACTCTCGCCGCAGGATGAGGGCGTCCGAGCTCGACTACGACCTGCCGGCCGAGCTGATCGCGCAGCATCCCGCGACGCAGCGAGACGCATCGCGGCTGCTCGTCGCCGACCGCGCGACCGGCGCCGTGCGGCACCGGACGTTCTCCGACCTGCCCGAGGAGGTCGGCGGGTACCTCACGGTCGTCAACGACACCCGTGTCGTCCCCGCCCGCTTGCACCTGCGGCGGTCGACCGGCGGGGCGGTGGAGGTGCTCCTCCTCGAGCCCGTCGGCGACGGTATCTGGGAAGCGCTCGCCCGCCCTTCCCGCCGGCTGCGGCCCGCCGAGCGTCTGGAGCCGGGCGACACGGTGTCACGCGGCTCCTCCGTGGAGCTCGTGGGGGCGCTCGGCGGGGGAAGATGGCGGGTGCGGGTTGTAGGCGAGCCCCCCGGTGAGCTGCCCCTGCCGCCGTACATCCACGAGCGACCCGCCGACCCCGAGCGGTACCAGACGGTGTACGCGCGCGAGGCCGGGTCGGCGGCTGCGCCCACGGCGGGACTCCACTTCTCGCCCGACGTGCTGGGGCGTCTCGACGTCGAGCGGATCACCCTCCACGTCGGGCTCGACACCTTCCGGCCGCTCACGGCCGAGACGCTCGAGGAGCACGAGCTCCACGGGGAGCGCTACGCCGTCGGTGCCGCCGCCTGGACGAGGATCCAGGCGGCCGAGCGCGTGCTCGCCGTGGGGACGACGACGACCCGCGTGCTCGAGACGCTCGCGCGGGGCTCGCCGCTCGAGGGTCGCTCCGACCTGTTCATCACGCCCGGCTTCGCGTTCGGTCGCGTCGACGCGCTCCTCACGAACTTCCACCTGCCGCGGACGACCCTGCTCGCGCTCGTCATGGCGTTCGCGGGGATCGAGCGGACGAAGGAGCTGTACGACGTGGCGATCCGCGAGCGATACCGCTTCTACTCCTTCGGCGACGCCATGCTCGTCCTGTGATCATCGCCCGATGAGCTTCGTCGTCGAGGCCACGGACGGCGCCGCGCGCGCCGGAGTGCTCCGCACGGCGCACGGCGACATCCGCACGCCGGCGTTCATGCCGGTCGGCACCAAGGGGACCGTGAAGACCCTCCTCCCGGCCGAGGTGCGCTCCCTCGGCGCCGACGTGATCCTCGGGAACACGTACCACCTGCACTTCCGCCCCGGCGAGGACGTGATCGAGGAGCTCGGCGGCCTGCACGCGTTCAGCGGCTGGGACGGCCCGATCCTGACCGACTCCGGCGGCTTCCAGGTGTTCTCACTGCGCGACACGCTCGCGCGGGTCGACGACGACGGCGTCACGTTTCGCTCGGTCTACGACGGGAGCGAGGAGCGCCTCACGCCCGAGCGCGTCACCGAGATCCAGCGCCGGCTGGGATCGGACGTCGCCATGTGCCTCGACATCTGCCCGCCTGCGGACGTCACGCTGCGCGAGCACGCGGAGGCCGTCCGGCGCACGCAACTCTGGGCGGAACGGCAGGTCGACGCGCCGCGGGCGCCCGGTCAGCTCCGCTTCGGGATCGCGCAGGGGGGTACGGACCCGGCGCTCCGCACGCGATCGATCGAGGGCATCGTCGGCCTGCCCTTCGACGGCTTCGCGCTCGGCGGGCTCGCCGTGGGGGAGAACCGCGTGGAGATGCTCGACACCGTCGGCTGGGCGGCGCCGCTCCTGCCCCGGGAGCAGCCGCGCTACTTCATGGGTCTCGGCGACGCCGAGGGAATCCTCGAGGTGATCGCCCGGGGCATCGACATGTTCGACTGCGTCCTGCCGACGCGGACCGCCCGGACGGGGTCGGCGCTCACGGCGCGAGGGCGCCTCAACCTCCGCAACGCACGGTTCGTGCGCGATCCGAGGCCGCTCGAGGACGGGTGCGGGTGCCCCGCGTGCGCCGGGTTCTCCCGCGCGTTCGTGCGCCACCTCGTCAATCAGCAGGAGTTGCTCGGGCTGCGCCTGCTCACACTGCATAATCTGTGGTTCACACTGCGACTGACCGCCGGCGCGCGGGAAGCGATCACCCGCGGTGCGTTCGACGCCTACCGGGCGGACGCGCTCGCCTCGCTCGCCGCCGGCTTCGAGGAGGAACGTTGAACGGTGGCACCCTGATTCTGCTCGCTGCGATGTTCGCCCTGCTGTGGGTGCTGCTGATCCGGCCCCAGAAGCGCAAGCAGGCCGAGCAGCAGCAGCTGCTCTCCGGCATCGAGCCGGGCGACGAGGTCCTGACGATGGGCGGCATCTACGGCATCGTCCACGAGATCGACGAGGAGGACGACCTGGTCGTCGAGATCGCCGAGGGCATCCGGGTGCGCGTCGCGCGGCGCGCCGTCGCAGGCGTGGTCAAGCCCGACGACGAGCCCGATGAGGCCGACGAGGACGGCGGCGAGGACGCCGCCGAGGCGGCGGAAGGTCTGAATGATGAAGACGGTGTTGTCGTCTCCGAGGAAATCGTGAAGTCGGAGGTCACGGAGGGTGCCGAAGCGCTCGACCGCCGCTAACCTGACCGGTCGCACATGACCCGCCGAGCAGCAATCTTCGTCGTCGGCCTCGTCGCCGCGGCCCTCGTCGGGGTCGCGCTGCTCGCCATCCCCGGATCCCCGATCGAGCAGCGTCCGACGCTCGGGCTCGACCTGCAGGGCGGCCTCGAGGTCACGCTCCAGGCGGTCCCTCCGAAGGACCGCAAGCTGACCAAGGAGGACCTCGACCGGTCGGTCTCGATCATGCGCTCGCGCGTCGACAAGCTCGGCGTCGCAGAGCCGGAGATCCGGACGCAGGGCTCGGACCAGATCTCGATCCAGCTTCCCGGGGTGAAGGATCCCGCCGCGGCCGCCGGGATCATCGGCAAGACCGCGCAGCTCGAGCTGTTCGACCTCGAGCGAGACCTCGTTTCTCCCTCGATCGACGCACGCACGCGACAGCCGATCGCGACGCCGAAGCTCTACGACCTGCTCGCCGGCCAGCAGGCACTCGCGGACAAGGGGACGCCCGACACGTACTACGTCTTCCGGACGAAGGGCAAGAAGCTCGTCCGCGGGCCCGTGCAGACGAAGGAGGCGGCGCTCGCCAAGTGGGGCGGGAAGCTGCCGCCCGGCCACAAGCTCTTCGCCGTGCCGCCGAACACCGTCGTCGTGCGGTGCGGCGCCGGCGGCGCGGTCGTCTGCCCTGGTGTCGCGCAGACGAACCCGACGCAGAACTCCTGGTACCTGATGCGGTACACGCCGCCCGAGGTGCCGGAGATGACCGGCTCCGACCTCAAGCTCTCGGGCACGCGGCAGGACTTCGACACCCGCACGGGTGAGCCGATCGTGCTCATGGACTTCACCGGCAAGGGCGGGAAGAAGTTCGAGGAGATCACCCGCGACATCGCACAGCGCGGGAAGCTGCTCTTCAACACGGTCGGCGGCGGCCAGGGCGATCCGAGCGCCTTCCTGCAGCACTTCGCGATCGTGCTCGACCGCGAGATCAAGTCGTGGCCGACGATCGACTTCACGGAGTACCCGGGTGGGATCACCGGGTCGAACGGTGCGCAGATCTCCGGCCTGCAGAGCATCAAGGAGGCGAAGAACCTTGCGCTCGTGCTGCAGACCGGTGCGCTGCCCGTCGAGTTCCGCACGCTCGACCAGACCGCGATCTCGGCGACGCTGGGCAAGGACTCGCTGCGCGAGGCCAAGCTCGCGGCAGGGATCGGCCTCCTCGCGGTCGCGCTCTTCCTCCTGATCTTCTACCGCTTCCTCGGCCTCGTCGCCGTCCTCGGCCTCGTCGTCTACGCGGCGCTGCTGTACGCGGCGATCATCGTCTTCAACGTCACGCTCACGCTCCCGGGCATCGCCGGCCTCGTGCTGACACTGGGGGTGGCCGCCGACGCGAACATCGTCATCTTCGAACGCATCAAGGAAGAGGTGCGCGCCGGGCGCTCGGTGCGCGCGGCGATCCAGACCGGGTACACGAAGGGCTTCGCGACGATCGTCGACGCGAACGTCGTCACGGCGATCACCGCCCTCGTCCTGTTCGCCGTCGCGACCGCGAGCGTGCGCGGCTTCGCGCTGATGCTCCTCGTCGGAACCGCGATGTCGATGCTCACGGCGGTGCTGGCGACGCGCGCGTTCCTCGCCGTGCTTGCCGGCTTCAGGCTGCTCGAGAGCCCCAAGGTCATGGGCGCGTCCGGAGGTGGGATCCCGCGCTGGCTGAAGCTCGACTACATCGGCCGACGCAACACCTGGTTCGCGATCTCCGCGGCGGCGGTCCTCATCTCGCTCGGGGCGATCGGCGTCAAGGGGCTGAATCTCGGGATCGACTTCCGCGGCGGCACGCAGGTGACCTTCACGACCCCGCAGCCGGTCTCCCTCGAGGTGGTCCGAGACGAAGCCGGGAGGATCGGCCACGCGGACGCCCAGATCCAGGGCCGCGGTGCCGCGTCAGGACCGTCGGGCGACGCGTACCGCGACTTCTCGCTCCGCACCGAGTCGCTCACGACGAGCGAGGCGCAGTCCTTCCAGTCGAGCCTCACCCGCGCCGTGAACGCCGAGGCATTCGGGGTGAAGAACGTGTCGGCGAGCTTCGGGCGCCAGATCGCCCGCGGCGCGGTCCTCGCGATCATCGTCTCGCTGCTCCTGATCGTGCTCTACATCTCCGCGCGGTTCCAGTGGAAGTTCGCGGTCCCGGTGCTGATTGCGCTCGCCCACGACATCATCCTCACGATCGGTGTCTACGCCCTCCTCGGCCGGGAGGTGACGACCGCGACGGTCGCCGCGGTGCTGACCGTGCTCGGCTACTCCATCTACGACACGATCATCATCTTCGACCGCATCCGCGAGAACATCCCGCTGATGAAGCGCGCGTCGTTCCGGGTGATCGGGAACGTGTCGCTCTGGGAGACGATCCCGCGGTCGCTCGCCACGACGTTCATCACGCTGCTGCCGATCCTCTCGCTGCTCCTGTTCGGCGGCGCCACGCTCAAGGACTTCGCCTTCGCGCTGCTGATCGGAATCGGCTCGGGTGCATACTCCTCGATCTTCATCGGCGCCCCGCTGGTCGCGGTGTTCAAGGAGCGCGAGCCCGAGTTCGCCCGGCGGCGCGACGACGAGAGCGCGATCGAGGGCTCGGTGGGTGCCGCGCTGCTGGACACGCCGGCCGAGGCGGCTGCCGCGATCGACGCCGAGGCCGAGCCCGCGCTGGCTGCGGCCGCAGCGGCGGTGACCGCCCCGCCCGCGCCGCCCTCCGACGGGCCTACGTCGGCCGCCGCGGCCGCGAACCGCGAGCGGCGCCGCCAGCGCCGCAGCGGCAGGCCGCACGGGCGTCCTCGCTGAAGCTCGTTCGCGAGCGGGAATCCGCCGAGCGGATTCCTGCCGCTCGGATCTCCGCCTGCGGCGGGGCAGATCCCTGAAGGCGCCCGCTTCGCGGTCGCACCTGCGTCGCCGTGACTGCGCCGACCGCGGCGAGCGCCGGTCTCGTCACCCGCTGCCGCGGCGGTAGCCGCTCCGCGGCGACCGTAGAATGGGCGCGATGAGCGCCGAGCCCGCCCACGAGCCGCGGACCGTCTCCGAGTTGCTCCTTGCCGGCGTCGGCTGGGCGACGATGAGCGTCGAGGCGATCGAGGAGATCGCCGACGATCTGGCGCGCCGCGTCGGCGTCGAGCGCGACGCCATGCGGGAGGCGGTGAGCGACACCGTCGCGTCCTGGCGCTCGGAGCTCGAGCGCGTCGGCGCGCGTCGCGACGAGGCGATGGAGCGGGCGCTCGCGAAGGCGGGGCTCGCGCGACGCGAGGAGGTCGAGGACCTCGCGCTGCGCGTCGCACAGCTCGAGCATCGGCTGCGGCTGCTCGAGCGGGACCGCGTCGTCTGACGGTGCGAGACT
>Ga0207691_10004495_pt1 | contig 13500 bp, 12 predicted proteins | sample KBSM13metaG_FD_184327 | JGI IMG/M metagenome (GOLD analysis project Ga0207691, IMG submission 184327) | Miscanthus rhizosphere microbial communities from Kellogg Biological Station, Michigan, USA - KBS M1-3 metaG (SPAdes) (version 2) | ecosystem: Host-associated > Plants > Roots > Rhizosphere >... | reverse complement strand
GAATGCCATCGCGGTCACCAAGGGTGAGGCACACGCGGCATTCAACAACGACCAGGTCTACATGGAGAAATTCCTGGAGCGGCCGCGTCACATCGAATTCCAGGTGCTGGCTGACAACTACGGCAATGTGATCCACCTGGGCGAGCGCGACTGTTCCATGCAGCGCCGCCACCAGAAAGTGGTCGAGGAAGCCCCGGCGCCCGGCATCACCGACGAACAGCGCGAGCGCATGGGCGCGCGCGTGGTCGAGGCCTGCAAGGCCGTGGGTTATCGCAGCGCCGGCACACTCGAGTTCCTTTACCAGGATAACGAGTTCTACTTCATCGAAATGAACACGCGCATCCAGGTGGAGCATCCCGTGACCGAGCTCATCACGGGCATCGACCTGGTGAAGGCGCAGTTGATGATCGCTTCAGGCGAGAAGCTCAAGTACACGCAGAAGGACGTCAAGCTCACCGGCCACGCCATCGAGTGCCGTATCAATGCCGAAGACGCCAAGACATTCATGCCCTCACCGGGCCCGATCAAGCTGTGGCACGCACCGGGTGGCCCGGGCATCCGTGTGGATAGCCACATCTACTCGGGCTACAACGTGCCGCCGCACTACGATTCGCTGATCGCCAAGGTCATTTCGTATGGCGACACGCGCGAGACCGCCATCGCGCGCATGCGCAATGCGCTGGCCGAAATGGTGGTCGAGGGCATCAAGACCAATACGGCACTGCACCAGGAAATCTTCACGCATGCGGCATTCCGCAGCGGCGGCCAGGACATTCACTACCTGGAGCGCCGCCTGGGCCTGAAGTAGATCGACGTGCCGCAGATTGCCCTTACGCTGAATCTCGACGGTCTGGACGCCGAGCGGGTCGAGGAGGCCTGCTTCGAATTCGGCGCGCTCGCGGTTTCGTATACCGATCAGCGCGACGATCCGATCCTCGAACCGGCGCCCGGTGAGTTCCGCCTGTGGCCACATTCGCGCCTGCAGGCGCTGTTCCCCTTCGCCTGCAAACCGCAGGAAATCGTCGCCGGACTCGCCCATGTGTTGCGCATCGAACCTGAGCAGTTCGTCATCGAAGCGCTGGCCGACAAGGTGTGGGAACGTGAGTGGCTGCGCGACTTTCATCCCATGTGTTTCGGCCGCCGCCTGTGGGTGGCGCCGCACCACTCCCACGTTCATACGACGGGCGCCATCATCGTGCGGCTCGACCCCGGCCTCGCCTTTGGCACCGGCACGCACGCGACCACGGCCATGTGCCTCGCCTGGCTCGATGAGCACGCGAACGAGGGCCAGGTGGTCATCGACTATGGTTGCGGTTCGGGCGTGCTGGCCGTCGCGGCCTCGAAACTCGGAGCGCGAGCTGCCTACGCGTACGACATCGATCCACAGGCGCTCACGGCCACCCGGGACAATTCCGTTGCCAACGCCGTCGACGCGCGGGTTCACGTGGTCGAACGCGATGCCGACCTGCCGAAGGGCGCCGATATCCTGCTGGCTAACATCCTTTGCGGGCCGCTGTGCGACCTCGCGCCGCGCTTTGCCGAGCTCACCGCGCCGGGCGGCAAGATCGTGCTCGCGGGTCTGCTTGCCACCCAGGCCGACGAGGTGACACGCGCGCACGCGCCGTGGTTTGATATCTCGCCATTTGCGACCAGGGATGGATGGACGGCGCTCACCGGTACGCGGCGGCGCTGACGTCGGTCGTGCGATGACGAGGAGTCGCTGACGTGTTCACGATATGTCCCAAGTGCACGCTTACCCTGGTCGTGACGACCGTGGACCTGCGCGCGGGCCAGGGCTATGTGCGTTGTGGGCGCTGTGCAAACGTGTTCAACGCGCTCATCGCGCTGCGCGAGGGAGATCCGGCCAACCCTCCCTCCGAGAGTGCACGACAGCGAATCATCGAGACGACTCCGTCCTCAGGGGACGTGCAGCCGGCCCTGGGCTCGGGCGTTGCGCTCGAGCCCGAACCAGAACCAGAACCTGTACCGGAACCGGAATTGCTACTGGAACCCGAGCCAATACAGGAACCTGAACCTGAGGCCGAAGGCACACCTCCCGAAGACCCCGCTCCCGAAGACGAATTGAGTTTCGAGTCGGCCGACTCCGAGTCACCGCCCGAAGCGGGGTCGCTCGAGTTCGATGCCGCGGCCACTGATGTGTCGGAGATCTTCGTGTCGCCATCACAGGCCGAGCACGACACGGGGTCGGGAAATTACGAAGCGGTGGTGCTGGAAGTGGAGCCACCACCTGAGTCGTTCGAGCTGGTGTCCGATCCCGAGCCAGATGCGGCGGCGGAGCCGGAGGACGATCTCGCGCACACTGACTCGATTGGCGCCGATGACTGGTCGCTGCTGGACGATGATGAGCCTGCAGCGGATGCTGAATCCGTCATCGAGGAGTCGCCGCTCGCGGACGCGCAGGAGCCGGAAGCCGAACCGGTCGCTGAGCTGGTCGAGGACATCACCCTTGAAACCGCCCCCGGCGATCCGACGTGGGTGCAGGAAATGTTCGCCGAAGCGGAAGCCGAAGCCATTCGCGGCCGGACCGCGGAACAGCGCGCCCTCGAATATGAGCAGATCGGCGAAGACTGCCAGAGTGAAGAGCCCGCTGTTGTGCAAGCAGCGCGCGATATCAAGGGCGTATCGGCGCCGAGCGGCGACACGGCCATCGAACCCCTGCTGGCATCGCCGGCGGTCGCCCGCCGTCCTGCATGGCAATACATCACCGGCATTGTGCTGCTGGTGGTGTTGTTGCTCCTCCAGATTCTGCATCACCAGCGTAAAGAGCTGGTGCTGAACGCGTCGTTCGGCCCGTGGGTGAGCACGGTGTATGGATGGTTCGGCGCCACGGTATTGCCGCGCTGGGACCTGGCCGCGTACACGGTGAAACAACTCGGCGTGGAAGCGGAGGGCAGCGACGCCTCGCATCTGCGCGTAAGGCTGTCGGTGCAGAACGACAGCGATCGCGTGCAGCCGATGCCGCTGGTGCGGCTCACGCTCACCGACCGTTATGACAATCCCGTCGCCACTCGCGATCTCGAGCCGAAAGAGTATCTGCCGGCGAAAATCGCAGATCGCAGATTGCTCGAGCCGAATCAGCGCATCGACGGCGAATTGCACGTCATCGACCCGGGTCGCGCTGCGGTCGGTTTCGAGATCGACGCCTGCCTGCGCTCGGAGAGCGGGCAGATCGGCTGTGGCAATGACCTGCGGCGGCGCGCGCCCGGCTGATCCGCAAAGGTTCCACGTGAAAATCGGACCCTACGAGCTCAGCTCGAACGTCGTGCTCGCCCCCATGGCGGGCGTAACTGATCGTCCATTCCGACAACTTGCGCGCGCTTTTGGAGCAGGTCTTGCTGCGTCGGAAATGATCACCAGTGACGTGAGGCTTTGGAGTACGAAAAAGACTCGAGCGCGAATGGATCACGAGGGCGAGCCCGAACCGCGCGTGGTGCAGCTCGCAGGCGCAGATCCCGAGGCGCTGGCCGAGGCCGCACGCCGCAACATCGATCTCGGCGCGCAGATCATCGACATAAACATGGGCTGCCCGGCGAAAAAAGTATGTAACCGCCTGTGCGGCTCGGCATTGCTCACCGATGAAAACCTGGTGGCGAAAATCCTCAGCACGGTGGTAGCTGCATCGAGCGTGCCGGTAACTCTCAAGACGCGCACCGGTTTTCGACGTGATGAGCGCAATGGCGTGAGGATCGCGCAACTCGCTGAATCGTGTGGCATCGCAGCGCTCGCCGTGCATGGGCGCACGCGCGAAGATTTTTACGACGGTGACGCGGAGTTCGACACCATTCGAGAAATCAGATCACGCGTCAAAATTCCGTTATTCGCAAACGGAGATATTGATTCGCCGCAAAAAGCGCGCGCGGTGCTTGATTTCACGGGAGCAAGAGGAGTAATGCTCGGTCGCGCAGCGCATGGCTCGCCGTGGATATTCCGTGATGTCAATTATTTTTTTACTCACGGAAAAATTGCGCCCGCACTTCCACTTCGAAAAGTTGGTGATACCATCCTCGCGCACCTCGAATCCCTCTACGCATTTTACGGTGAAGAGACAGGCGTTCGGGTGTCACGCAAACACCTCGGTTGGTATTTCGGAAAGTTGCAGGATGCACCCGATGTCCGTCGGGAGTTGATGGCAGCTTCGACGTCGGCGTCGCAGTTTGCGGTGGCGAAAAAAAGTCTCGATGTTCTTATGGACACCGGGACCACCGTTGCAACCTGGGGAGGCATTGCAGCGTGTGCACAATGAAGATGGTGATTGTGTTCAGGCTCGAGCACAGACGATGGGGCGCAAAAGATGACGGCGAAAACTTCTCGGACCAGAAAAGATTCCGGTCGCAATGGCGCTCTTGAAGTGCCCCTGCGCAACCACGCCGAGCGAGCCCTGTCCGATTATTTTTCCAACCTGAATGGCCACAAGCCGGCGCACCTGTACGACATGGTGCTGCGCGAAGTGGAAGAGCCCCTGTTCCGCGCGGTGCTCGACTATTCCTCCGGCAACCAGTGCCGGGCCGCGGCGATTCTCGGGATCAACCGGGGTACCTTGCGCAAGAAGCTGAGGCAGTTCGGCCTTTCGGGCTGACACCTCCTGCTTGTAAACGATGTTGGTCACCATCAAGCGGGCCCTGCTGTCGGTTTCCGACAAGACGGGGGTCGTGGATTTCGCGCGTGCCTTGGTTGCTCGGAGAGTCGAAATTCTCAGCACCGGCGGTACAGCCCGGACACTTACTGACGCCGGCATCCCGGTCACCGAGATCTCCGCGTATACGGGTTTCCCGGAGATCATGGACGGTCGCGTCAAGACGCTGCATCCGCGCGTCCATGGCGGCCTGCTGGGACGCCGCGGCGTGGACGACGCCGTCATGCAAAAACATGACATCCCGCGCATCGATCTGCTGGCGGTGAACCTTTATCCGTTCGCCGCCACCGTCGCCCGGCCCGACTGCTCGTACGCCGAGGCCATCGAGAACATCGACATTGGTGGCCCCGCCATGGTGCGTGCCGCCTCGAAGAACCACGAATCGGTGACCGTCATCGTCGATCCAGCCGACTACCAGCATGTGCTGGCAGACCTGGACGCCAATGACGGCGCCACCAGCATCGATACCCGTTCCGGGCTCGCCGCCAAGGCCTTCGCCCATACGGCCAAGTACGACACCATGGTGTCCGAATACCTGCTCGGTCGCGAAGCCAGTGCCGGGGAATCATTTCCGGCCACGTTGCCGCTGGTGTTCGAGAAGGTGCAGGACCTGCGTTACGGTGAGAACCCGCATCAGCGTGCGGCCTTCTACCGCGAACCCTCGGCCAGGGGCTCCTGCATTGCCACGGCGCGCGTGCTCCAGGGCAAGGAGCTGTCATTCAACAATATTGCCGACACGGACACCGCTGTTGAATGCGTGCGTGTTTTCAATGAGCCGGCCTGTGTCATCGTCAAGCACGCCAACCCCTGTGGCGTGGCGACAGCGGTTTCGCTGGTGGATGCCTATGACCGGGCGTATCGCACCGACCCGACCTCGGCGTTCGGCGGCATCATTGCCTTCAATCGCGAGCTCGACGAGGAAACGGCCGTGGCAATCGCCGAACGTCAGTTCGTCGAGGTCATCGCCGCACCATCGATCTCGGCGGCCGCAGCGGCCGCGCTCACCGGCAGGCAGAACGTCCGGGTGCTTGCCGTCGGCGCGCTCTCGAATCGCTCCACTTCCGAACTGGAATACCGCAGCGTTACCGGTGGGCTGCTCGCGCAGAGTCGAGATACCGCCCTTGCCGATCCGGCAACCTTCCGGGTCGTGACCCAGAAGAAGCCCACACCCACGCAGTACGCCGACCTCTGGTTCGCCTGGCGCGTGTGCAAGTACGTGAAGTCCAACGCAATCGTGTTCGCGCGCGAGGGGATGACAATAGGCGTCGGCGCCGGGCAGATGTCGCGTGTGTATTCCACGCGCATCGCTGCACTCAAGGCTAAAGACGAGGGCCTCGTCGTCGAAGGCAGCGTGATGGCCTCGGATGCATTCTTTCCGTTCCGCGATGGTATCGACGTGGCCGCCGAATACGGCATCAAGGCCATCGTGCAACCGGGTGGCAGCAGGCGCGACGATGAAGTCATCGCCGCCGCTGACGAGCATGGCATGACCATGGCGTTCACCGGCATGCGCCATTTCCGGCACTAGCGGCCAGGGAAGTCCCCCGTGAAGGTCCTGATCGTAGGCAGCGGCGGTCGCGAACACGCGCTGGCCTGGAAATGCGCTCAGTCGTCCCGGGTATCCGAAGTGCTGGTCGCGCCGGGCAACGGCGGAACGGCGACGGAAGCACGGGTTCGCAACGTCGCCGTGGCAGCCGAGGACATTGCCGGCCTGGTCGCGCTGGCCAAAGCCGAGCGCGTGGGGCTGACCATCATCGGACCCGAGGCACCACTGGTGGTGGGCGTGGTCGACGCGTTCGTGGCCGCCGGATTGCGCTGCTTCGGGCCGCACCAGGCGGCTGCACGGCTCGAAGGCTCCAAGGCCTTCACCAAGGAATTCCTCAAGCGTCACGGAATCCCGACGGCGGCCTATGCCACGTTCACCCGTGAAAATTTCGACGCTGAATGGGTTCGTCGGCAGCGCACGCCCATCGTGGTCAAGGCCTCGGGGCTGGCGGCCGGCAAGGGCGTGGTCATCGTCGAATCCGCCGATGAGGCCATCGCGACTGCCAAGGCCATGTTTGGCGGGCAATTCGGCTCGGCCGGCGACCAGGTCGTCATCGAAGAATTCCTGCCGGGAGAGGAAGCCAGCTTCATCGTCATGGCCGATGGCCGGAACATTCTCACCATGGCCACGTCGCAGGATCACAAGCGCTTGCACGACGCGGACGAGGGTCCGAATACGGGCGGCATGGGCGCCTATTCGCCGGCACCCGTGGTGACGCGAGCGCTGCACGAACGCATCATGCGCGAGGTCATCGAACCCACCATCAGGGGCCTCGCGAAGGACGGTACGCCGTATACCGGATTCCTCTATGCCGGAATCATGGTGCACCCTGATGGCACGCCGAACGTCCTCGAGTACAACTGCCGCTTTGGCGACCCGGAGACCCAGCCCATCATGATGCGGCTCAGGAGTGACCTGGTGGAGCTGTGCGAGGCGGCGCTCGACAAGCGGTTGGACCGAGTCCACGCCGATTGGGACGAACGCGCCGCCCTCGGCGTGGTACTCGCGGCCGAGGGTTATCCCGACACGGTGCGCAAAGGTGATCCCATCTCCGGGCTGGACGCCGCTGCCAAACTACCGGGCAAGGTATTCCACGCCGGTACGCGCGCCGACGGCGGGACGATTCTGACGCATGGCGGCCGCGTGCTTTGCGCCGTCGGATTGGGCAAGAACGTGTCCGAGGCGCAGGCGCAATCCTATAGGCTGGTGGATGCGATCTCCTGGCCTGGCATGCAATGCCGGCGCGATATCGGATATCGCGCGGTGGCGAGAGAAAAGTCGCCGAACTGAATAACAGGCACGGTGGTCGAAATGGGCATGAACCGTCACACCGAACAGGAATGGCAATTCGCCGCGCAGGACCTCGAGTCGGCACGGCGCTGGCTCGCAGCCCAGCCCCAGGAAATCACCGAGCGTCGCTGCGCGCCACGGCCCACGCTCACGCTGCAGGACACGTACTACGACTCCAGCGACTGGATGATCTTCCGCGCCGGATTCGCGCTGCGCGTGCGCCGTGAGCGCGAGGCCGACGCAGCTGCAGATACCTCGGAAGATGGCACCGAGGTCACCCTCAAGTCCCTGCACAACACACAGGATGGCCTGGCGAAGCGCGTGGAGATGTCCGAGCGCGTCAACGGTGCGAACATCGAGGAAATCGTGGCGCGTCCCAATGGCATCGGCGGACGTATTCGCGAACTGGTGGGTTCTCGCGCCCTCAACCGGCTGTTCCAGGTGCGCACGCGGCGCGAACGACAGCAACTGCTGGAAGCCGATACCGATCTGCCACTGGCCGAGGTCGACCTCGACGAGACCTCGATCGAATCGCCGTCTGGCCAGGCGCGTGAACTGAAGCGCGTCGAAGTGGAATGCATCCACGCCGATCCCGGGGCATTGAGCCCGTGGGTGGAGCAGATGCGGTCGGCGGCGCAACTGCAGCCGGTGGAAGCCTCCAAGTTCCGCACCGGCCTCGAGGTCGCCGGTCTCACGCCCTTTGAGCCTCAATCGCTGGGTAATACCGAAATTGCCCCGACGCAGTGTTTCGCCGACGCACAGCTCGCAACGCTGCGCCGGTACTTCGCCGCCGCCTTCGCCAAGGAGGCCGAGGCACGTGCCGGCTCAACGGCCGCCGTGCACGAAATGCGGGTGGCGGCCCGCCACATCGACGTGCTGCTGCGGGTATTCAGAGGATACGGGCCGGCCTGGGCGGTTCAATCGCGCGGCCGCGTGCGCGGCCTCATCAAGGCACTGGGCGCAGTACGCGACTGCGATGTGCACATTTCCTTCCTCGACGAAGCCCTGGCACCGCTGCCGCCCGAGCAACGCGCGGCATTCGACCCGGTTCGGGCACGGCTCGTGGCTCAGCAAACGAAGGCTCGCGGCCGGCTGCTGTCGGCGCTGGATTCGCCGCCTATCCAGGCCTTTGTCCGCGAATGGCGTGAAAACCTCAGCGCAGCCGGGCCAGGCAGCATGCGCGCGCAACGCAAACTCACGGCCGTCGCGGCGCGCGAACTGATTCGCGACCAGGCGCGTGCCCTGCGCAAGCGCGCGCGGCTGCTCGATGAGAATTCACCACCCGATGCGTACCACGAGGTCCGCATTCGCGCCAAAAGGCTGCGTTACACGCTCGACGCGTTTGCGAGTCTGTACGGCGAGGCCGCGCAGGACTACATCCGCGCGCTGGCAAAGTTGCAGACCGTGCTCGGCGAATACAACGATTCGAAAGTGCGCGAGCAGCGGTTCTCCGAGCTCGTGGCCCGGGCGCCACGCCTGCCACCGTCCACGTCTTTCATGGTGGGCAGGCTGGTTGAACGCGACGCGCATGCTGCCGAAGAATTTCGCAAGACGTTCGCGCGAGCCTATCGGCGCATCCGCCGGCGCCGCTGGCGTGAGCTCGGTGAAGTCATGAAACAGGTCGCCGAGGCTTCGCTGCCACCGCCGGGCGCCCCTGCCTGATGGAAGTCATCCTGGTCAGGCACGCGATCGCGCACGAGCGCAATCGGCGGCGATGGCCTGACGATTCGCGGCGGCCGCTGACCGCTGCAGGCGCGCATAAATTTCGCAAGGCGGCGCGTGGCATCGGCGCCTGCCTCGCCTCGGCACCGGTGCTGCTGACCAGCCCCTATGTGCGTGCGCGCGAGACCGCGGCCATTCTTGCCAGTGTTGCGAAGCTCCCCAAGGCCATCGAATGCCCTGAACTGGCCGCGAGTGAATCGGCACAGCAGGGCTTCGCGCTGCTGCGGTCGCGCAAGGAGCGCATCCTGATACTCGTCGGGCACGAACCCTGGCTGAGCCAGTTTCTCGTCGCTGCCCTCGCCGGCATGGAGTCGCGATTCGCTATCGAGTTCAAGAAGGGTGGCGCCGCCTGCATCCAGTTCGGCGGGCGCCCTGAGCCCGGCCGCGCCACGCTCAGATGGATGTTGCCGCCGCGAGTGCTGCGCGCAATGAAGGCCGCGAAACGCGCCTAGCCCGCTCGCTGCTGTGGAGAACCTCGGCGCACTTCACAAATCACGGCCACTTCTCGCGCTCGATGAGCGCGCCGATATCCGCGTGCGCAGCCATCAGTTCCTGCGAGCTCTTGGTCGATTCGCTCATGTACACGGCGGCAATGATGGGTCGGCGCTCCGGCGGCCAGGTGATCACCAGGTCATTGACTGCGCCATTCTGGCCGGTGCCGGTCTTGTCGCCCGTGTGCCAGCTCTTCGGCAGGCCTTTGCGTACCCGATCGAGTCCGGTGCCAGAGGCGATCATCCAGTCGATCAGCAGGGCACGCGAGCCCAGCGACAGGACATCCTGCGTGAAGATCTTGAGCAGCGTCTCGACCATGGCCCGCGGCGTCGTGGTGTCGCGCTCATCGCCCGGCTGATTGCTGTTGAGATCTGGTTCGGTGCGATCGAAGCGGGTCACTTCATCACCAATGCTGCGCACGAAGGAGGTTAGCGCCGCGGGGCCGCCAATTCCCTGGAGCAGCACGTTCGCGGCCGCGTTGTCGCTGTAGGTGACGGCAGCGATGCACAGCTCGCGCACCGTCATTTCGCCGCCACCCTGGGCAACGAATGGCTCGACCATCGGAGAGTTCGGCAGCACGTCCTTCTTGCCGATCGGCAGCGTATGGCCGAGCGGAAAGGCGCCGTGATCCACCTGCCACAGCAGCGCTGCGGCCAGCGGCAGCTTGAAGGTCGACGCCATGGCGAAGCGAGCTTCGTCATTGAAGACAATGCGCTTGCCGCTCTGCGTATCCAGGATGTGTACGCCGAGGCGGCCGCCAATCTTCTTCTGGATGGACTTGAGGGCGGACGCGCCGTGCGCCGCGGCGCCGGCTCGTCCCGCGACGGCCGTGGCCATGGCCAGGCCCAGCAGGTTGCGACGGTTCATCATCTTGCGGGAGAGTCTAGCAGCGCAGCGCGCTGCAGGGTTCGTCCTCAGCCGCTCTAACTGTTTGTGGCGTGCTTGCGGATGATCCAGGCGGATCCGGAGAGCGACAACGCGACGCCGAGCATGATCCACTCCAGGTGCTCGCCCGGTGCGGCAATTACGCGTGGCACGTGCACAAACAGCACGAACAGCGCCATCATCACCGCGAGCAGCGTCGCGCCGAGTGGCGCCCTGATCCCGCTCAGCAGCGACAACCCCGCGGCCAGGTGGCCGACGCCGGTTGCATAGGCCCAGAAGATCTGATTGGGAGGAAGCCAGGTGGGCACCATGCCGGCCGTGAATTGGGCGTACTTGAAATGTGCCGCACCGAATGCCAGCGCCGAAAGCCCCGTCGCGATGCAGATCCCGTGCGCCAGCTTGTCGCGCAGCGGGCCCTTCGTCGCGGCATACAGCGTCACGGCGCCGGCGATCATGAATACGATTTCCGCAATGCCATTCCAGGTGCCGAAATCGCCGGGCTTGGACAGCAGGATCGGACCGTGCAGGATCAGCAGCCACAGGCCGTAAGCAGACGCCAGCATCAACGCGCCCATACGCGCGACACTCCTGGTCAGGATCGCGGCGCCGCCCACGATCAGCAGCACACCGCTCGCGGAGGCGAACTGCACGCGCATCGGGAACCCCTCGGGGACCGGCTGCCATTGCAGGGCGAAATCGTGAAACCAGATGCCGACGGCGCCTAGCAAGATTGCGCCGAGCGCGTAGGGAAGCGCGTTGCTATTCATGGAATGACTCCAGGAATGGGCTGGCTCAAGCGCCGACTTCGTCAGCCGACTTTGTCAGTGATAGCACCCATGCAAGCACCTTGCCCTAGGGATAGATACGGATGCTCAGCCGCCGCCCCGCTTCCTGACGACGATGTCGATGCTCTCGGTAGTCGGATCGAACACGATCTCGGCTTCACGGCGCTCGAGCTGCTGACGCACCTGCAGCACCTTTGTCTCGAAGGGCACGTCGCGCTCGCCGTAGTCCGTGCCCTCGCGCAGCACGAACGACTCGATCACGCCGGCGAGCGCGTCCGGCGACAGCTCGGTGTAGGGCACGACGATGGGCGGTAGCGGAACCGGTGTCTGGTCTTCGTTCAAGTCGCGTACTTTCGCACGAGCCAGGCAGCTCCGGTTAGCGAGCTCGCGACGGCCAGCATGATCCATTCCACACGCAGGCCGGGGTCGCCGATCACGCGCGGCACATGCAGCAAAACGACGAAGCAAGCCATCATGAAGGCGGTCAGGGTGGCGGCCAGCCGGGCCTGAACTCCGCTCACCATGGCCAGTCCTGCCGTAATGTAGCCAGCGCCGGTGGCGTAAGCCCAGAAATGCTGGTTCGGTGGAATCCATGCCGGCACGAAACTCGCGGTGCCATCGATGTAGTGAAAGTGAACGGCGCCGAACATCAGGGCAAAGGCGCCCGCCATCAGCCTTGCCCACTTGCGTAGCGTCTCGGCTTTGCCGGGCGCGGTCGACGCGTACAGCGCCACGGCACCGCAGGTCAGGAATCCGATCTCGGCAATGCCGTTCCATTCGATCAGCACGCCGGGGTTGCCGAGTACCTTGATGCCATGCAGTACCACGGTCCAGAAGCCGTAATTGATGGCGAGCAACAGCGCGGCTTTTTGCTCCCACTTGCGCATCAGCAACGCGCCGCCACCGGCGATCAGCAGCAGACCGCTCGCGAACGCGAGCGGTGTGCGCAGTGGTATTCCTTCGGGCACTGGCTGCCATTGCATCGCGAAGTCGCCGGACCAGCAGATGATCGCGCCCAGCAAGATGGCGCCGCACGCGTACAGCGTGGAGTTGTAGTTCATGTTGATACCCGTGGAGTCGGAAGCGAAGGGAAAACGGGGACATTCCTATTTTCCTCTACTTTAACCACCAGCGGAGAATGAGGCTAACTACCCCAAGCAGGGACACGCTCATGGCCCAGATGAGGGCCATCCAGCCGAGACGCCGCGCAAACGAGGCCTGTTTCAATGGTAACCCTCGTGCGCGACCTTGCCGCGGAACACCCAGTACGACCACGCCGTGTACGCGAGGATCAGCGGAATCAGCAGCGCGGCGCCGACCAGCATGAATACCTGGCTCGACGGAGGCGCTGCCGCCATCTGCAGGGTGATGCTGTTGGGCACGAGGTAGGGGAACATGCTGATGCCCAGTCCAATGTTCGCAAGCCCAAACACCGCCAGCGTCAGCGCGAACGGCGCGACCTCGTGATTGCGGCGCAGGCTGCGGATGAAGCGCCAGGTGAGAATGCAGATGACGAGCGGCACCTGCGCGGTGAACAAGACGCGCGGCATGCTGAACCAGCGCTGGAAATATTCGTTGCCGAGAAAGGGTGTCGCCGCGCTCACGGCAAGGATGGCGACGAGCGTGAGCGGGGCCAGGATGCGCATCAGCCGCCGCGCATGCGCCTGGATTTCGCCCTCGGTCTTCCAGTTGAGCCAGCAGGCGCCTAACAAGGAATAGCCCACGACGACGCTGGCGCCGGTGAGCAGGCTGAATGGCGTCAGCCAGTCCCACCAGCCACCTGCATAGGCACGACCTTCGACGTGCACTCCTTGCAGCAGCGCGCCCAGCATGATGCCCTGCATGAACGCAGCAACAAACGAACCGCCGGTGAATGCCAGGTCCCAGAAGGCCCGATGTCCCGCATCGCGCCAGCGGAATTCAAAGGCGACGCCGCGGAACACCAGCGCCAGCAACATGGCGATCAGCGGCGCATAAAGCGCCGACATGATTACCGCGTACGCCAGCGGAAACGCGGCCAGCAGCCCACCACCACCCAGCACCAGCCAGGTCTCGTTGCCGTCCCAGACTGGCGCAATGGAATTCATGGCGGTGTCGCGTTCCTTGCCAACGCCGAATGCCGGGAA
>Ga0207691_10004493_pt1 | contig 13502 bp, 13 predicted proteins | sample KBSM13metaG_FD_184327 | JGI IMG/M metagenome (GOLD analysis project Ga0207691, IMG submission 184327) | Miscanthus rhizosphere microbial communities from Kellogg Biological Station, Michigan, USA - KBS M1-3 metaG (SPAdes) (version 2) | ecosystem: Host-associated > Plants > Roots > Rhizosphere >... | reverse complement strand
TGTTCGGGGCGATGCGGCTGGTGCGGTTCGGGACCGAGGCCGCGCTGGCGCTCGTCTTTGGCAGGAAAATCATGCAGATCCTGCGCTCGGATACGTTTCAGCTCGTGATTGTCGGATTCATCGTCCTTGCCGTTGTCGGAACGATTATCTCGGCCGTGCTGCTGTGGCGCAGCACGCGACGTCAGGAGGTCAGGACCTGAATGGTCACGCCGGGGTAGTAGGCCTTGAGGATATCGATCATCGACTCGCCGCGGCGAGCACGGCGGCCGGCCCCGATCACGCACATTCCAACGCCGTGCCCATAGCCGCGACCGGTAAACCGAATCGTGTCGCCATCTTTCTTGACGGAAAACGCCGTGCTGCGGACGATGGTCGTTCCGATCGCCGCACGGAATTGATCCCCGGCCAACCGATCCGGATACATCCCCGACAACTTGAGGACCGCCGCGCGGTCCGACTTGGTGCGCGAAGCGACCTGGACGTTTTTCAACCTGCCGCCCAACCCGATCTGTTGCAGGCGCACCTGCAGGTCCGCGAGCGACATCTCGAGCGTCCATGGCGCATCATCGTGATGCACGTCGTCCTTGACCGAGCGAAGGTACGGATGCGGCACGCCGGTCTTCGGCCATGCTGCGGCTGCAGTCTCGGAGCGGCCCCCGCACGAAGCCGAGTAGAAGATCTCGGCCGGCTGCCCTTTGTAGGTGAGGATACTGCCCGCCGTAGCAAAGGCGGCGCGCCGTGCGCTGGCACTCGCTGCCGCCCGCGGTACCTGGCAGTGCACCGAGTCGCAGAGATCGAAGCCCTCGCGGCGGTGACGCCCGGCATTGAACACAGCGTACGTGCGAATTGCAACGGCCAGCGCCTGCTGGGTCGCCTCTGGAGCATTGGGCTCGCCCTCGCCAGTCAGGACACGAGCGACGTATACCTCCAGCGGAAGGTCCGCGATCTTTCCTCCGCCAGCCGCGCCAAGCGCGATCGTGCGCGCGCTGACTGCGGCCAGGTCGGCATCGCTGACATCGGTCTGCGCCTGCCCGGAGGCGCCAGGATCAATCGCGGCGCACGCGAACGCCACCCACAGCACCAGAGCCCGTTTCCGGGCTACAGCCACTTCTTACAACCAGGACGACAGTGGCACTTGATGACGCGCTCGCCGTCGGTGAAGTAGTTGTAGGTCAATTCCTCGCCCGCCTTGATATTGCGGCCGGCACGAATCCAGATCTGTTTGCCGACGATCTCGCTGTAGCAGTTCGGCTTGCACGCGTGGTTGACGAAGCGGCCGATATTGCCGCCCACCATCGCGTCCCTGACCCACCGGCGATTGACCGTGAAGCACCAGATCTCACGGCGCTTCAGGTACTTCGACTCGCGCTTGAGGCTCTCTTTGTGATCAATCAGCTCGCCCTCGTACGTGACGATGCGCTTGTTTTTGTTGATGGCTTCGAGGGCGAAGACTCCCCAACCGTGGAGCTTGGACCGTCGCCTGACGATTCGAGGTAATACCGGATCCTTGGGCATGAGCGCCCACAGAATAGCAGGTGACGTCAGCGAATCGGCGGCGGCGCACAGGTAGAATTAAACGTACATGGCTCAAACGGGGCTCGGCGCGCGTCAGGTGATGCAGGCGTGGGGGAAAATCCTCACAGGTTATCGTCCGAACATTTCGATCGAAATCACGAAGGAGTGTCCGCTTCGCTGCCCTGGCTGCTATGCGTACGGCGACGAGCATCTCGGCGGCGAGGTCACGCTGCGCGGACTCGCAGATTACAAGGGCGACGAGCTCGTCTCGCGGTTCATGGCCATGATCGACCGCCACAAGCCGCTGCACATTTCAATCGTCGGCGGCGAGCCGCTGGTCCGGTTCCGCGAACTGGGACAGATCCTGCCGCAGCTGTCGGCGCGCGGGATCCATACGCAGGTGGTGACCAGCGCGGTACGGCCCATTCCGGCTGAGTGGGCCGCGCTGGAACGCCTGCAGGTGGTCGTGTCGATCGACGGCTTGCCCGCCGAGCACGATGTGCGACGCACGCCCGCCACCTATGAACGAATCCTCAAGCACATCGCCGGGCACCAGATCACCGTGCATTGCACCATCACCAGACAGCAGGTCCGGAGCGACGGCTACCTCGAGGAATTTCTCTCGTTTTGGCAGCAGAACCCGAACACCCGGCTGATCTGGATGAGCCTCTACACGCCGCAGATCGGCGAGCTGTCGATGGAACGCCTCAGCCGGGCGGATCGTGCGCGCGTGGTTGCCGACCTTCGGCGATTGCGGCTGAAGTTTTCGAAGCTGCAGTTGCCGGAGGGGCTGCTCGACGTCTATGCAGAGCCACCCGATTCGCCGGAGAACTGCATCTTCGCGCAGACAACCGATTGCTTCTCGTCTGATCTCGAGCGGCGCGTCATGCCCTGCCAGCTTGGAGGAAATCCCGATTGCAGCAACTGCGGCTGCATGGCGTCGGCAGGCCTCGAAGCGATTGGACGGCATCGCTACAAGGGCGTGATTCCGGTGGGACGAATCTTCTATGCGTCGGTGCGCGTGGGAAAAACCGTCCAGCGGCTGCGCGGTGCGGCCGTTCAGGCCACCGAGGCGCCCATTCAATCCACGCCGTAGCCCACTGAGCCGAACGCGCGCGATTCGCGGCTCCGATCGCGGCTGGAGCCGATAGAATCGAACTGCTCCATGGCATCGGGTACCCTTCCGCTGCGCCTGGCTTTTCTCGGGTGCGGCTTCATCACGCGCGTACACAGCCGCCACCTGCGCGCGCTTCGGGCGGATGTCGTGCCCTCGTATGCCAGCCGTGATCGGGCGAAAGCCGACGACTATTGCCGCAGGTTCAACGGCAACACCAGCTACGGCGACTATGAGGCCGCGATCGACGACCCGGCCACCGATGGCGTCGTCATCGCGGTGCCGCCGCGATTTCACCTGAACCTCGCGCTCCGTGCCCTGGCAGCGGGCAAACATGTGCTCGTCGAAAAGCCAGGGTTTCTCACCATGGCCGACTACGAGACGGTGAGCACCGCGCGCGATCGGGCCGATCGAGTCGTGCTCGTCGGCGAAAACGACCATTACAAGCCGCTGGCCGTGTGCCTGCGTCAACTCCTCGCCGGCGGCGTCATCGGCGAGATGGTGTTCGCGCACTTCGTCACGCTGGCGAAACGCCTCAAAGCCGCCGATGACTGGCGCAACGACGAGACGATGGCCGGCGGCGACGCGTTCTTCGAGGAAGGCATTCACTGGCTGCATCTGGCTGCCAGCCTCGGCCCACGCATCGTCGATATCCACGGCTTTCGCCCGTCGGTCTCCCGTGCCGGGACGGACCGGCGCGCGAAGAGCATGATGGTGGCGTTTCGCTACGACAACGACGCGGTCGGATCCCTGTACTACTCGCGCGAGATCCCGTCACTACTGCGCGGATTGCGGCTGTCGAAGCTCCTTGGCCGAGACGGGATCATCAGCTTCGAGTCAAACGGGCTGTTCATCCTGGTGCGCGGCACCGGCCTGCCACGTCTCGTCATTCCTGGATTCCGCGACATGCGCGGGTACCAGGCGATGTACCTCGACTTCGTGCGCGCCATCAGAGAGAAACAGGCGCCGGAGATGAGCCTTGAACGCGCGATGGAGGACCAGCGGCTGATGGAGCAAGCCTACGCCACCCGGCATACGGCCGATGCGGCGGTGCCGGCACGATGATGAGACGAGAGGAGTACGACATCGTCATCATCGGCAGCGGCGCGGGCGGCGGCACGCTCGCCTATGCGCTCTCGAAGACCCCTGCGCGGATACTGATCGTTGAACGTGGCGACTTCATCCCGCAGGAAGATCAGAACTGGGATCCAGAAGCGGTCTGGAAACATCTGCGGTACCAGACGCGCGAGATGTGGCTCGACGCGAACGGTCGCGAGTTCCCGCCCTACAGCCACTACAACGTGGGCGGCAACAGCAAATTCTGGGGCAGCGTGCTCTACCGTCTGCGGCGGGAGGATTTCCAGGACCTGCAGCACCTGGAGGGAACGTCGCCGGCGTGGCCGATTGACTACGACACGCTGGAGCCGTACTACGAACGCGCTGAACGTCTGTATGGAGTCCACGGCGAGGCCGGCAGCGATCCGACGGAGGCACGTCGCAGCCCATATCCGTACCCGCCGATTCCACATTCCGATGGAATGGCCGCCCTCGTCGAACGATTCCGCTCGTTCGGTTTACATCCGTCGCCGCTGCCGCTCGGATTGCTTGACGGCTGCCTGCTGTGCAACACCTGCAACTCGTTTGCGTGCAAGGTGCACGCAAAGAGCGAGGCCGACGTCTGCTGCATCAGGCCCGCCATGCAGAAGCCAACCGTCACGCTGTGGACGAATGCCACCGCGACGCGGCTGACGACGAATCCATCCGGAGGCCGCGTGGTGGCTGTCGAGGTCGTCCGCAATGGCGACACCGTGCGCGTCGAGGCGCCCCTGTTCGTCGTCTCGTGTGGCGCGGTGAACTCGGCCGCGTTGCTGCTGCGCTCCGCCGGGGCCGCTCATCCCGATGGGATCGCAAACTCCTCCGGCCTCGTCGGACGCCGCTACATGGCGCACCTTGCGACCATGATGCAGGGGTTCCATCCATTCCGCATGAATGACACCGTGTTTCAAAAAACGGTGGCGATCAACGACTACTACCTCCGCGGACCGGACGGTGACTACCCGCTCGGCCAGATTCAGTCGCAGGGCCGGACGCATGCGGTGATGGCGCAGACGGTGGTGCCGTGGATTCCGCTGTGGGCCTATCAGGCGTGGGTCTCGCGCGGTGTGGACTGGCTGGCAATGTCGGAGGACCTACCCGACCGCGACAACCGTGTCAGCCTGGAGAAAGACGGACGGATCCGGCTGCACTACCGGCCGAACAACCTGCGCGCCCACCGGCAATTGGTCAGGGAAATGGCCCGACTGCTCCGCCGCGCCGGCTTCTGGGCGATCGTCAAGCACTCGCACGGTGCGCGGAACACAACGCATCAGTGCGGGACCCTGGTCTTCGGCCACGACCCGCGCGCCTCGGTACTCGACCCGTACTGTCGCACGCACGACGTTCATAATTTGTTCGTCGTGGACGCGTCCTTCTTCCCTTCGTCCGCGGCTGTGAACCCGGCGCTGACGATCGCGGCGCAGGCGCTGCGGGTCGCCGATCACATCGCTGAGCGCGACCTGCGGGTCTCAGTCGCGGATCAGGTCGAAGCTGTGAACCGATGAAAGCCAGATCCTTCAGTCACACCGGCATCACCGTGTCGGACTTCAACAAGGCGGTGCAGTTCTACTGGGATGTCTTCGGCTGCCCGCTTGTTGGCGTCGCCGACACGCCGCCCGACCGCGTGCGCAGCTTCTTCGGCGTGACCGACGAAGCGGAGTCTCGCCGTGCCGGGGCCGACCGTAGCTCTGGCGGAGGCGGACCGCGCTGCAAGATCGGGTGGATTCGAGTGCCGGGGGGAGCGGTCCTGGAGATTTTCGAGTTTCAGCCGCAGTTACCGCCGCGCGCAGTGCCCTGGAACGGCGTCGGCCTGACTCACATCTCGTTCAACGTCAGCAATCTGAACAAGTGGCACGACTATCTGACGCGCAAAGGCGTGGAGTGCGTGTCGCGCCCGGAGCGATCGCCCAGAGGGCACTCGTTCTTCTTCGCGAAGGACTTCGACGGCAACCTCATCGAACTGATGGACCTGGGCTACATGTATTACGTGCTGCAGTGGCTGGGCCCGCTCGGCGGATGGATTTTCCGACGCGGCATGTATCGCCAGTACTACGGCACGCCATGATCCGTCTCGGTCGGCCTCAGCAGACCTCCGCCAGGGAAAGTTCCTTCTCGATGACCTTGAGCTCCTTTTGACCCATATCGGTCTTCGCCCAATCGCCCTCGAACAGGTCGGCGATCGCCTTCACGACCTTCGGATCCTTCGTCAGAATACCGACTTCCCGACGGCCGTCGAGTTCGAGTGATCTCAGGCTCTGGCTGCCGACGAATGCCTCGCTGCAGTCGCGGACCGCCGCACGCACATGCAGTCGAATCGGAGACTTCTGCGCTCGGAGCGTGCTGGGCGCCCGCTTCGCGACTTTGCCGATAACGCGGATATCGACTCCCATCTTGGCGCGTTGCGTCAGCAAACGGAGCATCTGCGGATCCGCCAGCTTCGGATCCCAGATCACCAGCGATTTCTTGGCGCGCTTGATGAACGTCGCAAGCTGTTCGCGGGCGTTCTCGGGGCTGACAACGAATCCATCGGCATCCGGCTCGAACTCCTGCCGAGCCACGTCCGACTCGAACAGCCGCAGCGCTTCCTGGACGACCCGGCGGTCGCGGGCAATGACACCGAGGCTGCGGCTCTTGACGTCCAGACCAGTGAAATTGAATCCATAGACGTGCAGCTCGTCGCGATCGACGATCATGAGCTTGCCGTGATACCGGGTGAGATCATCGGCTGTCCGCGTGACCGTCACGCCGGCTTGCAACATCCGCATTTCGAGCTGCCGCAGACGTTTCTCGCCGCCAGAGTTGGTGTGCGCGATCAGCGCGCGCACGTTGACGCCGCGACCCACCGCAGCTTCAAGGGCTTTTTCGACAGGTTTCAGGTCGAAGCGGAAGATGACGATATCGATCGTCGTCTTGGCGCCCTCGATCGCTTTAAGGATGGGCTTGATACCGTCGCCCGGCTGTACGATGAGTTCCAATGTGTTGCCTCCCAAGCTCAGCCGCTCGACGTACCATCTGGGGCCTCGCGGACTGATGAGAAGTGACAGCAAAGTGCTCGCCGTTCGGCTTGCCCCGGCATGTGTGCGCCGCGGCGCCCTTGTTTGGGTGGTTTTCGGGGTCAGTGCGTGCGCTGGGCTGTCCCAAAACGCCGCCAATCCCGTTCCTCAGGGGACACCTCCCCAGACCGCTCTGACCTCTACTCCCGCGGCGCCCGCGCCCCGGTCGATCCTGCCGAACGCGCGAGACTCCGTAAAATTCCTCGTGATTGGCGACTCAGGGACGGGCGACCGGCTGCAGATCGAAGTGGCCGGGAGGATCGCGCAGGCCCGTAAGGCGTTCCCGTTCACGCGGGCGCTGATGCTCGGCGACAACCTGTATGGCCGTAATAACGCCGCCGCGTATCGGAATAAGTTCGAGCAGCCGTACGCCGCGCTGCTCCAGGGCGGCGTCCGCTTCTACGCCTCCCTCGGCAACCACGATGATGCCGCGCAGCGTTTCTATGCGCCGTTCAACATGGACGGTCGTCGTTATTACACCCACGGTGAGGGCGACGTCCGGTTCTTCGCGCTGGACAGCACCTATATGTCGCCGGAGCAGATCCGATGGGCCGATGAAGAACTCAGCCGATCAACCCACAAGTGGAAGATCGCGTACATGCATCACCCCATGTATTCATCGGGTGAGCGACACGGCCCGACGCCCCCGCTCCGCGCCGCGCTCGAACCGCTGTTTGCAAAGCATGGAGTTGACGTGGTCTTCGCCGGCCACGAGCACTTCTACGAGCGCATGCGCCCGCAGGGAGGGATCGTGTACGTGATTCAGGGAGGCTCCGCGAAGCTGCGCCTGGGGAACATTCGCCGCAACTCGGAGATTACCGCGATGGGGTTCGACCGGGATCGGTCGTTCACGCTGGTGGAAATCGTCGGGGATCAGATGTATCTCGAGACCGTCTCGCGGACCGGGGCGATCGTCGACTCTGCCGTCATCACCCGGCGTGAGGCGGCGTCCTCATCTGAGTAGCGCCGAATATCTCGCGAGCCCGCCGCAACGCCGTATCGACGCTGGGCAGCATGTTCTCAGCGCCGACGTGGCGGTGGAACTCGACACGCTGCATCAGCCGCGCCGGCTGGGACGGAGCGCCGCAGAGCAGGAGCGCACGGCCCGACGCGTGAACGGCATCGGCAAAGTCCTCAATCGCTTTCAGCCCGGTGGCGTCAATCGCCGTCATGTTCCGAAGACGGAGAATGACTACCGGCTTCAGCTCCGCGACATGGCTGGCCATTGCCGTCAGTTTGTCGGTCGCGCCGAACAAGAACGGCCCCTGGATGCGAATGATCGTCACGAAGTCCGGGATGTCGCGGTTCTGGAGTGAGTGATCGAGACCGCGGCGGACGTAGTCGGGCGTCACGCGGGACACAGTCGTTGTCGTGGCCACTCGCCGGATGAACAGCAGCGCCGCCAGGATCATCCCGGCCTCGACCGCGACGGTCAGGTCGGCGAGCACGGTCAGCGCGAACGTCACCATCCACACTGCCCTGTCCGTCCACCCCTGCTTCCACAGTTCCGGAATTTCGCGCCATTCACCCATGTTGTAGGCGACAACGAGCAGAATCCCGGCGAGGACGGCCATCGGGATCATCGCCGCCAGGGGTGCAGCAAAGAGCAGAATCACGAGCAGCGTCAGCCCGTGGATCATTCCCGCCACCGGCGTCCTGGCACCAGCACGGACGTTCGTTGCCGTCCGCGCGATCGCCCCGGTCGCCGGAAGACCGCCGACGAGAGGAGACGCGATGTTGGCGATACCCTGCGCAAACAGTTCGACGTTGGAGTTATGCCGAGTGCCGCTCATCCGATCCGACACCACGGCAGACAGCAGCGACTCGATCGCGCCCAGCATGGCGATCGTCAGCGTCGGTGACACCAGCGTGAGGATCAGGTCGGGCCGGAAGCGTGGGATATGGACCGCCGGAAGACCGGCTGGAATTCCGCCGAAGCGGCTGCCGATGGTTTCCACCGACAATCCCGCGAGCATCGCCACCAGAGTTCCACCGATGAGGGCCACGATGTAGCCGGGCACGCGTGGCACGAGCCGGTTCCAGACCACGATGGTGATGAGCACCGCCGCGGCAAGCGCCGTGGTCTCGACTGACACGCGCATGGCACCGACCAGCGCCGCGATCCGGCCGATGAATTCGCCGGGAACCACGTCGAGCGGGATTCCAAAAAAGTCCTTGAGCTGTGTGCTGGCGATGACGAGCGCGATGCCGTTGGTGAAACCGATGACGACCGGCCGGGGGATGAACCGAACGGCCGTCCCGCTGCCGGTCAGGCCCATGATGACCAGGAGGACGCCAGCCATCATCGTGCACATGAACAGTGCATCGATGCCGTATTGCGCGACGATGCCTGCGACCACCACGACGAACGCGCCAGTCGGCCCACCGATCTGGACCTGCGATCCGCCCAGCAGCGAGATGATGACGCCGGTGACGATGGCGCAGTAGATGCCGGCCTGCGGGGTCATGCCTGATGAAATGGCGAACGCCATGGCCAGCGGCAACGCGACGAGACCAACGGTCACGCCCGCGATCAGATCGGATACGAACGTGCGCGATGAATAGGTGCGCAGCGCGGTAACGAGCGCCGGACGGAATCTCTTCGAATCAGGCATCTGGCCACAACCACGCGGCGCCGCGGACGCCGCTCGAGTCGCCGTGTCTGGCGCGAACGAGCCGGGTCCGAATCACTTCGCCAACGCCGGCCGAAAAGACCCACCGAGTCCACAGGTGTGGAACCTGCTCATAGATCGCATCAATATTCGAGAGACCTCCACCAATCACAATCACGTCCGGGTCGAGCACGTTGATCACCGCCGCGAGCGCGCGAGCCGTGCGCGACAGAAATCGTTCGAGGGTTGTCACGGCCACCGAATCGCCGCTCGCGGCCCGAGTCACAATTTCGGGTACCGACTCGCTGCGACCCGAACGCCGTTGATGTTCGGTCGCCAGCGCCGGGCCGGAGAGATACGTCTCGACGCAGCCCCGTCGTCCGCAATAGCAGTCTGGCGGCGGCTCGTCTTCCGCATCTGCCCACGGCAGTGGATTATGGCCCCACTCGCCGGCAATCGCGTTGACGCCGACGAGCGGCTGCCCACGGACAACGAGGCCCGCGCCGGTGCCGGTCCCGAGGATGACGCCGAACACGACCTCGGCACCAGCTGCAGCGCCGTCTGCGGCTTCCGATATCGCGAAGCAATTCGCATCGTTGGCAATGCGCACCGGACGGCCAAGCACGGACGTCAGATCGTCGAGTAACGGACGCCCGATCAGCCAGACCGAGTTGGCATTCTTCACCAGGCCCGTGGACGGGGAAATGGTGCCCGGTATCCCGACACCGACAGTTCCGCGTCCACCGGCGCGGGCCTCCAGTTCGCGTACCACTGAGGCTATGGCGTCGAGCGTGGCCTGATAGTCGTCGCGTGGCGTCGGCACGCGCAGCCGCGCGACCTCGCCGCTCCCGACCAACCCGATCCCTTCGATCTTGCTACCGCCCAGATCGATTCCAATTCGATGAATCACGATTTCGTAGTGTCCGGCTTCAGCCGGACGTGCTTCGGTGAAACAATCGTCGCATGGAACCGGAGGCGATCATTCGCACCGTCGAAGCGCGCGTCCACGGCAGATACCTCGTTCGCGTCCCTCAGACTGAGGGACCGTGGCCGGCTCTGGTCAGCTTCCATGGTTACGCAGAAGACGCGTCGGCCAACATGGCGGCACTCGAACGGATTCCACACATCGACGGATGGCTATTGGTGGCCGTCCAGGCGCTTCATCCGTTCTACACAAAGCACGAGCGCGTCGTTGCAAGCTGGATGACGCGTCAGGATCGCGAGCTCGCCATCTCCGACAATATCCGTTACGTGAAAACCGTCGTGGACGCCGTGCGGAGTGAGTTCACCACCTCGGTGCCGTCGACCGTTTTCGCCGGCTTCTCCCAGGGGGTAGCCATGGCGTATCGCGCCGCGGCGAGCGTCGGCGCGGCCGGCGTCGTCGTACTCGCCGGCGACGTGCCGCCCGATGTGACTCAGACGCTGCCGGACATCCTGATCGGTCGCGGCCGCAGCGACAGCTGGTACACAGAGGCCAGAATGGCTGCAGATCTCAGCCGATTGCGGGACATGGCGCCGCGTGTCGACACCTGTGTGTTCGACGGCGGCCACGAGTGGACGGACGAATTCGCCACGGCCGTGGGCGTTTTTCTGAACCGCCTCCTCAAGCCTTAGCCCTTAGCCCTTAGCCCTTAGGCCTTAGGCCTTAGGCCTTATACAATCCGCGGCATGTCCGACATCTCACGCAGAGGATTCTTCGGCACTGCCACTGCCGCTGCCATCGGCGCTGCCGCCGGCTCCGCGACGCCGGACGTTGCGGCCCAGACACCGGCAACGCCGCCCCCGGCAACGGCTGACGAGACGATCGCGCTGGTAAACGGCGAGATCCACACGATGGACGGCCGCAACACCATCGCACGGACCGTGACAATCAGGAACGGACGGTTTGTTTCGGTTGGCGACGCCGTCCCTCGCAACATCCCGAACCTGCGCACGATCGATCTCGGACGCCGCACCGTCGTCCCCGGCCTGATCGAAGCGCACGTCCACATCGTCAGCCTCGCCAACAGGCCCGGCTACCACACCATCCTCGAGAACACGAACTCGATTCGCGAGATCCAGGAGACGCTGGCGGCGCGGCGCAAGGACGTTCCGGATGGCCAGTGGATCACGTCCATGGGCGGCTGGATCCCGAACCAGTGGGTGGAGCGCCGGCGCCCGACGCGCCGCGAGCTCGACGAGGCTGTCTCCGATCGACCGGTGCTGCTCTACGAACGATTCACCGGCCCGGCAATCACCAACAGCCTGGGCAAGAAGCTGTTCGATGCAATGGACGCAGCGCCGCCGGTCCATCCCGACATCAAGAAGGTCGCGGTCGCGGACGACGGCACCATCGCGCCGGCGGGATTTGCGGGCGGCGGCCCCGCGGCCAGCGCGCTGTACCACATGCGGCGCATGCAGACCTTCAATGACAAGCTGCGCAGCACCGCGGAGGCAATGGCGTATTCGGCGGCACTCGGCCTGACCGCACATCTTGACCAGGTACTCTTCCCCACTCCCGGCCCGCTGCACCCGAATCAGATCCTTTCGAACCTCGATCAGTACCGGATGTACGACTCGTGGCTCGCGATGCATCGTGATGGCAAGGCGACCGTCCGCCTGCAGATGAACTTCCTGCAGAACCAGAACGATCCCGCCCTTCCCGAGTTGAAGGAACGGTTGCGCAATCAGTTCCAGTACTTCGGCGATGACATGCTGATGACCGGGTCGATCGGAGAATGGGCAGCGCCGCTCGGCGCCGGAGCAGTGTGGCGTGAGGCTCAGCGACTCGTCGCCCAGGCCGGCTGGCACAACGAAAACAGCGTGCAGGATCTGGCGGGGCTGACGCAGGTGGTCAACGCCTATGAAGAGGTGAACAAGGAATTCAACATTACGCCCCACCGGTGGGTCGTCCATCACGTGCCGGTCGTCACCGCCGATCTGCTCTCACGGCTGCGCAAGATGGGTTGTGGAGTTCAGATGGCCGCCTTCCGGTGGGTGACGTCCACGGATCCCAAGATGGTGGTCGGCGCACCGTTCCGGACGATCGTCGATCACGGCATTCAGGCCGGCATGCACGGAGACGGCGTGCACATCGCGCCGCTGAACCCCTGGCTCCACATCTACTTCGCAACGACCGGCGTCAACTCGTACGGCGCGATGGTCAACGGCGATCAGCAAATCACCCGCGAGGAGGCGCTGCGGCTGTTCACGCGCGGCAACAGCTGGTTCCTGCGAATGGAAGACAAGGTCGGCACGATCGAGCCGGGCAAGCTGGCGGACCTGGTCGTGCTGAACAAGGACTACTTCAAGGTGCCTGACGTCGAGATCAAGCAGATCCGATCCGTGATGACGGTGGTGAACGGACGCATCGTGCACGACACGGGTATCGCGAAGAAGTAGTGGGAGCCGGGATCCGGGATCCCGGATCCCGGATCCCGACTTAGATCCCCCGAATCCACGGCCGGTCGATGCTTCCGAACGGCCACGGGATCGAGGCCAGCATCAGCACCAGCGCCAGTCCGAAGAAGATGGCCGCGACGAAATGCTTGCGCGGCGAGTCGGAGGCCTTCCGGATGCGCACGCGGCCTACGTGCACGAAGGCGGTGGCGGCAAGCATGCCGACGACGTGCTCGACGGCCCAGAAGCGGACCACGGCATCCGCCATCGCGCCGGCCATGTTGCGCCACGCGGCCATCGTGTACGAGCTGAAAAAGAAATACAGCAGCAGCCCGATCAGCACCTGCACATCGACGCTGATGACAAACCAGCGGCCGACAGCGTCGTCCGTCGGAGTCCATGGCCGCCTGGTGAAGCGGCCGGAGGCGGCGCGCGCGAAGGCCACCACGCCGAGCAGCAGCACGACCCAGCGAAGCCACGAGTGGACGACGATCAGCACGTCATACATGCCGACATTGTCGCGCGAAACTGGCGGGCGTAGACGGTCCTTTGGCGAATCTGTGCACTCGCGTGAGATCTGGCTAGATATCCGCCTCGGTGAGGGGTCGTGGCTGTTTGCCGTCGATGTCGGTGAAACCGTAATCGAGCGCCATCGCGGCCGCGGTCACGACCTTTCCGTGCCACCGCTGCCCCTGCTGGTCAACGGCCATGGCCGCAATGGCGCGGCCGATGAAC
>Ga0207691_10004492_pt1 | contig 13506 bp, 8 predicted proteins | sample KBSM13metaG_FD_184327 | JGI IMG/M metagenome (GOLD analysis project Ga0207691, IMG submission 184327) | Miscanthus rhizosphere microbial communities from Kellogg Biological Station, Michigan, USA - KBS M1-3 metaG (SPAdes) (version 2) | ecosystem: Host-associated > Plants > Roots > Rhizosphere >... | reverse complement strand
CCCAGACACCACACCTACGCCCACTCACCGAAGTACCAGATGAAGACCATCCCCAACGGACGCGTCATCTTCAGCCGCACGTGACCTGCGTGGGCGCGTGCGGGCAAGCGGAGGAAGCATGCCTGATCAGAAAGACCTCGAGGGGTTCCTGTCCGAAGCCCGGGTCGAGCCAGCGGTGCTGGACCTGCGGCCCGACTACCGGGTCCTGCTCGTCGCCGTGGACGGACTGCGTCCCGGCCCGAACGGTGAGCTCAGCCACCGGCTGGTGACCAGGGCCGAGTCGGCGGTGAGTCAATCGCTGCGCGGTCGACGGGTCGAAGACCTGCCGCATGTCGCCGCTTGGCGGGACGCGTACCGGGCGTTCGGCGCGAAGCCACAGCGCACCCGCAACAGTCTCGAGGCGCTGATGCGTCGCGCCGAGTCCGGCCTCCCCCGGGTGAACCGGCTGACCGACATCTACAACGCGCTGTCGGTGCTGCACCAGGTGCCGATCGGCGGGGAGGACCTGTCCCGCTACTCCGGCTCACCGCGGCTCGCTCGGGCAACCGGAGACGAGCCCTTCGACACCGTCGCCGATGGCGCGGTCGTCGTCGAGCACCCCGCACCCGGTGAGGTTGTGTGGTGCGACGACGCCGGCGTGACCTGCCGTCGCTGGAACTGGAGGCAGGGCGTCCGGACCCAGCTGCGAGAGGACACCAGGTCTGCCCTGTTCATCCTCGACGCCCTCGACCCCCTGACCGACGACGCGCTCACCGCGACCGCCGACGAGCTGGTCTCGCACCTTCATGGAGCCGGGGAGGCGCTCCCGGTTGCCACGCGACTGATCGCCTCACTCACCGGCGCCGAGCAATGATCGATCTAAGGGACGATGTGCGACGTGGAGTCCGACGCCATCGCACTGCCGTGCCACCACCAGGTCCGGCTCTGGGCCACCGTGGTCCTCAACGGGCAGCTCGACACGGTGGGGGCGGGAACCACCTCCTAGTCGAGGCAGAACTCGTTGCCCTCGACGTCCTGCATGACGAGGCAGGCTTCGTTCTCCTCGTCGGCAGGGAGCAGGTGCAGGCGACGAGCGCCAAGCGGCTCCAGTCGAGCGGCTTCAGCCTCGAGGGCGGAGACGCGCTCGTCGCCGGTCAGCCCTGCCCCGACGCGTACGTCGAGGTGCAGCCGGTTCTTCACCGTCTTAACCTCGGGCACTCGCTGGAAGTACAAGCGCGGACCGTTGCCGTCTGGATCCTGGCAGGCCCAGCTCGAACCTCGGCTCTCGACGGGAAGCGAGGCTTCGTACGCATCCCACGAGTCGAACCCCGGCGGGATCGGAGGGTCGACGTACCCGAGCACCGCCTTCCAGAACTCGGCAACGGCTCGTGGGTTCGCGCAGTCGAAGGTCACCTGTACCTGTTTCACGGTCGCCATCGTGTCACTGTCGATATGGCTGGGATGCCCGACCTGGAATCCGCGGTCGAGGTGGAGGTGAGATGGTTGCGCATGTACTGCCGGGTGCTGGGTGCCACGGGAGATGGCATTCCACGGAGAGGCTGCGGCAACGGCAACCCTTTGTGAAACTGGTCCTCATGAAGGCCTTCAGACGCACGGGTGACCTGCCGATGCTGGGTGAGCACGCGGTTGTGCTGGGCGCAAGCATGGCTGGGTTGGTGGCTGCCCGGGTGCTCGCCGACTGCTACGAACGCGTGACTGTCGTCGAGCGAGATCACCTGCCGCCGGTGGGCGAGACGCGCAAGGGTGTGCCCCAGGCGCGTCACGCGCACCTGCTGCTGCCGAGCGGCGCGGAAGCCATCGGGGACCTCTTCCCCGGCCTGCTGGACTCCCTGGCCCGTGAGGGAGTCCAGGTCATTGATGACGCGCGACAGTTCCAGTTGACGTTCGGTGGCCACCGGCTGGCGCAGGATCACGAGGCCGACTTCCCCCCGATGTACCAGGTGAGCCGAGCGCTCCTCGAGGGCCGAGTCCTCGAGCGGCTGCGGTCCTGGCCGGGGGTTGAGGTGCTCGACGGGTATGACGTCGTCGGACTGGACAGCGACGCCGATCGAGCTGGCGCCGACGCCACGGACCACCCGGCCGAACGAGTCACCGGGGCGCGGGTCCAGCGTCGATCAGATGGTCAGACGAGCACCCTCCACGCCGACCTGGTGGTGGCCGCGACAGGCCGCGGAAGTCGCGCAGGTCACTGGCTGGAGGAGGCGGGCCACGAACGACCCGTCGAGGAGCGACTGCAGGTCGACCTGATGTACGTCAGCTGCCTGTTGAAGATGGAGAGCGATGTGCTGGGACACCTGCGGACCTTCCTCACCGGGCCGGTACCGGAGCGACCCACGTCGATCGCGCTGATCGCACAGGAGAACGACACCTGGATCCTGACCGTGTCCGGATACGCCGGACATCACCCGCCCACCCAGTGGCCCGAGCTCGTCGCCTCGCTGCGCACCTGGGTACCGGACCCGGTCGTTGCGGCGATCGAGGGGTCGGAACGACTGACCCCCCTCCACACCCACCGGTACCCAGCCAGCCTGCGACGCCGGTACGACAGGCTCGCCCGCTTCCCGCACGGCTTCCTCGTGATCGGCGACGCGGTATGCAGCTTCAACCCGATCTACGGACAGGGGATGACAGTGGCGGCGCTGGAGGCGCAGGTGCTCCAGAGCTGTCTGAGAGCCGGCACCGACAGGTTGGCGCGACGGTTCTTCAAGAAGATCGCCAAGTCCAGCGGCGCTGCCTGGCAGCTGGCCACCGGCGGTGATCTCGCGCTCCCGATCGTCCCCGGCCCGCGTCCCCTGCTGGTGAGGGTGCTCAACACGTACGTCGACCGGGTTCAGGCGGCCGCAGAGCAGAACCCGGCCGTGGCGACCACGTTCATGCGCGTGACCTCCCTACTCGACCCGCCCTCGCGGCTACTGACTCCCACGACCGTGGTCAGGGTGGTGGCCGCGCGCCGTCATCAGGGGCAACGAGCGGGGTGACCGGGCGGCGCGGACTCAGCAGGCTCCTGGTGGCATCAGCGCGGGAAGCGGGTGGTGCGCTCCAGGTCGTTGAGGTCGAGGTGGTTGCGCATGTACTGCCGGGTCGGGTCGACCGGGGGGACGTACTCCCACGGCGTCACCACACCGACCCGGAGGGCGGCGTTGACCAGCCGACGCCGGGCCTGGTCGTCGACCACGTCGTCGTACAGCGCGTCGAGGTCCCAGCGCTCGGCGACCTCGGTCCGCAGCGCCTTGAGCCGCACCGCCCAGTCGGGGTCCCCGGCGAGGTTGACGCGCTCCAGCGGGTCGTTCGCGAGGTCGTACAGCTGGTCGGGGTCGACCGGCGAGTGGACGTACTTGAGGTCACCGCGCCTGATCATCACGATCGGCGCGATCGCGCCCTCACCCATGTACTCGCCGACCACCTCGCGCTCGACCGGCTCCACGCCGTTGGGACCGCGGCACAGGTCGAGAAGTGAGCGCCCGGCCAGCGGGTCGACGCTCGGCGGTACGCCCTGGCCAGCGAGCTCGACGATGGTCGGCAGCACGTCGACCAGGGACACCGGATCGGCGACCCGCTTGGGCGAGAACCGCTTGGGTGAGTTGACGATCAGCGGAACCCTGGCGGAGCCCTCGAAGAAGTTCATCTTGTACCAGAGACCGCGTTCGCCGAGCATGTCGCCGTGGTCGGCGAGGAGCACCACGATCGTGTCGTCGGTCAGGCCCAGCGCGTCGAGGGTGCCGGTCAGCCTCGCGGTCCACTCGTCGAGGTAGGAGATGTTGCCGTAGTACGCCCGCCGAGCGCGTCGTACGTCGTCGGAGGTGATCTCGACCTCGTCCATGGCGCTGACCCGGCGCAGCCGCAGCGTGTGCGGGTCGGCCGGCACGTCGTCGGATCCCAAGGTGGGCAGGGGAATGTCCGCACCCTCGTAGAGGTCCCAGTACCTGCCGCGGGTGACGTAGGGGTCGTGCGGATGGGTGAAGCTCACGACCAGCAGCCACGGCCGCTCGTCGTCCTGTCGCGCCAGGTCGTGCAGGGCGCGAACCCCCTGGTGACCGACCTCGTCGTCGTACAGCAGCTGGTTGGTGACCTCGGCGACGCCGGCCGTCGTGACCGAGTCCATGTTGTGGAACCACCAGTCGACACGCTCGTCGGGCTGCAGCCAGTTGGGCGTCCACCCGAAGTCGGCCGGGTAGATGTCCGTGGTGCGCCGCTCCTCGAAGCCGTGGAGCTGGTCGGGCCCGACGAAGTGCATCTTGCCGTCGAGCACCGTGCGGTAGCCCGCGATCCGGGCGTAGTGCGCGAAGGTCGGGATGTTGCTCGCGAGGTAGGCCGCGTTGTCGTAGCCGCGCGTCGCCGACGGCAGCTGGCCGGTCATCATGCAGTAGCGGGCCGGGGTGCAGAGCGGGCTGTTGGAGTACGCCGCGTCGAACACGACGCCGGTGCGCGCGAGCCGGTCGATGGTCGGTGCCTGGGTGACCGGATTGCCGTAGCAGCGCAGGGCGGTCGGTGCGACCTGGTCGAACATCACGACCAGGAAGTTGGGGCGCACAGCCGGAGGAGCGTCGGTCACATCCCGAGTGTGACACCTGCTAGGCCAGTCGCCGTGCCAATCCCGACGCGCGCTGCACGGTGCGTGCCACGGCGGCCCGAACCGACTCCTCCGTGCCGATCACGCGGACCTTGTCCTGGGCCCGGGTGACGGCCGTGTAGAAGAGCTCGTGGGTGAGCAGCGGCGAGTCGTCGGGGGGCATCACCACGCTCACCTCGCGGGCCTGCGAGCCCTGCGACTTGTGCACCGTCATCGCGTGCACGGTCTGCACGCCGGCCATCCGGGTGGTCGCGAACTCCTTGAGCCCGTCGGCGCCGGGGACGACGACACGCAGCCGACCGTCGACCAGTCGGACGGTCACGCCGAGGTCGCCGTTGTAGAGGCCCTGGCCGTAGTCGTTGGCGGTGACCAGCACGGGGCGTCCGGCGTACCACTCGTCGTAGTGGGTGACACCGGTGCGGTCTGCGACCAGTCGCTCGACCTGACGGTTCCAGCCGGTGACACCGTAGGGGCCCTCACGATGGGCGCACAGCAGCCGGTGCCGGTCGAGAGCGGCGACTGCGGCCTCGGCGTCGCCCGCCTCCGCCGCGAGACGTACGGCGAGCGCGGCCTCGGTGACCGTCGCCCGGAACGCCGCCATGGCGCGCTCGTCGGCCGGGTCGACCAGCTCGACGTCGCCACCCGAGCGCAGGACCTCGACCACCCGGTCGGCGTCGTCGCCGCGCAGCGCCGTCGCGAGCTCGGCGATGCCGCCGCCGAACCTGTGTGCCGTGGTGAGCGCCGCAACCGGAGAGACGTCTCGGCGGCCGAACCCGTCGACCAGGTCGGCGAGCACGGCACCCGCCTCGACCGAGGCGAGCTGGCCGGGGTCGCCGACCAGCACCAAGCGGGCGTCGGCACGCACCGCCTCGAGCAGCCGGGCCATCATCGTCAGCGACACCATCGACGTCTCGTCGACCACGACCACGTCGTGGGGCAGCCGGTTGCCGCGGTCGTGCCGGAAGCGCGTGCTCGAGTCGGGTCTCCAGCCGAGCAACCGGTGGAGGGTCGAGGCCTTGAGCTCGCCGAGGCGGGCCCGGTCGGCTGCGGGCAGTGCGCGGGTCTCGGCGTCGACGGACTCCTGGAGCCGGGCCGACGCCTTGCCCGTCGGGGCGGTCAGCGCAATCCGGAGCCGGCGGGCCCCGCCGCTCTCGAGCTCGGCCTGCTCGGCCAGCAGCGCCAGCAGGCCGGCGACCGTGGTGGTCTTGCCGGTGCCGGGTCCGCCGGTGAGCACGGTGGTCCAGCGCTCCGCCGCGGCGCGGGCGGCGGTGCGCTGCTCGTCGTATCCGGCGGCCGGGAAGACCCGCAGCACCCCGGCGTCGAGGGCCGCCGTGTCGACCTGCGGCGCGGGGCGGGCGAGACGGGCGAGCAGGTCGTCGCAGACCTGGACCTCCTCGCGCCAGTAGCGGTCGAGGTAGAGCAGGCCGTTGTCGACCCGGAGCACCCGCTCGCCGACGAGCGGGCTGCGCCCCACCGACGCCTGCCAGGCCGGGACGTCGGGCCACGGCAGCGCCGGGTCGTCCTCGAGCGGCAGGTCGGCCACCGTCGCCAGGTCGACGCAGGTCGATCCCTGCCGGACCGCGCGGACGGCGAGCGCGGTCGCGAGCAGGACCTGCTCGTCGCCCTCGCCGGTCATCGCGCCGAGCCGGCGGGCGACGTGGACGTCGGCGGCACCGAGCACATCGGCCCGGTTGAACGTCGCGAGCAGGCCCTCGGCGCGCAGCGCCAGCCGGCGGTCGCGCGGATCCTCGATCGATCGAGCGTCGACGGTCACGCGGTCACCATCCCGGCCAGCAGGTCGGACAGCGCGACCACCATCGCCTCCGGCGGCTGCCACGCGAAGACCCCGCACGGCTGCCCGTCGACCACCGGGGTGTCGGAACCGCACATGCCGCGGACGTAGAGGTAGAGGATGCCGCCGAGGTGGATCGCCGGGTCGTAGCCGGGGAGCCGCCAGCGGAGGTAGCGGTGCAGCACGACGGAGTACAGCAGGGCCTGCAGCGGGTAGTGCGAGTGCAGCATCGCCTCGGTCATCAGCGCCGGTGTGTAGTCCAGCGCGGTGAGCGGCACCTCGGGGTCTCCGAGCTTGTTGGTCTTGTAGTCGACGACCACGAACCGGTCGCCGGGCAGCCGCAGCACGACGTCGATCGACCCGCTCAGGTAGCCCCGCAGCAGCTGCCCGCCCAGCGACGGCGACTCCAGCCGGTCGGCATACGCCCGCATCGGGTCGTCGGCTGCGAGGTGCCGGCGCAGCAGGTCGGCCACCGCCCGGAGCTGGACGTCGGGCAGGTCGCGGCCGGGACGGTCGCCGCCGACCAGAGGGAACTCGAAGTCGAGCTCGCGCAGCCGGTCGCTGAGCGGGATGTCGGCCAGGGTGAGGTCCGCGCACAGCGGCCCCAGCGGCGTGTGCTGCATCGGCACCAGCGCCTCGGCCAGGACGTCGGGGGCGGCGTCGACAGACCACCAGCGCAGCTGCTGGTCGACGTGGCGGCGCAGCTCGGCGTGCAGATCGGCTGCCTGCGGGTCGGCGTGCTCGAGCACCGCGTGGACCAGCGACCCGAAGGTCGCGCCGGCGGGCAGGTCGGCCATCGGGGAGGCGGGCCCGGTGGTCGAGCTGGTCGGAACCCGTGGCTCCGCGGTCTCGACAGGCTCGACCACCGGGCTGTCCTCGTCGACGGTGCCCGGCACCTCCGGCTCGACCTCGACCGCTGTGCTCGCCAGCTGCTCCTCGGCCCGGATCAGCCCGGAGTACGACGTGCGCCGCCAGTCGGTGTCGAGCGTGCGCATGAAGCGGCGGACGTCGAGCGGCGCGGGCGGCGGGCGTGGGTCGAGTGCTGGCGCCGCGCCCGCCGTCGCCGTCTCGAGCGCGAGCGCGCCCGCGTCCTGCCAGGCCGTGAGCGCGGCCAGCGCCTCGTAGTCGGTGGGAACCGGCACCCGGTCGGGGACGGTGGCCTGCCCCTGCGTCCGGCCGAACAGCAACCGGCTGAGGCCGGAGTGCGCGGCGTTCTGGCTGGGCCCCCACCAGGTCACGACCTGCGACTGGGCACGCGTCAGCGCGACGTAGGTGAGCCGTAGCTCCTCGCCGGCGTCCTCGGCCCGCGCCCGCCGGGCGGCGTCGGGCGACCCGGCGAGGTCGAGCCGCCGGGCACCGGTCGCGTCGTGGTAGAGCAGCTCGGACGGCTCGGGGGCGTAGCAGTCGAAGAAGTGCGGGAGGTAGACCACCGGGTACTGCAGTCCCTTGCTGCCGTGGATGGTGAGGATCTGTACCGCGGCCGCGTCGGTGTCGAGCCGGCGGGTGCGCTCGGTCGAGGCGAAGGCCTCGCGACGCTCCGCCCGCAACCACTCGAGCAGCGCGGGCAGCCCGAGCCGCTGCCGACGGGCGGTCTCGTGGAGCAGCTGGCCGAGGTGGTCGAGGTCGGTCATCAGCCGCTCACCGTCGGGGCGCGACAGCACCCGGCCCGGCAGGCCGGCGGCGGTGGCCGCCTCGTGCACCGCGGCCACGCCGCGGGTGCGGAACAGGTCGAGCCAGCTCCGAACCCGCTCGCCGACCCGGTCGGCGAGCGCGTCACCTCCCGCGTCGAGGGACTGCGGGGTCTCCCCGATGAACGAGGTCAGCGCCACGGCCCGCACCCGGGTCGTGCGCTGCTGCTCCAGGGCCTCCAGCAGCGTGAGCCACTCGTCGGCCGCGCTGCTCAGCATCACGCTGCTGCCGCCGCCCACCACCGACGGGATCCCGTGGGCGCGCAACGCCGCCCGGATCGGCTCGACCCGCTTGACGCTGGAGAGGAGCAGCGCGACGTGGCCGGCGCCGATCGGCTCCCCGTCGTACGTCGCGCCGGAGCCAAGCAGCCGCGCCACGTCGGCCGCGAGATCCGTGGCGATGTGCTCCCGCAGCTTGTCGATCCGGACCGTGCCGTCGCGGCCGGCCGGGAAGTCGGCCGCCCGGAGCTGACGTAGGCGCAGGGGTGCGCCGACCGGTGCGCCGACCAGCCGGCTCTGGCCGTGGTGCGCCTCGACGTCGAGCACCGTGATCTCCGGGTCGCCGAGCTCGGCGCCGCGGGTCAGGACCTGGAGAGCGCCGACCAGGCCGGCGTCACTGCGCCAGTTGGTGGCGAGCGTGTGCCGGGTGGTGGCGGTGCCGGCAGCGCGGAGGTAGGTGACCACGTCGCCGCCGCGGAAGGCGTAGATCGCCTGCTTCGGGTCGCCGATCAGGACCAGCGTCGCGCGCGCGCTGAACGCACGGTCGAGGACCTCCCACTGCACGGGGTCGGTGTCCTGGAACTCGTCGACCAGCACCACCTCCCAGCGCTGCCGCATGCGCTGCCGGGCCGGTGCGTCATCGGCCTCGAGCGCGTCGGCGAGCCGGCTGAGCAGGTCGTCGTAGGAGAGGACGCCGCGCAGGTGCTTGCGGCGTTCGACCTCGAGCCGGACGGCGGACGCGAAGTCCACGCGGACGGCGGCGTCGGTGCCCGGCTCGGCATCGAGCGGCGCCAGCCCGGCCTGGGGGTCCCCGACCGCGGCCCGGGCCAGCTGGAGCGAGACCGCGCGCCCGAACGGCGGCTCGTGGGGCGACGACCCGAACCGCTGCAGGTAGAGGTCGTCGGTCACCTCCACCACCAGGTCGTCGAGGCTCTCGACCAGCTCGGCGCGCGAGTCGGTGTCGCCCGCGACACCGAGCGAGCGCAGCACCAGCTGGCAGAACTGGTGGGTGGTGGCGATGGTGGCTCCGTCGAACCCGGCCAGGGCGTCGGTGACCCGCTTGCGGCGCTGCGGGACGTCGTCACTGACCAGGTGGGTGAGCAGCATGTCGGACGGGTCGACCGAGTCCGGGTCGGCGAGGGCACGCTCGGCGGCCACCAGCTGGTCGCGAACCCGCTCGCGGAGCTCCTGGCTCGCGGCCCGGCCGAAGGTGATCACGAGCATCCGGTCGAGGGTGGTGACACCCTCGGCGACGTAGCGGGCCACCAGCGCCCCGACAGTGTAGGTCTTGCCGGTGCCGGCGCTCGCCTCGAGCACGGTGGTGGACGCGTCGGCGGGCAGCGGCCCGAGGATGTCGAACGGCGTCGGTGGGTTCATCCTGGGGTGACTCATGTCTTGCCCCGCTGGAGCATCGGCTGCCATAGCCGCATCGCGAGGGCGCCGAGCCGGGTGTCCTCCCCGTCGCGCTCCTCGCCCCGGCGGGGGTCGTCGAGCAGGACGTCGAGGGGGGCGCCGGTGCCCCAGACCGCGACGTGGGCGGCGTCGTCGTTCTCGCCGGAGAAGCGCTGGGAGAGCCACTTGAACTCGGCGTCGCGGCGGACCGCGACGTCGTTGCCCGGCCGGCGCCGCGAGGCCCAGGCGTGGGCCGTGCGCAGCGGGAGCGGGAGCGGCGCGCACATGCCGGCGTCGTACATCGCCACCAGGTCACGCAGCACGTCGGCCGCGTCGTCGACGCGGGCGAACGCGACCCGCGCGACCGCCTCGTCGGGGGCGCCGTGGCGACCCTTCTCGCCGCGGCCGACCGCCCCGGCGGACCAGGATCGGCCGGGATGGGTGGCGCACAGGGCGAGCAACGGGATCCACGCCTCGAGCCACTGGCGAGGCCCGAGCCGGGAGAAGGTGGCGATCACGACCCGGTCGCCGTGGAGGCCGGTGACCGTGCCCCGGAGCCGCCGACCGCCGCCCAGGTCGACGTCGACGTCGACCGCGTGCGCGTGCTGCCCCCGGGTGACCGACTCGACCATCTCCGCGACCGGCGCCGCCTCCTCGGTGAGCCGTTGACCGAGGCGCCAGCCGAGCCGACCCGGCGGCAGGACGCCGCGCCGCCACTCGGTGGCGAGGGCCTGGTCCGTGGTGCGACCGCGGAGCAGGTCGCGCAGCAGCCGGTCGCCCACGCCCCACTGCTCGAGGTTGTCGAGCTCGACGGGTAGTCCGTCGGCGACCTCCTCGCCCTCGTCGATCTGGGCGACGCCGAGCCGGTCGCGCAGGAACGCCCGCACCGGGTGCAGGAAGAACTTCACCAGCGAGGCGAGCTCGAGGTCGGCCGGTGGCTGCAGCGGCAGGTCGGTGGTTGCCAGCGACCCGACCGCGACCCGGTCGCCGGCAGCGGCCCGGGCTCCCGCGAGCGCGGCACGGTCGAAGGAGAACGGCAGGGGCGGCTGGAGGTTGCGGGCGTCGAAGGACTGGAGCGGGTGCTCGACCAACGCGTGGGCACGGCCGCCAGCGACGGTGTCGTCGAGTGCGTCGAGCAGCTCGCCGAGCGGGACGGCGGGGGCGCGGTGCTGTCCGGTGGTCTCGTTGAAGCCGCTGTAGGTGACCACCAGTCGTTCGCGGGTTGCCATGATCGCGTCGAGCAGGAGCTGGCGGTCCTCGCTGCGCAGGTCACGCTCACCGGTGAGCGGGGTGCGGGCAAGGACGTCGTCGCCGTCGACGGCCGGGGCACGCGGGAACACGCCGTCGTCGAGACCGAGCAGGCACACGACGCGGTGCGGCACCGAGCGCATCGGCACCATGGTGCAGACGGTGAGCGTGCCGGTGCGGAAGTTGGCCCGGGTCGGCTGGCCCGCGAGCCGTTCGGCCATCAGTGCGCGGACGTCGGGGAGGCGCAGCTCGAGGGTGCCGCCGGGGCGCCCCGCGTCGCCGGCGAGTGCCGTGAGCTCGCGCTGCACCTGGCCGGTCTGCCACTCCTCACCACGCGCGACGGCGGTGAGGGCGTCGAGGCCCTCGCGGAGGGTGTCGAGCCAGTGTTCGACGGGGTGGCTGCCGATCAGCCGGTCGGTGACAGCCTGCAGCCGGTCGAGGAGCTCGGCGAGCCGGCCGGCGAGCTCGATGCTGGTCGACCCGACATCGTCGAGCGGCAGGGTGGTGCCGATCCAGCCAGGGCCGTCGGCCTGCGCGTCGTCGGACATCGCCACTCCGGCGAGGACCCGGTCGAGACCGAAGCGCCAGGTGTTCTGGACGTAGCCGTCGAGCCCGTACGGCGCCCGGTGCTGCTCGTCGTAGGCCCAGCGGACGCCGGCCCGCTCGACCCAGCCGGTGATCGTCTCGAGGTCGTTGTCGGCCAGACCGAAGCGGCGGCGCACCGGGTCGGCCGCGACCAGGTCGAGCACGGCACTCGCCTGGGCACGGCCACCAGCGAGGTCGAGCAGCGTGCCCAGCACCGCGAGCAGTGGGTTGGTCTGGGTCAGGGCGCGGTCTGCGAGGCGCACCTGGAGGAGCTGGCCGGGGTGGCCGCCCGCGACGGCCGGGCCCATCCCGAACGCCGCCTCGACCAGCGGGGCGTAGGCCTCGATGTCGGGGCACATCACCAGGATGTCGCGCGGCTCGAGCGTGGTGTCGTCGGCGAGCAGCCCGAGCAGCACCTCGCGCAGCACCTCGACCTGGCGAGCCGGGCCGTGGCACGCGTGCACCTGCACGCTGCGGTCGTCGACGTCGAGGACCCGGCCGGTCGGGTCGACGGTGGCGTTGGCCGCGATGTCGGCCTGGAGCCAGGACAGCAACGACCCGCGTGGCTCGAGGGACCCCCGGTGATCGAGCTTGTCGAGATCCTCGTCGACAGGCCCGGTCTCGACAGGCTCGACCATCGGTACATGCACCAGCAGCGTGCGCTCCAGCTCGCGCAGGTCGCGGCCGAGCGACGCGAGCAGCGGGTGGCCGGCCTGCAGGTGGGAGGTGTCGTCGCGCCGCGGCACGGCCCCGGCCAGCCCGGTCAGCGAGCGCCAGAGCGCGTCAGAGGCGTGCGGCAGCCACACGTGCACGTCGCGGTGCTCGCCGAGCGCCGCGAGCAGCTCAACCTCCGTGACCGCGAGCCGGGTGTGGCCGAACAGCGACAACCGTGCCGGCAGGTCGGCAGCCTGTGGTCCGGCGCGCAGCTCGTCGAGCACGCGGGCGTGACGCACCGCCGGGCTGGGCGCGCCGACGACTGCCACCAGCCGTCGCCACAGCTCGGGCTGCCAGAGCAGGTCGGGGTCGATCCGGGCACCGACGCCGTCACTGTCGATGCCCGCCTCCCAGTCCGCCAGGAGCCCCGGCCGCTGCACGGCGTAGGACGCGAACAGCCGGGCCAGCCGCCGGGCGACCGCGTAGCGGCGGCCTCGCCGGAGCTCGCCCTCCTCGCCGGTCTGCCCGTGACCGAGGTGCGCGCCGAGAGTGTCGCACCACTTCTCGCCGGCGCTGGCGTCGACCACCCCGAGCAACGGCCAGACCAGCGCGTCGGGCGCCCACGGGTCGTCGTCACCCCCCTCATGATGGAGTCTCGTGACCTCGGCGACCAGCGTCCTCGGCGAGCGGAACACGACGCCGGCGCACACGCCGTCGTCGGTGTCGCCGCGGCCGAGCCGGTGGGAGAGCCGCTGGCTCAGCCAGCGCTCGACCCCGCGCGCCGGCACCAGCACGAGCTCCGGCGCGAACGGGTCGTCCGGCGGCGTCGCGAGCAGCGTGCCGAGCGCCTCGGCAAGCTGGTCGGCGCGGGGTGCGCGGTGCAGCCGGAGGGTCACGTCAGCGGCTCGTCACGGGTGAGCTCATGGGGACTGACCCTAGGGGGAGACGCCGACAGGTGTCCGGATCACCTTGGTCCTTCGGGTATCCCCTGGCCGGCCAGCGCCCGGATCGCCGGCAGCTGCGCCAGCGCGTTGACCAGCAGCGAGAACCCGAAGAGGGCGATGCCCCAGCCCGGGTGCCCCGCCACCGCGAGGCCGAGCGAGGTGAGGGTGAACACCAGCACCTTCACCACCGGCCGCACGACCGGCCCGCCGTACGGCGCCTTCGGGGAGGCGAACAGGGACCAGACCACCACCACGACCAGCGGCATCAGCACCGCGAGCAGCACGCCACTGGCGTGAGCTCCCCAGACGCCGGCCGCAACCATCGCCAGCAGCTCGTCGAGGAAGACCAGCGCCAGCACGGTCCACCCGAACGCGTCCACCGCCTCAGCCCAGCGCCCGGGCCACGGCGCGGCC
>Ga0207691_10004490_pt1 | contig 13512 bp, 10 predicted proteins | sample KBSM13metaG_FD_184327 | JGI IMG/M metagenome (GOLD analysis project Ga0207691, IMG submission 184327) | Miscanthus rhizosphere microbial communities from Kellogg Biological Station, Michigan, USA - KBS M1-3 metaG (SPAdes) (version 2) | ecosystem: Host-associated > Plants > Roots > Rhizosphere >... | reverse complement strand
CATGCCGGTGTTGATCTGCGGCAGGATGCCGGTGCGGCAGACCCTGGTGACGTCGATGCCGGTCGCGGTGCCCTGGAACTCCAGCACCGGGATCGTCCAGCGCGGGTTCTCCCCGAGCGTGATCTCGTGCATTCGGCGGCTGGTGGCGAGCGCGTCGGGCACGGTGCCGCCGACCAGGCGCACGATGGCGGGGGCGGTCGCCATCGCGAAGCCGCCGATGCCGGCGGTCTCGGTGATCGCGGAGTCGCCGATGTCCGGGTTGGCGTCATCCGGTCCGTAGTCACCGAGGAAGAGGCCCTCGGCGACCTGCGCCGGTCCGGTGAACCAGGTGTCGCCGGTGCCCGCGACCTGGATCCCGAACTCGGTGCCGTTGCGGGCCATCGCGACCACCATCGTCGACCCCTCGATGCCGCGCGCGGCGTCGAGCGCGAGCTTGCAGGCCGGCATTGCCAGGTTGAGGAAGAAGTGGTCGTTGCCGCCGACGAAGCGCAGCGCCTCCGCGATGTCGGACGGACCGGCGCCCGAGTCGACCATCGCCGGCGCGAGGTCGCGCAGCAGCATCAGGGTGCCGGCGCGGTTGCGGTTGTGCGCCTCGTCGCCCATCTGGAGCATCTGGGTCAGGATCCCGGTGACGTCGACCGGCCCGGCGCCCACGACGGCGGTCTGCAGCAGCGGTCCGAGCACCGCGGACATCCAGCGCAGCCGGTTGAGCACCTCGGGCCCGTACGCGCCGTACCGGAGCACCTTGCCGAGCCCCTCGTTCAGGGAGCAGTACGTACGTCGCCCCGTGGCCGGGTCCTCGAGCACGAACAGCCACATGCTCGGCGAGACCACGCCTGCCATCGGGCCGACCGCGTGGTGGTGGTGGCAGGGCTCGAACGTCCACTCCCCGGCGGCGAACCGCTCGGCCGCCTGCTCGGGGTCGTCGACCAGTCCCTCGAGCGCGGCGGCACCCATCAGCGCGCCCTGCAGCGGGCCGGAGGCGGTGTCCCAGCCGATCGGGGGCCCGGCGTGGAGGAACTGGCCGGGCTGCAGGCCGAGCACGTCGGAGGCCGGGCGGACGTCGACCAGCATCGCCTGAACGCCGAGCACGGCGGCCAGCGCCCGGGCGTTGGCGTCAACGCGCAACGGGTCGGTGGCGACGGTCGCGAGATCGGCCTCGGTGCCCGCCATCGGCGGTCGCCAGGTCACCCGGTCGACCTCCGCGGCCTGGCTCTCGATCGCGTCCGCGAACAGGTCGGCTCCCACGCTCACGATCCGGGTCACGGCGTCCTTCCCAGCAGTTCGAGTGCCCGGCGAGTGGCCCGGGCGTTGGACAGGTGGACCTCGGCGCCGGCTTCGGCCAGGGCCGCCCGTTGTGCGTCCAGGCCCTGCGGGTCGCCGGTCGTACCGACGCAGGAGACGAAGACCGGCACCCCGTTCGTCACGACGTCGCGGACCACCGGCGCGAGCGCGGCGGCCGGGTCCGGCTCGGCGCCGTGGCCGAGCACCACGTCGAGCAGGACGGCGCCGGTGCGGGGGTCGTCGGCGACGCGGGAGAGGTGCTCGAGCCGGATCGCGGGGTCGATCATCGGGTGCGCGCGACCCTGGGTGAGCTCGTCCGCACCGAAGTCGACCATGGGGTGCTCCCCGCCCGCGATCAGCGCCGCCTCGTCGCGCAGGGTCCCGCCGACGAAGAGCCCGTGCAGGAGGTTGCCCTTCCGGTTGGCACCTTCCCGGTGGTCGAGCTTGCCTTCCCGGTGGTCGAGCTTGTCGAGACCCGTGACCGGCCACTCCGGTACGGCGTGGCCGAGCCGCTGCAGGACGCGCTCGGCGGCCGCCGTCAGGTCCGGCTGCCCGGGTCCGAGGAGCGCGATCTCGACCGGGGTGACCAGTGCCCCGGCGAACTCCCGGATCTCGTTGGCCACGTCGTCGGCCGGCGGCTTGGAGACCAGCACGATCAGGTCGACCGCGGGGTCGGCGTCGAGCCGGCGCAGCGCCTCGCGGGTGGAGCGGCCGCCGACCGCCGCGGAGAGGTCGCGGCCGCCGACGCCGAGGGCGTTCGAGACGCCGACACCGGCATGGTCGAGGAGGGCGAGGAGCTGCTGGCAGCCGGTGCCGGAGGCGGCGACGATGCCCACCGGTCCGGGACTCGTCGCGTTGGCGAACCCCAGGCCGAGGCCGTCGACCACGGCAGTGCCGCAGTCCGGGCCCATCACCAGCAGCCCGCGCGCTTCGGCGGCCGTCTTGAGCGCGACCTCCTCCTCGACCGGCACGTTGTCGCTGAAGAGCATCACGTCGTGCCCGGCATCGAGAGCGTCCATCGCCTCGACGGTCGCGCTGGCGCCGGGCACGGAGACCAGCACGAGCACGTCGGCGCCGGCGTCGCGGAGCGCGGCGCCGGTGGTGCGGTGGGGCTCCCGCGTGTCCCCGCCGTCGTCGCGGCTCGTCGTACGCGTCAAGGCGGTTTCGACCGCGGCCAGCGCCGCGTCGAGGGCGGAGTCGTCGTCGAGCCGGATCGCCACCACCATGTCGTTGGGGGTCGACGCCGGGAGCGTGAAGCCCATCTGCTCCAGCACCTCGAGGTTGAGCGGCGTCGCCATCGCGACCTGCGCGGTCGCGACCCCCTCGACGCCCTGAACGGCGCGGCTGACCTGCAGCAGCGTCACGGAGTCGGCGTACGCACCGGGGCGGAGCTCGACGTGCGTCTTCATGGAGCCTCCAGACGCAGGGCGGCACCGAGCAGCAGCCCGGCGCCTGAGGTGTGGCCGACGCCGGCCAGCGCGACGGCGGCGTCGGCGATCTCGTGCCCCTGGTCGTCGGACGCGTGCGGCCGGCACAGGGCGACGACCAGCGCGCGGAACTCCGGGAGCACCTCGCCGCGCTGGGCGTAAGCGAGGAGCGTGGCCGAGAGCAGCGTGGTGCGCTGCCGGGCGTCGGGGAGCACGACCGGCGAACCAAGCGCGTACGACGTCGCGGCCCAGCCGGCCAGCACGTCGTCGCCGAGCGGGGTCAGCCCGCTGCCACGGCCGATCAGGTCCTCGGGATGCGTGGCGATGCGGGAGGTGAGGGTACCGAGCTCAGTGGCTGCGGTTTCCCCACAAGTGCGTAGCAACTGCACCACCGAAGCCGGTTGCGCGTGCAGTCCCGGGACAGTTGTGGAGACCAGCCGGCCCACCCGCACCGTCGCCACCCCGTCCAGCACGAGAGCACCGGCACCCATCGTGGCGCCCGTGACCGTGTCGAGCGGAAGGGGAGCCGGCACGGCGAGCGCGCAGGGCACGTGCGTCGCGGGACCGGCGACGACCCCGAGGCACCAGCCGTCGTGGTCGAGGTAGACCGCGTCGCGGCCACGGTGCACGACCGTCAAGGGGCGGCGGGGGCCTTCGAGCAGGGGGGCAACGCGGGGGCCGGCGGACGCCTGCACGGTCGCCCGGGTGGTCGCTCGGGCGCCCAGGACCGTCATGCCCACCGACGCTACCGACCGGCGATACGGTGTGCGATGTGAGGTTCTGCCAACGATATCGGTGAGCAGGTGCAGGAGTTGACAGCCGACGAGTCGATGCCACGCGCGACGCTCGAGCGCGTCGACGCGCTGCACATCGGGCTCACCCAGATCGTGCTCGAGGGCGGCGACCTGAGCATGATCGCCGAGGAGCTCTCCCGCACGCTCGGCCTCGGCGTGCTGGTCACCACGAGCGACGGCCGACAGCGGGCCGCGGCGCTCACCGACGCCACCCGCGCGGCCCTCGACGCGGCGGGGCTCCTCGACTCGACGGGCCGCTTCCGCACCGAGCAGGTCGGACCCGACGGCAGCCCGGTCGGCGCCGGCCAGGTGCGGATGCTCCGCGTGGTCGCGGGTGGCAGCGACCTGGCCCGCCTGGTGTGCGTGCGCGATGGCGCGCCGGTCACCGGTGACGACGTCCGGGCCATGGAGCGCGCCTCGGCCGTCGCCGCGCTGCTGATCACGCGCGAGGAAGCCGTGACCGCGGTCGAGAGCAAGTACCGCGGCGACTTCCTCCGTGACGTCTTCCTCGGCCGCGCAGGCGAGGAGGACTACGTCGTCGAGCATGCGGCCGGCTTCGGCTGGGACCTGGTCCGGCCGCTGGTCGTGGTCGCCGCAGAGATCGACCCCCCGCCTGCCGCCGAGGAGCCGGTCCCGCAGCACCGTCACCGCGAGTGGCACGAGCGGTTCTCCGCCGCCTGGCGCACCGTCACCGCGGACATCGACGCGACGGCCCCCAGTGTCGACTTCTCCTCGGAGGTGGTCACGCTGCTAGCGGTCCCGCCCGACGACCACGAACCCGTCGTACGCCGCGCGGTGCACGGCGTCGCCGGCGACAAGGGCGGCGGGCGCCGGAGCTTCTCGGTCGGCGTCAGCCGCGTCGTCACCGACCTTGCCGAGCTGCCCGAGGCCTACGCGCAGGCCCGCCGGGCGCTCGAGGTGGGCCGCCGGATCCACGGTGGCGGGTCGACCACGTGGTTCGACCAGCTCGGCCTGCACCGGCTGATCGCGCTGGTGCCCGACACCGCGGAGCTGCGCGCGTTCGCGCACGACGTGCTCCGCGACCTGGCCGGCACCGGCCAGGACGCGGCCGACCTGCGCGAGACGCTCCAGGTGCTGCTCGACACGAACTTCAACGTCGCCGAGGCGGCGCGCACCCAGTTCTTCCACTACAACACGATGCGCTACCGCGTCAGCAAGCTCGAGCGGCTCCTCGGTCCGGTCGGCAGTGACCCGCACCTGCGGCTCGACGTGGCCGTCGCGCTGCGGGTGCTGGAGATCACCGGCTGAGCCGGTTCAGGCCGTTCAGTCGTCCACCGGGATCCGGGTCAGGAAGAACGGCGCGTTGGCCGGGTCGGGGATCCCGAAGCGGGCGTTGGCCACCCACAGCGAGTGGTGCACCAGGGCGGACGTGGCCGGAACGTCGAGGAGCGGGCTGGTCAGGGTGTCGACGACCTCGCCGCTCAGCGAGTCCCGGGCCAGCTCGACGACGGTGACCACGCCGTTGCCCGTGACGTACAGCGTGCGGTGGTCGGGCTCGATCCCGTCGGCGCCGGGTGCTGACACGCCCTCGATCGTGGTCGCCTCACCGGTGGCCTTGTCGACCCGGAACAGCAGGCCGGTGTTCGACTGCCCAACGACCAGGCCGTTGCGGGTCTTCACGATCCCGTTCGCGTTGAAGACGCCCGGGGAGGTGTCGAAGACGATGTCGCCTGTCAACGGGAGCAGCTGCGCCGGTCCCGACGCTGGGAGGCGATGGCCGTGGCGACGCTCCAGCGGGACGACGACGAGCTCCTGGTTGAACGAGTCCGTGGCGTAGACGGCCTTCCGGGTGACGACCAGGTCGTTGATGAAGCGACCGGCGGGGTTGGCACCCGGTGGGGTGGTGTAGGTGGCAAGCAGCCTGCCGGTCCGCGCGTCCTGAGCCCGGACCTCGCCGGAGGGGCCGCCGGCCACCCAGATGACGTCACGCCGCTTGTCGAAGTCCAGGCCGACCGCGGGCTTGCCGGTCGCGCTCTCCGGGAGCACGCGCGTGGCACCGGTGCGCGGGTTCGCCTTGAGGATCGAACCGGTGGCCAGCGAGCCGGAGAACACCTTCTTGCCGTCGGTGGTGACCCCTTCGGGCTGCCAGCCGATAGGCAGGGCGATCTGGTCGGGGCCATCGTCGTGATGGCCGTGGCTCGCGATGGCAGGAGCCGCCGCGGCGGGGAGCAGGCACAGCGACAGCAACGCTGCGGCGATGGACAGAGGGGAGCGGATCATGGGCATGCACCTTCCGGGTCGCGGTCAGCGGGCGCCCCCCCGGTCACCTCAGACCTCATGGTGCGACCCATCGTGCGTCGGACCGTCCGGGCGGTCAACCGTCTGGATGGACCTCACAGCAGCCTCTCAGTTGCCCTCGACCTGCTTCTTGAGGCCGTCGAGCATCATCTGCCAGTTGGCCCGCGAGTGCTCCGCCTCCTCCTCGCTGCCGTTGTTGTCCTGGCTGAGCGAGACGGTCGTGACGCCGTCGTTCTCGTCGAGCTCGTAGACCAGCGTGTGGTAGCTCTCCGGCAGGTCGTCCTGGCCCGTGAGCGGGCTGAAGTGCGTGACCGAGAGCCGCTCGGGCTCGTCGTAGGCCAGCACCTGTCCCTTGTCCTGGTAGGGCTTGCCCTCCCACTCGCCGTTCCAGGTGATCGGGTGCCCGACCTCCCAGTCGGTCTCGACGCGCGAGCCGAACATGTACGCCGCGATCTGGTCGGGCTCCGTGAGCGCTGTCCAGACCCGGCTCGCGGGGGCCTCGATGTCGATCCTGGCAGTGGCCACGATTCCGTTCATGGCGGTCACGTACCCACTGCCACGCCTCGCGACACTCCTTGCCATTCCATCCGGCGTTCCTTCGGCATTTGTCGCCGATGTGGGTGTGTCATGGAGCGGCTAGGTTCGGCCTGCTCGGGGGCCCGGTGCGCGTACGAGGAGGCACTCATGTCGATGTTCAGCTGGACCGTCGTGCACGACGGGAAGACCCCGCCCCCGGGTGAGGCCGTGGGTCCGATGGAGCGGCTCAGCTGGGGCCGCACGGCGGGTCTCGGCGCCCAGCACGTGGTGGCCATGTTCGGCGCCACGTTCGTGTTCCCGCTGGTGATGGGGCTCGACCCCAACCTGGCGATCCTGTTCTCGGGCATCTGCACGATCATGTTCCTGCTGATCGTGTCCAACCGGGTGCCGAGCTATCTGGGCACCAGCGCCTCGTTCGTGGCCAGCGTCGCCGCGATCCGGGCGCAGGGCGGCGACTCGGCCGACGTCACCGGCTCGATCATGGTCGCCGGCCTCGTGCTCGCACTGGTCGGCGTGCTCGTCCACTTCGCCGGGGCACGGCTGATCCATGCCGTGCTGCCGCCGGCCGTCACCGGCGCGGTCGTGATGCTGATCGGCTTCAACCTCGCGCCGGTCGTCGCCGGCATCTACTGGCCCCAGGACCAGTGGATCGCGCTCGCCACCACGACCTTCATGGTTCTCGCCGCCGTGATGCTGCCCGGCTTCTGGTCCCGGATCGCGGTGTTCCTGGCGCTGATCTTCGGTTATGTGCTGTCGTGGGTCTGCGACGTCCTCTTCGGCCCGATCCACTCCATCACCGGCGCCGACGTCACCAAGCAGGTCGACCACGACCGGGTCAGCTGGGCCGGGGTCAAGGTCGCGGACTGGATCGGCTTTCCCTCCGGCAAGCTCGCCGACGGCGTCTCCGTGGTGCACGGGCCGAGCCTTTCCCTGACCTTCATCCTGCTCGTGCTGCCGGGCGTGATCGCCCTGATCGCGGAGAACACCGGGCACGTCAAGGCGGTCGCCGAGATGACCGGTGACGACCTCGACCCCTACATGGGCCGCGCGATCGCCGCAGACGGCGCCGCGACCGCGCTGGCGAGTGCGTTCGGTGGTTCGCCCACGACGACGTACGCCGAGAACATCGGCGTCATGGGTGCCACCCGGGTGTACTCGACGGCGGCCTACTACGTCGCGGCCGTGGTCGCGATCCTGCTCGGCCTGTGCCCGAAGTTCGGCGCGGTCGTGAGTGCCACCCCGGGCGGCGTGCTCGGCGGGATCACGGTCGTGCTCTACGGCATGATCGGGCTGGTCGGCGCCAAGATCTGGGTCGAGAACGGAGTCGACTTCGGCAACCCGGTCAACCTGGTCGGCCTCGCCGCCGGCCTGATCGCCGGCATCGGCGGCGTGACGCTCCAGATCACCGACAACTTCTCGCTGAGCGGCATCGCACTCGGCACGATCATGGTGATCGTCTACTTCCACCTGGTGAAAGGTCGCCGCGAGGAGCTCGGCGCCGGCGAAGCCACGAGGGTCATGTGACCCGACCTGTGAGAATCGACAGGTGAAGCCGGCACCCTTCGCGTTCGCCCGCCCGCGATCGCTCGACGAAGCCGTCGGGCTGCTCTCGGGGACGGCGGACGCGAAGGTGCTCGCCGGTGGACAGAGCCTGGTGCCGCTGCTCTCGATGCGGCTGGCCGCGCCGTCGATGCTCGTGGACATCAACGCGCTGCCCGACCTCGACCACGTCACCTGCGACAGCGACGGGGTCCGAGTCGGCGCGCTCGCCCGGCACTCCGCGGTGCTCGCCGACGCCGACGCCCGCCGGGTCCAGCCGCTGCTCGCGCTCGCGCTGGCCCACGTCGCCCATGCCACCATCCGCAACCGCGGCACCACCGTCGGCTCGCTCGCCCATGCCGACGCCGCGGCGGAGATGCCGGTGGTGCTGCGCCTGCTCGGCGGCTCGCTCGACGTGGTCGGGCCCGACGGACGGCGCACGATCGGGGCCGACGACCTGTTCGCGGGACCGATGGAGTGCACGCTCGCCACGGGCGAGATCGCGGTGGAGGCGTTCTTCCCGGCGCTCGGGACCGGCACCGGCGTGGCCTTTGACGAGGTCGCCCGCCGGCATGGTGACTACGCCCTGGTCGGTGTCGCCGCCCTGGTGGCCGTCGACGACGGACGCGTGACGTCTGCCCGCGCCGGCTACCTGTCCGTCTCCGACGTGCCGACGGTGGTCGACCTGACGGACGCGCTCGACGAAACCGTCGACGACGACTCCCTCACCCGTGCAGCCGACGCGGCGCTCGCCGAGCTCGAGCCCGCGGCCGACATCCACGCCACGCGCGCCTACCGCGAGCAGCTGGTGCGGGTGCTGACCGCCCGCGTGCTCCGGCGGGCCTACGACGACGCACAGGAGCGTGCGACATGAACACCCCACGAAATCGCTCGCACGCTCCCGATTCCGCGGGGACCCCGACAACATGAACGAGTACAGCAGCGGCGAGGACCTCTTCGACGTCCGGCTCCACGTCAACGGCGCGACGTACGACGTGAGTGTGCCTGCCCGCCGGCTGCTCTCCGACGCGCTGCGCCACGACCTCGGCCTGACCGGCACCCACGTGGGCTGCGAGCACGGCGTCTGCGGCGCCTGCACGGTGCTGGTCGACGGTCAGCCGATGCGGTCCTGCCTGATGTTCGCCGTCTCCGCGGTCGACGCGCGGATCACCACCGTCGAGGGGCTCACCAATGCCGACGGCACGCTCGGTCCGGTGCAGCAGGCGTTCCAGGACTGCCACGCGCTCCAGTGCGGCTTCTGCACGCCGGGCTTCCTGACCACGATCACCGCCGGGCTGGAGCACAACCCCGATCCGACCGAGGACGAGGCCCGCGACATGGTCGCCGGCAACCTGTGCCGCTGCACCGGCTACCAGAACATCGTGAAGGCCGTCGGCCGAGCAGCTGCCCTTCGAGACGGGCGCAACAGCCCGCCCCCCTCAGGAACCGCTGACGGCGGCGACGCATGACCACCAAGCTGTTCGGCACCAAGGTTCCCCGGGTCGAGGACGACCGGCTGCTGCGGGGAGACGGCCGCTACCTCGACGACCTTGCACCCGACGCCCTCCACGCCGCGGTGCTGCGCAGCCCGCACGCCCACGCCCGGATCACCGGAATCGACGTCGACGCCGTGCTCGACGTCGAGGGCGTTGTCGCGGTCTACACCTACGACGACCTCGACGGCCCGATGGCCGAACCGTTGCCGCTGCTGATCCCGCACCCGACCCTCACCCACGGCCGCACGCAGTACGCGCTGGCGAAGGACGAGGTGAACTACGTCGGCGAGGCGGTGGCGTTCGTCGTCGCGGTCGACCGTTACGTCGCCGAGGACGCACTGGACCGGATCCGGGTGACGTACGAGCCGCTGCCGGCCGTCGTGGGCATCCCGGCCGCACGCGAGGCGACGCATCTCGTGCACGACGACGTGCCCGGCAACGTCGGCGCACACATGGAGCAGCACGTCGGTGACGCCGCAGCCGCGATCGAGCAGGCGCCGCACCGGCTCTCGCTCGACCTGGACATCGAGCGCAGCGCCTGCCAGCCGATGGAGGGTCGCGGCACGGTCGCACGCTGGGACCCCGACCAGGGCCGGCTCCAGGTCTGGACCTCGACCCAGACCGCGACCGGCGTGCGCGCGGCCGTCGCCGCCAAGCTCGGCCTCGACCTGCGCACCGTCGACGTGATCACTCCCGACGTCGGCGGCGGCTTCGGGGTGAAGATCAACCACCCCTGGCCCGAGGAGCTGCTGGTGCCGCTGGCGGCGCGGGCGCTCGGCCGGCCGGTCAAGTTCGTCGAGGACCGACGTGAGCACTTCATCTCCAGCGCGCACGAGCGCGGCCAGCAGCACCACGTGGAGGTCGGCTTCGACGACGAGGGCCGGCTGCTCGGGCTGAGCGTGCGGTTCTGGCACGACCACGGCGCGTACACGCCGTACGGGCTGATCGTCCCGATCATCACCTCGACCCAGCTGCTGGGGCCGTACAAGCCGCGCAGCTACTCGGTCGTCTTCGACAGCGTCTACACCAACACCGTGATGGTCACGCCCTACCGCGGCGCGGGTCGGCCGCAGGGCGTCTACACGATGGAACGCACCATGGACGCGATCGCGGCCTTCCTCGGCAAGGACCGCGCCGACGTCCGCTCGACGAACTTCATCCAGCCCGACGAGTTCCCCTACGAACACGGCCTGGTCTTCCAGGACGGCCGGCCGCTCACCTACGACTCCGGCGACTACCCGGCGTCGCTGGACAGGCTCAAGGCGCTGGTCGGCTGGGACGAGTTCGAGCAGCTCCGCGGCGAGATGGCGGAGCAGGGGCGACAGGTCGGGATCGGGCTCGCCTGCTACGTCGAGGGCACCGGCGTCGGCCCCTACGAGGGCGCCCACGTGCACGTCGAGACCTCCGGCAAGGTCAAGGTCGCGACCGGCCTGACCAGCCAGGGGCAGGGTCACCAGACGGTCTTCGCGCAGCTCGTCGCCGACGTGCTCGGGGTGCGGTTCGAGGACGTCGAGGTGGTCACCGGCGACACCCGGCGGATGCCGTACGCCGTGGGTACGTTCGCGTCCCGGGCAGCCGTCATGAGCGGGTCGGCGATCCACAAGGCCGCCCTGCGCACCCGCGAGAAGGCGCTGCGGATCGCCGCCGAGGCGCTCGAGGCCGACGTCGACGACCTCGAGATCGCCGACGGCGTGGTCTCGGTCAGGGGCGCGCCCGGCAGCGAGATCAGCCTGGGCACGATCGCGGTCCTGTCCAACCCGCTGCGCTACGCGTTCGACGAGGCGTCGAAGTCCGCCACCCAGTTCGCCGTGGGCGACCCCGGCAAGCCGCCGGTCGCCGAGGGTGAGCAACCGGGTCTCGAAGGCACCGACTTCTACTCGCCCGAGAGGTCCACCTTCGCCAGCGGGATGCACGCGGTGATCGTCGAGACCGACCCGCAGACCGCGGAGATCACGATCCTCAAGTACGCCGTCGTGCACGACTGCGGACACCTGATCAACCCGATGATCGTGGAGGGACAGATCCACGGCGGCGTCGCGCAGGGCGTCGGCGGCGCGCTCTACGAGCGGATGGCCTACGACGAGCACGGCCAGCTCCAGAACGCCTCCTTCATGGACTTCCTGATGCCCTACGTCACCGAGGTGCCCACCAGCATCGAGATCGACCACCTGGAGACCCCATCGCCGCTCAACCCGCTCGGCATCAAGGGCGCGGGGGAAGCGGGCGTGATTCCGTCGGCCGCGCTCTTCGCCTCCGCGATCGAGGACGCCGAGGGCTTCCCGATCACCGCGATGCCGATCAGCCCGAGCGACCTGTTCGAGCTGCGGGGGAAGTGGGCGGCGGCGGGCCCGGGAAGCCCGCATTTGCGTGGTTCTGGGGGTTCGGACGGCCGAGCCGACCCCCACAACCACGCAAATGCGGAGTCGGAACGACGTGAGGAGACCCGATGAAGATCAGCGGCCAGAACACCGTCGCCGCCCCGGTCCAGCAGGTGTGGGACGCGCTCCTCGACCCGGCCGTGCTGGTGCGCACGATCCCCGGCTGCGAGCGGCTCGAGGAGACCGGCGACCACACCTACGCGATGACTGTCTCGGCCGGCGTGGCCGCGATCAAGGGCACGTACGACGGCACCTGCGCGCTCTCGGACCTCCAGGAGCCGGCCTCGCTGACCATGAAGGTCCAGGGCGCCGGCGCGCCGGGAACGATCGGCGCCACGGTCTCGGTCAGCTTCGACGACAACGGTGACGGCACGACGCTCCTGAGGTACGACGCCGACGCGGTGGTCGGCGGCATGATCGGCGGCGTCGGCCAGCGGATGCTGAGCAGCGTCTCGAAGCGGATGGCCGGGGAGTTCTTCGGCAACGTCGAGCGCGCGATCTCGGAGCCGGAGGTCGCGGAGGCGGGAGCGACGAGACCGGAGGTCTCCGAGTCCGGTGCCCAGGTCTTCACCGCGCCGCCGCGCACCGCCCGCGGCCTCGACGAGCAGTCCTTCCTCAAGGGCGTCGCTGTGGGCGCCGGGCTGGTGCTGCTCGGCGTGCTCGCCGGCCGGGTCTCCGCGCGACCATGAGCGGCGGGAGCGACCTCACCGTCGCGTCGTCGGCCCGGTCGATGGTCGCGGCCGTCGCCAGCCGCACGATCTCCGCCGCCGAGCTGATGGACCTGCACCTTGCCCGGATCGCCGAGCGCAACCCGCAGCTCAACGCGGTCGTCTCGCTCGACGAGGAGCGGGCCCGCGATGGGGCCGCCGCGGCCGACCGGGTGCCGGCAGACCAGCGAGGTCCGTTGCACGGACTGCCCTTCGCGTTCAAGGACACCCACGACGTCGCCGGATGGCGCACCACGTACGGCTCGCCGCTGTTCGCCGAGCATGTGCCCGAGGACGACGAGCTCGTCGTCGCACGCATCCGGGCCGCGGGTGCCGTACCTCTGGGGAAGACGAACGTGCCGGAGTTCGCGGCCGGCTCGCACACGTTCAACACGATCTTCGGCACCACGCTCAACCCAGTCGACCCGACCCGCTCGGCCGGCGGCTCCAGTGGTGGCGCCGCGTGCGCGCTGGCCGCGGACATGGTGCCGCTCGCGGACGGCTCCGACATGGGTGGGTCGCTGCGCAACCCGGCGTCCTTCTGTGGCGTCGTCGGGCTGCGGCCCACGCTCGGCCGGGTCCCGTCGTGGCCGACGACCAACCTCTGGGAGACCACGGCCACCAGCGGCCCGCTCGCGCGCACCGTGGACGACGTGGCGCTGCTGCTGTCCGTGATCGCCGGGCCTGACCCCCGGGTGCCGACGGCGCTCGGGGAGCCGGGGCACGTGTTCGCGGGGCCGGTGCAGGGATCGATGGTCGGGATCAGGGTCGCGCTGTCGGTCGACCTCGGCGGCGCGTTCGAGGTCGACGACGAGGTGGCGTCGGTGGTGTCGTCGGCCGCGTCGGTGTTCGACCGGGTGACCGACGCGCACCCGGACCTGGCCGGGGCCGACGACACGTTCCGCACGCTCCGGGCCTGGCACTTCCAGGCTCGCTTCGGTGCGCTTCTGGCGAAGCACCCCGACGCGTTCAAGCCGTCGCTCGCTGACAACATCCGCGCGGGGGAGTCGCTCACCGGCGCCGACGTCGCTCGCGCCTATCACCAGCGCACGCTGCTCTCCGAGCGCATGCGCACGTTCTTCGAGACGTAC
>Ga0207691_10004489_pt1 | contig 13517 bp, 12 predicted proteins | sample KBSM13metaG_FD_184327 | JGI IMG/M metagenome (GOLD analysis project Ga0207691, IMG submission 184327) | Miscanthus rhizosphere microbial communities from Kellogg Biological Station, Michigan, USA - KBS M1-3 metaG (SPAdes) (version 2) | ecosystem: Host-associated > Plants > Roots > Rhizosphere >... | reverse complement strand
ATCTCGCCGCCGGCACTGTCGTGGCGCTGGAGCGTGCGCCCTTCCTCGAGAAACTCGCGCGCCTGCGTGGTGCGGGCAGCGACACCTGGCAGCAGGTTCGCCAGCGCGCAATGACGCTGGGCCTGCGCCGCGGAGAAGTGAGCGAGGCGCTGGCCGTGGTCGACGACTACCGCCGCGCGGCACGCGAGCTGGGCGCGGCCCGCCCCCAAGGGACGGCGGCCGCGGCCGCGACCGAGCACCTCGAAGCCACCTACGCGGACCTGCACGATGTCGTGCATCGCGCTGCGCGCCGCGCCCCGATGGTGTTGTGGTCGGTGCTCCGCGACCAGGTGCCGGCGGCGATGTACGCCATGCGGGTGCACGTGCTCGCAGTGACGCTGTTGTTCGTCATTGCCGGAGTCGCGGGCTTCTGGCTGGTGAATACCTACCCGGATCTCATCGCGATGTTTGCCAGCCGCGAACTCATCTCCACGGTCGAACGCGGTGAACTGTGGACCGATGGCCTGCTGAACGTGACGCCCTCCGCGGTGTTGTCCGTGTCCATCCTCTCCAACAACATCGTGGTGTCGTTGTTTGCCTTCTGCTCCGGGATCGTCTTCGGACTCGGCACGTTCTACCTCGTGGGGCTCAACGGCGTCTCGCTGGGCGCCATATTCGCGCTGACCGGCCAGCATGGACTCGCCGGCCGGCTGTTCGACTTCGTGGTCGCGCACGGCTGCGTGGAACTGTCGTGCATCTGCATATCCGGCGCGGCCGGCTCTCTGCTCGGCGAAGCGCTGGTGCGCCCGGGAGCGCTCACCCGCCGCGAGGCCTTCCGCAATGCCGCACGCGAAGGCATGCGCGTGATGCTCGTGGTCACGCTGCTGCTGCTGGTCTGCGGCTTCATCGAAGGCTACGTGTCACCTGAGCCCGAGATACCCCGCTGGGCGCGCGTCACCATCGGCGTGGGGTACTGGCTGTTCATGGTCTCGCTGCTGCGCGGCTATGTATTCGGGCGCAGCCGCGGCGGGGCGCCGGTCATCGCCTGAGGCGCGCGCGTCACACGCGCCGTCGCCGCCGCAACTGTAGATAGGCGTGGAACACCGCCTGGTCGAGCGCGTCGTCGGCCTCGTCGAGCACCACCACTCCCTGGTGGCGCAGCGCCGCCACCTGTTCCTGTGCGCGCTGCCGATGCGCACGCGCGGCAATCGTCACGGCCGGATCGCGCCACTCGACCGCCGCCGCGCGCGCCAGGCGCGTGATCTCGGCGGCGTGCGGTGAGGCGACGATGGGCATGTGTCGCGGCACCAGCGCCTTGAGGGCCTGCATGAGCTGTTCGTTGCGCGCCGGTTCGGCAAGATCCGTGAGCCAGACGACCAGACCCCGGTGCCGCAGCATGCGTCGCACCTGGATCGCGGCGGCGACCGGATTCGGCTCACCTCTTTCCGGACCGAGTGTCTCGAGCGCGCGCCGCAGGCGCGTCACCGCGCGCACCCCGCGATCCGGCAGGCAGGCTCCCAGCGTGCGCTCGGCGTAGACCAGCAGTCCCACGCGGTCTTCGACCGACACCGCGTGTTCGGCGAGCCGCGCCGCGACGTTGGCGTACAGACCGAGGCGATCCAGCTGGCCGGCGCGCACGCGGCTGGCGCGGCTGGCATCGATCACCACCAGGATTTCCAGGTGCTGCGCCTCGCTGTACTCGCGCGAAACCAGCGTGCCGCGCCGCGCAGTTGCCTTCCAGTCGATGCGCGACAGGGCATCGCCGCTCGTGTATTCGCGCAGTTGCAGCAGCTCCACGCCTGAACCCGGCAGGCGGCGCGGCGTCTCGCCGGCAGACTCGCCCGCGATGGCGCGCGCGCCGCGCGGCAGGCTGTCGGGCGCCACCGCGAAGGCGGCATCCTGGCGCAGCTCGCGCGTCCACCACGCCAGCGAGAAGCGGCCCAGCAATCTCGCCGGCACATTCCCGAAGCGGCCGGCGCCGAGCCGCAATGGCAGCAGGGTCACCGGATCGAGCAGTTCTCCGTCGGGCGGCAACTCGATCTCGCGCACCTCCTCCGACTGCCGCACGGCGGCCGGCAACACACGCGCGTACTGGATCCGCAGGGCGCGGCCGCGGTTGTGTTCGAAGACGTAGGCAGCCGCGACGGGCCGGCCGAGCTTGAGCCGTGACTCGACCTGCATCTGGACCGAGACCCGCGTGCCGCGCTGGTACCAGGCTTCGATCGCGAGCCCGGCCAGCAAGAGAAAAACCGGGAACAGCCACGCACCCGCGAACCCGGCATCGTCCGACCACGTCCCGGCGACGCCTAACAAGGCGGCCAGCACGACGAACAGGTAGCCGCGGACCGAGAAGTGCATCGCCAAATTCCTATCTTGGAACCGCGGTCGCTTCGAGTATCGCGCCCACCACGCCCAGGTCGGTGTCGCCGTCGAGCGCCGCTTCGGGCTTGAGCACCAGGCGGTGCGCCAGCGCCCAGCGCGCCACGGCCTGCACGTCGTCCGGCGCGACGAAGTCGACGCCGCGCAATCCGGCGTGCACCCGCGCCGCCCGCAGCAGCGCCAGCGCGCCGCGGGTTGACAGCCCGAGGGCGACGCGCGGGTGTTCGCGCGTGGCGCGCGCCAGGTCGAGCACGTAGTTCGACAGGGCTTCCGAAACATGCAGCGCGCTCGCGGCCGCGCGCGCCTGGTGCAGCAGCACCCGATCGATGCCGCCGATGTCAGCCGGGATCGGGTCGCGTGCTTCCATCTCGGTGCCATAACGCCGCAGGATCTCCCCTTCCGCGGCACGCTCGGGGTAGGTCATGTCGACGCGCAGCATGAAGCGATCGAGCTGCGACTCCGGCAGTGGATAGGTGCCCTCGAAGTCGCGCGGATTCTGCGTCGCCAGCACCAGGAAATCTTCCGGCAGTGCGTAGTGGTCGCGCTCCGAGGAAACCTGGCGCTCTTCCATGGCCTCGAGCAGCGCCGACTGCGTCTTGGGCCCGGTGCGGTTGATCTCGTCCACCAGCAGCACATCGGCGAACAGCGGGCCGCGCCGGAACACGAATTCGTTCTTCGAAGAGTCGAACACGTGGGTTCCGACAATATCGCTGGGCATGAGGTCGGCAGTGCCCTGCACGCGCTTGAACTCTCCGCCGAGCACGCGCGCCAGCGTCTTCGCCAGCAGCGTCTTGCCGAGACCTGGCGGGCCCTGCACCAGCACGTGACCGCGGGCCACCAGCGCGATGCACAGCGCGCGCACCACGTCCTCGGCGCCGACGATGACGCGCGCCAATGCGCGCTGCACGGATTGCTCGAAGGTTGCGACCGTCGTATTCATGTTTTGATTCGTCGTTCCAGGTTGTCGAGAAGATTCTGCAGCGGCACCAGCGGCAGCTTGCGCATGGCGTGCGCATCCGCGTACCACGCTTTGATCTGGTCCAGCTCCTGCGGCAGGATCGCCGCGTGTCGCTCCAGCCAGTGCCACAATTCGCCGCGCTCGGTGCCGAGCAGGCTGTTCGCGCCGCGCGCCGCGCGCGCCACCCCGGTGAAGAACTGGTCGAAGAGCCGCAGCGCCTGCTGCCACGGCGCCACGGTGCGCGCAATGAGGCGACCGGCAGATCGCACCAGCTCCGCTTCCGAAGGATCGTGACGCACGATGGCCGGAGCACGCAGCCGCGTTCCTCCCATGACCCAGATCAGCCACAGTCCGAGCACGATGAAGATCGTCTTGAAGAGGCGCGGATCGCGGTAGAACCGTGCCGGATCGTAACTCGCCGAGAGGCCCTGGCGCAGATCGTCGAACAGCACCACACCGTTGCTGAACATCGTGGCGCTCACGATGTTCGCGATGAGGCGCGCATTGTCGTCGTTGCCGAGCGCGCGATTGGTGAACAAAGTGCCGCCCGCGGCGAGCAGGATGCGACCGGCCCCCAGCCGCTGTTCGAACAGCGCGCCCTCGCCGTTCGCGTCGCGCGCCAGCGTGAGCACGAAGTTGTCGTAGGGCATGCGCAGCGACCATTCATCCGGCGGATAGTCGGTTTCAAGACCCAGGGTGTGCACGTCTTGCAGCAGCGCGTGCGGACCAGTCGCGGTCAGCGGAATTCTCTCCGGCACGGGCAGGTTGCCGTTGAACGGCTGGACCTCTTCGATCTCTTCCTCCGGTTCGTCGTCCGAGTCCGCATCGCGCTTGTCGGCATCGCGCACGCGCTGCGACAGCGGCTTGTCGTCGAGCCGCGCCTCGCGCATTTCGCGAGTTTCGAACTCGATCGCCGTCAGTGATTCGACATCACCCACCGTGCCCGACTCGCGGCCGGCCGCCCAGCTTGGCTGGTCCAGTAAGGCCGCGTTGATGAGCAATGTATTACCCCGCCGCACCCACGCGTCGAGCGCCGCGAACTCGTCGCTGTTGAACACCTCGACGCCGGGCAAGGTGAGGATCAGCAGATTGCCGCGCGGCGAAACACCGAGATCGTCGAGCGCGGTGTACCGCTCGCGCCAGGAACGCACGCCAACGCCGGAGCGCTGCAGCCATTCATACAGGCCCGCATATCCGTTGCCGCGCCGTTCGGCGCTGGTGGGCCGCGCTGCATCGGCGTCCGGATCGAGCGACGGGGCCGGTCTGAGCCACAGGCCGTAGAAGGCGGCGAGTGCCCCCAGTGCCAGCAGCAATGTGATGCCGCGTTCGCGCATCAGCGCCGCTCTGCCGACAGCCGCGCAAACTTGCCGAGCAACTCGCGCGCCCGGTCCACGGTGTTCTCGATGGCATCCTCGGGCGGCGGCTGCGCGGCATATCGCACCTGCTCCGCGGTGGCGGCCACGCGCGCCAGCTCGGCGCGGTCGGCGTCGGACTCGAGGCGCGCGCGCCGCGCGAGTTCCGCGGCCGTCAGGCCTTCCGGCGCCGGCAGACGCTGCGCACGCGACAGCGCCTCGCCCAGCAGCCTGAGCAACATTCCGGGTCGGTCGGCGAGCGGCGCGTCAAACACGTCCGTGAGCATGAGACGGCGGCGCCATTCGGCGGCGGAACTGGCGCGCCGACTCGCGCGTCGTACTCCGCCCAGCAGACCCAGTGCTCGCAACTCCGACCAGATCACGTACAGCACCAGCGCGATCACCAGCGCATAACCCAGGTAGGTAATCGCCCGTGCTACGCCTTCGCTGGTCCGGAACTGACGGCTCAGCTTTTCGAGCCAGCCGGCGTCGTCTTCGTTCTCGCGATCTTCGAATTTCTGCTTGAGCCAGCGCTTGAAGCGCTCCCAGCGAGTCGCGCCCTGCTGACCGCTTTCTCCCAGCTCGGCCAGCACCGGACCCAGGATCTCGCGGTCCGGAGCGACATGCTTTGCTTCGGTGTCGCTGGCGCGCGTAACGAGCTCAACGAGCCGGCGCAGGCTCTCCGCGGATATTTCCTCGCGGCGCTGACCCAATGTGCTCGGCAACAGGTCGCGCCATGGCGCCTTCTCCAGCGCGGGCAGCAGCTCCGGGCAGCGCCGCTTGATGCGCTCCATGCCGATGTCGCTGCGCGGATCCAGCCGCGCACGACAGGTCTCGACCGCGCGCAGCGCTGCATCATCAGCGACCGCCTGGACAGCGAGGCACAGGCCCAGCACCAGGAACCAGTGCTTCACTTCCGCGCTCCTTGCCGCTGCTGATGGCGCAACTTGAGATCCGCATGGGCAACGATGAGCACCGAGACGACGAATGGCACGCCAATCGCTACGGCGACCAGGTAGAACAACTCGCCCACGGCCGTGAACAGGAACAAATCGGCCTGCCCCAGCAGCGGCGACAAGATGCCGATGAGGATGACGACCAGCAGGTAGAACACGGCGAGGATGCACAGCGTGGCGAGAATGGCGCCGATCATCCGCCACAGGCTCCAGCACGAGATGCGCACCGCCCGGACAATGGCGGTCAATGACCTGAGACCATCTGACCAGAACGCGGGCAGAGTCACCGCCAGCAGCGCGCTGGGAAACAACAACAGCACCGCCACCGCCGGCCACAGCGGTTCCGGGAACATCCAATTGAACATCCAGATTGTCCTGAGCATCAGCGCGGGAAAGACCAGCCCTGCGAAGCTCGCGACACAGGCCGGCAGCCAGCGACGCAGCGCAGTGGCGACTTCGGTGCGGAAGCGGGGCCGCACCCCGCGCGCAATCGCGGTCAGGCGCAACGTGATCATGCCGAGCAACACGACGTCGAGCAGCGCGGAGATCAACTGCACGACATTGATATCGGTCAGGCCGGTGATGCGGAACAGCCGGCCCAACGGAGTGACCCATTCAAACAGCACCAGGTCCGCTCCCTGGAGCGAGGCATAGAGCCTCGGGATCTCCAGCATGAGCGCGGCCAGTCCCGAATACGGCAGGCAGCGCACGAGTCCGGCGCGAAACAGCCGGAACGCTGCGTCCAGTACCTCGCTGGTCATGAGCGGCCGCGGCAGCGGCACGGTGCCAACCGGTGCTGACAGGGAGGACGCACGGTTCATGCGGGCATGATACCGATGCAGCGCGGAACTCGTGCATCATCGCTGCCGCATGCCGGACAGCCCTGACAGCGCACATCTCCTGGTGCAGGCCGCGAACCAGATCGAGCGCCGCGACGCCGAGCTGCTGCTCGCGGCCGCGTGGTCCCTGACGCGCACGCAGCTGCTGGCGCGCAGCGGCGATCCCGTTCCGCCGGAGGTGTCCGCGCGCTTCGCCGCGCATTGCGCGAGCCGCGCCGCCGGAGTTCCCGTGGCCTATCTTCTGGGCCGCCGCGAGTTCTGGTCGCTCGACTTCGAGGTGAACCCGGCCGTGCTGGTGCCGCGCCCGGAAACCGAGCTGTTAGTCGAGCGCATCCTGCAGCGCGTTGCGCTGCCCACGGCCGAGGTAGTCGATCTGGGCACCGGCTCCGGCGCGATTGCCGTGACGCTGGCGCACGAACGCCCGGCGTGGCGTGTCGTCGGCACCGATGTCTCCGGCAGCGCGCTGGCGGTGGCGCAGCGCAACGGCGAACGCCTGGTGGGTGGGCGCGTCGAATGGCTTGCCGGCGACTGGTATGACCCCCTCGCCGGGCGCCGTTTCGACGCCATCGCCAGCAATCCGCCCTACGTGGCGTCGGACGATCCCTCCCTGGCGGGCGACGGCCTGCGCCACGAGCCACGTGGCGCGCTCACTCCCGGCGGCGATGGCCTGGGCGCATTGCTGACTCTTATTAATGGCGCGTCGCGATTCCTGAAACCGGGGGGCTGGCTGTTGCTGGAACACGGCATGGCGCAGGGTCCGGCAGTGCGCGCGGCGCTTGTCGCGCGTGGCTTCGGTCACGTAACCTCGCACCGCGATCTCGCCGGCCACGAGCGCGTTTCCGAAGCCCAATGGCCCTCTCCCTGAAGGAAGCACCACTGCCATGCTCGTCTTTGAAACTTCGCTCGGTACGATTGAGATCGAGTTGTTCGAGAAAGAAGCCCCGGTTTCCAGCGCGAATTTCCTGAGTTACGTCGACGAGGGCTTCTTCGATGGACTGATCTTTCATCGAGTCATGCCGGGATTCATGATCCAGGGCGGCGGCTTCGAGCCGGGCATGAAGCAGAAGAAGGTCAAGGCGCCCATCAAGAACGAAGCCACCAACGGCCTGAAGAACGACCGCGGCACGCTGGCGATGGCGCGCACCAACGACATCAACAGCGCCACGGCGCAGTTCTTCATCAACCTGGTCGACAATGCCTTTCTGAACCACGCGGGCGCGGCCAACTACGGCTACGCGGTGTTCGGCAAGGTCACCTCGGGCATGGACGTGGTCGACAAGATCGCCAAGGTCGCGACCACCAATCGCGCGGGTCATCAGAACGTGCCGGCCGCCGACGTGGTCATCACCAAGGCCACGCGCAAGCAGTGAAGAAAGGTTGGCGCCGGCGCATCGTCCGCTGGCTCGCCGTCGGGATGATCGCCGCGTTCCTCGCGACCGCGCTGCCCGTGGTGGCAATGCGCTGGATGGATCCGTGGTACAGCGCCTTCATGCTGGACGCCGCGCTCGATGCGAGCCGCGCCGGCAAGGCCAGCTATCACACCGACTATCGCTGGGCCGATCTCGAGCAGATTTCGCCGCACGCCGCCGTGGCGGTGATCGCGTCCGAGGATCAATTCTTTCCGTTCCACACCGGCTTCGACTTCAAGTCGATACGCGAAGCGATTCGCGCCAATGAACGGCAGGAGACCCGCAAGCGTCCGCGCGTGCGCGGCGCGAGCACCATCACGCAGCAGGTCGCCAAGAACCTGTTCCTGTGGCCGGGCCGCAGCTACTTCCGCAAGGGACTCGAGGCATACTTCACGCTGCTCATCGAGCTCACCTGGCCCAAGGAACGTATCCTCGAGGTGTATCTCAACATCGCCCAATTCGGCGATGGCATCTACGGCGTCGAAGCCGCGGCACAGCGCTTCTACCGGATGCCCGCGGCGCGGCTCGGCCGCTACGAGGCGGCCACCCTGGCCGCGGTGCTGCCGAATCCCATCGCCCTCAGGGCAAACGCGCCGTCGCCGTACGTCACCAGGCGTCGCGATTTCATCCTCGACCAGATGCGCAGGCTCGGCGGCCCTAACTATCTCGACGAGCTCGAGAACCCCTCGGCACCTCCCCGAACCGGCGCGCGCGCCCGCGTCGAAGCGAAGAAGGACTAGGTCAGTTGATCGCGTCGCTGCCGCGCGGCGCGCCTTCGGTGAACAGCTGCTCCGCATCGATGAGGTCGAATTTGTAGGGCTTCTGGCAGAACTCGCAGGTGACCGTCACGGCGCCCTGTTCGGCGAGCACGCTGCGCACTTCTTCGACGCCCAGTGAACGCAGCACGTTGGCGACGCGTTCGCGGCTGCAGCGGCATTCGAACTTCACCTCGTGGCCGGAGAACACGCGTACTTCGTCGGCGCCGAACATGCGCACCAGGCGATGCTCGACGTCGTCTTCCAGCAACTCGCGTGCTGACAATCCCAGCATGGCGTGATCGGTTTTCATCCACACGGACTCGAGCGCGGCCGGATCCACCGGCGCCTGCTTGCCGCCCTCACCCGGAATGCGCTGCACCAGCATCCCGGACACCACGCCGGCCGTCGAGGCCAGGCGCACGCGTGTCGGCAACTGCTCCGACTGGTAGAAATAGGCCTCGAGCGACTCGGCCAGCGAATCACCGGCGATCGGCACCACGCCCTGGTAACTGGACGCGCGGTCGGTGGCTTCGACCGTGACGACGATCTGCCCCTCGCCGGTCAGCGAGCGGAAGCCGGGTTCGCCATCGATCGGGTCATGACGGGCCATGGCGCGAACCTTGAAATCATGAGTGCACTGGGCCACCAGCAGGTTCACCAGGCCCTTGCCCTGCAACTGCAGCGTCAGCGTGCCATTGAACTTGAGCGTGGCGGCCAGCAGCACGACCGCGCCCACGGCTTCACCGAGCAAGGCCTGGACGACAGGTGGATAGGCCTGGTGTTCGCGCAGGTTGCGCCAGGCGAGCGACAGCCGCACCACGTGGCCGCGAATGGGATGCCCTTCAAGCACAAAGCGTCGAACAAGGTCCGACTGACTCATGTGGGACTCAGCCGGCCAGCTTCTTCTTCAGAAGCTCGTTGAGCTGCGCCGGATTGGCCTTGCCGCCGGTGGCCTTCATGACCTGGCCAACGAAGAAGCCGAACAGCTTGTCCTTGCCAGAGCGGTAGTCGGCGAGCTGCCCCGGGTTCTTCGCCATGACCTCGTCGATGGCTTTCTCGATGGCACCCGTGTCGGTGATCTGCTTGAGGCCCTTGGACTCGATGATGGCATCCGCGTCCTTGCCTTCGGCCCACATCGCCTCGAATACATCCTTGGCGATCTTGCCCGAGATGGTGTTGTCGACGATGCGCGCCAGCAGTCCGGCGAGACGCTTCGCATCGATGCGGCTGTCGGTGATCTCGAGATTGTGTTCGTTGAGCGCCGCGGCGAGCGAACCGGCCACCCAGTTGGCGGCGAGCTTCGCCTGCTCTCTGGATGGGTCCTTGCCTCCGGCAAGTAGTTTGGCGACCTCTTCGTAGTAGGCGGCCAGCTCCTTCGACGAGGTCAGCACGCCCGCGTCGTACTCGGACAGTCCCAGCGTTGCCACGAAGCGCGCGGCCTTCTGATCCGGCAGCTCGGGCAATGTCGCCCTGACGCTGGCGATGAAGGCGTCATCGAGTTCCACCGGCAGCAGGTCCGGATCCGGGAAGTAACGATAGTCGTTGGCTTCTTCCTTCGAACGCATGCTGCGCGTCTCGCCCTTGTCCGGGTCGTAGAGTCGCGTCTCCTGCACCACCTTGCCGCCGCCTTCGATCACATCGATCTGGCGCGCCACTTCGTAGTTGATGGCCTTTTCGACGAAGCGGAACGAGTTGATGTTCTTGATCTCGGCGCGCGTGCCGTATTTCTCCGCGCCGACACGGCGCACCGACACGTTGGCGTCGCAGCGGAACGAACCTTCCTGCATGTTGCCGTCGCAGATCTCGAGGTAGCGCACCAGCGTGTGCACCTTCTTGAGATAGGCCACGGCCTCCTTGGCAGAGCGCATGTCGGGCTCGGAGACGATTTCGATGAGCGGCGTGCCGGCACGGTTGAGGTCGATGCCGGACTGCTTCGGCAGTCCCTCGTGCAGCGACTTGCCCGCGTCCTCTTCGAGGTGCGCGCGCGTGATGCCGACGCGCTTCCTGGTTCCATCCTCGAGCACGATGTCCATGTGCCCTTTCGCAACCACCGGCAGCTCGTACTGGCTGATCTGGTAGCCCTTGGGAAGGTCCGGGTAGAAGTAGTTCTTGCGCGCGAACACCGACTTGGGTGCGATCTCGGAACCAATCGCGAGACCGAACTTCACCGCCATGCGCACCGCCTCCTGGTTCAGTACCGGCAGCACTCCGGGATACGCGAGGTCGACGAGATTGGCCTGCGAGTTGGGCGAGGCGCCATAGGCCGTGGGCGAGCCCGAGAAGATCTTGGACTTCGTCGACAACTGCGCGTGGATTTCCAGTCCGATGACGGTTTCCCAGCTCAAGACAGCTTCTCCGGCTTGAACGCGGCCGGCATCTGCCGATGCCAGTCGGTCTCCTTCTGATAGGCGTGCGCCACGTTGAGCAGCTTGCCCTCGGCGAAGTGCGGGCCGGCGATCTGCATGCCCACCGGCAAGCCGCGCACGAATCCGCAGGGAATCGAGATGGCTGGCACGCCCGCGAGGTTTGCGCCGATGGTGTAGATGTCGTTGAGATACATCTGGATCGGATCGGAAGCCTTCGCGCCAATGGCGAAGGCCACGTCGGGTGCAGTCGGCCCGATCAGCACGTCGACCTCGTCGAAGGCGCGCCTGAAGTCCTGGTTGATGAGCTGGCGCACACGCTGCGCCTTCAGGTAGTAGGCATCGAAGTAGCCCGCCGACAACACATAGGTGCCGACCATGATGCGTCGCTTGACCTCGGCACCGAAGCCCTCGCCGCGCGACCGCTTGTAGAGGTCCATCAAGTCCTTCGGATTCTCGCAGCGATGCCCGTAACGCACGCCGTCGAAACGCGCCAGGTTCGACGAACACTCGGCCGGCGCCACCACGTAGTAGGTGGGCACAGACAGCGGCAGCGCAGGTAGTTTGACTTCCACCAGCGTCGCGCCGAGCTTCTCGTACACCTTGAGCGCATCGCGGATCAGTTTCTCGACGTTCGAGTCCAGGCCCTTGTCGAAGAACTCCTTGATGAGGCCAATCTTCAGGCCCGCGAGCGGCGCGTTCAGCGTCCCGACGTAGTCGGGCACCGGCGTGTCGACGCTGGTGGAGTCGCGCGGATCGAAGCCCGCCATGGCGCCCAGCACCATGGCAGCGTCCTCTGCCGACTGCGAGATCAGTCCGCCCTGGTCGAGGCTGGAGGCGAAGGCGATCATGCCGTAACGCGAAACGCGGCCGTAGGTGGGCTTGATGCCCGTGACGCCACACAGCGACGCCGGCTGGCGAATCGAGCCGCCCGTGTCGGTCGCCGTGGCGATCGGGGAAACCCTCGCGGCCACCGCCGCCGCCGAACCACCGGAGGAGCCGCCCGGCACGAGGGCCAGGTCCCACGGATTCTTCACCGGACCGTAGTAGCTGGTCTCATTGGACGAGCCCATGGCGAACTCGTCCATGTTGGTCTTGCCCAGCGTCACCATGCCAGCGGCATTGAGCTTCTCGACCACGGTGGCGTCATATGGCGACACGAAGTTGTCGAGCATGCGCGAGCCGCAGGTCGTCTTGATGCCGCGGGTGCAGAAGATGTCCTTGTGCGCGAGCGGCAGGCCGGTGAGCGGCCCCGCCTGGCCAGACGCCAGCGCCATATCGGCCGACCGGGCCTGCGCAAGGGCGGAATCGGCGGTCACCGTGACGAAAGCGTTGAGCTTCGACTGCGAGGCCTCGATGCGGCCCAGCAGACTCTTCGTGAGCTCCGTCACGGAAAATTCCTTGGCGCGAAGCTTCGACGCGAGCTCCGCCAGCGTAAACGTGTGCATTTCTCGGCTCTTTCCTATTCGATGACCTTGGGGACGAGGTACAGCGCAGCTTCGACTTGCGGAGCGTTGCGTTGGTACAGCTCGTGTTGATCCCCTTCGGTCACGACATCGGGCCGCATGCGCTGTGCGAGCCCAGGAAGCGGATGAGCCATGGGCTCGATGCCAGCGGTTTGCGCTGCTTCGAGCTGCCCCACGAGATCGACGATCTTCGAGAGGCTGTCCTGGTAGACGGGAATCTCGGCATCGGTAAGTGACAGCCGTGCGAGATGCGCGATCGAATTGATCTGGTCGCGATTTAGGCTCATCGGAAACTCAAGCAAAAGGTATGAAAAGTGTGCGCGGAATCATACCTGTTGCCTTGTGGAGCGTGCTGCAGATTGTTAAATTGCCGGCACTTTTCGCGCTTCGCCTGGCTTCTCCATGTTTAAACGCTTGCGCGGCTACTTCTCGAGCGATCTGTCGATCGACCTGGGAACGGCCAATACGCTTATTTATGTCCGTGACAAGGGCATCGTGCTCAATGAGCCGTCTGTTGTCGCGGTGCAGGACGACCAGGGTGGTCGTGGCAAGGTCATCGTCGCCGTGGGCGCCGAGGCCAAGAACATGCTGGGGCGCACCCCCGGCCACATCAACGCGGTGAGACCCATGAAGGACGGCGTCATCGCCGACTTCACCTACACCGAGAAGATGCTGCAGTACTTCATCGGCAAGGTGCACGGCAACCGCGTGCTCAAACCCTCGCCGCGCGTGCTGGTCTGCGTCCCCATCGGGTCGACGCAGGTCGAACGCCGCGCCATCAAGGAGTCGGCCGAAGGCGCCGGCGCCCGCAGCGTGCAGATAGTTAGCGAGCCGATGGCGGCCGCGGTCGGCGCGGGCCTGCCCGTGAACGAAGCGCGCGGCTCCATGGTGCTGGACATCGGTGGTGGTACCTCCGAGGTCGCGGTGCTGTCGCTGAACGGCATCGTGTACGCCGCGTCCGCGCGTATCGGTGGCGACCGTTTCGACGAAGCCATCATGAACTACGTGCGCCGCAACTACGGCATCCTCATCGGTGAAGCCACCGCCGAGCGCATCAA
>Ga0207691_10004487_pt1 | contig 13521 bp, 12 predicted proteins | sample KBSM13metaG_FD_184327 | JGI IMG/M metagenome (GOLD analysis project Ga0207691, IMG submission 184327) | Miscanthus rhizosphere microbial communities from Kellogg Biological Station, Michigan, USA - KBS M1-3 metaG (SPAdes) (version 2) | ecosystem: Host-associated > Plants > Roots > Rhizosphere >... | reverse complement strand
GTCGAACGACATCCGCCACGGATTGCGCACGCCGATCGCAAAGATTTCCCTGCGGCCCCCCACCCCGGATGCATACGGGTTGCCCGGCGGAATCGCGTACGGGTTTGCGCCGCCATTGTCGACATCGATGCGGAGGATCTTGCCGAGCAGCGTGGATTTGTCCTGCCCATTGCCAATGGTGCCGTGCTGGTCGTTGCCGCCGCCACCGTCGCCCATGCCGATGTAAAGAAAGCCATCGGGCCCGAATTTGACGGCACCGCCGTTGTGGTTGGCCTCCGGCTGCGCGATGGTGAGCAGTATCGTGCCCGACGACGGATCGGCGACATCCGCGTTGCCGGCGCTGGCCAGGAAGCGGGCGATGACCGTGGCGCCGTCGGACTTGCGCGTGTAGTTGACGTAGAACTGGCCATTCGTCGCGTATTGCGGGTGGAACGCAATTCCCAGCAGCCCTTGTTCACCGCCGGCCGCGATTGCATCGAGTCCGGTCGCGCCGAGATCGATGAACGACGTGGCGAGCACCGCGCCGCCCTTGATGATCCGGATCTTTCCGGATTGCTGGACCACGAAGATCCGCTGGCTGCCGTCGTGCGCGTTGGTGATCTCGACCGGCGACGAAAAACCGGAGTAGACCTTGTTCCAGATAACGGCGGCGGACGCCGCAGGCGCGCACAGTGCCGCGAGGAATGCGAGAGCAAGCGGGAAGGAAGGACGGCGGGGGACGGCACCACGCATTGGGAACTCCTCGCGACGCTCCCCCCGGAGCCGCGACAGGTTGAAGGTTTACTTCTTCAGCGCGTCGCGGATCTCCCGCAGCAACAGGACTTCCTCGGAGGGCGGCGCCGGGGGCGCGGGCACTGCGTCGAAGCGCGCCTTCGCGGCCGTCAGCTGCTTCACCATGATGAATATCACGAACGCAAGGATGATGAAGTTGAGCACAACCGTCAGGAAATTGCCGTAGGCCAGCAGCGGAACGCCGGCCTTGGTCAGCGCTTCATAAGTCATCGGCCCGGTGTAGCCCGCCGGCGGGCTGGCAAGCATGACGTAGTAGTTCTGGAAATCGAGGCCCCCGAAGATGCGGCCGATCACCGGCATGATGAGGTCCTTGACCAGCGAGTCGACGATCTTGCCAAACGCCGCGCCAATGATGACGGCGACAGCGAGGTCGATCACGTTGCCCTTGATCGCGAATTCCCGGAAGTCTTTCAGCATGGACATTGTGCGACTCCGTGACGGTAAGGTTGTGCGTCCGGCACTGTATGGGAGCGCCGATCAAACGGCGGCTTCCCCCGACTCTCCGGTGCGGATGCGTATCACCTGCTCGATGGCGGTCACGAAGATCTTGCCGTCGCCGATCTTGCCGGTGTGCGCGGCCTTGATGATCGCCTCCACGGCGCGCTCGACCATGGCATCCGGAAGCACGACCTCGACTTTCACCTTGGGCAGGAAGTCCACGACGTACTCGGCGCCGCGATAGAGCTCCGTGTGGCCCTTTTGCCGGCCGAAGCCCTTTACCTCGGTCACCGTAAGGCCGGTGGCGCCCAACTCCGAGAGGGCCTCGCGGACCTCGTCGAGCTTGAACGGCTTGACGATTGCTTCTATTTTCTTCATGACCGCTCCGGCGCGAACCAAGGGCTTGTTTGCGCCCTAGCTTACACGAAGGGAATGCGCCGTTCTACCGGGCACCCGCGTGCGGCGGCAACGCCGCCCAGTCGTTCCAGGCCGATGTGATCGGATAACGCCAGTCCTTGCCGAACCCGCGTGCAGTGATGCGGATGCCCACGGCCGATTGCCGGCGTTTGTATTCGCTCAACTTGATGAGCCGCACGACCTTGACCACGGCGTCGGCGGGAAAGCCGGCCGCGACGATGTCGGCGGGACTCATGTCGCGCTCCACGTAGGCTTCGAGGATGCCGTCGAGCACTTCGTAGGGCGGCAGCGAATCCTGGTCCGTCTGGTCCGGGCGCAATTCCGCCGACGGGGCGCGCGTGATGATGCGTTCCGGGATCACCCTTCCCAGGCTGTTGCGGTAGTGGCACAGCCGATAAACGAGCGTCTTGGGAATGTCCTTCAGCACCGCGAAGCCGCCGGCCATGTCGCCGTACAGCGTCGCATAGCCGACCGCCATTTCCGACTTGTTGCCCGTGGTCAGCACGATCGAACCGAACTTGTTGGACAACGCCATCAGCAGCGTCCCGCGAATGCGCGCCTGGATGTTCTCCTCGGCGGCGTCGGGCGCGAGATCGCGGAATTCCGGAGCAAGGGACTCGAGGAACGCAGAGAACACCGGCTCGATCGGAATCTCGTCATAGCGCACGCCGAGGATGCCGGCCATTTCGCGCGCGTCTTCGAGGCTGATGGCAGCGTTGTACGGAGACGGCAGCATCACCGCGCGAACGTGGTCGCGTCCGAGCGCGTCCACCGCAACGGCCAGCGTCAGCGCCGAGTCCACGCCTCCGGACAGTCCCAGCAGCACGCCGGGAAAGCGGTTCTTCCGTACATAGTCGCGGACACCCATGACCAGCGCGTCGTAGACGTGCGGCTCCAGCCGCGCATCGAGCGCGCCGCGCACGTGCCGCGGCCGCGCGCCGTCGAAGTCGACGATGGCGACCGTTTCGTGCCACGCCGGAAGCTGCTGCGCCAGCGTCCCATCCGCGTCGAGCACGAATGACGCGCCATCGAACACCAGCTCGTCCTGCCCGCCGACGCGATTGACGTACACGATGGGCAAACCAGTCTCGCCGGCGCGCGCAGCCGCCTGCTCGCGGCGCAGCGCCTGCTGGCGCGTGTGGTACGGCGAACCGTTGGCGACCAGCAACACCTGCGCGCCGGCCACCTGGGCGCGCGCCGCAGGCGCGGGAAACCAGATGTCTTCGCAGATGACAAGGCCAATGCGCAGACCGTCGACGTCGAACACGCATGGCGCATTGCCCGGCGTGAAGTAGCGCTCTTCATCGAAAACCGTGTAGTTGGGCAGGCATTGCTTGCGATAGACCTGCTCCACGCGGCCATCGCGGATGACCGCCATCGCATTGTGGCGCTGGCCTTCGTGCAGCTCCGGGAATCCCACCAGCAGTACGCCCGCGGTCACCTGCGTCGCCAACGCCGCGAGTTCGTTCGCGCAGGCAGCGACGAATGCCGGTCGCAGAATCAGATCCTCCGGCGGATACCCGCACAACGAAAGTTCCGGGGTCACGATCAGTGTCGCGCCGGCGGCGCGGGCCTGAGCCGCCGCGTCGAGTATGCGACGCGCATTGGCCGGAAGATCGCCAAGCACCTGATTGAGTTGCGCGATCGCCAGTTGCATGGGCCAATTTTACACCGGACCCGGCTGGATCTCTCCGCGATGTAACTCCACCGACCTTGAGCATTGTCGTCAATACCGGGAGAATCGGGCGTCACACCCATGCGTTCTCCGGTTCCTTTCATTGCCCCGTCCCTGCCCGTCGTCGCATCGGCGCTGATTCGCGACGACGTTCCGTTGAGCGACATCGCGCCGGAAGCGTGGAATGCGCTCGGCCATTCCCAGCCGTTCCTTTCCCACGCCTATTTGAGCGCGCTGCATGAAACGGGCTGCGCATCTCCCGAAACGGGCTGGTCACCGCATTACCTCACCGCGTGGCGCGACGGTGCGCTGGTCGGCGCGCTTCCGCTGTATGCGAAAGCGCACAGCTACGGCGAATACGTGTTCGACTGGGGCTGGGCCGACGCCTATCGCCGTTACGGCCGGCGCTATTACCCCAAGTGGATCGTCGCGGTCCCTTTCACGCCGGTACCCGGACCGCGCGTGTTGGCAGATGACGCCGCTACCCGACGCGATCTTCTCGTCCAAGCCATCGCCTCCGTGCGCGACGGCGGGCATTCGTCGCTGCACGTCCTGTTCCCGACGCCCGCCGAGGCGGCGGAAGGCGAAGCGCTGGGGATGATTCCGCGCGCGGGACTGCAATTCCACTGGACCAATCCTGGCTACCGCGACTTTGCCGACTTTCTCGACACCTTCGCTCACGACAAGCGCAAGAAAGTCAAGCAGGAACGGCGCCGCGTCGCGGAGGCCGGCGTCACGTTCGAACGCCGGCGAGGCAACGCCATCACGTCGGAAGACTGGGACTTCTTCTACCGCCGCTACCAGCAGACATATCGCGAACACCAGTCGACCCCCTACCTAACCCGCGATTTCTTCGAACGCATCGGCGCCGCGCTTCCCGACAACATGCTGCTGGTGATCGGTTCGCGCAACGGGCGCCGCATCTGCGCGGCGCTCGGTCTGCACGATGGCGAGACGCTGTGGGGACGCTACTGGGGCACGCGCGAATTCGTTTCCGGCCTGCACTTCGAAGCCTGTTACTACCAGTCCATCGAGTTCTGCATCGAGCAGCGGCTCGCGCGGTTCGAAGGCGGAGCACAGGGCGTGCACAAGCTCGCACGCGGGCTGCTGCCGGTCGCCACGCATTCGCTGCACGTCATCGGCGATCCCGGCTTTGCATCCGCCATCGCCGACTATTGCGCGCGCGAACGTGTCGACATCGCGCACACGGCCGGCGAACTCGAGGCGGCGTCGCCGTTCAGGCAAGTTCCGGATGGCTGATCAATTACACTGGCGCTCTCCTCCCCGCCGGCGCCAGGCCATGACTACTCCCCTGCTCGTCGAACGCAACGGCCCCGTCGCTACGCTGACGCTGAATCGGCCGGACGCGCTCAATACGCTCGACTTCACACTGATGGACGCGCTGGTCGACGCCGCCGCCGACGTCGCCGCCGATACCACGCTTCGCGTCGTCGTATTGGGCGGCGCCGGCCGCCACTTCATGGCCGGAGGCGATTTGCGCACGTTTGCGGCGGAACTGGTCAAGCCGCCGGCGCAGCGCGATGCCGATTTCCGGCAGGTGATCGGCAGGCTGCATTCGGCCATCGAACACTTCCACCGTATGCCGCATCCAGTCGTCGGCCGCGTGCATGGCGCCGTCGCGGGCTTCGGCCTGTCGCTGATGAACGCCTGCGACCTGGTCGTCGCCTCGGACGACGCCTACTTCGCATCGGCGTACCGCAATATCGCGCTGACACCCGACGGTGGCGGATCATGGTCGCTGCCACGTCTCGTCGGGACGCGCCGGGCCATGGAAATCATGCTGCTGGGCGAACGCTTCGACGCGCGCCGCGCACTCGAGCTCGGCCTGGTGAATCGCGTGGTGCCCGCGGCTGAATTGGACGGCGCGGTGTCCGCCATCGTCGAGTCGCTGGCCACCGGCCCGGTCATGGCCATCCGCAACGCCAAGCGCTTGTTGAGGGAGTCGCCCGGACGGACGTTGTCGGAACAGCTCGACGCCGAAGCCGTAAGTTTCGGCGCCTGTTCCGCTACGACCGACTTCGCCGAAGGCATCACCGCATTCCTGGAAAAGCGTCCCGCGGAATTCGGAAAATGATTTCGGACAGTAAATCCGCCATGACCGGTCTCGGCGGCAAGACGCTGTTCGTCAGCGGCGGGTCGCGCGGCATCGGCCTCGCCATCGCCGTCCGCGCGGCGCGCGACGGCGCCAACGTCGTGATCGCGGCCAAGACGGTGGACCCCAATCCGAAGCTTCCAGGAACGATCCACTCCGCTGCCGCGGAAATCGAGCAGGCCGGGGGTCGCTCCTTGCCGGTCGTCTGCGACATCCGCGACGAGTCGAGCGTGCGTGCCGCCGTCGAGGCGGCAGTGCGCCACTTTGGCGGCATCGACATCCTGCTCAACAACGCCAGCGCCATCAGCTTGACGGGTACGCTGGCCACGCCGATGAAACGCTTCGACCTCATGTTCGGCGTCAATGTTCGCGGGACCTATCTTTGTTCCCAGGCGTGCCTGCCGCATCTCAAGCAGTCGGCCGGCCGGAACCGCAACCCACACATCCTCACGCTCTCGCCTCCGCTCAACCTCGACCCGAAATGGTTCCGCGATCACGTTGCCTACACGATGGCCAAGTACGGCATGAGCCTGTGCGTGCTGGGCATGGCGGACGAATTCCGCGACGACGGCATAGCGGTCAACGCACTGTGGCCGCGCACGGTCATCGCGACCGCCGCATTGGCGATGATCCCCGGCGCGCGCGAGCAACTCGACCGCACCAGACGGCCGGAAATCATGGCCGACGCGGCGCATGCGATCCTGACCCGGGATGCGCGGGCGACGACCGGCAACTTCTTCATTGACGACGAGGTGCTGCGGGAGTCAGGCGTCACCGATTTCGATGTCTACGCCGTGAAGCCGGGGATGTCTTTGCTGCCGGACCTGTTTCTCTAGGGCCTAGTCCGCGGCAGCGCGCAATGCCGGGACATCGCCAGCGATGTCTGCGCGCGCGCCGATTCGCGCAAGCAGGCCCGGCTCCAGGGTGGCCAACGCCGCAACGCCGTGCGCATGTCCCTGCTTCAGGATGTCGTCGAACTTGTCCCATTGCATCATGCCGACGCGCTCGAGCGGTGGGTTGAAGTAAACGTCGGTCAGTTTGCGCGCATGCGGCTGGCGCGATGTGCTGTAGAGGATCTGGACATTCATCAAGTACGCCATCAACGACGGGAGTCGAAACCTGCGTCGCGCGTAGGGCCGCAGCCGATCGCGCAACAGCGCCCAGTTGCCGGGGACCTCGTCGATATCCAACGCGCGCGGGACGCGCGAATTGAGGTCGACACCGATCACGGTGCCGACGCCGCGCATCCGGCGCATCACGTCCACCGGAAAATTGTTGAACGTGCCGCCGTCGCACAGCAGATCTCCGTCGAACACCACCGGAGGCAGCGCGCCGGGTATCGCGATGCTCGCGCGCATCGCGCGGCTCAAGCTGCCGCGGCGCAGCACCTTTTCCCGCGCTTGCGAATAGTTGCTCGCCACGCAGTAGAAGTTCTTCCACAGATCTTCGACGTTGGCGTCGAAGCCGACGAGTTCGGTCAGCGCCCCTTCGATAAGGCGGCGAAGGCGCACGCCCTTGATCAGCGACATCAGCGGGATGAAATTGATGTCGCCGGTGGGATTGATGGCGAACGACCTGCGGGCGATCGCCGTGATCTCGGACACCGGCCGGTCGGACGCTACCAGAGTCGCCATAATCGCGCCGATGCTGGTTCCACCCACGTAGTCGATCTCGATGCCCCGTTCGCGCAGCGCCCGGTACACGCCAAGGTGGGCAAGCCCACGCGCGCCACCGCCTGCGAAGACGAGTCCCACGGCGGTGCGGCTTTGGATTCGCGCGAGCCGTGCCAAGTCTGAATCCAGCTCGGGCCGCAGGTGCAGGTGATCGAAGACCGGCCGGCGCGCCAGCCACGCCTTGGTGCCACGCGGGCACATCCGGTCTTTCGGATGCAGCAGCAGCAGGATCTCCGCGGCCTCACTGCGCCCCGAACGCTGCAAAAGGTATTCGGTTTCCGTGGCATGCAACGCCGGTGGCTGCTCCGCGTCCGCGAGGAGCAGGACCTCGTCGGCCCCGCTGCAACAGCGCCGCGTCCATGGTGACGGCCTGTCATGCGCCACCAGCAGCACAAAATCATGCGCGGCTTCGATCTCGCCCAAGTGCAGCGCCACGCGCCGACTCGCCTCGACCGCGTCGCCATCACTGTCCGCGATACCGATTGTCTCGAGGTCCGCGTCGACCGTCGCCGCATCGACGACGCGCACCCCGCCGAATTGGCCGAGATGCGTTGCGAGCCTGTCCGCAAAGGCGCGCGCGGCCACGCCGGCCGAGACGGGAACCACGCCGATGGTGACGGGTCGCGACGCGCGCACGCGTTCCGGGTCGGCGCGCAGATGCTCGATGATCTGGCGCATGATCACCGTCGACAGCTGCGGACTCGTCGCGAGCAGGCGATTGAATTGCGCCTTGCCCAGGCGCACCAGCACGCAGTCGCGAATGGTCACCACCGTTGCGCGCCGCGGCTGACCGGTGACGAGGCTCATCTCGCCCACGATCTGGCCGCGACCCATCTCGCGGCCGAATTGCGGCGTGCCATCCTCGTCGTTCACGTAGGAGCGCAGGCGGCCGCTCAGCACCAGGTACATGGCGTCGCCGGCCTCACCCTGGGTCATGAGCGTGTGGCCGCCAGGAACCTCGAGCCATTCCAGGCTTGCGCGCATCTCGTCCAGCGCCGCCGGCTCGACATTGCGCAGGTACGTCTTCAGATGCCGGTCAAGCAGTTCGTCCTGGTACGGCTGGCGCATGATCACAGTGGTGGTGGTGGATGTGGGAAAAACACGAGAGCGGCCGAAGCCGCCCCCGACGGGTTTTTAAACCGCGAGAATCAATCCTCGTCGTCGCGAGGTAACCCCGGATAGCGCGCTGCAACGTTGCCGTTCGCCTCTTCCCGTGGCGCGCGATTGCCATCGACCTCACGCGGCGCGCGATTGCCATCGGCTTCGCGCGGCGCGACATTGCCGTCGGCCTCACCCCTGGGCGGGCCTTTGCGACGGGGGCCGTTGCCGACGGCCTGGCCGCCTCCGTTGTTTCCTCGAAATTGACCATTGCCCTGCCCGCCTCCAGGGCGCCCTCTCGGTCCGCTGCGATTCCCGCGATTGGCGAACCCGCCTTGTCCCGGCGGTCCACCCCGCTGTCCACCACGCGGGCCCCCAGGTGCGCCCATCCGCTGCCCGGCGAACGGCGACGCGTTGGCGTTGCTCATCGGCTGTTGCGTATCGAAATCAGCGCGCGAACGCGGCGGCCGTGGCGATTGTCCCTGACCCCCGCCTTGGCGTTGACCGCCGCCTTGGCCCACGAATCCTTCCGGCCGTGGTCCCTTGCCGCGTGGCCGGCCGCCGTGCTTGCCTTGGGGACGTTGCCCCGGCTGCCCCGACGGTCTCGCCTCGACATTGCCTTCGACGATCGGCTGCGCAGTTGGATCCGCGCCCGGTTCAACAGGTTGGCCCTGCGGCCCAGGTTGTCCTTGCCGCCTCGGTTGGCCGTGATGCCGCTGCTGACCTTGGTGGCGCTGCTGTCCATGTTGGCGTGGCTGACCGGGTTGGCGCGGCTGTCCCTGCGCGCCCGGTTGACGCGGCTGTCCCTGCGCACCGGGTTGTCCCGGCTGTCCTTGCTGCCCTTGTCCTGGCTGTCCTTGCTGTCCCTTCGGGCGTCCGTTCTGGTGCCGGCCGCGATTGTTCTTGCCGCCGCCGGGGCGCTGCTGTCCCGGGGGCCCGCCCTGTGTTTTGAGTCCCGCCGAGTCCATCACGGCGGCGACCTCCGCAGGTTCCAGCTCCAGCGTGTCGGCGCGCTTCATGACCGATGGCATCGACAACGTACCGTAACGCGTGCGAATGAGGCGTGACACGGTGAGGCCCAGCGCTTCGAAAAGCCGCCGGACTTCACGATTGCGGCCTTCCTTCAGCACGACGTGGTACCAGTGATTCGCGCCCTCCTCTTCGCCACCGCCGTCCACGACCGATTCGCACTTCGCCGGTCCGTCTTCCAGGTCCACGCCGGACGTGAGCTTCTGCGTCTGCTCGTCGCTCAAGCGTCCCATGATGCGCACCGCGTACTCGCGCTCGACCTCGTAGCGAGGATGCATGAGCCGATTGGCCAGCTCGCCCGAGTTGGTGAACAGCATCAGGCCCTCGGTGTTGTAATCCAGGCGCCCGACATTGATCCACTTGCCGTTGCCGATATTGGGCAGCTTCTCGAATACCGTGGGGCGTCCTTCCGGGTCATCGCGTGTGACGATTTCTCCGGTAGGCTTGTGATACATGAGAATCCGCGGGCGCGGCTCGGTGAAGCGCACCTTCACCAATTCGCCGTTGATGCGGACCTCGTCTCCCGGTCCGACCTTCTGGCCGACTTCCGCCGGCAGACGATTAACCGTGATGCGGCCGGCGATGATCATTTCCTCCATAGCGCGGCGCGAGCCGAAGCCGCACGAGGCCAGGACCTTGTGCAGGCGCTGCGGCTCGCTGAAGATTTCGTCAGTGGAGCGTTTGTGTTTCGCCGGCGGGAGGCTCTCTTGAATCGCTGTCAGCGCCAGGCTCGGCTGCTGCATCGTTTCCGAGGAGCGGGCTCGCGTGTGCGAATGCCGTCTCGGCGGCCTTGGTGGGGGCATCAGGCATCTCCAGAAGGTGGGAGGAATCGAGCTCGGCAAGAGGGGGCAGTTCCGCGAGGGATCTGAGGCCGAGGTCGTCAAGGAAGGCCTTGGTCGTCGCGAAGAGCGCCGGGCGTCCCGGTGTTTCGCGATGGCCGACGGCCTCGACCCATTGCCGGTCCTCGAGCGTCTTGATGACGTTCGTGGACACGGCGACGCCGCGGATGGCTTCGATATCGCCGCGGGTCACGGGTTGCTGGTAGGCGATGATCGCCAGAGTTTCCATCACCGCACGCGAGTAGCGCGGCGGCTTTTCCGGCGACAGCCGGTCGAGATAGGTCTGCACGGACGTCGAACCCTGGAACCGCCAGCCGCTCGCCACCTGCGTGAGTTCGACCTTGCGGCCGGACCAGTCACTCTTCAGGTCGTCGAGCAGCTTGCGCACGGTGTCCGGCGTCAGCGGTGGGTCGAAGAGCTTCGCCAGCTGGCCCAGGGGAACGGGTTCTCCGGCCACGAGCAGCGCGGCCTCGAGGATGCCCTTGATTTCCGCGATCTGGTCGGGAAGGAGCGTGCCGGGCGAGTCGTTGCCCGAAAGGTCTTGTTCGTCGTTCATTCGTCTGCAGCCAGCGCAAATGCCGGTTCTGCCTTCAGTTGTACGTAGATCGGCGCGTAGGGCTCCGCCTGCGCAACACTCACCAGCTGCTCCCGCGCGAGTTCGAGCATGGCCAGGAACGTCACGACAAGATGCGGGATGTCCGCATGTTCGGCGAACAGCGCCGTGAATTCCGCGAAACGCGATGGCGCGAGCAGTTTCAGGATCCGGCTCATCTCGCTGCGCACCGACAACTGTTCGCGCGAGACCAGATGATGGCGGTTGACGTGCGCGCGCGCAATGAGCACGGCCCAGGCGGCCTTGAGGTCGTCGGGGGACACGTCCGGCAGCCGGGCCGCGACGGAGTGATCGAACCAGATGCGGACCGTCGCGAAGTCGCGGTCGGCCAGCGGCAGCTCGTCGATCGCGCGCGCTGCCTGTTTCATGCGTTCGTATTCGAGCAGTCGCCGCACCAGTTCGGCACGCGGATCTTCCGCTTCTCCACCGGCGACTGCCGGCGGCTTGGGCAGCAGCAGCCGCGACTTGATCTCGATGAGCACGGCGGCCATCAACAGGTACTCGGCCGCGAGCTCCAGTTGCGTGCGCCGCATCATCTCGACGTAGCCTAAGTACTGCCGCGTCAGTTCCGCCATCGGGATGTCGAGAACGTTGATGTTCTGCCGGCGGATGAGATAGAGCAGCAGGTCCAGCGGTCCCTCGAACGAATCGAGGAAAACCTCGAGCGCGTCCGGCGGAATGTACAGGTCGAACGGCAGGTCGTTGAATGCCTCGCCATAGACGCGCGCCAGCGGCTTGCCTTCCGGCGAAGGATGTTCCAGGTCGAGTGCGATGTCAGTCATAGTTGAGGCCCATGGCCACGCGCACGTCGCGCATCGTCTCCTCGGCCAGCTTGCGCGCGCGCTCGCAACCGTCGGCGACGATGTTGCGCACCAGCGTCGGGTCATCCATGTATTTCTGCGCGCGCTCGTGCAGCGGCGCCTGCTCCTTGATGATGGCGTCGATCACCGGCTGTTTGCATTCCAGGCAGCCGATGCCCGCCGTCGTGCAGCCCTTGACGACCCAATCCCGTGTCGCCTGGCTCGAGTAAATCTGGTGCAGCGGCCACACCGGGCATTTCTCGGGGTTGCCGGGGTCGGTGCGGCGCACGCGCGCCGGGTCCGTCTGCATCGTGCGGACCTTTTTCGTTACTTCCGCCGGGTCTTCGCGCATCAGGATAGCGTTACCGTAGGACTTCGACATCTTTTCGCCGTCGAGGCCCGGCACCTTTGGGTTCTCGGTCAACAACGCCTGCGGCTCCGGCAGGATGACGCGGCGCGAACCCTCGAGGTAGCCGAAGAGCCGCTCGCGGTCGCCCAATGCAAGGTTCTGTGTCTCGTTCAATAGGTCGCGCGCAGCCTCCAGCGCGGCATCGTCGCCTTTTTCCTGGAACGCCGTGCGCAATTCCTCGTAGCGTCGCGCCTTCTTGCTGCCCAACTTCTTGATCGCGGCCTTGGCCTTGTCCTCGAATCCGGGCTCGCGGCCGTAAATGTGGTTGAAGCGGCGCGCGATCTCTCGCACCAGTTCGACGTGCGAGACCTGGTCCTCGCCTACCGGCACCATGTTCGCGCGATAAATGAGGATATCGGCGCCTTGCATCAGCGGGTAGCCGAGAAAGCCGAAGGTAGACAGGTCGCGGTCGCCCAATTTCTGCTGCTGGTCCTTGTATGTCGGCACCCGTTCGAGCCAACCGATCGGCGTCATCATGCCGAGCAGCAGCGCGAGTTCGGCGTGCTCCATCACCCGCGACTGGATGAATAGGGTCGAGCGTGTCGGGTCGAGACCCGCGGCGAGCCAATCGATGAACATTTCCCACACCGATGCCGCGATGTCTTCCGGCGCCTCGTAGTGCGTCGTCAGCGCATGCCAGTCGGCCGCGAAGAACAGGCACTCGTGCTCCTCCTGCAGGCGCACCCAGTTCTTGAGGGCGCCGTGATAATGGCCAATGTGCATGCGGCCCGTGGGGCGCATGCCGGAAAGCACGCGGTCAGCAAACATGTTTCGTTTTTTTCGTTTTCTTGGTACCGGTCGCGCCCGGTTAACGCCTAGTTGCCGGTAAGAACGCGCAGCAGAGACAACGCCCCGCTGATGATCGGCGCCAGCAGGCGGTTCAATGCGCCTGGTATCAGCAACAACGCCAGGATGACGAAGAATCCGTAGGGCTCGAGGCGCGACAGGGCGTACGACGCGCGTCCGGGCAACAGGCCCACCGCGATGCGGCCGCCGTCCAGCGGCGGAATGGGCAAAAGGTTCAATGCCATCAAAACCAAGTTCACCATGATCCCATAATGAGCCATTTGCTGCAGGCCGGAGCTCGCCAGCATGCCGTCAGGCACTGCGGCGCCAAAGAGCAGGACCCACAGCAATGCCATGATGAAATTCGCCGCGGGACCCGCCCCAGCCACCCAGATCATGTCGCGCTTGGGGTGGCGCAGGTTGCCGAAATTCACCGGCACCGGCTTCGCCCAGCCGAACAGGAACGGCGCGCCCGTCAGCAGCAGGACGCCGGGCACCAGTATCGTCCCGATCGGGTCGATATGCTTCAACGGGTTGAGCGTCACGCGGCCCAGCATCCAGGCCGTCTGGTCGCCGAAAAGGCGGGCGACATAGCCGTGCGAGGCTTCGTGCAGGGTAATCGCGAAGACCACCGGCACAGCCACGAGCGCGATGGTCTCGAGCGATAAATCCATATTACGGTCGCATTTTACCCGACTACCGCCTTCCCTGCAGAATCCGCCGCCGGAAGGCTCATTGCGGCCTCTTTACGGCTACCTGCCATGTCAAGCGCGGCGTGTCGGCCGCACTCAATCGCGCGGCGACGCGCGCTGCGCGCCTTGCCTGCGGCCGCCGCGCTC
>Ga0207691_10004486_pt1 | contig 13522 bp, 13 predicted proteins | sample KBSM13metaG_FD_184327 | JGI IMG/M metagenome (GOLD analysis project Ga0207691, IMG submission 184327) | Miscanthus rhizosphere microbial communities from Kellogg Biological Station, Michigan, USA - KBS M1-3 metaG (SPAdes) (version 2) | ecosystem: Host-associated > Plants > Roots > Rhizosphere >... | reverse complement strand
CAAGGGTAAAAGATAGCGTTCTTAATTCACTCCCAAACGGTAAAGCCCGCTTCATTGATCCGATGAAAGCGAAGCTGGTGGAGACTCCACCGGCGGGCGACAATTGGATCTACGAGCTGAAGTTCGACGGTTTTCGTGTCGAGGCGATCAAGGATGGCGCGAGGGTTAAGTTGCTTTCGCGAAACGAGAATGACCTAACGAAAAAATTCGATCAGGTCGCAGTCGCGGTTGCAAGCCTGCCCTGCGGGCAGTGTGTCATCGATGGCGAAGTTGTCGCGCTCGACGCGGAGGGCCGGTCGTCTTTTCAACTTCTCCAGTCCTATGAAATGGATGGGGGAAACACCCCACTTTACTATTACGTTTTTGATCTTCTCCAGCTGGAAGGAAAAAAGCTGACGGAAGTTCCCCTAACGATTCGCAAGGAAACATTGCACCAGCTTTGTGCGACCGCGCCCGATCTCATTCGCTACTCCGGAGAGCTCGGGACCGATCCAAGCGCGCTCCTCAAGGAGGTGCAGCGACACGGACTCGAGGGAATCATCGGCAAGCAGGCGCAATCCTTCTATGAAGCAGGGCGGCGGAGTGGTGCTTGGATCAAACTCAAATGCGTCAGCGAGCAGGAATTCGTTATCGGCGGATATACTCCGCCGGAGGGCGCACGACAATATTTCGGCGCCTTGCTGGTCGGCTACTACGAAAAGAAACGTCTCCTCTTCGCGGGCAAGGTTGGGACCGGGTTCAACACCAAGATGCTCGCGATGCTTTACAAGAAGTTTCAGGGCGCGGCGCGCCATGATTGTCCTTTTGCGGATCTTCCTTCGAAACAAGGCGGGCAGTGGGTGCAGGGAATAACGCCGGGAATGATGCGAAAAATAAGTTGGATCGATCCGGTCTTTGTTTGCCAGGTTAGATTTGCCGAATGGACGCGTGACGCAAAGCTGCGGGCACCGGTGTTCCTTGGTCTGCGGGAAGATAAGGGACCGGCAGAAGTGAGGCGCGAGTAGTTGTAACCGGGATCGCTGATCCCGATAGTCTTACGTGCGCGCACCTGAGTCGGGTCACCGATCCGAGCCACACCTTCGGGTCAGTCCGAGTGAGTCATCGATTCTGGCCAACATGTGAAAGGCCGGCCGAGACCGTCGCTGCGGACGCGAAAGCGGAGGCGCAAACCTTTCCATCGGTGTCGTAAGAAGGATCGTAGCTGGCGATGGTGAGCGCTTCGACGGGAAGATGGCTGCTGATGGTGGAGAGAAGGGTTTGCAGATTTTCGTTCGAGAATCCGCCCCGCGCGCTATAGCCGTTCGCCCTTCCGACACTCGGGTCGAGCGCGTCCATATCGAGATGCACATAAAATTTATTCATCCTGCAGGCGATCGTTTGCAGAACGGGTTCGATTGCGTCAGGGGTGGCATCCGCACCCAGCCTAACGATACTGGAACGCGCCAGGGCGGCTTTTTCACCCGGATCAAGGTCGCGCGCTCCGATGAGCACGACCGCATCTTCCGGGACTGGCATGAAACCTTCGATACCGTTTGCCAGTTCCACCCAGCATTTGCCGGTCGCAGTCGCGAGGGTCATCCCGTCGAGAAAACCACTCGTTGTGGTTTGCGGCGTATTGAAATCACCGTGCGCATCGATCCAGATGACCCCCATACCCTCGCCCAGACCGGCAATCACTCCGACCGCAGAAAGACAGTTGCCCGAAAGCACGAGCGGAAATCGACCGGCATCGCGTGCCGCGCTTACCTGCTGCGCCACCGCGCGCATCAGCTCGAAGCTGGTTTGAACTTCCGCTCGCCAGTTGATCGAATGTGGCTCAATCATTTGCACATCAACATTATGTCCCTGGCGAGTGAGATGCTCCGGCAGCCCGGCCGCGCGCAGATGCTCGGGACCGGCGCCCATGCGGACGTTGCGTTGACCAGAATCGTAAGGGACAAGAAGAAGCCGTATTTCCATAGTTTGGGTAAAATGCCCTTCGTTGCACCGCTCGCGCTCGGCGTCAACGCAAAGGATGCGATAACCTCGTGCGGTTGTGCGCCTGATGATAATTATTTGTAGCGGCGGCCGTGTTTAATCACCAGGTCGACCCGCTGGAGAAGATCGATATAGCGCAGGACGTCGCCTTTTACGGCAATGATGTCGGCGAACTTCCCCTCGCTCACCGAACCGTAATCTTTATCTACTTTCATCATCACCGCCGGCCAGTAGGTCGCGGCGCGAATTGTCGTCATCGGATCCACCCCGAGCATGTGCACCCAGGCGTCCATTTCGTGCCAGGTGGAGCCGCTGTGAAATTTCATCGGGATACCGCTGTCGGTTCCGATGAGCAGGACTACGCCCGAATCCTGGAGTTGATGAAACTTCTTCGCGACGGTCGCGGCGCGGAGCGGCGTGATTTGGTAATAGGCCAACTGGCCCGGGTGACGGATGGATGATTTAATGTCCTCGATAATGTCGTTAGGCACATCGAGCTGCCAGGCCGTGTCATCGAGCGGCTCGGGATTTTCGATCAACGATTTGTAATTGAGAAATCCCTCGATCGTCGGGCACCAGAAAAGTGGACCCAGACTCATCTTGGCGGTGCGCTCCGCGATGCCCTTGCGAATGTCCTCCGGATATTCCGGTGCGGTCGCGAGGCCGGTGTGTTCAAAATCGTCCACGCCAACCGCGAGCCCGCGACGAATTTCATCCGGACGATGGGCGTGCGCGACGACTGGCAGTTTGTGCGCGTGCGCTTCATCCACGACCGCTTTCGCTTCCTCGAGCGTCATTTGATCCTGGTCGATCATCTTGACGATGTTGACTCCAGCCTCGGCAATTTTTTTCACCTTGGCGCGCGCATCTGCGGCGCCTTTTACGCCCCAGCGATAGAGTTCTTCGCCCGGATAGGGCTCGTGCTGAATGAATGGCCCCGCGACATAAAGGGTCGGGCCCGGAATCTCGTCGCGATTGATGCGATCGCGGACGTTGATGCTGTCTTCGAGCGGGCCGCCGAGATCGCGCGCGCTGGTCACGCCGGCCAGGAGAAGTTGATGCGCGGCGGCGGGCATGATTTCGGAGCCGAAGCGTTTTTCATAGGTCTTGTCCCAGTGCCCGTAGTCGCTGTGCCCGAGGATCATGGTGTGGACATGGCAATCCCAGAGACCGGGGAGCACATCCATGCCTTCGGTGGAAATAACTTCGACACCTTTTGGAACTTCGAGTTTACCGACCTGTCCCACCGCGGTGATGCGCTCCTCGTCGATCAGGATGACGCTATTCGCGAGCGGCGGGCCACCGAAGCCGTCAATCAGTCGGCCGCCGACCAGTGCGATCGGGTGAGCGGAGACAGAGGGCGCAGATGCGCCGATCAAAGTGACGAAGCCAATAAGAATTTGCAGGCGTCTCATTCGCCGACTTTAGCGGGCGCGAGCCGAGCCGAGCAAGTCGGTATTCCCGCCTAACGAGTTGATTTGAGCAATTGCTCAAATTGCGTGTGCAACGCCGACGGTGACGCCGTCGCGAGGCTGGCGGTGAGCAGGATACGGCGGACCTGCGGACGCGGAACCTTGATTGGGCGCGCTTCTGCTTCCCGGCCGGCGGCACGGAGCAACGCAATCGTCCGAGCGCCGATCAAAGCCGGGAGGGCGGTGGCGAAACGCGTTCGCCAGTTCGTTAGGGCAGCAGCGTACTCAATTCCAGCGCGGGTCTGCTTCTCGGCGCGGTCGATCCAGCTGTTGATGTCGTCCGAGGCCGGAAAGTAAAGGCGGCCGTTTTTTTCGTCCGCGCTGCGATCACGCAGGATGTTGATCAATTGCAATCCTTTGCCGTAATCGATTCCGAGTTCTTTCATTTCGTCAGGCGAACGCTGCGCAAATGGCGGGAGACGGCGAAACCCGAGGTTCGTCCAGAATTCACCAACGCAACCCGCCACCAAATAAGTGTATTCGTCCAGCTCGGCTGTATTGCGCAGGCGAACCGCAGTGGCGGGATCGCCGAAACGACGCAGATCCAGCTCCTGGCCTTTCACGATGGTTTGCAGGACAGCCCGAATATCAGTTCGATCGGCCGGGTCCAGCTTCTCGAGCCAGGCCATGCAGCCGGGCAAGTTTTCGATCAATTTCCGTTCGGCTGGGTCGCTCTGCTGCGCGGCAAAAGTCCGCAACGGTTCGGCGATCGCCGCGAAATCCAATTCCCCGGCGATGACGCGGGCCAAAGACAGAAGGTTCGTTAGGCGAATTTCCACCGCAATACTCGCCGTATCCGCAATCGTGTCGGTAGCGCGAGCGAGCAGGTAGGCCAGGCTGATCGGCTCGCGCAACGGGCGCGGCAGGAATTTGATCGTGAGATAAAACGATCGCGAAACCGATTGGAGGATCGCCTTCACCGGCCGACGTCACGAATTTCAATCCGGGCGGGATTGGCGTTTCCGAGGCCAAATTGCTCCGCCACCATGACATGGGCGCCGAGACGCTGGATCGGCGGCAACTTCCGTTTCTTGCGCCACTCCTCGAGTTGACGCAGCGCGATGGAATCGATCGCGACCGGATCCTTGCTCGCGTACAGAGTTGCGAAAGGAAAAGCGTAACCGGGCTGCGATTCCGGGCCGCCGGCGTATTGCGCGAGGAGGCCATCCATCAAATTGAGCACGACCTTTGGTCCAATGTGCGGATCTGAATAAATGTCAGGAATGCTGGAAGCGCCGAAGTCGGGAGCCAAGCCGAAGCGCCGCCAGTTATCGATGTTCGGAATCGTGACGTTGTAGAGACAACCGGCGACGCCGTTGCGCACGCTGTCGCTTAACACCGGCAGGTTGATAATTTTGGTCACCTCGTGCGTGACGATGTTGGCGAGGTGACTGGTGCTGCTCGTGTTCTCGGTTTCACTCAACAATGGTATCTCGCCGCGGTTGCCGATGTATTCGAAATCGCCCCAGATGAGGTTGCCGAGAAAAGGCGCGGAGATAATCGCCTTCGGATCATAGCCATCGCGCGGCGAAATGGATTTGAGCTGGTAACCTTCGTCACTGCTATAACCGGCGTCCTTGATACCACCGAGCGACTTATCCCAGACAATGATGTTGCCACGCGGATGACCGGCGGCGACCAGACCGCTCACGATGGTGTTCACGATGTCGCGGTGGGTGGTGAACAGCTCTCCGCCGGCGGCCGAAATCTTAATTCCGACCTTGTCGTTAGGCGAAACCAGCGAACGCCAGGCCGCCACCACATCCGACTGGCGGGTGACGGCGCAGACGAGTCGATTAACCATTTGCCTGACGACATCCGGATCGGTGCGATAATCACGAATCGCATCGGGATTGGAGGCGCGATAGACGATCGAAACAGGCGGCGGGGGAGCCGGCCAGGGTGGTGGTGCTGGCGGCGGCGGCGTTGTAGCCGGGATCGGTGATGCCGGTGGGACGGGCGGTCCTTGTGGCGTGGGACTCGCACCGCTGGCTGAAAGCGCACCCAACCCGACGCCGAGAAGCAGAAAAGCAATTGAGCGAAAGAGTCGAGCGGCGATGGTGAACTTTATGGGCGAGGGCGGGATTGACAACTGCGCGATGGCGGAACCGGTGCGCCACATCTACGTGCACATTCCGTTTTGTGCGCGGATTTGTCCTTACTGCGCGTTTTACAAAGAGCGGGCCGATCCGGCGCAGTCGATGCGCTTTTGCGAAGCGATCCTGACGGAATTGGACCGCGCTGTGGCCGCTTCCCTGTGGGAAGCCCGAGGACTCGGCCACACTCACTCCCGCGCCTCCCACAGGGAGGCGTCGACAGGAACTCGTCTCCGCCCTGAGACAATTTTCTTTGGTGGCGGAACACCCACTGCCCTAACGACGGAACAACTCGAGCTTTTGTTACGCGGGTTTGCCGAACGCCTCGATTTGTCGGTCTTGCGGGAATGGACCCTGGAGGCGAATCCCGGAAGTGTTTCGGAAAGAAAGGCGAAGTTGCTGCGCGACTTTGGCGTCAATCGCATCAGTCTCGGTGTGCAATCGTTTGATGATGGATTGCTCCAATTACTCGGGCGCGAACATACGGCAGCGCAGGCGGAAGCCTCTTTCCATCTGTTGCGCCGGAACGGTTTTAAGAATCTCAATATCGATCTGATGTTCGGCCTACCGGGCCAAACTCTCGCGAGATGGAAGACAACTTTGCTTAGCGCCCTTGCCTTGGCGCCCGACCATGTATCTGCCTATTGCCTGACCTACGAGGAGGACACGGAGTTTTTTCTGCGGCACGCGCGCGGCGAATTCAGGACGGACGCAGATGCGGACGCGGACTTTTTCACACTCGCGGCAAAGTTGCTAGAGGAGGCTGGGTTTGAGCATTACGAAGTCTCTAATTTCGCCCGACGGGGTTTCGAGTCAGTCCACAATCGCGCTTACTGGAGCGGCGCCAATTATCTCGGCCTTGGACCGAGTGCGGTTTCAACGGTGGGTTGGCGGCGCTGGCAGAACGTTTCGGATTACCGGGCGTATATGGACCGGATCGAGAAGGGTGAAACCGCTTCGACCGGGGATGAGGTTCTCACCCCGCAGATGAAGCGCGCGGAAGGGATCGCGCTGATGCTGCGCACCAATCAGGGCGTGCCGGCCGACTGGATACAGGATCGGCCTGCCGAAGTACAGGAGTTTGTCCGACTGGGTTTGATGTTGTCGGCCGGTGAGCGTTACCTGCTGACTCGCGCCGGACGTTTTCTGGCTGATTCGGTGGCAGAAGCGTTTGTGTAGGAGAATTTATAATTCCGTAATTCATCCATAGAGCATGAATATCGCTCCACTTTTTCTATGGCTGATACTTGGATGTCACAACGACCGTGATATTCACAAATACGGTTCCGAAAACATCGCGGCACCTCATGAATTCATAAGCGTAGATGTAGAACACGCTAATCCAGAGGTAGATTGCAAAAATGCGTTGCGGAAAAACGATATGCGCTTCGTCGGCATGCTGTCCTTCGCGGTATTTGTTCCAGGTGTGGGGGATTATGAAGACCGCTATTCGCGGACAAATGGCATAAAGATACTCAAAGGTACCACTGACACCCCGAAGGGCGAAAAGGAGGTCCGATTTCAAGATCGGGCTGAAATTTACGCTGAGGCATACAACCGCTGCCTTTTAAAGTACCTGACTGAAAGGAAAAAGTAAGCACCTCCAAGCTGCCGGGATCACCGATCCCAGCCACAACTGTCACAACCTACACCGCGCCGTAGCGGCGCTGCCGCCGGCCGAACTCTTCGACCGCCGCAAAAAGATCTTCCTTGCCGAAATCGGGCCAAAGTTTGGGCGTGATGTACATCTCCGTGTAGGAAAGTTGCCAGAGAAGAAAATTGGAAATTCGCATTTCGCCGGAGGTGCGGATGAGCAAATCGGGATCGGGATAGTAGCGCGTGTAAAGATGCTTGCTGAACATCTCGCCGTCGATCATCGCTGGATCGATATGTCCGAGCCTAATTTCGCGAAAGAGACTTTTGATTCCATCAACGATTTCCTCGCGTCCGCCGTAGCTGAGCGCAAGGATGAGAGTGAGCCCATTATTCTGCGCCGTTTGCTCGATCGATTTGTGCAATTGCACCTGGCAAGCCTCCGGCAAATCTGTCAGCCGCCCGATCGCTTGCAGTCGGACGTTTTTCTCAATCAACTCCGGCGTCTTCTCCTGCAGGAAACGCTCGAGCAGTTTCATCAGTGCCATCACTTCTGTTTTCGGGCGCTGCCAGTTTTCGGCCGAGAAAGCATAGAGAGTCAGAAACTCGATCCGCAGATCACCACAGGCTTCGACGCAGGCGCGAACCGCATCCGCCCCTTTTTCGTGCCCCTTGATCCGGGGCAACCCACGCTCTTTCGCCCAGCGGCCATTTCCGTCCATGATGACGGCGACGTGCCGCGGAATCGGTTTGGACGACGTCACCATCAGAAGGTTGAATCAGGAACCCAGGATACCAGGAAAATCGTTTTCGAGTTCACTTACAGATTTAAACAATCCTGATTTTCTGGCTTCCAGATTAGGTTATTTGGCTAGAGCAACAATGTCTGACCGCGTGCGGGACCGACACTGATCATCGTTAGGCGAGCGCCCGTTAATTCGGCGATCCGTTTGGCGTAATTGCGCGCTTCGTTAGGCAAATCCGTCAACTTTTTCGCTTTTTCGATGGAACGCTTCCAACCGGGCAATTCGATGTAGACCGGCTGGCAGCGCGTCAGCTGCGCGGCATCGCTCGGCGGCACGTCGAGCTTCTTGCCGTCGAGTCGGTAAGCCACACAAACCTTGATCGGATCGACTGTGTCGAGTCCATCGAGATTGGTAATGGCAAGATCGTCGATGCCATTGATCATCGTCGCGTATCGTGTCGCCACGGCATCAAACCAGCCGCACCGTCGCGGGCGTCCGGTGGTCGCGCCGAATTCGCGGCCCATTTTGTGCAACATTTCCGCGATGACCGGGTCCTCAGTGGGCAGCGCGCCTTCGCCGACCCGGGTCGTGTACGCTTTCATCACACCGACGACGCGATCCATCCGGTGCGGCGGCACGCCGGTGCCGGTGCAGGCGCCACCCGCGGTGGTGTTGGACGACGTGACATAGGGATAAGTTCCGTGATCGATGTCAAGAAATGTTCCCTGCGCGCCTTCGAAGAGGATTTCCTTTCCCTGCTGCAACGCCCGATGCAGATAAACGACCGTATTGGCGACGAATGGCTTTAAACGTTCGCCGGCCGCGAGAAAATCGGCGTTCACTTTTGCAAAAGAAATCGAGCGCGCGCCCAACGCTTTCAGGATGCTGTTGTTTTCCTGCATCTTGGCCCGGAGCTTTTCGGTGAATAACGCGGGCTGCATCAGATCGGCCATGCGCAGACCGGTCCGGGCAGCTTTATCTCCGTAGGCCGGGCCGATGCCGCGTTTGGTTGTGCCGATTTTCGAACCGTCCTTGCGCAGCTCACGTTGTTCGTCGAGCGCGCGATGGTAAGGGAGGACAAGGTGCGCGCAGTCACTGATGAGCAAATTCTTTCCGATCTTGATCCCCACCTTGCGCAATCCATCGATTTCGGCGACGAGCGCGATCGGGTCGATCACAACGCCATTGCCGATGACGCAGATCTTGCTGCGCCGCAAAATGCCGGACGGAATGAGATGCAGGATGTATTTCTTCCTGCCCTGAATGACGGTGTGGCCGGCGTTATTCCCGCCCTGGCTCCGGACGACGATGTTCGCATTGCCTGTAAGGACGTCGATGATTTTGCCTTTGCCTTCATCGCCCCACTGCGCGCCGACGAGAATCGTATTTGCCATGGTTGCTCTTTCAAAAAGCAACCGCCGCAGACCGGAATAGAAGCGTCTGCGGCCGTTGCCCACGAACGATAGGGTGACAGTCCGCGTGCGCAAGCTGGTTTTGTTTTTGTAAAGGCGACCGTTCTAAATCCGCCAAACGATAGAGAGGAAAACAAGTGAATCGTTAGTCCCAAAACTATGCGTACTATCCTGTTTCTCATTCTCATCCTGCTCCTGATCGGATCGCTCCCGGCCTGGCCCTACAGTACTGGCTGGGGCTACTACCCGGCTGGGGGACTCGGATTGCTTCTGGTCTTGGTCCTCATTTTTGCGCTGGTCGGGCGGCGAGCGTAGCAATTTTTAGCTCTTGTTGTGGCTGGCATCGGCGATGCCGGCGACGTTAGACGTTGTGGTCCGAGACCGGGTCTTAAGCTTGCTTGACCTGAAGAACCGGCAACGGAAAGCGCAGTTTCAATTCGTCCTCGAGATAAATCTCGACGTGATGTAGTCCGAATTGCTGGAACTGAACGCCACCGAAATAATGGACATTGGTGGCGTGGCCTTCCATTTCCTTCAGATCAAACGTGACCTCGGCCTGCGCGATGGTTTGGGTATCATCTGGGCCGACAATTTTGGAGCGTTGATGGAACCGGCCGGCGCCGCTGCACCAGCGTGTCCAGATACAGAGCCGCATGTAATTTACAGGTAGCTTCGGAGTGGGCACGATATTGAGCACGCCCACCAACGTCTGCATGCCGTTGAATTCGCAGCGCACGTCTTCACACAAAACGCAGCTCTGGAGGTCGGGTAAAATCGATTCGGTTTCCAAGGTGCGGAAAGTCTACGCCGTATCGATGCAATTGGGTAGCCCTTGCAATCGATTTGACGAATCGCAGGGCGTCCCCCGATCGAATAACGAACAGCGATCTTCGGTGGAACGCGCGCGCTACCCGATCCCTTCAGCCGCCGAGCCAGCCGCGAGAGAGCGCGAGGAGGAGGACGAGGCCGAGGACGATTCGATAAATCGCGAAGGGAGTAAAACCGTGGCGCCGGACCCAGTGAAGAAACCAGGCGACGACGGCGAAGGCCGAGAAAAAGGCGACCACAAAGCCGATCGCGAGGACGACCCACAGATGCGACGTCATCGCCAACGGTGCGATTGCTTCGGTGGCGGCATGCGGCCGGATGGTCTTGAGCAAATCGTAACTGGTCGCCACGAACATCGTCGGAATCGAAAGAAAGAAAGAAAACTCGAGAGCGGCGGCGCGCGACATGCCCGCGACCTGCCCGGCCGCGATCGTGCACATGGAACGCGAGGTGCCGGGAAAAACGGCCGAAAGCACCTGAACCGCGCCGATCCAGAGCGCTGCCGGCAGATTCATCTCCTCCATGTGTTGGATTTTTGGCCTAACGAAGAGCGTGTCCACCACCCACATGGCGATGCCGCCGATGAGAAGGGCGAGCGCCATGACATGGAGATTTTCGAGATTTTTACCGATCAACTTCGTGAGCAGGAAAGCGGGAATCGCCGTTGTGAGAAAGGCTAATGCGACGAGGCTGAGCGGGTGGTTGAGGACGGTCCGATCACTTCGTTCGCCTCGCGGAAAAGTGCGCAGAAATTTCAGAATCCGTCCGGCAAAGAAAACGGTCAGTGCCAGGATTGCCCCCAGTTGGATGACGATGCTGTACATTTTCCAAAAGCCATTCTTGAGATCGATCTGGCACAACGCCTCGGCGATGCGCAGATGCGCAGTCGAACTGACGGGCAGGAATTCAGTCAGGCCCTCAATGATTCCAAGCACGATTGAGAGCAGATAATCGTTCATGAACTCTGGGGAAAGGTCCGGCCTCGCGACTAGATCGCTTCGGGTCCGCGCTCGTCGGTGCGAATCCGAATCGCTTCTTCGACGTCGTACACGAACACTTTGCCATCGCCGATTTTGCCAGTCTTCGCAGTTCGCGTGATGATATCGACCGCTCGTTGGGCGAGATCGTCGGGCAGAACGATTTCGAGTTTCACTTTGGGCAGGAAATCGACGGTGTATTCGCTCCCGCGATAGATTTCGGTGTGGCCTTTCTGCCGGCCGAATCCTTTGACTTCGCTCACCGTCATCCCTTCAATCCCAATCTCGGCGAGCCCATCCTTGACCGCTTCCATCCTGAACGGTTTGATAATGGCCTCGATTTTTTTCACGCGCTGAAACTAGGGCGGGTCAATCAAAGTTCAAGGCGCTGATCGATCCCCGGCGACCATCCTCGACGCGGTGGCCTTCGCAATCGAGGTTCTGCGCGAAGATGGATCGACATTTCTTGATCGCGCATTTCGAGGCGTTCCTGCCGCTGGCAGCGAAATGGGCAAGCTCCGTCGAGCGACGAATCCTGCGCGAAGGCGTGCCGCTATCGGAGCAGGAAATGGCGGACGCCAAAGCTGTTGGCGTGTGCGAACCAGAACGGGTGCGCTTGCTCGCGCTCTCGCGGGTTCCGATGCCGCAGAACCTCACTTTAAGGACAGCCGCCGCCGCAATTCAGTTCCTCACTCCGGCGACCTGCGGACTCACTTTACGTTACGGCATCTTCATTCGCAGCGATTGCTGGGGCGATCGCAATCTGGTCGCGCACGAGCTGACCCACACAGCGCAATACGAGCGGCTCGGCGGCATCAAGCCATTCCTGCAGCAATACTTATCCGAATGTTTGACCATCGGATATCCGGAGGCGCCAATGGAGCAGGAAGCGATTGCGGCGGTCGGTCGGCTACGCAATTCCGGCCTACCCTAACGAGTCTAGAACTGAGTTGTTGTTACGCGACCGAAACCTGCGATCCCGAATACAACACAGTTAGGTCGAGATTGGCCGTGGCGACTCGGTAGAGCGCTTTGAGCGCAGGGCGTGCCGGACGAAGTTGTTGCCAATTTCCCACATTGGGCCGGGGAATTTGCGGCACTCGGTCAGCGTCGCGTCGAGCGCGTTGACAAACATATCGACCTCTTTTTCGCCGATGATTAGCGGCGGCAGGATCTTGACTACGTCCATCGCATGTCCGGCGACCTGAGTCAGGATGCGATGTTGCGCGAGCATCTGGGTCACAACCATTTGAGCGAAGAGGACCTTGTCGACCTTGTGCAGGAGTTTCCACGCCATTTTCAACTTAAACTCGTTAGGCTCATGGAATTCGATCGCGATGATAAGTCCTTTGCCGCGGACTTCCTTGATAAAAGAGTGCTTGGCACGTAGTGCGTCGACCCGCTCAAGTAAGAGTCGTCCCATCCGCGCTGAGTTCTCGACCAATTTCTCGTCGTCGATGACTTCGAGCGCGGCCAAACCGCACGCCATCGCGAGATTGTTACGACCAAAGGTGGTGGAATGCACGACACAACGGTCCATGCGACTAAAGGTTTTTTGATATATGTCGCGCCGGGTTACGATGGCGCCGCAGGGGACGTAGCCGCCGCTAAGAGTCTTGGCGAGAGTGATGATGTCCGGCTCGAGGTTCCAGTGTTCGAAGCCGAACATTTTGCCGGTGCGACCGAGTCCGGTTTGGATCTCATCGACAATGAGGAGGGTGCCATATTTGCGACAGAGCTCCTGGGCTTTTATGAAAAAATCGCCCTTCGGATAATTGACACCTTTGCCTTGGACCGGCTCGATGACGAAGGCGGCGACATCGCGTTTGGCCAGTTCCTTTTCGAGTGTGGCCAGGTCATCCATCTCAATGCGCCCGTCGAAGCCTTGCACGAGCGCGCCGAAACCTTCGGTGAAACTCTCGCAGCCCATGAGTGAGAGCGATCCCATACTTAAGCCGTGGAAAGCGCCACCTAACGAGAAAACGCGGGACCTTTGCGTGGCGGCGCGGGCAAACTTAAGTGCGCCTTCGTTTGCCTCAGTGCCGGAGTTACAAAAGAAGACGGCATCGAGATGTTTTGGAGTTCGTTTGGTCAGCGCCTCAGCGAGCAATCCACTCAAGAGCGAGCAATCCATCTGGACCATGTTTGGCAGATCGAGATCGAGCACGTCGCGAATCGCTTTTTGGATCGCGGGATGGTTGCGCCCGATATTGAAGACGCTGTAACCGCTTAGGAAATCGAGATAAGCGGTGTTATCCATGTCGTAGAGATAAGCGCCTTCAGCGCGGGCATAGACTTTGTCGAAGCCGATTACGCGTTGGGCGGCTACGAGAGTGCGATTGAGATGGCGCTCGTGCAGTTGGTAGTTTTCTCCCAGACGCGCGGCGACAATTTCCTTTAGATCAATGGCCATGGTAAGAA
>Ga0207691_10004484_pt1 | contig 13524 bp, 7 predicted proteins | sample KBSM13metaG_FD_184327 | JGI IMG/M metagenome (GOLD analysis project Ga0207691, IMG submission 184327) | Miscanthus rhizosphere microbial communities from Kellogg Biological Station, Michigan, USA - KBS M1-3 metaG (SPAdes) (version 2) | ecosystem: Host-associated > Plants > Roots > Rhizosphere >... | reverse complement strand
GATCGAACGAAGCCTTGTAGAACGGATCGCGAAGGATCAGCTTGGGAGTGAATGCGCGGGCGACAGGCGCGATGGTCAGCGTCGGATTCTTCGGCAGCACGATGCTGTCGTTTGTGTAGAAGCGGCAGCCGAGATCTTCCTCGAGCAGCGCGTATACCGCATTGACGACGCCTCGTCCACGCCCGCCGCTGAGATCGAGATCGTCGCCGTTCACGCCGACGCGATACGCTTCATCGGCGAGGGATTTGTCGGTGGCGATGCGGATTTCCTGCTGCGAATATCCGATCGACAGCGTCGCGCCGGGGTGCCGCGCGAGCGCTGTCGACAGAACGTCGCCGAGCGCGACCGTGCCCGCGCCACTGGCGGAACGCGCGTCCGGTTGCACGGATTTCACGTCGAGCCACTCGTCGGTCGGCCATTGCTGCGCAACGCCGCAGGCCACGAAGAAGATCGCGGGCAACACGACGACGAGCCCGAACGCGCGGTGCCACTTGAACAGCTTCGCGCTCGGCGGTCCGGCGCTGCCGGGCAGCAGGACTCGCCGCCACGCCTGGCCGCGACCGGGCCAGGCGAGCTTCAGCGCGATCAGCAGGTTCGACAGCAGCAGCGCGCCGCTGAAGCCGAGGAACAGCTTGCCGCGATCGCCGAAGAACAGCGTCTCGTGGAAATCGTGCGCGGTCTGCAGCAGGCCCGGTCCCGGATAGCCGTAGTCGTAGGGCCGTTCGCGCAACACGGTGCCGGCGCCATCGACGCGCACGCTGTCGATGCGATCGCGTGCGTCGGCGAACAACAGGTCGAAGCGGTTCGGCGATCCCTCGCTGGCCATGACGTACGCCAGCGTCGCGGCCGGGCGCGCGGCCGCGAGCGTCGCCGCCGCCGCGCCGAGCCGCGCCGGATCGAGCGGCTGCGCAGGTCCGGCCAGCAGCGCGTCTTCGATCTCGCCGCGGAACGAGATCAGCACGCCGGTCAGCGCCTGGAGTACCCACAACAGGCCGAACGTCAGGCTCAGGTACTTGTGCGTGTTGCGCAGGATGTTTCGCATGGCGCCCGGAGGGATCTCGCTACGGCCAATGTCGGCCGATCGCATCGATCCGTCTTGTCGCGCGGGGTCGATCGCTGTCGCGCGTGGGCCAATTTGGGGAGAAGGGAGACGAGAGACGAGAGACGAGAGACGGATCCAGGGATCACGCGTGGCCGGGCGCGGGCGGGTCGGTCACGAGATAGTGGGTCGGCGGAACGCCGAACGTGCGCCGGAACACCGCCGTGAACGCACTCGGACTGTTGTAGCCGACGTCGAGCGCGGTCGAGGTGACGGAGTGTCCGGTCGCGAGGCGGGCCAAAGCATCCATGAGGCGCACCTGCTGGCGCCAGATCGCGAAGCTCATGCCGGTCTCGCGGCGGAAACTGCGCGTGAACGTGCGCCGGCCCATCGCGGCGGCGTTGGCCCAGTCGTCGAGCGCGTCGTGCTGCGCCGGGTCGGCCAGGATCGTCCTGCAGATGCGCGCGAGGCGCTCGTTCGCCGGCATCGGCACGTACAGCGGAATGCGCCGCGCGCAGCGGATCTCGTCGAGGATGAGGCCCATGATGCGCGCCTCGCGGCCCTCGAGGTCGTATTCGATCGGCAGGTCGACCGCCGCGAGGATCAACTCACGCAGCAGGTTCGACACTTCGAACACTTCGCACGACTTCGGCAGGTCCGGCGCGGCATCGCTCGTGACGTACAGCGTGCGGATTTGCACGCGGCCGCGGCAGCGCACCTCGTGTTCGACGCCGGCCGGGATCCAGATCGCGCGCTGCGGCGGCGCGATATAGCTGGCCTGGTGCGTGTTGAGGATTGTGACGCCGCTGATCGCGTAGACGAGCTGGGCGCGCACGTGGCTGTGGAACGGATCGTGGAACCCGGGCGGATAGTCGTCAGACAGCACCGCGATCGGTCGCGGCACGTACTGGTAATCGATGCTCTTGGTGCTTCGACCCATGGCCCACGCGAGACGATCAATGATCCTCTTTCGACAGCGGATTCTGCGCCGCCGACTAGATTGCAGTCTACAACAAGGCCACGCTATGTCCTCGCCCGGCAATGATCCGCTCGACCCGCAGATCCGCGAATTCGTCGCGGCGCTCGCGGCCGGCTGGGCGCGTTTCCCGGACGATGGCGCGCGGCAGATTGCCGAGACGCGGCGCATCGCAGAGGTCGTCCGCACGCCATGGCGCCTTGGCGGCCCGGTCATGGCGTCGACCGCGGAAATCAACGTTGCGACGCGCCGTGGTGGCGTGCGCGTGCGCATCCACCGGCCGATGGTGGACCCTGCGCCGCAGCCCACGCTGATCTACCTGCACGGCGGCGGCTGGACGATATTCAGCCTCGACACGCATGATCGGATCATGCGCGAGCTTGCGGCGCGCGCCGGTGTCGTCGTATGCGGCGTCGACTATGCGCTGTCGCCGGAGGCGAAGTTTCCGCACGCGCTCGAACAAGTCGTCGACGTCGCGCGCTGGCTGCACGCCGACGGCGCGCACGCCGGCATCGACGCGGCGCGCATCGCGATCGGCGGCGATTCGGCCGGCGCGAACCTGGCGGCGGCCACGAGCCTGACCTTGCGCGACGCCGGCCAGGCGCACTGGCTGCGCGCGATGCTGCTGGCCTACGGCTGCTTCACGAACGAGTTGTCTGACCAGGCCGTGCGCGGGTTCGGCGCGCCGGGCAACCTGCTGACCAGCACAGAGATGGACGGATTCTGGGACAACTACCTGGCCCGGCCAGAGGACGCGCTGATCCCGTACGCGGCGCCCCTGCGCGCGCACCTGCATGGCTTGCCGCCGGCGTTCCTGATTGGCGCCCAGTGCGACGTGCTGTGCGAACAGAGCCACGCGTTCTGCGCGCGCCTCGAGGCCGCCGGCGTCGAGGCCGAACTGCACGAATATGCCGGTGCAACCCACAGTTTTCTCGAGGCGGTCTCGATCGCGGCGGTCGCCGACAAGGCGATCGGCGATGCGGCCGCATGGCTGCGCAAGCGGCTGGCACGCGATGGCCTGAACGCGACGATGATAGACCCCGCTGCGTAGGCGTTATCACGCGATTGGGGGGAAATTGGTCTGCGACAAAAGCGGCGGACGATCGAATCGGAAGCGATTGCCGACCGCATGGTATCCAACCAGAGCATTGGGGTGACTTATGAATCGTGACGCGCGTACTTCGCTGAATTTCGCCAAGCGGCGACTGCTCCCGTTGTGCATGCTGCTGGCGCTGGCCGGGCAGGCCAAGGCCGATGCAGATCCGGCCGGCCAGGCCGATGATGCGAACCGGGACACGACCGAGCTCGAAGGCGTGATCGTCTCGGCGCCGAACTACGTGCCGCGCGACACGAACGGCGCCGCGAAATCGACGATCCCGCTGATCGAAACACCGCAGTCCGTCACGGTCATTCCGCGCGACCAGATCGACCTGCTGGACTGGCAGAACCTGAGTCAGGTCGTGCGCTACACGTCCGGCGTGATCGGCGAGAACTACGGCCCCGATCCACGCTATGACTGGCTGACGCTGCGCGGCTTCTATCCGCCGGAATACATCGACGGGCTGCAGGCGCCGATCGGGTCGGTCGCGAATGTCGGCGTCGACCTGTACGGCTTCCAGAGCGTCGAAGTGCTCAAGGGCCCGTCGTCGACGCTGTACGGACTGTCGCCCCCGGGCGGCATCGTCAACCTGACCAGCCGCCGGCCCGAAGCGCAATTCAGCGGCGAAGGCCAGTTGCAGGGCGGCAGCTACGGCGCGGGTGAGATCGCCGGCGACATCACCGGTCCGCTCGATGAAGACGGCCACTTCCTCGGCCGCTTGACGGCGCTGTATTTCGACCGCGGCACGCAGACGGACGGCGTCGACACGAATCGCAGCTACATCGCGCCGGCGTTGACCTGGGTCGCGTCGCCGACGACGAACCTGACATTCCTGAGCTATTTCCAGCACGACGATGTCTACGGCGACGGCGGCGGCTTCCTGCCGATCTTCGGCGTGGCGAAGCCCAATCCGCTCGGCAAGGTGCCGACCAGCCGCAACCTCGGCGACACCGAATACAACCATTTCGAGCGCGACCAGTACGGCGTCGGCTACGACTTCAACCACAAGTTCAACGACAACTGGCGCTTCGAGCAGAACCTGAAGTATTTCTCGTCCGAAGTGCAGATCCTGCAGGTCTACGGCGCGGGTCTCGTCGATGCCGACTTCAACGGCGTGCCGGACGACTACCACACGGTCAACCGCTACAACTTCCCGTTCAATGAAGACACGAAGTCGTTCAACGTCGACTCGCGCGTCGAGGGCAGGTTCGACGGCGACACGGTCAAGCAGCGCGTGCTGTTCGGCCTCGATTACCGGCGCTATACCGAGAATTCGGAGTTCGGCTTCGCGTTCGCGCCGTCGATCGACTTGTTCAATCCGGTCTACGGAGTGCCGATCACGACGCCGACGTCGCTGTTTCCGTACATCCAGGAAGTGCAGAAGCAGACCGGCCTTTACGCCCAGGACCAGATCAAGATCGATCGCTGGGTCGTCACGCTCGGCGGACGTTACGACAATCTCGACCAGAAGAATTCCGGCGTCGGCGAATCCGACGGCAAGTTCACCTACCGCGCCGGGTTGAATTACCTGTTCGACAACGGCGTGGCGCCTTATGTCTCCTATGCGACTTCGTTCCAGCCGACGCCGGGCGCCGACTACGGCGGCCACGCGTTCAAGCCCACCGAGGGCGACCAGGTCGAGGCCGGCCTGAAATGGCAGCCGACCGACCTGCCGCCCGGCGTGCGCGCGCTGTTCACCGTCGCGGCGTACGACCTGACCCAGCAGAACGTGCTGACGCCGGATCCGGACCCGACGCATCCGTTCTTCAGCGTGCAGACCGGCGAAGTCGAGGTCAAGGGCGTCGAATTCGAGGCCGTTGCGCGCATCAACGAGCGCTGGAGCTTCAACGCCGCGTACAGCTACATCGACTCGGAGGTTACCAAGAGCAACGGCGCCGACCTCGGCAAACAGCTGACGGTCGTGCCGAAGACGCTATTGTCCGCTCTGGCCGATTACACGCAGCAGGACGGCACGTTCGGCGGCCTGGGCGGCAGCCTCGGCTTCCGCCACGTCGGCACGCTGTACGGCGACGGGGCGAACCTCTACAAGTCGCCGGCGGTGACGCTCTGGGACGCGACGATTCACTACAATGTCAACCAATGGGGACTGCAGCTCAACTTCGCGAACCTGTTCGACAAGGAGTATGTGTCGCGCTGCTCCAGCGACGCGCAGTGCTTCTATGGCTTGCGCCGCGTGATCACGGCGTCGGTCACGCGCAAGTTCTGAGGAAACCCATGACGGCGGTTTCCATCCACCGCCGTCATTTCCACGCCTGCGCGGGCATGACGACTCTTGTTTCCAGGTTCGCGGTAGCCTTGCTGGCATTCTCGGCCGCCGCGACCGTTGTTCACGCCGAGGAAAAAGACAAGAGCAAGGACGGCCAGCATCACGAGCACGGACCGAAGATGCCGCTGCCATGGAAGGGCGATCCGTTCCCGAGCACGTACGCGCCGCTGCCGCGCAGCGACACACTGATCGTCGACGCGACGATCCTCGACGGCGCCGGCCACCGTTTCGACCACGCGAATGTCCTGCTGCGCGACGGCAGGGTCACGGCCATCGGCGCGCAAGCTATCGCGGCGCCGGCCGGCGCGAAGACGATCGACGCGAAGGGCCGCTGGGTCACGCCCGGCATCATCGACGTGCATTCGCACGACGGCGACTTCGCGCTGCCGTTCACGTCGCGCGACCTCGAGGCGGGCGACACGAACGAAGCGACCGATCCGGTCACGCCGAATGTCTGGGCCGAGCACTCGATCACCGTGCAGGATCCGTCGTTCGCGCGCGCGCTGGCCGGCGGCGTCACGACGCTGCAGATCCTGCCGGGTTCGAGCAACCTGATCGGCGGCCGCAGCGTGGTGCTGAAGAACGTGCCCGCGACGACGGTGCAGGCGATGAAGTTTCCGGGCGCCGCGTACGGCATGAAGATGGCGTGCGGCGAGAATCCGAAGAACACCTACGGCTCGAGCAAGCGGTTCCCGTCGACGCGCATGGGCAATGTCGCCGGGGTGCGCGCCGCGTTCGCAGACGCGGCGGCGTACCGGCAGAAGTGGCTCGACTACGAAGGCGACAAGGAAGGCAAGCGGCCCGACGACGACCTGAAGAAGGACACGCTCGCCGGCGTGCTCGACGGCGACATCCGCGTGCAGTGGCACTGCTATCGCGCCGACGACATGGCGACGCTGTTCGACGTCGCGAAAGAGGCCGGGTTCCACGTCGCCGCGTTTCATCACGCGGTCGAGGCCTACAAGATCCCGCAGCTGTTCGTGAAGAACAACACGTGCGCGGTCGTCTGGTCGGACTGGTGGGGTTACAAGATGGAAGCGCTCGACGGCATTCGCGAGAACGCGGCGTTCGTCGACGCGGCCGGCGCGTGCGTGACGCTGCATTCGGATTCGCCGTGGCTCGGCCAGCGCCTGAATCTCGAGGCCGGCAAGGCGCTCGCGGCCGGCCGGCGCGCCGGTCTCACCTTGGGCGCCGAACGCGCGATCGCATGGGTCACGTCGAATCCCGCGAAGGCGCTCGGCCTCGAAGCGCGGATCGGATCGCTCGAGCCGGGCAAGAATGCCGACGCGGTGATCTGGTCCGGCGACCCGTTCAGCGTCTACACGCACGCCGACCAGGTGTTCATCGACGGCGCACTCGTGTACGACCGCGCCGATCCGGCGCGCCGCCCGCGCTCGGACTTCGAACTCGGCCAGCCATCGATGCAGGGTGGCGCGAAATGATGCGGCTCACGAGTCCATGGCGGTTTTTTGTGGACGCGGATGAACGCGGATGTGCACGGATTGCCGCGGCTGGAGCAAAGTTCTTGCACAAATTGCTTTTGCGCTCTCCGCGTGAATCGCATTTCAAATCGGCGTCCATCCGCGTTCAAGACAAGGCAGCCGGAATTGCGGCAGTACTCGCCCTCGTGATGAGCGTCGGTGTCGTGCAGGCGGAGACGATCGCGATCGTCCACGCGCAGGCATGGACCATGACGGGCGCTGACGGCGGCAAAATCGACGACGCGACGATCGTGATCCGCGACGGCCGTTACGACAGCGTTCGCGCGGGAGGGGCGACGCCGGCCGGAGCGCGCGTGATCGATGCCGCCGGACGCGTCGTCACGCCGGGACTGATGAGCGGCGACACGCAACTCGGTCTCGTCGAGGTTTCGTCGCTCGACGAAACGCGCGACGCCGGCGTCGACAGCGGTCCGCTCGGCGCGGCATTCGATGTGCGGTACGGACTGAACGCGAACTCGGTGCTGCTGCCGAGCGTCCTCGCCGACGGCCTGACTCGCGCCGTCACGAGTCCGACCGGAGCGTCGGACGCGGCGTTGCGCGGCATCGGTGCGGTCGTGCGCATCATTCCGGGCGGCGACATTCTCGATCGCGCGCAGGCCGCGCTCTACGCGAGCATCGGCGGCGGCCAGGCGAAGAAGGGCGGCGGCTCGCGCGCAGCGCAATGGCAGCTGCTGCGCAACGCGTTCGAGGAAGCGAAGACGTATGCGCCGAAACCCGGCGCCGGCCCGCGCGACCAGCTCCAGAACGCGCTCAACATCGCGGCGTTGCGCGGCGCACTCGACCGGCACATGACGCTGGTCATGCAGGCCGACCGCGAATCCGACATCCGCCAGGCCGTGCGTCTGGCCGGCGACTACCACCTGCCACTGATCGTGCTCGGCGGCGCCGAAGCCTGGCGTTGCGCGGATCTGCTCGCCGCGCACAAGGCCGCGGTCGTCGTCGATCCCGAAGCCGACCTGCCGTTCAACTTCGACGGACTCGGCGCGCGCGCGGACAGCGCGGTGCTGCTGCAACGCGCTGGCGTCACGATCGCGTTTGCTGTTTCCGGCAACACGGTGTACCTGAGTCACAACGCCGGCAGCGCGGTGCGCGAGGGCGCCGGACTCGCGGTCGCGAACGGCCTGCCCTATGCCGAGGCGCTGAAGGCGCTGACCGCGAACCCGGCGCGCATGTTCGGCATCGCCGATCACTACGGCAGCATGGCGGCCGGGCTCGATGCCGACCTCGTCGTCTGGAACGCCGATCCGCTCGAGCCGTCGAGCGCGCCGGATCTTGTGCTGATGCGCGGCGTCGAAGCGTCGCGCGTCACGCGCCAGACTCTGTTGCGCGACAGATACGCCCCGAGGCAAGCCCCCCTCACTCCGGGCGCGGCAGGAAATGCATTACCGCCGGCGTATCGCGATTGACTATGGCGACGCCCCCTGCCGCTGTTCCTTCTCCCATTGGGAGAAGGTGGCGCGAAGCGCCGGTCCCTCTCGGCCATCCATGGCCTCCGGGACACTTGGGCTCCTGCCCGGCGGATGAGGGTCGGGACATTTATCTTGGTCGATACAAGCCCCGACCCTCATCCGCCTGCCGGCACCTTCTCCCGCAGGGAGAAGGATTTGTTCACTGCTGCGTCGGAATGATCCTGCTGTCTTGCGCTCTTTTTCTGACCGGGAATCTTGCTCGCGCCGAAGCGGTGAATCCGGAGACGAAAGAGGCAGCGACGAACGCGCTGCCGCTCGTGCCGGCGCGTCACATCCGCTTTGACACCGACGAAGGAACCTGGATCTCGCTGGACGTGTCGCCGGACGGCCGCGTGATCGTGTTCGAACTGCTCGGCGACCTGTACACGCTGCCGATCGGCGGCGGCGAGGCGAAGGCCATAACGCGCGGCCTCGCGTTCGACGCGCAGCCGCGATTTTCGCCGGACGGCAAGCGCATCGCGTTCGTAAGCGACCGTTCCGGCAACGACAACGTCTGGACTGCCGATCCCGACGGCAGCCACGCGCGCGCCGAATCGACGCTCGATGACAACGCCGTACTGACGTCGCCGGCCTGGTCGGCCGACGGCCGCGCGATTTTCGTGTCGGAATTCCGGTCGGACCTCACTGCATTCGAGCTGTGGCGCTACGCGGTCGGCGGCAACGGCCACGGCGAGCGCGTGACGAAGGGCAAGTCTTTCGACAACCAGCCGAAGGATCAGCGCTTCAGCGCGCTCGGAGCGGTCGCGTCGCGCGACGGCCGTTCGCTCTGGTTCGCCGGCAGCCACGGCACGTTCGACGAAGACATGAAGCTGCCGATGTGGGACATCGAGCGCCGTACCCTCGCGACGGAAGCCGACGAGACGATCGTCACGAACCTCGGCAGCGCGATGCGACCGCTGCTGTCGCCCGACGGCAACATGCTGGTCTACGCGGCGCGCGAACGCGGGCGGACCGCGCTGCGCATCCGCGACCTGGCCGGCGGCGGCGACCGCCAACTCGTCTATCCGGTCCAGCACGACGACCAGGAAGGCCTGGCGTCGCGCGATCTGGTCCCGGGATATGCGTTCACGCCGGACGGGCGTGCGCTGGTCGTCGCGTACGACGGAAAAATTCATCGCGTCGAGGTCGCGAGCGGCAAGGCGAGCATCGTCCCGTTCGTCGCGCACGTAGACCTCGACATCGGCCCGTCGCTGCGGCGCTCGTTCAAGGACGACACCGGCCCGGTGCGCGCGCGGCTGATCCAGGCCCCGGTCGCGTCCCCGGACGGACGGCGCGTCGCGTTTTCCGCGCTGGGCCGCGTGTATACAATGGAACTCGCGAAAGACGCGCGGCCGCTCGCTCTGACTCCGGCCGGTGTGGCGGCGTTCCAGCCGGCATGGTCGCCGGACGGACGGTCTATCGCCTACGTCAGCTGGGATGCGGCGGCGGGCGGACGGATCTGGCGCATCGGCGCCGGCGGCGGCAAGCCGCAGGCCTTGACCGCGACGCCGTCGTACTACACGACTCCGGCGTTCACGCCCGACGGCCAGTCGATAATCGCGGTGCGTTCGAGCAATTTCGAGCGCATGCACACGTACATGGAATACGGGCCGCTGCGCCAGGCCGACCTGATCGTTCTGCCGGCGCGCGGCGGACCCGTGCGCGTGATCGCGAGCGGGCGCATGGGCGGTGTGCCGCACTTCGGCGCGGACCGTTCGAGCGTCGCGCTCGTGTTCGACGACGGATTGAACGCGGTGAAACTCGACGCGTCGGGCCGGCGCAAGCTCATCGCGGTGACCGGTCCCGGCTTCTATTTCCAGGAAGGCCGCGTGCCGGTCGACGACCTGCGCATCAGTCCCGACGGCAAGTGGTTGCTCGCGCAGGTCGTCGAACAGCTGTACCTGCTGAAGATGCCCGAGGGCGACGCGGCGACGATCGATGTCGGCGCTGCGAACGTGCCGCGGCGCAAGCTGACGAAGGTCGGCGCGGACTTTTTCGGCTGGGCCGAGGGAGGCAGGACGATCACGTGGGCGGTCGGTTCGACGTTCTATCGCGAGGCGTTCGAAAGGGTCGCACCTGATCGAGTCGGGCACGATAGTGCCGGCGAGGCCGGAACTGACGCGAAGCCCCAACCGGGTGCGGACGGCGTCGAAGCATTCCAGGCTGACGTCGAAGTGCCGCGCGACGTGCCGCATGGCACGCTGCTGCTGCGCGGCGCGACCGCGCTGACGATGCGCGAGACCGACGTCGCGAAACCCGACGTCATCGCCGGCGCCGACATCCTGATCCGCGACAATCGCATCGCGGCGATCGGCACGCGCGGAGAGATCGCCGTGCCGGCCGATGCAGTCGTTCGCGACGTCACCGGCAAATTCATCGTGCCCGGCTTCGTCGATACGCACGATCACTGGGCCGAAGTGCGGCGCGGCGTGCTCGATCTGCAGAACTGGAGTTTTCTGACCGATCTCGCGTACGGAAAGACGGCGGGTCTCGATCCGTCGACCTTGAGCATCGACATGCTCGCCTACCGCGACCTGCTCGACGCCGGAATCTCGCTCGGCCCGCGCGTGTACTCGACCGGCCCGGCGGTTTTTTCCTACAACGAGTTCACGAGCCTGCAGCAGGTCAAGGACGTGCTGTCGCGCTACGTCGATCACTTCCGTACCGGCAACCTGAAGGAATACCGCACCGGGAACCGGCGCGTGCGCCAGTGGGTCGCGATGGCGGCACAGGAACTGCGCATGCAGCCGACCTGCGAAGGCGCGCTCGACATGAAGCTCGACCTCACCCAGATCATGGATGGCTTTCCCGGCAACGAGCACGCGCTGACGGCGGCGCCGCTCTATCGCGACGTCGTCGAGCTGCTCGTCCGGACGCGCGTCAGCTATACGCCGACGCTGCAGATTTCGCACGGCGGCCCGCCCGCGCAGAATTTCTTCATCGAGCGCGACCTCCCGCAGGACGACGCGAAAATGCGCCATTTCTCGCCTCCGCAACTGGCCGAGAAGAAATTCGCGCGGCGCCACTGGTACGCGCCGGACGAGTACTACTACGGCGCGATCGCGCGCGAGGCGGCGAAGGTGCAGCGCGCCGGCGGACTCGTCGCCGTCGGAGCGCACGGCGAAGTGCCCGGCCTGAGCACGCACTGGGAGATGCAGGCGTACGCGGCCGGCGGCATGGCGCCGCACGAAGTTCTGCACGCGGCGACGATCGGTTCGGCCGAGACGATCGGGCGGCAGGACGAGATCGGCAGCCTCGCGCCGGGCAAGTTCGCCGACCTCGTCATCCTCGATGCGAATCCGCTCGACGACATCCGCAACACGCTCGCGATTTCCCAGGTCATGAAGAACGGCCGCCTGTACGACGCGGCGACGCTCGATCAGGTCTATCCGCAGCAACGCGCGCTTGCGCCGCAATGGTTCGCGCACGAGCGCGACGAATTCGAGGTTGCACCGAAACACTAGGGAAGCTCTGAAACAACTCAAAATGTTCCGTCATTCCCGCGAAAGCGGGAATCCATTTTGCTTTTGGACCAATGGAATAAGATCAAGATGGATTCCCGCTTTCGCGGGAATGACGACTTAATCATAGGTTCCCTAGACACCGCGCACGAGACACGTTGTCGTCACGGTCCATCAGACGCTTGCTTTCCGCTCATCACTTCCAACCAAGGAGGATCGCGCCATGAAATTCCGCCAATTCCTGCTCGCCGCCGCGCTCGCCGCCGCCTGGATCGCCCCCGCTTGTGCCGACGAGAAGATGATCGAGATTTACCACATCGCGCCGGGCAAGCACGTCGAGTTTCTCAAGCTGATCGCGCAATACGACGAAGCGAACCGGCAGGCCGGGCTGCCGGCGCGGGATTTGTACGTACATTCCGATGGCGGGGCGTGGGACTTCCTGCTGATCCAGGACGAGGACGTCGCGCCGGAAAAAGCGAAACTGCGCAACGAAGCGCTGAAGAAACTCGGCGCGCCGACCGGGCAGAAATTCTGGCTCGCGATCCGGCAGACGATCGCCGAGCACACCGACACCGTCGCGAACGGGCCGACGACGGCCGCGGAGTGGCTGAAGAAGCTCGGCGATTGACGTTTGCGCGCGGCCGACTGACGCGCCGCGCCAGCCCTCCCTGCCGCGTTGCGGCACGGAATTGCCTACCCGCGGCTAGCTGTGCCCGGTCAGAAGCAGCAGCAGCCAGAGTGTCAGGACGCCCGCGATCAGCAGCGAAACGATCGACGGTTGTTTCCTGAACCGACCGGGTTTCTGCGGCGCTTCGACGCCGTCCGCGCGCGAACCCGCTGATTCTGCGGATGGATCCCGTCCGCCTGTCATCGCGACGGCGTAGCCGCGGCCGCCCTGTACGCCGTGGCGCGGCGACGCACCGCTGCCGGCGCGAGTGCGGCCAGTCTCAGGCGCGGGCGCGCCAGGGTTACGAAAGTGGGATTGCATCCTCGAACAAGAGCAAGTTGCGTGCCGTCCGCAGAGTTCGACGGTCGGACCGGTACGAAGACCAGGGTTGTTCGATTTCCATCGCGCGACGGCGGCTCGATTTTCCCTTCCTGCGCGCGCACCGCTAAACTGGCCGGAGGTTGCGGGGGACGACAATGGCGGTCAATGCGAGCGAACTGGCGCAGCTCTATCCGCTGGACAAGCTGCGCGTCGAAAATCTCGAGCAACTAGCCCGCGAGGCGGTTGCCGAGGAACTCGGTCGAGGCAGCGTACTGTTCCAGGCCGGCGCCAGCGACGACGACACGATTTTCCTGCTTTCCGGCCGCGTGCGCGGCGTCTACCCCGACGGACGCAAGAAGGACATCGACGCTACGACGCTGCAAGGGCGCTACGCGATCGGCGACCTGCAGCCGCGCCGCTTCACGGCGACCGTGACGTCGTTGAGCGCGACGATCGTCAAGATCGACCGGCGCTACATGGAGAAGATCCAGACCTGGGACCAGCTCTCGCGCGCCGAGAATTTCCGGTATTACGACGAGACGCCGGACTCGAACCGCTGGGTATTCCGCCTGTTGCAGTCGCGGGCGCTGCACAAGCTGCCGACCGGCAACATCGAGCGCATGTTCCAGCGCTTCGAGGAAATCCAGTTGAAGGCCGGCGATGTCGTCATTCGCGAAGGCGAGGCCGCGGACTATTACTACGCGATCAAGGATGGTGCCGCGTC